>Ga0210390_10005891_pt1 | contig 10247 bp, 6 predicted proteins | sample IncBWH11OmetaG_FD_161050 | JGI IMG/M metagenome (GOLD analysis project Ga0210390, IMG submission 161050) | Forest soil microbial communities from Barre Woods Harvard Forest LTER site, Petersham, Massachusetts, United States - Inc-BW-H-11-O ... | reverse complement strand
ATTCCAATTCCTGGCCCGATGGCCGCCCGCCGCTGCGCCCCTCCAATTGGTGGGACACCATTGGTTTCGGACACGAAGACGCCTATGCCAATGCTTTGGGATATCGCGCCCTCGTGGGCATGGAACAACTCTCGAAACAGGCCGGCCATCCCGATGACCAGGCGCGATACCAGGCGGCGGCGGACAAACTGAAGGCCGCGTACTTCAAGACATTCTATGATCCCGCCACCGGCGTCCTGGCCGGTTGGCGCAGCGCAGACGGGCAACTTCACGATTATTATTTCCCATGGGTCAACGGCATCGCGATTCACTACGGACTCGTGCCAACGGATAAAGCCAACGACATCATGAACCGCCTGCTGACCAAAATGCAGGACGTCGGTTATACCGACTTCGCGTTAGGGCTTCCCGGCAATCTCATTCCCGTCGCCCGAAAAGATTATGCGCACCATGACCTGCGCTTCGGCGGCGGAACAAACGAAGACGGCTCCGACGGTTTTCAGATTTATGAAAACGGCGGCGCAACCGCCTGTTTCGCCTATTTCACATTGGCCGCCCTTTACGATCTGGGCCGTATTCACGACGGAGACCGCATTTTATTTCCAATGCTCAACGCCTTCGCCAAAGGCAAGTTTCAAGGCTTCGGCGCCAACCACATGAGCAACGACTGGAAAACCTGGAACGGCGAACCTCACGGTTACGAAGGCCTGCTCAATGATAATTACTATACCCTGCTCGCCGTATTAGACCGTGAAAGAGCGCTGAACAGGGCAAGCAAGTCCGAGAGCGAAAGGTAGGGCGGAAGTCCCCTTCCGCCAATCGCACGTGGCGCTGCCACCATCCGGCGTAGCTGGGCGCCATTCAACATACGGCTCCCCGGGTAACGACGCCCAAAAATCGTACCGCCCGCGCTGCTCTCCCGCAATGGACATGTCCCGTATGGGACAAGTGGAAATAGCCCGGCGTTTCACGCGAACGAGGCCCCATAGTCTCAAGTCCCGAAGGGACGGCTGATTGTCGCGCATTTAGTTGCCAGGGCCAAAAGCCCAATTCATACCAGCCTCGGGCAAGAATCGATAGAGTGGCGGTCATGGGGAGCCTCGACGATTCCCAAATCGTGCATCGAGTCCATGAACCGGCTGGCGCTCGGAGCGCGGCTGTGTGCGGGGTCAAGGGGCACCAGCCGCGGCGGTCTCGAATGTCGGGGCGTGCTGCGGCTGATCCCGCGTTGCGAGACCCAGCCGCGCTCCGGAGCATCAGTTCATGGAAATACGCCCTAGCCATGTCCCGATGATATTCCCCATTTCAGACCCGCAAATGTAAAATAAAGTTTGACAAAATTGTGCGCTTTTGATATTAAGCATTACGAACGCCTATTAACCAATAACCTCCTAAAACAAAGGATTTATCATGAGGACAGCAATCAAAACTATCGCCGGTTTGACCGCTATTGCGGCGCTTCTGACTGGATGCCCGGCATTCGCGGCAAACCTGATTCTCAATCCTGGGTTCGAAACCGGTAATTTGACGGATTGGCTGGCGCTGGGCACCGGCACCGGAGCTTCAATTACCGTGTCGTCGGGCAACAATGGCCCGTCAGACCCGGGAACGGACAGCGCGTTTATGGACAATACGATCCCTGCCAACAACCTGGCGCTCCAGCAGAGTACAGCTCTTGGCGACGCGGCCGCCGGTTTGGTGAACTATTCGTTTGATGTCGAGGGCAACACTTCAGTCAACGGCGGGGTTCTCTTCGTTCATATTTGGGATATCAACTCCACCGGCGGGGTCATTGACCAGGGACCGGGATTGCTCGGGCCTTACTTCCCGGTGACCACCAGTTGGACCACAATCTCCGGTTCGTTCACTGCGCCAGCGAGTGTGAATCACTTTGAAATCGAATTTGATTGCACGACCGGCGCAGCCGCCGGCAGCGCCGAAGCAGTCGATATCGACAATGTGTCGCTGACCCAGGCGGTACCGGAACCGGCGTCTCTTTCCATGGTTGGATTGGGGCTACTGGGATTCTATGCGCACCGTCGCAGCCGCAAGGTTTGAGGACTTTTGCAATCCGTTTAGATTAAGAATAGAAAAGCCGGTGAAAGCAATGTTGAGGGCGCTAATTGCAGGAGTCTGGTTGTTTGCCATGGCCACCGGCGTGGGAAACGCGCAAGTGCAACTCAACGTTCAGCCGGGCGTCGAAGTAAGCTGGCTGACGGATACGACCAATACTTACCAGTTGCAATGGTCGCCAGGCGCCGCCGGCCCATGGAATAATCTCGGCGCGGCAGTCACGGGCAATGGCACCACGATGACGATTTACGATCCGTTCCCAGGCGGGGCGCGCCATTACCACGTCCAGGACATCGTTCCGGGCACACCGCCGGTTTCGGGCAATCTCGTAGTGAACGGAGGATTCGAAAGCGGAAGCGAAGCCACCGCCAGCAATTGGACGGTGGATACCGCCGCAGGTGGACCGGTGTACGGAGTGCGCACGAACGACGACCCTCACAGCGGCTCCTATGATTTCCAGGTTTATCTCGCGAGCACGGGCGCCGGACCGGTGGTGCAGTTTAATCAGTCGGGCATACCGGTAACCGGTGGAACGACTTATCCATTTACATTTTACGCCAATGCGCTGAGCGGCAGCGCCGGAGAAAACGCGCAATGTCAAATCACGTGGAACAGCGGCGGAGCCACGGGCTATCAGGCGTTTACGCCGGGAAATGGCAGCTACGCATGGATTAGCAACTCAGTTACGGCTCCGGCCGGCGCGACCTCGGCGACGATCTATTTTCATTTTGCGGGCGCAGCCATTGCCAGTCAGACGGCGACGATTGATCTGGATGACGTGTCGCTGGCCGGGGGAACTCCAAGTGCCGGGACGCCCCCCGTAACGAATATCGTCGTCGTAGCGACCTTGCCGGTCGTGCAAATCAGTTGGGCCAGCACGTCGGGCGTATTTTATCAACCGGAATCAACCATTAACCCGGCAGCAGGGCCGTGGAACATGAACTATCCGGAAGTTTCGGGCAACGGCGGCACAGAATCGTTTCTCAGCCCGATCACGAACAACGCGACATTTTATCGGTTGGTGACTCCGCCGATCGTAGTCCAGCCGCCGTCCAGCCTGCAACAGGTTCCCTCGGGTACGACCAACTCCATTGTCCTGACGTGGAGCGCCAGCACATCGCCGGGTGTGACGGGTTATGAAGTGCTCTATGAGGACACCAACAGCCCGACGACAAACTCAATCTCTGTTGGCCTGGTGGGCAGCGCCACAATCTCTGGATTGAACCCCGGGGACACTTATAACATATGGGTCATTACTCTGAGCGGCAACGGCCCGAGCGCGCCGGCCGCGATTCAAGCGCAAGTTTCCACCAATAGCAATGGCGTGGTCTGGTCGGACGAGTTCAATGGCAGCTCGATCGATTTCTCCACGTGGACTTATAATGTCGGCAACCAGGGTTGGGGCAATGGCCAATTCGAATATGACACCGCCCAGGCCGAAAACACTTACACGACGAACGGAAGCCTGGTGATTGAGGCGTTCAAGACGAATTATTGGGGAAACTCTTTCACGTCGGCGCGCATGCTGACGCAAGGACGGTTTGCCTTCAAATACGGCAACCTGGAGGCGCGGATTAAGGCGCCCAATACGGCCAATGGTTTGTGGCCGGCGTTTTGGATGATGGGCAACAACGCGGGCGCTATCGTCTGGCCCGAATGCGGCGAAGTGGACATCTTCGAGATGGGCTCGTCCGCGGGGATTGCGGCGAACACCCAGCAGGAACTGATTGACTCAGCTTTGCACTACGCCGATACCAATGGAAACGCGGTGAACGTGGCCGCATGGCTGACCGCACCGGAAAATTTGTCGGTGGATTACCACCTTTACCAAATGTCATGGACGCCGACAAATTTCACCTTTTCCCTCGATAATGTCCCTTTCGGTTCATGGGACACCACGCATGTGCCGATGTTCCAGCAGCCGATGTTTTTGATCGTGAACATGGCCATCGGCGGGTATGACCCGTCGTACACCGGGGTCTATAGTCCAGGCGCAGTCACGGCGCCCCTTCCCGCACAGTTGGACGTGGATTATATCCGAATTACTGCCAATCCATATACCCAGGTTTATTACGGCGATAATAACGCGGAAAACGGAAACTTCGGGGTTTTTGCCGGAGCCACGCCCGTAAACGATGCGCTGGCTTACGGGACGGGCCTGGAACCGAACTTTAACTACGGAGCTAATGCGGCGCTATATATATGGAACAATATGACTCCGAGCGCGAGCCCGCCCCCGCCGTCCGAGGGAACGAACTGTTGGTCGTTCGATATTGCGGCGAACAATTGGTTCGGCATGGGCGTCTTTTTGCCGAATTTCCGCAACATGAAGAATTACTCGGACGGGTACCTGCACTTTAACATTCGCACAACGGCGGGTGACGCGACGCCGCTGGAAGTGGGAATCCAAAGTTGCATTGCCAGCCAAATGACCGGGGATTCGGCCAACTCAACGCTGCCGCTGGGCTCCGACCAAACGGCGGAGTTCGGATTTCCCCACGACGGCCAGTGGCATTCGATAACGATTCCCTTGAACCGGTTCGCGAACGTTGATTTCCGCACGATGAATCAGATGTTCCAGATAGCGAGTGTGTCCGATCCGACTGCCGCGCTCAATCTGTCCATTGACAACGTTTGGTGGCAGCCGAGCGTCCCGCGAGTCACGCCACAGAATGGAAATTTCGGAGTTTACTCCGAGACAGCTTCTCACACGAACTCCGGGGCATTCAGCCTGGGCACCCAGGGCAACTTTTTCGTCTGGTCCAATACGATGGTGACGGGTACTCAACACCCATACGACGGTTCCCTGGACATAAGCCTGGTGTCCGCCGGACTCGGCTGGACGGGAATGGCCTTCACGCCGAATGTGAAATATAACCTGTCCGCGTATAATTATCCGGGCTGCTATCTGGTGTTTGCCGTGAAGACAACGTCCACCACGCCGTTTTTGGTGGGCATGAAGAGCGGCAACCTGGACGGCGTGGGCCAGAAATGGATCACGTTCGGTGGACCGGGCCTGGACCCGTACGGATTTGTTCGCGACGGCGCATGGCACGTGGTGCAAATCCCGACGTCCGCCTTCGGACCGGAAGTCGATTTCACGGCGGTGAGTCAATTTTTGGAAATATTGAGCCAGTCAGCGGCCATCTCAAACATCGAACTGGACGATGTCTACTTCTCGAACGGCCAAACCCCCTCAGCGCCGGATCAGTAGAGAAACGAGCTACAAATGGATGCGCAGCACGTATCGTCCAATGATCACGACGAAGATGACGACCAACACGGTGACATCCAACTCCTCCAGCCCGTGGCGAAACGACTGAGGGCGCCCTTTGCCAGGTGGTGGCGCGTGAGCCGCGCTCGCGCTCGCGTTTGCCGTTTGCATTTGCATGGTTGCTCGCGTTTCACCTTGCGTGGGTTTTGACATCGCAGCCATGCTCGCGTATGCCGTGGCGGCGGCGAGACACGCAACGACCAGCACGATCGCGCCGCGCCGCACAAATTTTTCCGGAGGCGGCACGCGCGCCAATTGCACGGTTCGCCGTCGCAGTGCGCCGAGGATCCAATCCCAGTTTATGGCCAAGTGCACTCCGACAAGCACAATCAGGGTAAAATTGAGCCCCCCATGCAATTCGGTCCAAACGCGGGGACGGCCTAACGCGCCGCCGATCATCGGGGCGATTTGATTGGAGATCAGGACCCCGGAAACCAGCACGGCTACCATGACGATAAAGAGCAGGTAATTGAGGGCGGAGTTGACACGCGTCCGGCATGTGCCACGCGTGAAGAGCCGCCGAAACTCCGTGGTGAACCACGGCCACTGCAGAATCACGTGGAACAATACCAGGACGCAAAGCAGAAACCCCAGCCATTCGTGCCAGGCCAATCCGGTCAACGAAAGTGCTTCCAGAATGCACACGAGAGCCAGCATGCCGCTGTCCAAAACCAGGAAATAGCGGGCGCGCGAAGTTTTTGCGCGGCGCGGCGACGGTGCTGCGACTTCGTCAATTGTTTTCATGCCTGACGTGCCCTATTAGACAGAATGACAGAATAATCCTCACGCAAACGGCGGCCGATAATAGCCACGGGAAAGCGAATCCGCGAGCGAATGGTAGGGCGGAAGTGCTCTTCCGCCAGGCACCCGGCGTAAGCTGGGCGCCATTCAGCATTCGGCTCCCCGGGTAAGAGTAGGCAGCGTGGCGAAATAACCGCTCCCTCACGGTCGCGGCTCTTTTGCGTCCAGACTCGACCAAATTCTGTCTATTCTGTCGAAAACTCCATCGCGCCCTTCTCCCGAAAATAAATTCCGTAAATTCTGTTTATTCTGTCCAAATGGATCTTCGTGTGATTCGCGTATTTCGTGGTTTCCTAGCGCGAAGCCGGCCTGGAGAAGAACTCGTCGACCGTCTTGTTGAATTCGTCGGCGCGCTCGATCAGGGTTGCATGGCCGGAAAAGGGCACCACCCAGAGCGCGGCTTTGGGAATATTTTGGAAGATTTTGACGGTATGCTCGATCGAGATTAAATCGTGGTCGCCGCAGATAATGAGGCAGGGACAGCTGATAGCGTGGAGCGCGTCGAAGGGAATGTTGGGCTGGTTCCAGTCGAGCATAAAAAGCTTCCATTTATTTCTGTCTTCGTCCGTCTTCCAGATTCTATTTTTGTCAGCGTCGTATTGCTTTTTCCAGCCCTCCCAGAGGCCGGGCGCGAAGGCCGAGGCGTCCGGCTGGACGTTTGCTCCGGTGGCGGCCAATTTGATCACCTTGTCCGGATGGCGCATTGCCAGCTCGAGCGCGACGATACCGCCGTCGCTCCAGCCCAGCACATAGGCGGCTTTAATGTGGAGCGTGTCAAGCAGCGCGGCCTCGTCGTCCGCCATCATTTCGAACGTGAGCACCGGACCGGGATCCTTTGATTTTCCCTGGGCGCGGCTGTCGGCTGCGATGACCCGGTATTTGGCTGCGAAATAGGGAATATTGTGGGCGAAGGCGCGGATGCTCCCGCCGTTTCCATGGACCATGAGGAGTGGCATTCCTGCCCCGTATTCTTCGCAATACATTTTATAGCCCCGGACATCATAGAATTTGCCGACGCCGGGATTATTGCCATAAGGAACGGGCTTTGCCTGCGCGGAAGCCGCGACGGCGAGTGCGAAAGCGGCCAGGAGGACCCGAAGCGGTTGTTTCATTACGATTCAGGATTATCCGTTGTTGGCAACGGAAGCAAGGTCGGAGATGGGAGATGGAAGCTGGATGGCAATCCGAACATCGAACGCCCCCTGGCCGACTTCGATGACCCACTTTTGCTGTTCGATTCGGCATTCGGCGTTCAGCGTTCGATGTGCTTTGTGGAACCAGGAGAAGAGGATAAAAGAACAAAAGAGATATTAATTTTTAGATTGCAATTAGCTCTACTCATAGATAGGTGACCCAAACATGCCATAGCCAATTTCGCCGAACCGCGCTTAGAATAGGAGCTTCAACACAAGTAGAGTAAGGGCTTTAAAACTCCAACACAAAGTATGAGCAGGTTCGCATACTTCGATCCAAGGACCGCCAGGCCCATAATTCGTGGGGATATCCAAAGGATGCGCCTGGCAAACCTCAGGAAAATGAAACAAAAAATGCCAGAAATTCCACATATGAAAACCAAATTAGACTGCATAGCCGCGCAGCCGGCCCGGGCCGGGGTGAACTTCAAGTATGACTTTTTCGTGCCGGGCGGCTGTCGCCGGATCGGTTCGCTGATCCCCATGCTTCTGGTAACCGCCGTTCTGGCATGCACCGGGTTGTCGAGTACGGCCGGCGCCCAATCCCTCACCTGGAACGAGTCGGACGTCAATGAGATGTGGAACGCGTACACCAACGCTTTCTATAACAAGGATGGAGCCGGGTATTACGTTTTTACTGATCAGGCGGGTGGTACCACGATTACCGCATTCTGGGAGGAGGCCCAGGAGATCGAAATGGCCGAGGACGGCTATGATTGGGCGAGCGGAGGATACAATAGCTTCGGTAATGCCAACGAAATTGCGAGCCAGATCAACGAACTCTGCGCCGGATTTGTCGCTCACAATGGGTCTCTTTGGTCGGCCGATCAGTATGACGACGATCTAAATTGGGCCGAAATCGCTTTCGCGAGGGCCTACCAGATTACCGGGAACAGCAGCTGGCTCAGCGCGGCGACCAATAACTTCAACTATGTATGGCAAAATGGGCAGGTGAATGGAATAACCGATGGCAGTTGGGGCCTGACACAAGAACGGGGTTATAAGCGCATGTATGCAAACGTCAATTTCACCTTCGTGATTGCCGGCTATCTTCTGTATGACATTACCGGAAACAACACTTATAAGTCGGAGGCCGACGCCATCTATGCCTGGGCGAAAACGAATCTTTACGTTTACAACCACCTGCCAGCCAAAAACGGGTCGAGTGAGGTGTGCAGCATGATCTACAACTACAACGACACGGAGTTTGGCGGTTCGATACAAAACAGGGACTGCATGTACAACTACGGAATCGCGATTCGGGCGGCCTGTTTCGAAAACGACACCACCGTGGCTCAAACCGTCGCGAACTGGATGATCTACAACGTGGATGCCGATACCAACGGAGACGGGGTTCCCTACGCCGGAACCTATGACGGCTACAACGTCCTCCCGGATTACGGAGCGGGAGGTAACAACGGCGACAATGATTGCGGATACGACGGCATCGGGCTTCGCGGGTTTGGGGTTGCGCTCATGGAGGGCGTACTGACCAACCCCGACGCATTGCCGTTTGCGCAAGCCAATCTGCAATCCGCCTGGAACAATCGAGGTTCGGATAACCTGGAGTGGTGTGGCTGGACGACGACGCCCTCGGGGACCAAATATTCCTGGGGCGATAGCGCGGCGATGGCCGGCATGTTCGATATCCCGGCGCCGGATCGGCCACAATTGGCTATCACACTGTTGCCTCCCAACCTTGTCCTTTCCTGGTCGTCATTTTCGACAGGTTTTGCCATCGAGACAAATTCAAATTTGGATACGGCCAATTGGGCTTCGGCCGGTTATCCCATTTCCATAAGCGACGGCACCAATCAAAGCGCCATCATTCCGGCACCCTCGGGGAAGTTATTCTTTCGTTTGGCGCAATAGTGGCAGCGCCACTGGCGACCGTATTGGTTCGCCCCTACAGGGCTTTTGAGATTTGTCGAATCTGTATTCCCGGCCCTTCAAGCCGGGCTATCACATTTCGGGCTTTCAGCCCGGCGGCACCCGGCCAGAAGAGACGAAAGCGACGCAAGGGACGCACATCAAGCCGATCCATGAATTACCCCGCCGCTCTCTCCCATTCCTAGTTAGGAATGATTATTCCTCATATATAGCGTCTACTCCCTCACTACGGGAATGCCAAGGGCCGGATTATGGCGGCTGGCCCCAGATGGGTAGATGGCTCGCACCTTTTATTTGTAGAGCCAAGGCTTATAGGCAATCTCGATGTTGTATCCGTCCGGGTCCCCGATGTTTGCCGCGAAGTAGTCGGCACGCCATTCTGGCCGAAGGCTCGGTTCCTTGATTGAAGTAGCCCCCGCGTCTATCGCCGCCTTGTAGCTGGCCCTGACAGCATCCGCGCTCCTGGCGGTGAATGCGACGTAAAGGTCTTTGCCAACTTCGCCATTCTTCAGCCAGAAACCAGGCTCGGTATTGATTGCGAAACCCAGCAGTCGATCGAACTCGTAGGGCATGTCGATGCCAAGCGGCTTAAGCATCTTCTTGTAAAATTCGCTCGACCGTTTCAGGTCAGAGACGGGGAGATAAATATGGTCGATAATCATGGCTTTCCTCTTTTCGTTTGTTTTTGACAGCCCCGATCAGGGTTCTGCTGAATCCTGAACCGGGCCGGCCGTGGGTGATGGCGTCATCGGGCATGGATTTCTTCTCCGTTAGCTGAGACCTTCAACAATGAGTCCGTGATAGGTCGCCCCGAGTTTGCGGTGCTTGGCGATGTCTTGGTAGGCCTCGCTGTTAATCCAATCCTTTGCGGCTTTTACGCTCGGGAATTTCACAATGACCATTCCCTCAATCGTATCACCTTCAAGGACTTCGTGCTTTCCATCGGCTGCGAGCACTTCGATAGGATGATCCTTCATCGTTGCTTTGATTCCAGCCCGATATTTGTCGAGCTCTTT
>Ga0210390_10005890_pt1 | contig 10249 bp, 6 predicted proteins | sample IncBWH11OmetaG_FD_161050 | JGI IMG/M metagenome (GOLD analysis project Ga0210390, IMG submission 161050) | Forest soil microbial communities from Barre Woods Harvard Forest LTER site, Petersham, Massachusetts, United States - Inc-BW-H-11-O ... | reverse complement strand
ACACAACCTTGGCGCCCGCGTGATCGCCACGGTTTCAACCGACGAGAAAGCCAAGCTCGCGCGAGAAGCCGGCGCCGACGAGGTCATCCTGTACACGCAGGCGGATTTCGAAGCTGAGACCAAGCGTGTAACTGGCGGCCACGGCGTTGATGTTGTCTACGATAGCGTGGGCAAAACGACATTCGAGAAAGGTTTAAACGTGCTGCGCCCCAGGGGAATGATGGTATTGTTCGGCGGATCGAGCGGAGCCGTTCCACCGTTCGATCTGATTCAACTCTCGCAGAAGGGTTCGCTCTACATCACCCGTCCAACCCTGGGACATTACACTGCCACGACGGAGGAACTCCGCGCACGATCGACCGCCGTATTCACAATGATTGCCGAAGGGAAGCTTAAGCTGAGGATCGAACACAAGTACCCGTTGGCCGACGCCGCGACGGCACACCGGGATCTGGAGGCACGCAAGACCACGGGGAAGTTGTTGTTGATTCCCTAGCCGGGTTCTGGCAGCTTCGCTATCCACAAGTACAGGTCATGCCGAGCGAGTGTTGCGTCGAGCAGGAGATCACTCCAGCGTCACCGACTTCACCAGGTTGCGTGGGCGATCCACGTCCAGGCCTTTCCGAACTGCCATGTGGTAGGCGAACAATTGCAGCGGCACAATTTCCAGGATGGGCGACAGCAACTCGGATGCCTGGGGAACAAATATGGTGTGATCGGCGAGCTTGCTCATCTCCTCGTCACCCTGAGAAGCAATTGCAATCACCGGGGCTGATTGCCGCTTGAATCCCTTGATGTTGGCCATATTCTTTTCATAGCGCAGCACCGACCCCTCATCGTTGCGGTCGCACGTCGCAATAATGACTATGGGCAGGTGCTCATCGATCAACGCGTTGGGGCCGTGCTTGGTTTCTCCCGTGGGATAACCCTCAGCATGGACGTAGGAAACTTCTTTTAACTTGAGCGCGCCGTCCATGGCCACGGGATAATGAATTGCGCGGCCGAGAAACAGAAAGTCCTCCACCGCGTGATACGTGTCGGCCAGGGCTTTACAGTCGGCCGCCGATTCAAGCACGATGTCAGTCTTGGCCGGAAGCTCCAACAGTCCTTCGATATACTGTCGGACCTGCTCCCTGGTTAACTTGCCACGCACCTGACTGAGATAGACGGCGAATAAAAACAAGACCGCCATCTGCGCCGTAAAGGCTTTGGTGGAGGCGATGCTGATCTCGGGTCCGGCGTGAGTGTAAAGCACTCCATCCGCTTCGCGAGCTATGGTGGAATCCATCACATTGGAAATCGCAATGGTGCGCGAGCCCTTCGCCTTGGCTTCACGCTGAGACGCGGTCGTATCGGCAGTTTCCCCGGATTGCGTGATCACAATGGTGAGTTCGTCACGGCAGATCAACGGATTTCGGTATTCAAACTCGCTGGCATAGTCAACATCCACGGGCACGTTCGCCAGATCCTGAATCATGTGCTGCCCAACCATGCCGGCGTGGCGACTAGTTCCCGAGGCCACAATATTGATCCGCTGCAAGGAGCAAAGTTCGTCTACGGTGATGCGCACGTCGTCCAGCCGAACCAGGCCTTCTTCGAGCGAAACCCGGGGCGCGATTGTGTCTCGCAAGCCCTGCGGCTGCTCGAAAATCTCCTTCAGCATGTGATGCGGGAATCCGCCCTTGTCTGCCATCCTCTGCTCCTGCTTATGCTTCAGATACTCTGCCGCGAATGATTGTGCTTCTTAGTTCGCCATTCGGACTCAACACAACGAAATCAGCTTCGGTCCCAGCTGTGAGCTTGCCTCGATTCGCCAATCCCGCTACCCGCGCCGGATTGAGCGTTGCCAGGCGGAGCGCCTGCTGCAGGTCCCAGTGAGCAAACTGCATTACGTTGCGAACTGCACGATCCATAGTTAGCACACTTCCCGCCAGTTTTCCTCCCACCAGGCAGCGACCATTTTTTACTTCGACCTCGAGCGATCCCAGGCGATAACGCCCATCAGGCATGCCGGTGGCCGAAATCGCATCGGTGATCAGCACTGCTCCCTCCGGCCCCTTCGCTTTGAGGAAGAGTTCAACGATAGCCGGGTCGAGGTGAATGCCATCTGCGATGATATCGGCCGAGAGCCGCGGATCGGTGAGCACATCGCCGATGATTCCAGGATCGCGGTGATCAAGTGGTCGCATCGCATTAAACGTGTGCGTAGCATGCCGTGCTCCGGCAGCCACCGCGGCACGCGTCGCGTTCAAATCAGCATCGGAATGTCCCAAGCTGACGCAAACGCCCCGCTGCGCGGCCTCCGCGATCACATCCCGCGCGCCTTCGAGTTCAGGCGCAATCGTCAGAACACGAATGTGACCACGCGCTGCCTGCCAGAAGCGGTCGAATGCCGGAAGGGTGGGCAACAGGAGGTCCTTGGGCGGATGCACCCCGCGTCGCGCGTGGCTGAGGAAAGGGCCTTCCAAATGGATGCCGAGCGGTTGAGCTCGTTCTTTCCGCGGGCCCTCGTCCTGCGCTGCACTCTCGATCGCATTCGCCAACCGGTCCAGGGCGGACCATGTTTGGTCGACGGGAGCGGTCACGGTCGTCGGAAAATAACTGGTCACGCCATGTTTGAAAAGTAGCTGCTCGACTGCGGCCAGACCAGACGCATCAGCACGCATTACATCGTGACCTGCGCCCCCATGAATGTGAATATCCACGAACCCCGGAGCCAGGATGGCATCGCCAAAGTCAACCACACGAATTCCCGGCGGAACCTGACGCGCGACGCGCGAACTGGCCTCGACAATCACGTGATCTTCCACGAGTAGCAGCGGCTGCTCTACGCGTTCAACTGGCGTGTATAAACAATTTGCGGTAAAGGCAATCATTTATTATTGAGCCGATTAGTGAGCCCGTGACTATTAAAACGTTACTCTTAAGGGAATTTGCCGAGTTGTCAGGGCATCCTCAGGCCTTGGCAATCCGCGAAAATCATATCCAGTTATACGATATTTTAGGCGGGCTGCGGTGGTTTTTCATCTCGCCGTCGAATTTCGTCCAAGCATGCAGAGCGGGGTTGGCAGGTCGCTGGTTCGCCAAATGTTATAATGGCAACATTCTGAAGTTTGCGCGTGCCTGCGTTTCCTTCCTCTTCGCGCAGACTTATGAATTTCGTCGGGGAGTGGCTCAGCCTGGTAGAGCACCTGGTTCGGGACCAGGGGGTCGGAGGTTCAAATCCTCTCTCCCCGACCAATCTTTCTCTCGCTCTTTCGATTGTCTGGACTCGCTCGGTTTCCCGCGTGTTCTTGGACACCTTCAGTTCAGCTTCGGAATTTGCTCAGTTTGCGCGTGCCTGTTGCGTCATCTCGACTAAAACTTTTCGAGTTTCGACCGGATCTCTCACTTCCCTCAAGAACGCGATGCGGGTACCACGCATGCCATCCTGGGTCTTCAGACGCACATGAAAACCGAGGCGATCGACCGCTGTCATCGTTGCCTCCTGTGATTCAATGCGGGCAAATTTACGGGCAAGCAGGACGAGCGCATCCTTGTGATCGGCGTTCATGTGCTGAATGATTTCGGTCATTGAGTCAGCGAGAGGGTCGGGTTGGCTGCGATTATATTCGACGGCGGATACCCAGCCCATCACTCCAAAGCCACCCACGTAGTAAACGTCGACCACGTCCATGCGGTAAAAAGAAAAGTCTTCGAAGTCGACCCAGTATTTGCTGTTGGCGTAACGTGCTAAGTAGAGCTTGCGGGCCTCAGCCACGTCCGACGCTGGCAGCGGCAGAACATTCCCTACCAGCGTGACCCTTGACGCTCCCAGCGGGTCGGCGCCCGCATCATCCTGCGTCACCAGCAGACTCGCTCGCGGATCAACCTGCAGGTTTTGTGTATGCATGGCCATGGTGCTGATAAGGAAGATGGGACGCCCGCGATCGTCCAACCGGTAGGGCATCACGGATCCGAAGGGGAATCCCGGCTGTTTGCGTGAAATCGTCGAGAGACTGCCGATGCGGCCCAAATATAGCAACGTGCGTGCACGCTCAGCGAACGAAGGCTCTGGGACACTGGGCTGGTCGCTAGCCACAGCGCCGCCAGCGTGCTTTCCGATAGGTGAGGAAGGCATTATTGTTGTCTCTTGGCAGTTTAACTGGCTCTGTCGCTTGTTGTACATGCGGGTGAGAGCAAGTCTACGATTTTGGGGGACTTGCTGCGAAAAAACCGGAGGCCGTCAGACATGGCCGGCCTCCAGTTCTTTTACATTTTGGATGTACTGATGGCAATCGAATTTCTTCGAGGTGCTGGCGTAAGACATGTAGCGAATCTGACCGAATACCGGCCTTTCGAACCATGGCCGGTCGTGCTTGCCGACTAGCGCCCATGCGATCCCGGCGTAGCCGTTGGGGTCGCGCCCGTCGAGTTCGTAACGGTCATTGAGCCAAACGGCGCGCTGATAAGCGGTGGCAACCGACGGACTCCACTCCAGGATTTTCTTGGCCCAGTACATGCGCACGTAGTTATGCATCCAGCCGGTCAGAACCATCTGTTTCTGCGCCGCATTCCACAGGGGATCGTGAGTTTCGGCCTGTTCCAGTTGCTTCTCGCGATAGAGGATGGGACGGAGGTCGCCCGAGTGTCGGGCAAAAGAACGATCCGCCCAGGGCTCGAGGGATTCGAAGGAATCGTAGTGCGAGTTGTAGCGAACAAAATTCACCGACAGTTCGCGTCGGACGATCAACTGCTCGAGAAACGCCGATTTCTCGGCTGCCGGTGCCGAAGCCGCTTGCACGGCGCGAGCGATGGTAAGCGGACCGATGTGGCCGAAGTGCAGGTAAGGCGAGAGGCGGCTGGTTCCGGATAGTTCCGGATGATTTCGGTCTTTGGAATAGCTCTGTAACCCGTGCTTCAAGAAATCTTCGAGCATGCGCAAGGCGTTCATGGTTCCTCCGTGCCAGCTCTCTATTGGAGAAACGGAGCGATCGAGGGACCAGCCTGCGGTGAAATCTTCATGAACGGAAAGTGACTCCAAGTCTTTTGGCTTTTTCCACCGTATCCGCGCTTTGGCGACCTTCGCTGGAACCAGGAACTGGGCCATGAGTTCTTGAAGGCGAGGGCGAATGGTTCGGGCAGCATAGTGTTCTTTGCCGAGCAACCGCGAAGGAACAATGACGTCGGCATCAACAGTCCAGAGTGGCACATTCAAGTTTTGGGCGGCACGAATTCTCCAGTGCTCCGCTTCACGCAGAGGATTCTCGTCGCCCACGACGATGGCCGGGTGGACCTGCTCACAAAACTTTACCAGGCTGTGATCGGGGTACGTCCGCAGGACAAAGCCGACATTGCGGTTGGAAAGTTGCTTTGCCAAGTCCGGAATTCCGGACCGGAGAAATCTGTAGTGACGCACATTCGCATTTGGGTAGAAGGGTACCGGAGCCAAGAACGCGACCAACGGCTTGCTCAGTTCGTTGGCCAGTTCGACGGCCACGTCCAGAGCGGGGTTGTCTAATGCCCTTTGGGCGCGCTGGATCCCGTAGACTACGCACCCGCCTTCTGGATTAAGCGCTGCGGAGTTTCGTACTGTGATCCGCGGATCGAGGCTGAGTGTTTTGATTTCCATGTCAAAATAAAGCGGGAGCGAAGGCAGAAGTGTTTCTCCCCCGTTTCCCTGCCCTTGACTTTAGCGGGAGCGTCTCGGTGGCGACCCATGTCCCCGGCGGTGCTTTTATCTCTCCTTGTTTTTTTGTTTGCTTTTTTCTGTTGCAGTCTTGCCCTTTTGTAGTATTCACCATAGAGAACAATTATTGTCGCACGATGGAAACAAGACAAAGATCGCAACTCATGTGAGCGCCAGTTAACCGTAGTTTGGACCAGGGGCGCTGTTGCTGGGCGATAACCGTCAAGATCGAGCTACGAGGGATTTCCGGTGTCCAAGAAAAAATTGAATGTGGGGATGGTCGGGTCGGGGTTTATTGCCAAAGTGCATTCCAACGCTTTTCGCCAGGTTGGGCATTTCTTCGACATTCCTTACGAAGTGGTCTGCAAGGTCATCTGCGGCCGGAATCAAGAAAAGCTGGACGTGGCAGCCTCCCGGTGGGGTTGGAGCGAGGTTGAGATCGATTGGCGAAAGGTGGTCGCGAGAAAGGATATAGACGCGGTCGATATCGCCGTACCCAATGCACTGCATTCCGCGATTGCGATTGCGGCCGCGGAAGCCGGGAAAATCGTGCTTTGCGAAAAGCCGCTCGCCGCATCCCTCGAGGAAGCGGAAATCATGACGAAAGCGGTGGAGCGCGTCCCTAATCTGGTTTGGTTCAATTACCGGCGCATCCCGGCGGTGGTTCTGGCAAGACAACTCATTGCAGAAGGATGCATCGGCCAAGCTTTTCACTATCGCGCACTCTACCTGAATCAATCGGGAAATGATCCGAGCAAAGGCAACACATGGCGTTACAAACGGAGTGAAGCAGGAATGGGGGCGGCGGGAGATTTGCTCTCTCACGTGATCGATCTCGCGCTTTATCTAAACGGAGCGATCCAGGAGCTATCGGCGATGATGCACACCTTTGCTCCCGGCCGGGATGTGGACGACGCCACTCTGTTGATGGCGCGCTTTGACAACGGCAGCATCGGCACGTTCGAGGCAAGCCGTTATGGCGTGGGGTGCCAGAATCGCAATGCGTTTGAAATCAATGGATCGAAAGGGATGTTGAGTTTTACACTCGACGACATGAACCAACTTGATTTCTTCGATGCCACTGAGCCCGTGGCTTCACGAGGCGGGCGGCGCATCGCCGTGACGGCGCTGGCCCACCCTTATGGGGAAAACTTCTGGAGGCCGGGCCACGTTCTTGGATACGAGCATCCGTTCATTGCCACGCTGGGAGACTTTCTCAACTCGATAGCGCGGCAAGAACCCTTCCACGCAAACTTTGCGGATGCGCTGGCGGTGCAACGAATCCTGCATGCGATAGAAAGGTCTTCGGCCTCGCGTAGCTGGGTGAGTGCGGACGGGCAGCCCGCGTAAGCAACTCAAGGGGTCTTCTGTGCGCCGATCAGTTCCAAGGCAAGCGTAGCTAGTTCGATGTCCTCGCGCGAGGAAAGCCCGCTAACTGCGACTGCGCCGGCAACCATCCCATCTTTCCAGATGGGAATGCCGCCGCCCCAGCCAACGAATCTAGGATCACCATAGTAGGCGATGTCGTGCCCCTTCTGAGGGTCTCGGACCTTCTCCCCGATCTCTTTGGTCCCTTTCCGTTCCCGGGCAGCTGTCCAGGCCTTATTCGCAGCAATTCGAATTGAGGAGATGGGAGCGCCGTCCATGCGGGCAAAGGCGATGAGTTCGCCATGTGAATCGGCCACAGCGACCACAACCGATTTCTGCAATTGGGCGGCCTTCTCGACGATCAGATCGATGATTTTCTTGGCTTCGGCGTAGTCGACGACGGGAACATTCCTCATGGGGTCGCGCGAAATCTAAACTGAACCGAGGCACAAGCACGACAAGCGAAAAAAACGGGCCGGGCAGAAAGCCCAGCCCGCTCAGTTTCGCGCAACTTAGAAAACAAGCTTCAGAGCAAACTGAATCAGACGCGGCGTATTGCCCGTGTTCGTGGACGTCACCGTTCCAAATCCATTGGCGCTGTTGTTTCCTGCCACGGGATTAAAGTTCGTGCCCGGGAAGCCGAACTGCGGATGATTGAACAGATCAAAGAATTCGGTTCGGAATTCAAGACCGACTCTTTCCGTGATGGCCGTCCGCTTGAATACGGCAAAATCCCAGTTGTTGATTCCGTCCGCGCGTAGTGAATCGTCGACACGGGATTCGGTGCCAAAACCCCACTGCGGCGGGGGGGCAAAGCAACTCGTGTTAAACCAGCTTGTCAGCGTACGGCTGCCTCCTTTGGCGCATCCAGCCACAACGTCAGGACGGACGTTGCTCACGCCGAGGCTGGCATTTTCCAAGGCGGTAGCGGGGCCGGACCATGAAACCTTGAGCGGAAAACCGCGCTGGAAGGTGGTTACCCCGTCAATTCCCCAGCCGGAGACTAGTTTACCGGTGAAACCACTTGCATCGCCCATGAACCTCTTGCCACGCCCGAAAGGAAGGTCGAGCACATAACTGATGACCAAGCGTTGGGACACATCCTGAGAAGAAAGCGACCTTTCGCCGGCCAGATTATTCCAGTCCTGCACCTGCCCGACGCCCCCCGTATTGCCATTCTCAAGCCAACTGGTCTGGGTGTCGGTATCGCTCAGCAGTTTGGCGTTCGTGTAAGCCACCAGCAAAGTTCCGCCGCCTTGGAACCTTCTGGTAGCAGTCACCTGCAGAGAATTATAGGTGCTACCGCAGCACCCATATTGAGCCAGACTCACGTTGTTGTACTGAGGGTACGGGCGATCAAGCTGCCCAAGATTGACTGTGTTGCCGGTCAGCGCGGTATTGGGGCTCGCGAGGGGATTGTTAAGACCGGCCGCGGCAAATGACGTTCCAATCGTCGGGGTTTGACCAGCCGCGGCTTGCGCAGCGGCTTGGGCAATGAAAGAGTCGGGGATTTGATTGATACCGACATTGGGGTTGTCGTTCGAAAGGTGAACGCCGTGCGAACCCGCGTAGGCAACATCAAGGAAAAACCCGGCTGGCAACTGGCGTTGAATGTCGAGATTCCACTGCTGTACGTACCCTTCTTTCGGGTTGTTCCAGGGCGCCAACGTGGGCGCACCGTTTGTGGCAATAAAATTTGAAGTGTTTCCCTGCCTGCCTGGCGGCGGCAAAACTCCAGCGGCACCAAAGGGACCCGGAGTCGTGCAAGTGAAACTAGCAAACGTCTGACCAGCCAATTTGCAATTGCTATTGTCAAGAGTGGCAGCCGGCGACAGGCCATGATTGATCGATCCAAAGAAAGGAGTGGTCGCCAGGTTGATCGGATCGTTGTCTGGATTGATGTTGAAATCGGTATAGTTCGGAATCCAGAACACACCGTAGCCGCCGCGAATCACAGTCTTCTGATCCCAGCTGTAAGCAAATCCGAGACGCGGAGAGAACTCTTTCGTGTCCAATGGCAAGTTATTCCGGCTCGTGTTCGGGCCGTTTCCGACCAGCAACGCGTCACCGAGACAGGGCGATCCGGGAGTACCGTTGCAGCCTGTAACCGTTGCATTGGTCACCGTTGGATCCCAGTAACTCAAGCGGTTGTAACGCTCTGACCACGGCCCCTGAAGTTCATACCGCAGGCCCCAGTTTAAGGTCAATTTGTTGCTGAGCTTCCACGTGTCACCCCCATAAAACGCTCGGTAGGTCTGACGGCCGGCGGTTTGCGCTGGAACCTGGGCAGAGCCCTCCGTCTGGTTCACGAAGGTAGCAGGCCCGTTTTGGGCTAAACCCAACAGGAAATCAGCAAAAGCGAACCCGCCGGTAGCGGGGTTAGCAGCGGTGGGTAGGCCCGTGCTACTTGTCCAAGCTCCCGAGAAACCAAATGCGCCGCTGGCGATGTTGGTTTGGTAGTAATTGTCGAGACCCAACTCATACTGGGCCCCGAACTGGAATGTGTGTTTGCCGCGAATGACGGTCAGAGATGGAGAAATGTTGTACTGAGTGTTGTGGTCGCCAATCGCGCTGTTGCCTTGGCTCTTGCCGACATCGCCGGGAAACGGAAATGCCGGCGTAGGAGGCGTCCGCATGATCTCGGGAACTTCACTGTTGTAGCTCGCCGGCCATCCCAGTTGAGTGAGATCGTAACCAGCAAGGAGTGGCGCCCGGAGGTAAATAAAACGGCTCCCTGAAATATTCAAATCGCCGATGACATTCGGACTAAAGACGTGGTTGAGATCAAGCGCGAGAGCTTTCGTGTGGTAATCCTCGGCGCAGCGGTCCAGGCACAAACCCGTGCCCAATGGATTGGTCGGAAGGTCAAGCAGGCCAAAATAAGTAAAGCGCGCGAACGCGCGCGTCTTGTCGGTGATGTTGTAGTCGCCGCGCGCCACGAACTGTGTGTGATTTCCGCCGCTGCTGCTTGCCGAGGTAAAGTTATCGGGACTGTTGTTGTTGAAACTCGCAGCAGCCACGGGACTGTAGTACTTATCCCATAATGCAGTTGCAGCCTTGCTGAACTCGCTGGTCGGAATTATGTTACCGGCATAGGGAGTGCGCGCTCCCGTAGCGGTATTTACGGTGTACGGGTCGTAGAGCTGAACCCCCTGCGCCAGCAGAGAAGAAAAATCACCTTGCCGGAAGGCGGCCGTCGGTACCGCAGTCGTA
>Ga0210390_10005889_pt1 | contig 10250 bp, 8 predicted proteins | sample IncBWH11OmetaG_FD_161050 | JGI IMG/M metagenome (GOLD analysis project Ga0210390, IMG submission 161050) | Forest soil microbial communities from Barre Woods Harvard Forest LTER site, Petersham, Massachusetts, United States - Inc-BW-H-11-O ... | reverse complement strand
TCCGCTTTCTGCTGGCGGGCCCGGCGAGCTGCGTCCGCAACGGAGGGCGCGTCGTCTTGGGCCACAAGTCGAATGGAAAAGAAAGAGAAGGCTGCCAGCAGCAGCGCAAGCGAGCGCAAAATAATTCTAGGCGACATCGGACCCTCCTACGCGTCGCCATGGCTGGAAGTAGCGATTCGGAAATGTTCCGAGACGGGGCCAGGGTCAGCAATGGCGTGCCATTACAGGATACGACTGCGGGCGAGCCGGCTCAACGGCGAAGAAAAAAGGGAAGCGAAACAGGCAATGGGCCCTGGCGGGTCGATGAGATGCGATTGACAGGCGAGATTCTTTGGGGGGCTAACTTCTTGATGGAAGACGGCTATTCGCGGTGGAGGAGAGAGCGACGACGCAGGAATTCGGCGACTTTATGGCGATTGCCACATACAGCCATCGAGCACCATCGGCGGCGGCCGGTACGAGATGCATCGTAGAAGAAAAGCCGGCACAAGGGATTGGCACAGCGACGAATAGGTGCTTTGGACCCTTCTACAAGGAGTTCGGCGGCGGAACGAGCAATCGCAGCGAGAAGCCAGTCCAGGCCACTTTCGCGGCCGACAAATTGAAGCGACCAGGACCCTCTATCTGAGACAAGTTCATCGTGGCCCTCGGTGACGCGGAGGACTTCGTTGACGGGCTCAACCCAGGAGCCGGGAAAGGAGTCACCATCCACGATCGAAGCGAAAATGGCGCGGAGCGATTCGCGGAGCCGTAAGATGCGGAGGAGGACGGCGTCGACAGCCTGAGGTTCCGTGGAAAGAAATGGCCGGAGGCGGGCGGCGCGATCATCTGCAATGAGTCGCGCATCCACAAGAAAGGAAACAAATTCGTGCCAGGAGAGGTCGTGGGCTGTGGGGGAGAGATTGGCGAAATCGAGCGCGAGCCGGCCGGCGACGAGATGATGAGAAGGGGCAGATGTAGGCATATAACCGGTGACGATCTCCAAGGTGGTTATAGCAGAATGGCGCTGGGCTGCAAGGGATGGATTGAAAAAGTGCTGAGCAACAGGCGCGGAAATCGGCTTTGCAGAATTAATTTAGTGCACCAGATCGGAAGCGTGGACTAGATGAATGCCCTGGGATTCCGCCTCGGGCAGAAAATCGCCTAGGGCGCGCAAGGTTGCCCGATGCGGATGGCCGATGGCAATCGCATGACCCTTTTCGCGTGCATCCTTGGCCGCTATTTCCAGTTGGCGGCGGATCGCGCCGACATCCTGAACATCATCGAGAAAGGGCACGTTGCGGAAAGCGCAAGGCACATGAGCGGCCTGCGCGGAGTCGTACGCGACAGTGGCCGCGGTGGTGCGGCTATCGATGAAGAAGAGTTGATGTGCGCGGAGTAGCGGCATGAGATCGCTCATGAGGTGAGGATTGGAAGTTGCGAGTGAGCCTTGATGATTGTTGACGCCGGCGGCGAAGGGCACGCTTTGTAGCATGGAATTTAGAGTGTTCGAGATTTCAGACGAGGACATGCCCGGGCGGAGTTCCTGACTTTCCGGCGTTTCATTGGCGACGGATTCCATTGGCAAGTGGAGCATCACCTGATAACCGCGTCGATGAGCTTCCTGCGCAATCTGCGAAGAATGCGGATGATTCGGGAGAATGGATAGGGTCAAGGGGTAGTGCAGAGCAAAGATGGCATCGACGGCACCGGAATCACTGCCAACATCATCCAGAAGGATGGCGAGGCGAGGGCCGGACACGATAGGGTGAGAGGAGGGATGCGGAGTGGGATGCGATTTGGCAGAACGGTTCGCATGAAGAAGCGATTGAACGGCGGATTTGATTTTGCCGCAGCCGGCAAGTGCAAGGCAGAAGCCTGCCAGAATCACGCAAAATCCGAACAGGGACTTGCGTCCGCTACCAGGGAACCGGGAATTCACGAATAAAATTAAGCAGCTTTCTTGGCGGTTGCGGGAGATTTAAAGAGATCCAGGGCTTTGCGCAGAACTGGATCATCGGCGGAGAGTGGTTTCGGTCCCGGCGCCGGTTCTTTCTGCGGGCCAGCGGCGGAGGAAGAATCGTCGCCGTCGTCACCGTCGTCATTCAGCGAAGACGCGGCGCGCACAACCTGCGTAGGAGCTACGCCTTCCTCAAGGATGGATTTGCCGTCGGCATTGTAATAGTTCGCAACCGTCAGAATGATGGCCGCGCCATCTTCCAGAGGAATCAGCTTCTGCCCGGAACCCAAGCCAAAGGTGCGTTCGCCGACGATGTCACCGCGCTTGGTATTGGCGAACGCCGAGGCCAGCACTTCGGCCGCTCCGGTTGTGGTCACGTCGGTAAGAACGGAGACGGGGCCCTTCCAAACAACTTTGGCAGGATCGGCCGCGAAAACCTGCTCGGGCACGGTCTGACCCTTTAGGGTTGTGAGCGTTCCGGAGGAAATGAAAAGGCGCGCGACGGCGAGAGCTTCCGAGTCCTGACCGCGACCGCAATCGCGTACATCGAGAATGATATGCGAGATGCCTTGCTTCTGGGCCTCCTGCAGGCGCGCACGGACTTCATCGGCAGTGCCAGCATCAAGAGTAGGGAAGCGGAACGCCAACGTGTCGTTGTCCACCTTCTGAATAATGGTCTTGGGTGCGGCCAGTTTTTGGCGAACGATGTCAACCTCGTCCGGGTCGGTACGCCCGCGGCGAATGACGCCAACTTTCACGGCAGTGCCGGGCTGGCCCGCTAGAAGATTCTTGGCCTGACCGACGGACATTTCGCGCGTGGTGAAACCAGCGATGGATTCCAGGAAATCGCCGCTATGCAGTCCGGCTTTCTCCGCCGGGCTGTCCGGCAGAACCGAAGTGACGACGATGTAACCGGAGCGCTTGCTGAGATTCAGGCCGGATTCACCGGTGCCGGGGTTGGCGGTCTTTTCCTTATATTCGGTATATTCGCGAGGGGTCAGGTAGCTGGACTCCGAGTCAAGCGACTCCAGCAGGCCGTGCAGAGAACCGGCGGTCACCAGGTGCATGTTGGGGTCGTCGACATAGTCCTGCTGGATTTTTTGCAGAACCTCGCTGTAGACCTGAAGAGACTTGTAGGCTTTGTCATTGGCGGTGCGGCCCAAAACATGTCCGACACCTGCCCAGCCGACGATGAGAACCGAAAGGATTAGAATTCCGTAGCGAGCGATACGATTCATCCGGCACCACCTTGAAAATAGCAAAACAGCAGTATAACACTCCGATGGGACGGGCCAAGGAAGAGTTGGATAGCGGCGAAAAATTGCATGTAGATTTCAGGTGGAGTGTGAGTGGCGATGTTAAAAACTCAATTTGTTGTATAAGAGCCACACCATTTGCAGGTTTATGTGGCTTATTTTCCATAACTTACTGAAAACACAAGACAAGCAAGCGTGTTATTTGCAGACATTATGCTATGCTTGAAGTATATTCCGCCCATGTTTCAGACGACGATCCAACGCGAAGTGGGAACCCACGGCGTCGGCCTCCATACGGGAGTGCAGAGCACCGTGCGACTTGTCCCCGCCCCTGTTGATACAGGAATTGTTTTTCGCCGCACTGATCTCGATTTATTCCCTATTGAAGCGCACGGACACAACGTCGCCCGCGTGAGTTATGCCACGAGCCTGATGAAGCAAGGCGTTTTGCTGTCCACCACAGAGCACCTGTTGGCAGCTATTTATTCCTGCGGCATCGACAACGTTTTCGTGGACATTGACGCAATCGAGTTGCCGATCCTGGATGGATCCGCAGAGCCGTTCATGCAGATGCTGGATGCGGCAGGCGTGCGCAAGCTGCGCAGAAAACGGCGCTATCTGAAATTGCTGAAGCCGGTGGAAGTGGTGGAAGACGGCAGGCGAATTGGAATTTATCCCGCGGAAGAATTCGCGGTGCGCTGCTATGTGGATTTTCCCCACCCCCTGGTGGGACAGCAGGAAGTGGAAATGGTGGTGAATGCGGCCAGTTTCCGAAGAGTGCTGGCGAGGGCGCGGACTTTTTGCTTTGAGAGCGACATAGAGCCGCTGCGGGCCATGGGGCTGATTCGAGGCGGATCGCTGGAAAATGCGATTGTGCTGACGAAGGACGGAATGTTAAACGGGCCGCTGCGTTATGCGGATGAATTTGGAAGGCATAAAGCGCTGGACCTGATCGGAGACCTGGCCCTGGTGGGATTGCCGCTGCTGGGAAGGGTGGAAGCTCGCAAGGCGGGGCACTCTTTGCATACGCAGCTGGTGAGCCGATTACTGGCCGACCCGTCGTCCTGGGAAATCACCACGCAGGAGCACGCCACGCCGGGAGTTCGAGCAAGACTGTTGGCGGCAAGAGCGGCGGATTGAATCGGCGAAGAAGAAGTAAGCGCGGCAGAGATCAGATGTACCTGGCGGACGTCCGGTTTTTTCGGAGTTCCATTCAGCGATTTCCAGAAATAAATTCCTGACAGAAGCGCCACCGTAGTTCCCAGAATACCCAACCATCCGAGGATGAGGCCGGCTATCGCCATGCGCCTGCCGGTAATTCGAAGTGGATCTCGCCGAATCTGGCGAAGGGCGAGATAGCCGAGGATCACGGCGGCGATGGAGCCGGGACCGAGAGCGAAGATGGCGCAGACGAGACTGGAAATGGCGAGGCCGCTGGTGGTGCGCGAGGGAAGAACGATCGGCGGAGAGTCTGCGTTCAGCGTGGAATCGAGATTGGGGTCAAGCCAGCGCCCGCAATACGGACATTGATCAGCCGCGTTGTCGAGTTCAGAGCCGCAATAGGGACAAGGTTTCAATACCAATACCCGCAAGACCGAATTTATTCTAGCGGCTATTTCAGTGGAGGGCTATCGGCGTAGGCGGGGCCCGAAGTGCTGGTGCGAATAATGCCGGTCTGATCGACAAAGAATGAACGCAGGCCAGTGCCGCCAGATCGGACTGGCTGCGCCGAAATGGTGAAGCTGGTTACTTGGCCGAGATCGTCAAATGCACCGGCGGTGTAGTGGAAGGCGTATCCCCAGCGAACCGGGGCCCGGTTCGCGAGTCCGTTATCCAACAGGCCGGCGTGATCACAGCCGCCCGGATTGCCTTGACCGAGACTAGCGAGAGAGGCGGGAAAGCCAAGCTTCGGGCAGGCAGCTGTATAGCTCCCCAGCGCGTATGTGTAGGAACGCATAGCGCCGATGGCAGAGGATTCATTGGCGGCCATTCTTGATCGCGTGAGATTGGGGATGGCGAGGGCAGCGATGATCATCACCATTGCGATCGGAACAAAGGCGAGGCCTACGTAGCCCAAGACTAGTCCGGCGGTGGCGATTCCCTCGCCTTTAAGGCGGCCGGCGCTTTTGCGGATTTCGGAAAGCGATAAATGTCCCAGGATCACAGCGGTGATGGAGGCCGGTAGGAAAAGGAGAAAAATACCGCTGATGAGGCTGCCAATGGCTTTGCCGCTTGTCGGTGGGTCGAAACCGGCTGGAAGCGGCCCACGATAGGCGGGTGAACCGGGCAGGGGAGTACCCATCTGGGTGCCGCATTTGGGACAGAACTGAACATCGTCGGCGATGCTCGCGGAGCAATAGGGGCAGTTCATGGCGGCGGCGTTACACCTCGGTTTAGATGGAAGAAAAGTTAATAGCGAACCGCATTTGCAGGGAATGTATCCCAGATTTTGGCGTGAGTCTAGTGCTCGGCGAAGGACGGGGCTGAAGAGACGGATTGTCAAACGCGGCCGAGCACGGGACAATGCTCTCGTCATGGCAAAGAACAAAGATGTGGCAATTCTGATTTTAGCGGCGGGCAAAGGAACGCGTCTGAAATCGAGCTTGGCAAAAGTGTTGCATGCCGCAGGCGGACGGCCGCTGGTGGAGCACGTAGTGCGTGCATGCGTAAGAGTTGGACCCAAGAAAATTGTGGTAGTTGTGGGACACCAGGCAGAGAAAGTGCAGGCCGTGGTGGAACCGTTGGGAGCAGAGACGGTTTTGCAGCAGCCGCAGAACGGCACGGGGCATGCGCTGCTGGTATCGAGGCGAGCGATTGGCAACGCGAAGTATGTGGTGGTGCTGCCGGGGGATGCCCCGCTGGTGCGTACGGAGACGCTGCGCTCGCTGATTCAGCAACACAAGAAGGGGCAGGCGGCAGCCACGATTCTGACCGCAGTGCTGGCAGACCCATCGGGATATGGACGGATTTTGCGGAAGGGCGGAGATAACGTTGCGGCGATCATCGAGGAGTCGCAACTGACAGAAGAACAGCGCGAGCTGAACGAAATTAACTCCAGCATGTACTGCTTCACGACCGCGAAGCTTTGGCCGGCGCTGGCCGAACTGAAGCCAAACAACAAGCACCGCGAGATTTATCTGACCGACGCGATTGGCGTGCTGAATGCAAAAGGCGAAACCGTGTTGGCGGAGATCGCGGGGGACTCGCGGGAGATGTTGGGCTGCAACACGCGCGCCGACCTGGCGGGGGTGGATCACACGTTTCGGGATTGGAAGCGCGAGGCGCTGATGCGCGATGGCGTGACGATTCAGCTGCCGGAAACGGTGCTGGTCGATCCGGATGTGCTGGTGGGCGAAGATACGGTCATTGAGCCGTGCGTGCAATTGTTGGGGAAGACGAAAATCGGGGCGCGGTGCGTGGTAAAGACGGGGAGCGTGGTACACGATTCAGTGCTGGGGGATGAAGTGGTGGTGGAAGCGCACTGCATGATCAGCGCCAGTCGGTTGGACTCCGATGTGGTGGTGGGACCTTTTGCGCGCATGCGCATGGAAACGCATTTGAAGTGCGGATCGCGAATCGGAAATTTTGTGGAGTTGAAGAACAGCGTGGTGGGCGAAGGCACCAAGGCGATGCACCTAACGTACCTGGGAGACGCGCGGATCGGAAGCAAAACGAATATTGGAGCGGGAACGATCACGTGCAATTACGACGGATTCCATAAGCACCCGACAACGATCGGGAACAAGGTTTTTATCGGGAGCGATTCAGCGCTGGTGGCTCCGGTTAAGGTGGGGCACGGCGCTTACGTGGCGGCGGGATCAACCATCACGGACAATGTGCCGGCAGATGCGCTGGGAATTGCGCGAGGACGGCAAACAAATAAGAAGGGTTGGGCGAGCAAGAAGCGGCGAGAATTGACGGCTGCGGAAAAGCCCGCGAAACATTCCAAGAAACGCCAATAGTTCCTTCCTGGCGAACCTGTTTCCTTTCTCGGTCGTTTCGTCTGAGTGTCGGCGGGTGTGATAAAATTGTAGATCCCCGCAGGAAACCCGGAGGTGAATTGTGAAATTTGGAGTCGTAGTCTTCCCCGGGTCGAACTGCGACCATGATGCGTTTCATGCCATCGGCCATGTCTTGGGAAAGCCGGTGGAATTCATTTGGCATCAATCCGAAGATTTGCTGCAGTGCGACGCGATTATCCTGCCTGGCGGATTTTCGTACGGAGATTATCTGCGTACGGGGGCGATTGCGCGATTTTCGCCGGTGATGAAGTCCGTGGAGAAGTTTGCGAATAGCGGTGGACTGGTGCTGGGTATCTGCAACGGCTTTCAGATCTTGCTGGAGGCAGGCTTGCTGCCGGGAGCGATGATGCGAAATTCCGGGCTGCGTTTTATCTGCAAGCATGTACACATTCGAGTGGAAGAGACGAATAGCCCGTTCACTTGCGCGGCACAACCCGGACAAATTCTGACGATTCCGATTGCGCATAGCGACGGAAATTACACCTGCGATGACGCGACGTTGCAAGATCTCGAGAGGCATCATCAAGTGCTGTTCCGCTATACTACGCCGGACGGAAAAGACGATGCGGCGGGGAATCCGAACGGATCGACGGCGAATATTGCGGGAATCTGCAACAGCGCCAGAAATGTGGCGGGGCTTATGCCGCATCCGGAGCGTGCTGTGGAGCAAGTGCTGGATTCGAATGACGGGCTGGTGATTTTCAAATCGATGATCGAGGCGCTGGTGGGCACGGCGAAGGCTTCGGCGTGAACTGTCAGAGAACTGAAACGCGACTTAAATAGGGGCACGATTCGTCGCGCCCCTATTTCTTTTGTGATGAGTAGCTGCGGCGCGGGAAAGCAGATTCCTCGCTTCGCTCGGAATGACAAGTAAAAGAGTAAGAAGACAACAGGTTGAAACCAATGGCTACAGCACAAACGGAAATCAAGGTTACGCCGAAGATTGCGGCGGAGCATGGTGTGACGCGGGAGGAGTACGCGCGAATCCAGAAAATTCTGGGACGCGACCCGAACATCACCGAACTGGGAATTTTCAGCGTGATGTGGAGTGAGCACTGCTCATATAAATCGAGCAAGGTGCATCTGAAACGACTGCCAACGCGCGGGAAGTTGGTGGTGCAGGGGCCGGGCGAGAACGCCGGCGTGGTGGACATCGGCGACGGGTTGGTGGCGGCATTCAAGATCGAATCGCACAACCACCCGAGTTACGTGGAACCCTTCCAGGGCGCAACGACGGGAGTCGGCGGAATTTTGCGGGATATTTTCACGATGGGAGCGCGGCCGATTGCGGTGCTGGATTCCCTCAGGTTCGGCGAAATTGTGCCTTCGAAGAGCACGAGAGAAGAAGAGGCGGCAAAGAACCGGCGGATTCTGGATGGCGTGGTGCGCGGCGTGGGAAGTTATGGAAATTGTTTTGGCGTGCCGACAGTGGGCGGAGAAGTGGCCTTCGAGCCCTGCTATGCGCAAAACCCATTGGTGAACGCGCTGGCGCTCGGAATTGCGCGCAAGGAAGAGATTTTTCTGGCGAAGGCCAAGGGCATCGGCAATCCCGTGATTTATGTGGGAGCGAAAACCGGGCGCGATGGTATTCACGGAGCGTCACTGCTGGCCTCGGCGGAGTTCACGGAAGAATCACAGCAGAAGCGGCCGAACGTGCAGGTGGGCGACCCGTTCATGGAGAAACTGCTGCTGGAAGCTTGCCTGGAAGCGATGAACACCGGCGCGGTGGTGGCGATTCAGGACATGGGCGCGGCAGGGCTGACGTGTTCGACGTGCGAGATGGCTTCGCGCGGCGGGACCGGGATTGAGATCGATCTGGCGAATGTGCCACAACGCGAAACGGGCATGACACCTTATGAAATCATGCTGAGCGAATCGCAGGAGCGCATGTTGCTGGTGGCAGAAAAGGGCCGCGAGCAGGAAGTGCTGGCGGTGTTCAAGAAGTGGGGTTTGGATGCAACGGTTGTAGGTGACGTGACCGACGGCGGCTTGCTGGTGGTGAAAGACCACGGACAATTGGCGGCGCAAATTCCCGCGCACCCCCTGGCGGAGGAAGGGCCGGTGTACAACCGGCGGATGGCCGAGCCGGCGCCGCGGAAGGAAACGGAGCAAGACTGGTTTGCGTTCGCGGCGGAAGGTACGGACTTGACCGCGAATTTCTCGAAATTGCTAGCAACACCTGCGATTGCGTCAAAGAAGTGGATTACCCAGCAGTACGACAGCATGGTGCGCACGAACACGCTGGCCGGGCCGGGCGCCAGCGATGCGGCAGTGGTGCGGATCAAGGAAACCAAGCGCGCGCTGGCTTTGGCGACGGACGGAAACGGCCGGTGGTGCCAACTGAATCCCAAGGTAGGCGCGATGCACGCAGTGGCCGAGGCGGCGCGGAACGTGGCGACCAGCGGCGCACGACCGATCGCAGCAACAAACTGCCTGAATTTCGGCAGCCCGGAAAAGCCCGAAGTAATGTGGCAGTTTTCTCAGGCGATTGATGGCGTGGGCGAAGCTTGCGTTGCGCTGGGAACGCCGATTACCGGCGGGAACGTGAGTTTCTACAACGAGACGTTGGGGAAATCGATTTATCCGACGCCCGTCATCGGGATATTGGGAATTCTTGAGGATGCGTCGAGGGTTCTGAAGGTGGCATTCCGGAATGAGGGCGACATCATCGTGCTTCTCGACGGATCCAATTCTTCCAAAGCGGGGCCGCAGGCGCCACCGCGGGCGGGCAAACGGCGGGAGTTTTCGTCTTCGGAGTATTCAAAGAGCATCGGTGGAATTGTCTCCGGCGAGCCGCCGGCGATTGAGCTTGGCGCGGAAAAATGGGTGATTGATTGCATGGTGGCCTTGGCGGCAGAGGGAACGCTGCATTCGGCGCACGACGTAAGCGATGGAGGCGTAGCGGTCACGCTGGCGGAATCGTGTTTTGCGGGGGGAGTCGGCGCAAGTGTAGCGGTGCCGGAGGACGTGGCGTCGGAGTATGCACTGTTCGGAGAACGCGGGGCCCGTGTGATGGTATCTGTCGCCCCCGAA
>Ga0210390_10005887_pt1 | contig 10252 bp, 4 predicted proteins | sample IncBWH11OmetaG_FD_161050 | JGI IMG/M metagenome (GOLD analysis project Ga0210390, IMG submission 161050) | Forest soil microbial communities from Barre Woods Harvard Forest LTER site, Petersham, Massachusetts, United States - Inc-BW-H-11-O ... | reverse complement strand
CTGCAGCCACGAGTCGCGCCCCGTACGGTGCACCGGGCGGTGCATCCAGCTCGGCTGCGCCGAGGGGTCCGTGTCCCAAGCCGTGAGCCACGTTGGGCGCGAGCGTCGCCGCGATACCCAAGCTGAGGAGCCACCGCGCCAGCACTGGACTCGGCGCGCCGTGCGGCGCGCCGAGTCCAGCATCACCATCGAACACGCGTAGATCAGCTCGTCAACCCGCCAGCGGCAACAGATGTCCCGTCCAGCCGACCTCAGCATGGGCCCTACCAGGGCGTAACCATGTTCATACGACGCCACCGCAGCGACCGCTGCAACCCTGACCACGGCTCCCGCGGTGGACCACTTGATGACGTACTCCATGGCGGTCATCGCGCACCGCCAGGGTCGTCCAGGGCATGCTCGGCCCGGCTCTGTTAGCTGGACCCAAAGGCGTAAATGACGCCGTGGGCGTTGACGTACCACCTCGGCGTGAGCAGCGTGCTCGCGGTGAAGCCCTTGATTCCCAGGGTGGTGATGGGCAGGTTCATCCCCATGCCGAGCCATTCGTGGCTCGCGTCGTTGTAGGTGCCCGCCCAGCTGACGCCGGTCGTGGTGTACCCGACCAGGCTGTAGCCGGCTGTGATGTGGCCGTTCTGCCAGACCGTCGAGCCGTTCCAGCAGACCGGGACGTATTCCCAGGGCTGGGCGAATATCGGGCCGGTCCAGTAGACGTGCTCCAGGGTGAACGTCTTGCACGTTGTGGTGCTGGCGAACGCCGGCACCGCGGCGGTACCGATCGCTCCGGCGCCGAGCCCGGCGGTGAGCGCTGCTGCGGCGAGCAGGCGGCTGATTCGCTTGCTGAGGTTCATCTCGATCCCTCTCATTCCGTGATTGATCTGTTACTTTTTGTGCCTATTTGTACCGATGAGATGCTGGCGTGCTTCGTGTCCTCGTACCTATTCCTCGACGTCTGGTCCTTGTCGGACCGGCACGCCCTATGCTCGGCGAAGGGGTAGTACCGAACCAACGGTTCGGCTCGGATGGTTCGGTTTGCTGGTGGTCGGCCTACGCTGTGGCCGGTGGAAGGGCAGCCCGTGACCGACGTAGGACGTACTGAGCAGCAACGCCGTGCACGGGATCGCCTGGCCGAGGCTCGCAACAGCATCCGCCGCGAGCGCGGGGAAGTGATGACCAGGATGGGGCGGGAGCTGCTTGCGTGGCGGGAACGAAGCGGAATCAAGCAGCAGGATCTCGCGGCGGAAGCCTGCGTCAGCGCGACCGTCGTGCGTCGCATAGAGAAGGGCGACTATGAATCGGTGCCGCATCATTCGCTCGTCACCGCGGTGGGTCGCCTTGGCGGGCCATCCGGTGAATTCCAGGAGCTTGTCCAGACCTACCGCATCCTGCAAGCCCGGCAAAGGCACATTGATAACCTGCTCCAGCGCAAGGAAGTGCCCGGCAACGCAGGTCAGCTAGACGGCGAAGGCGAGCAGGCGCGGCTCGCGGCTGGACTAAGGCTAGCGACCTCACCCCGGCCCCCGTCAGTGTTCGTGGGTCGGCGTGAGGAGCTGACGGCACTAGCGCATCTGGTTAACAGCAGGAGACTGGTGACGGTCGTGGGGCCGGGCGGTATCGGCAAGACCGCGCTGTGCCTGCGCTTTGCCGAGTCGCTCCCGCTTTCGCTGGCGGGTCCCTGGTTCGCTGACCTGTCGCGCGTTCGCGCCGGCGAACCGGTGCTTCCCGTGCTCGCCGACCTGATTCTCGAAGACACCGGCGGCGCCGGAGGCGATGCCGAGGTCCTGGCCAGGCTCGGTACCGCGTTCGCCGCTGCGCCTGCGCTCGTCATCCTCGACAACTGCGAGCATGTCATAACCTCCGCCGGCACGGCGGTCAGGCGGATACTGAGTGCCTGCCCGGGCGCTCGCATCCTCGCCACCAGCCGGGAGCCCTTGCATCTGCCGGACGAATGGGTCATGACCATCGAGCCGATGCCGATTGCGAACCACGACCCGCTGGCAACCGAGCCAGGCGACGCTGTCGAACTGTTCATCCGCCTGCTCGGCCAGGCCCGCGGCGAAGAACCCGAACTGAGTTCAGGACAGGTCGCCGAGGTGGCGGGGCTGTGCCAGGCGCTCGATGGCATTCCCCTGAGTATTGAGCTCGCCGCCGCCCGGGCGCGCACCTTGCCGGTGAGCGACATAGCGGCGAGCGTTGGGCGGGGGCTGGCCATATTGAGCGGCGGTCGCCGGGAGGTTCCCCGGCATCAGGCGATCGAGGCGACCATCAGCTGGAGCTGGAATCTGCTCGATCCGGACGAGCAACGTGCCCTGAGCCGGCTCGCCATCCTGACCGCGCCGTTTACCTTCCGGTGCGGAGCGACCGTGGCGCACGAGGAACTCGGCGGCGGTGAACGCCTGGTCGCCACGCTGGCTGACAAGTCGCTGGTATCGCAAGAAACCGACAAGACAGGCAAAGCCCGGTTCAAGGTCCTGGGCGTGGTGCGGAGCTTCGCCATCGGGCATCTCAGTCCGGCAGATCGCCAGCATGCGATCCGGCAGCTCATGTACTGGGCTCTTGATGTCGCCCGGATAAACGATGCTGACTTTCAGAAGCCAGAAACGATCGAGCGCCTCGATGCAGAATTCCCGCTGATACGCATCGCGCTCGAGGGCACTGAAGAATCGCCGGCCGACCAGGTGCGCCTAGCCGTCGCGATCTGGCGGTACTGGCATATCCGCTCGCTATCGGACTATGGCTGCCAGTTTCTGGCCAAGGCGGTTGAAGAAGGCACACCGCTGACCCTCGCCGAACGCGGGCGGGCTCTCGGCATCCTGGCGAATCTCCTGGCCTATCAGGGACGATACGCCGAGTCGATCAGCGCCGCCCAACGCAGTGTCCAGGTGCTGCGAGACTTCGGTGATCCCGTGCAGCTCAGGCATGGCCTGCTGACTCTCCTGGGCTGCCTGATCGAGGCCCGCAGGTTCGACCAGGCTGACCCTTGCCTGGCCGAGATAGCGACGATTCCCGGGCCGATCGAGCTGCCGACCATGGGCGACCTGAACGTCCGCCAGGGTCTGCTCTGCCTGCATCGCGGCGATCCACATCGAGCGATCCGGTTGCTGACCGATGCAGCCGACTGCTTCAGCATCGAAGGGATGACCCTGGCCCATGGTTTCTGCCTGGGATACCTGTCCGTAGCCCAGCGACGAGCGGGCGACCTCGACGCGTCGCTGCGGATCGCGCTCGAGGCCAGGGAACTCCTCGGCGACACGTTCGGGCCGAGTTGCGGAGCCGAGGTGGCGGTGGGCTTGGCGGCGGCTTACCTGGCGCTCGGAAGGCAGGAAGATGCCCTCAGCGCGCTGGACGATATTGCCGTGGACGAGCAGATCAGACCCCAGACCCGGCTCCATTCGCTGGTGCTGCGCGTCATGGCCGCGAGTGCGGCGGCGCCATCGGCTGCCGCCGCCTTCCTCTTGTCTCATGTCGGCGAGTTCGCGGGCGGCAGCGGCGAACAGACGGTGCTGCTGATACGCGCCACCCAGGAAATCGCCTGCCGGTCAGCGGCCTACGAGAACGCCGCACTCCTCTTGGGCATGCTCATGGGATTGGGCTCAGATAATCAAGACGTCGAAGTCGGGTTGCCGGTATTCGAGTCTTCGCGTCTCCAACACCACCTCCCGCAGCCGGTCATGGATGCACTGATCACTGGCGGGCTTAACACGGATATGAGAGCTGCCTACCGCCTTGCCGTAACCGCGCTCACGGAGCTGGCCGCGGATAGGCGTGCTCCGCGGCCGGTAAGGCCGGCTCTTGACCCGTCGGTTACGTTCGGGACTCGTCTCATGCTGATCGCGCCGCATACCGCGCCATCCTGAGCCCGAACGACCTACGCGATGACGGCAACTTCAGCGCAGGCGCCACAGGCGCACGGTCCTGTCGTGGCTCCCACTGGCGAGCGTGCTGCCGTCCGGGCTGAACGCCACCGAGGTCACCGCCTTGGCGTGGCCGGTGAGGATTACGATCCGGGTCCGGGTGGCCACGTCCCAGAGCTGGACCGTGCCGTCGGGGCCGCCGCTGGCGAGCACGGAGCCATCGGGACTGAACGCCACGGAGAACACCGGGGTGAAGCCGTCGGTGAGCACGGCGACGCACGTGCGGGCGGCCACGTCCCATAGCCGGATGGTCTGGTCGGCGCTGCTGCTGGCGAGGGTGGTACCGTCCGGGCCGAAGGCGACCTCGCGCACCATGTCGCCGTGGCCAGTGAGCGTGGCGATGCAGGTGCGCGCGGCCACGTCCCACAAGCGGATCGTATGATCACCGCTGCCGGTGGCCAGCATTCCGCCGTCCAGGTCGAACACCACTGAGTGCACCCATCCGCCGTGGCCGCTGAGGGTGGCCAGGCAGGTGCGCGAGGCCACGTCCCATAGCCGGACGGTCTTGTGGCAGTTGCCCGTAGCGAGCAGGGCGCCATCGGGACTAAACGCCACCGACATCACGTCGGTGTCGTCGGCCAGGGTGAGAGGGCCCCTGCGGAACCGGTCCCTCAGCCGCCACAACTGCACCGGCTGACCCGAGTTACCGCAAGCCAGCATGCCGCCGTCCGGGCTGAACGCCACGGAAAACGCGGCGCCCTCGGGACCGGTCAGGGCAGCCGTGCAGGTCTGGCTGGCTACATCCCACAGCCGGATCCGGCGACCGCCCTTGACCAGCGATCCGTCCGGCCTGACCCCTTGGTCACAGCCGCTGGCGAGCACCCTGCCCTCCGGGCCGAACGCCACCGAGTACACCCTCCCGCCATGGCCGTCGAGGACGGCGGCGCGCAACGGCGAGTCCTGCCGGGCTGCGGAAGCGACCGTGGCCGGCTCGGACGGCGGCGCCGTGCCCGGTGGCCTGGCGGTCAGCACGGGCGAGCCGGAACGAAGGAGGACGGTCAGCTGCCGGGTAAGCGCGGCGGCGTCCGGCCGCTGGCTCGGTGCCTTGCTCAGCAGCGCACTGATTATCGGCGACATCGGGCCCGCATGCTGGGGGGTCGGCGGCGGTCGGGTGAGGATGGCCGCCAGGACGGCGGTCAGGGTCGGCCCGTCGAACGGCGGGCATCCCTCCAGCGCGGTGAACAGGGTCGCGCCCAGCGCCCACAGGTCGACCGGGGCACGGATCGGTTCACCCTCTATCTGTTCCGGCGCCATGTACTGCGGTGTTCCGATGAGTGTTCCTTCGGCGGTCAGCTCGGTGGTGGCGTCGAGAATGCGAGCGACACCGAAGTCGGTGAGCACCGTGCGGCGTCCCGCCAGCAGTACGTTGCCGGGCTTGAGGTCGCGGTGGACGACGCCAGCGGCGTGCGCGTGAGCGAGGGCGTCCGCGAGGTCCGCGCCGAGCGCGGCAACCTGCTCCCAGGGCAGGCGTCCGTCACGCGCGATAACCTCTTCCAAAGAAGGACCGGAGACGAACTCCATGACGATCCACGGCACTGCGTCGAATTGGACGGCGTCGTAGACGGTAACGATGCCCGGATGGTGCAGCCGCGCCGCGGCCCGCGCTTCGCGCAGTGTCCGCGCGATCAGGTTGTCGCGCGCCGTCCCCTGCAGCCCCTCTGGCAGCAGGATCTCCTTGACGGCCACCAAGCGCGCCAGGATTTCGTCGTAGCCCCGCCAAACCTGGCCCATGGCTCCCTTACCGACCGGCTCGACCAGCCGGTACCGCCCGCAAAGGAGTTGTCCGGCCTGTCCCGCCATGGCAGTCATGCTAGCCCGGCCTGGCGCGAGGCAGCACGGCCTGCGTGACCGGAACGGGGAATCGAATTATCCCTTTCCTGGCGCTACAGGCGGGCTATGCTGCGGCGGGGGTGGGTCTTGATGGACACCGTGCGTCCAGGCGATCCGCATGTGATCGGCGATAGTGAGGAAATCCGGCGCTTTCGTGATGCCGTACGCGCACGGATCGAGCGCGCCGCCGGGGACGCCGGGGGCGACCTGCGCGAGATTCCCCCAGCTGTCTTGTTGTCGCTATTGTGCGCGAGCGCATTCAGCGCGGTGGCCGGGGAAATGGCGGAAGCACCAACCCTGGGGCCGCTGTCGTCTCGCGTCGTACTCGGCGATCTGATCTCGGCCGCGATCGACGGCGCCCGTGCCCGTGGCCAGGGGCCGATGTCGCCGCACGACCTGGAACGGGAGATCTACCGGCGGATCGAGCGGGTCCTGACCGCGCAGGACCAGCGTGCCGCGGTCTTGCGAACCGAGATCGCCGCGGTGCTCGCGGAAACCGACGCGCTACGGACCGTGCTGTCCGGCGCGATCGAGACGGGGAACGACCGGCTGCGGAACGACGTCATCTCCGCCATCGACACCCTCAGCGGCGGATACCCCGAGATGGCCTTCCTGCTCCGCACGAGCGACCATGATACGGCGCAAATGCAGCGGCGCCTGGACGGACAAGGCGCCGAGTTCCGCGCGCTCGGCGACACGATCCGCCGCCAGTCAGCCGACGTGCGGATCGCCCGAGAGGACCTGGCCTCGGTCAGGCACCGCCAGGCCCGCGCGGCCCACGGCCAGGCCGCGGACGCTGGTGGCGGGCCGAGCTGGGACTCCAGATGCCCTTATCGAGGGCTGCTCCCGTTCGACCAGGAGCATGCCGAGGTGTTTTGTGGTCGGCAGCGGCTCACGGCCGAGCTGATCGTCAAGCTGGCGGGACGCCTGGCCGGGCCGAGCATGGTCGTCCTGTCCGGCGCATCCGGGGCGGGCAAGTCGTCCTTGCTGCACGCGGGTCTGCTCCCTGCGCTAGCCGCGGGCATCCAGTTGGAGGGCTCCGATGGCTGGCCGCGGATCGTCATGACGCCAACGGGCGACCCGCTGACCGAGCTGGCGACCCGCCTGGCCACGCTGAGCAGCGGCGACGCCGCGACCATCAGGAACGGTCTCGCCGCCGATCCTGACCGGGCCCATCTGGTGGTCGGCCGGGCGGTGCTGGACAGGGCCGGGCGGAGTAACGGCTCCTGGACGCCCGCCACCGTCCGGCCCGGGCGGCTGATCCTGGTTATCGACCAGTTCGAAGAGGTCTTCACCCTGGCCCCTGGCCGCGGCGACGCCGGGCAGCAGGCGTTCATCGCCGCCCTGTGCGCGGCGGCGAGCCAGCCTCTCGGCCCGCACGGTGAGCCGCCGGCCGTGGTGGTCATCGCGGTCCGGGGCGACTACTGGGCCCGGTGTGCCGCGCATGCCGGGCTGGCCCGGCTGATGCAGGACGGCATGTTCGTGGTCGGCCCGATGACGAGTCCGGAGCTGCGGGAGGCGATCACCGGCCCGGCGGCCGCGGCCGGGCTCCAGGTCGACGCAGACCTAGCCGACACGGTCCTCGCGGGCCTGCGAACGGCAGGCCAGGACGAGGCCGAGGGGATCTTGCCGCTGCTGTCCCAGACGATGATGCTGACCTGGCAAAGGCGCGACGGTCACCGCCTGACCGTCCAGGGGTATCACGAGACCGGCGGCGTTGCCCGCAGCGTCGAGTTCGGTGCCGAGACGGTATACGAGGCTCTACCGGATGCGGGGCAGCAGATCGCCAGGGAGGTATTCCGGGCCCTGGTCGTCGTCGGCCCGGAAGGTCAGCTCGCCCGGCGTACCGTGCCCCGGGCCGAGCTGGCGGCGGGACGGCGCGACGCCGCCCGTCGCGCGCTGGGCACCGTGCTCGAGGCCTTCGCCAGCAGCCGCCTGCTGGTCCTGGACGGCGACACCGTCCAGATCGCCCATGACGTGCTGCTGCGCGCGTGGCCCAGGCTGCGCGGCTGGCTCGACAGCGAACAGGCCAACTGGATCCTTTACACGCAACTGCAGGAGGACGCCGCCGAATGGGCGGGGCACGGCCGGGACTCCTCCTTCCTGTACCGGGGGAACCAGCTCGCCGCCGTCGAGCAGGCCGCGACGCGGTGGGCGGCCGACCCGGTCCGTTACCCATCCCTGACCGGTGACCAGTCAGGCTTCCTGGAAGGCAGCCGCCAGCATGCCGCTCGCACCGCTCGCACACGGCGTGCTGCGGTGCTGGCCCTGGCGCTGCTGCTCGTGCTCTCGCTGGCCGGCGCAGGGATCGCCGGGCTGGCGGACCGGACGGCAAACCAGCAGCGCAATGCGGCGGTCTCTAGCCAGCTCGCCGCGGAAAGCGAGGCGTTCGACACGCCAGATCCCGAGATGGCGTCCCTGCTGGCCGCTGCGGCCTGGAGTGTCGCGCCGACCGCCCAAGCCCGCGTGGCTACGTGGGATGCCGCGGCTCAGCCGGTAAGGGCGGTGCTCAACGCGACCAGCGCCACCATAGATGCGGTGGCCTTCAGCCCAGACGGGAAGATACTGGCCGCCGCTTCAGATGACGGCGCAATCCGGCTGTGGGAGATCCCAGAACAGCGCGAAATCGCTGACCTGGCTAGCAACCTCAGCCCTGCCGAGGAGATGACCTTCAGCCCGGATGGCCGCGTTCTCGCGGTCGTGGGCTACAACAACAAGATCCAGCTGTGGAACGTGGCAGGTCCTCGCCGACTTGGTACGCCGATAACGGGTGACGCTATCGCGTTCGACCCAGAACGCGACCTAGTGGCCGCTGTCAGCGATGCCAACGTGACAAGGCTGCTGAATCTCGCATCCGGTCACCAGGTCGGCCGCTCCCTACCGGGTCAGGCGGTGGCGTTCAGCCCGGACGGCAAGATGATGGCCACCGCCGATAACTCCGGTCAAGTCCTCCTGTGGAACGCTGCAACTCAGGCACCCGCCGGTCCGCCCATAGGGCGCGGCCCGCAGCCGGTAACTCAGATCAGCTTTAGCCCCGACGGCCGCGTCCTGGCTACTGCGGCGAGCGCCGACTCAACGGTCACCGGCACCGTGCGGCTTTGGAATATAGCCAGCCGCCATGAAATCGGTACTAAGCTGCCCGGTAATACGATCGCTTTCAGCTACGACGGCTCGATACTAGCCGCCGAGAGCACCACCGGAATCCAGCTACGGGACGCGGCCACCGGTCAGCAAATTGATACCACCCTGACTGGCGACATGAATAGTTTCGGGGTTAGTGCGATAGCGTCGAGTCCCGATGGTCCCATTCTTGCTACCGGTGAAGGTACAGGTCCGGTGCGGCTATGGGACCTAGCCCTTTACCAGCAGGTAGGCGTGCCGATAGTCGAGCCCAACGCCGGATTCGGGGGGTTCGGAGGGGGCGGGCCAGCGCCAGTCCTCAGCCCCGACGGCAAGCAGCTTGTCGTGGCAGGCTCCGGCGGCGATTTGAGAGTGCTTGACGTCGCTTCCCGCAAGCAGATAGGCGCATCGTTGCCGGGCGGTGAATGGGGCTATACCTCGGTCGCTTTCAGCCCTGACGGGAAGTACCTCGCGACCGGGTATCTCGTGACCGGGAATGGCGTCGGGCAGCTTGAGCTGTGGAGTGCTGTTACCCATCGTCGTATCACGACCATCGCGAGAACCTCGAATCAAATTAACCAGATCGCCTTCAGTCCGAACGGTGAATTTCTGGCCGCGACAATCGGCAATGTCGGTGTGCGACTCTGGAATATGAAATCCCCGGGGAGTTCCGTACTGCTAGACGTCGGCAACGGCGGGCCAGCGGGCCTGTCCTTCAACCCGGGCGGCAAGATCCTGGCGACCGCAAGCTCCAGCGGCACCATCAAATTCTGGAACACGAGTAACGGCAGGCTTGCTGAAGCCCCGCTGACAGCAACCGATCAGGGTGTAAGCGCGATAGCCTACAGTCCGGACGGGTCCATACTCGCCGACGCGGAAAATGACGGCACGATTCAGCTGTGGAATCCCTCGACTCGCAGTCAGTCCGGGTCCTTTTCCGCCGGCGTACTCAAGGACAACGATTCATCGGTGGTCTCCGCGCTGGCCTTCAGCCCGGCCGGTGCGCTTCTGGCCACGGCGAATGTCGACGGCACGGCAAGATTGTGGGACCTCGCCACTTACCAGCAAGTTGGCGGGCCGCTCACCGCAGATTCATCGACAGTAAGCACCGTGGTTTTTAGCCCTGACGGCAGGACGCTGGCCACTGAGGGCGGCGAGACGACATTTTGGGACATAGCGTTCCCGCCTGATCCCCAAGAGCTCCTTTGCCAGATCGCGGGCGGCACTCTGAACAGGCAGGAATGGGACACCTATGCCCCCGCCGAGCGATACCGAAATGTCTGCTTATCGTCCATGTACGCCGTGGCTGGCTATTACGGCAGCAGCCATTCGGCGACGGCTGCCTCACTGCGGCTCACGTCGTGATCTTGAATGCAGACGTAGTCGTAGAG
>Ga0210390_10005886_pt1 | contig 10252 bp, 3 predicted proteins | sample IncBWH11OmetaG_FD_161050 | JGI IMG/M metagenome (GOLD analysis project Ga0210390, IMG submission 161050) | Forest soil microbial communities from Barre Woods Harvard Forest LTER site, Petersham, Massachusetts, United States - Inc-BW-H-11-O ... | reverse complement strand
TCGACGGGCTAGTGAACGCCAGCGTAAAAGCGCAGGTCACCGGTTATTTGCTGGAGCAGGATTATCAGGAAGGCGCGTTCGTTCAGAAAGGCCAGCTTTTGTTCCAGATTGACCCGCGACCTTTTCAGGCGGTACTTGACCAGGCTGTAGGAAATTTAGCGCAAGCCAACGCGCAGCTTGCCAACGCCGAAGCTGTGCAACTGCGCAACCAGCTCGATGTGGATCGCTATACTCCGCTGGCGAAGGAGCAGGCCGCGAGCCAGCAGGATCTCGACAACGCCATTCAGAACAACTTGGCGGCGCAAGCCACGGTGGCGACGGCCAAGGCGCAAATTCAGTCGGCGCAAGCTGCGGTGGAAACTGCGCGGCTCAATCTCGGATTTACGCGGTTGGTCGCGCCGATCAGCGGCATCGCTGGCATTGCCGCGTTGCAGGTGGGGGCGCTGGTGGATACCAGCAGCGCTGCGGTCACCACGGTTTCGACGGTTGACCCTATCAAGGTTTATTTCACCGTTAGTGAAAGCGAATACCTCGACTTCAACCGGCGCTTTCCTACCGAATCCGGCAGGGCAGCGGAGCTGAAGCGCATGCCGCTCTATCTGATCCTGGCAGATGGGCGCACTTACGACCACCCCGGAACGATTGACTTTGCGGATCGCTCGGTCAGCCAAGGTACTGGCGCCATCCTGATCGCGGGACTGTTCCCGAATCCCGGGAATATCTTGCGGCCGGGCGGTTACGGAAAAGTTCGCGCGCCAACCAGCACACTACCTAACGCGCTGGTGATACCGCAACGCGCGGTGACCGAGCTGCAAGGCAGCTATCAGGTAGCGGTAGTGGACGCTGAGAACAAAGTAAGCATCCGCACGGTGACGCCCGGAGAACGCACCGGCAGCGACTGGATCATCGCCAACGGATTGAAGCCGGGAGAGCGCGTAGTGGCGGAGGGGGCGCAGAAGCTACGTCCCGGAACACAAGTGAACCCGAAGCCGTATGTGGTGCCGACTACGACGGCGGAGGGAAACTAAGGCCTGTGTCCAAATTTTTCATCAACCGTCCCATCGTCGCAATCGTGATTTCGATTGTGATGGTAATTCTCGGCATCATCACCATCGTCAGCCTGCCCGTCGCGCAATTTCCAAACATCGCTCCGCCCGAAATACAAATCCAAGCCACTTACGTGGGCGCGGACGCGCTAACGCTGGAACAATCCGTCGCCACGCCCATCGAACAGCAAATGAGCGGCGTGGACAACATGAATTACATGTATTCGTTGAACGCCACGGCCAATGGCGGAATGACCATGATCGTGGACTTCGATGTGAAGACGGATCCGAACATCGATCAAATTCTGGCGCAGAGCCGCGAAACGCAAGCGGCATCGCAGCTTCCGGCGGATGTGAACAACTACGGGATCACAGTGCAAAAGTCGGTGACCTCGCCGCTGATGCTGCTGACGTTGTACTCGCCGAAAGGCACCTACGATGCGGCGTTCCTTTCGAATTTCGCGTACATCAACCTTCGCGACCCGCTGACACGATCGTACGGAATCGGCAACGTGCAGATCTTCGGCGCCGGACAATACGCGATGCGCTTGTGGGTGAAGCCGGATCAATTGGGCAAACTGGGCATCACCGTCACGGACATCATCAACGCGATCCAGGGGCAGAACACCGTGAACCCCGCCGGACAAGTGGGCGGCGAGCCAGTCCCGCCGGGGCAGGAGTTCACCTACTCGGTGCGCGCGCAAGGACGATTGATTTCCGAGGAGGATTTCGGGCAAATCGTGGTGCGCGAAACGCCGGACGGCGGAATCGTCCGCGTGAAAGATGTGGCGCGCGTGGAGTTGGGTTCGCAGGATTATAGTACGGCGGGCCGGTTGAATGGCAAACCGGGTGCGATCATCGCCCTCTACCAGTTGCCGGGCTCGAACGCGGTGGACGCCGCAAAGGCCGCGAACAAACTGATCGCTGGGATGAAGCAGACGTTCCCGCAGGATATCGATTACGTAACTTCCTTGGATACGACGAAGGCGGTGACGTCCGGAATCAAGGAAATTGTCGAGACCCTGCTGATCGCAATCGTGCTGGTGATTCTGGTGGTGTACATCTTCCTGCAAAGCTGGCGCGCCACGTTGATTCCCATGCTGGCCGTGCCGGTAGCGCTGGTCGGGACGTTCGTCTTTTTCCCCCTTTTCGGATTTTCCATTAACACGCTTTCATTGTTAGGACTGGTGCTGGCGATTGGCTTGGTGGTGGACGACGCGATCGTGGTCGTGGAGGGCGTCGGGCGGCACATTGAGGACGGACTTTCGCCCAAAGAAGCGGCCTTGAAGGCGATGGAAGAATTGACGGCGCCGGTCGTGGGTATCGCGCTGGTGCTTTCCGCGGTGTTCGTTCCCACTGCATTCATTCCGGGAATCACCGGACGCCTTTATCAGCAATTCGCGGTGACCATCGCGATTTCCGTGATTCTTTCAGCTTTCAACGCGCTGACGCTGAGCCCAGCCCTCGCGGCTCTGTTGCTGCGTCCTCGAGAAGAGAGCAAGGGCGTGCTGGCAAAGTTTTTCGGATGGTTCAACCGGACGTTCGAGCGGGCGACGGAGGACTACGTGTCCGTTTCCGGTGCGCTGATTCGCAAGAGCGCCATCGCCATTGTGTTGTTAGTGGCATTTGCAGCGGGCGCGGCATTTTTCGGAGCGCGCGTGCCCTCCAGCTTCCTGCCGGATGAAGATCAGGGCTATCTCTTCATCAACTTGCAGCTTCCGAACGCCGCTTCGCTGCAACGGACGGACATCACTGCGCGCGACGTGGAAAAAATACTGGCAGACACTCCCGGAGTGAAATACACCACCACCGTGATTGGCTTCAGCCTGTTAAGCTTTGTGCGCACCAGCTATAACGCGTTTTTCTTCGTAACGCTGGATCCTTGGGACGATCGGAAATCCCGCGCCACGCAGTTCCAGGAAATCAAGACGCGCCTGAACCAGAAGTTGAGCCAGATACCCGGGGGGATCGCGTTCAACTTTTCACCTCCGGCGATTCCGGGAGTCGGCACCTCCGGGGGTTTCACATTTGTTCTGGAGGACCGCGCCGGAAAGGACGTCGAATATCTCACGCAGAATTTGGACACGTTCATGACCGCCATGCGCAAACGTCCCGAGATCGGTTTCCTGGCCACCACCTATTTGCCCAGCGTGCCGCAGCAGTTCGTGACGGTGGATCGCGACAAGGTAATCAAGCAGGGAGTGAACATCACCGACGTTTACAAAACCATTCAATCTTTCATGGGTGGGTTCTTCATCAACTATTTCAATCGCTTCGGGCGGCAATGGCAAGTGTACATCGAGGCGGAAGGAGAATACCGCACGCGTGCCGAAAACGTGGGGCAATTCTACGTCCGCAACATCAGAGGCGACAACGTGCCGCTCTCCGCGCTGACGAAATTCGAGCCGCGCATCGGGCCGGAATTCACCATGCGCTTCAACGAGTATCGCAGCGCGCAGATCGTGGGCAGCGCCGCGCCGGGATACAGTTCCGCGCAGGCGATGAAGGCTCTGGAAGAAGTGTTCGCGCAAACGATGCCCAACGATATGGGCTACGACTACAAGGACATGTCGTTTCAGGAAAAACTGGCTCAGTCGGGGGTCTCTCCTAGTGTTGTTTTTGCGTTTTCCCTGTTGTTCGTGTTCCTGATTCTGGCGGCGCTGTACGAAAGCTGGTCGCTGCCCTTCAGCGTGCTCCTCAGTACGCCGGTGGCGGTGTTCGGCGCGTTCGCCACGCTGTGGTTGCGCCGCACGGTCGCCGGTTGGTTTTATCCAGCGTACATGGTGCAGATCGAAAACGACGTGTATTCACAGATCGGGCTCGTGATGCTGATCGGACTGGCGGCGAAAAACGCTATTCTGATTGTGGAGTTCGCGAAAGACGAATACGAGCAGGGCAAGCCCTTGGTAGAAGCTGCGTTGGCGGGCGCGCGGATACGGCTGCGGCCCATCTTGATGACTTCCTTCGCTTTTATTCTGGGCAGCGTGCCTTTGTGGATCGCCACTGGGGCAGGTTCCGTGGCGCGCCAGATTATCGGAACGACGGTGATTGGTGGAATGCTCGCGGCCAGCTTTCTCGCCATATTTTTGGTTCCGGCGATTTTCTATTTGGTAGAGAAGTGGTCAGGCGCCGGCAAGAAGGATGCCGCTGCCGCCGCGCCGCAAACGCCCGCACCGGCCCCGGGAGACTGACTTGAACCGCCGACGCATGAGTAAAGCTGGCGCGCAGCGGAGCGATTCGTGAACAGGAATTTGATTAAGATGAAATTCAGGACAACTCTGCGGCCACTGATAGCCGCTCTGCTGGCAGCAATGCTCGTCGATGGCTGCGCGGTGGGGCCGAATTACCATAAGCCCGACGTGTACGCTCCGAGCACGTTCCGTAATATACCCGAAAATCCGCAGGCCGCGGCTCAGGCGGCTTCCTACGCCGATCTGCCGTGGTGGCAAGTGTTTCCAGACCCCGTGCTGCAAGACCTGATCCGTACGGCGCTGAAGCAGAATTACGATTTGTTGATAGCCACCGAGCGCATTAGTGCAGCGCGCGGGCAACTGGCGGTGACGCGCTCCAGTCTTTTCCCGCAGGTGCAAGGCAACGGCGATTTCACGGGCGGCAAAGAGCAGAATTTTCAGTCGAAATCAAATTTCCTGGCGCTCACGGCAGACGCGGCCTTTCAAGTAGACTTATTTGGTGGGCTGCGACGCGCCACCCAAGCTTCGCGCGCGCAGCTGCTGGCGACCGAGGCGGCGCGGCAAACCGTGGTGCTGACGTTGGTGAGCGATGTGGCCAGCGATTATTTCGCGCTGCTGGAGCTTGACTTGGAATTGCAGATCGCGCGTGACACCGTAAAGACGCAGGAAGATTCCGTCAAGCTAACCTCGCTGAGACTGGACCACGGAGTTGCCACGAAGCTGGACGTGCTGCAGGCTCAGCAGGTGCTGGACACCGCGAACGCCCAGATCCCGGATCTCGAAAGACGGATTGCACAAGAAGAAGACGCGATCAGCACACTTTTGGGAAATTACCCGCAAGGGGTGCCACGCGGACGCGTGCTCGGCGAGCAGGCGCTTCCTCCAGACGTGCCTCCCGGTTTGCCGTCCTCTTTGCTCGAGCGTCGGCCCGATATTCGCCAGGCCGAGCAATTACTGATCGCCGCGAACGCGCAAATTGGCGTGGCCAAGGCACAGTTCTTTCCTCAAATTTCGCTGACGGGCGCAGGTGGCGGCGCATTTGGGCGCAGCAATCTCTTCTCCAGCATCATGAGCTCGCAAACGAGCATCTGGTCGTACGGTGTGTCGGTAAGCCAGCCGATTTTCACGGGTGGCGCGCTGCGTGGGAACCTGCATGTGGCCGAGGCACAGCACGAGGAGGCATTGACCTCGTACAAGGAAGCAATCCAGTACGCCTTCCGGGATGTGTCGGATGCGCTGGTGGGATATCAGAAATTACGCGAAGTGCGCGTTAGGCAGGAGCAGACCGTCGCGGATTTGGCGGAGTCGGTACGCATCTCCATCATGCGTTACAGGGGCGGCACCACGACGTATCTGGAAGTGCTGGACGGACAGCGGTCGCTCTTCGAAGCGGAAATCACTTTGGCGCAGGCGCGCGGCGCCGAATACCAGAGTCTGGTGCAGCTGTACAAAGCGCTGGGCGGCGGCTGGCAGCAATAAACAACGTTCGTCGTTCGCCGCGCGCTATCGCTCAACGCCTTCGAGGCCCAGGGATTGGCTAGCCGCGAGCGGTGAAGTCGACGGCCAGAAGCGAAATATCGTCCTTGTGCCCCTCGCCCGGTGGTTGTTCTAGCCAGCGGGCCAACTCGAGCAATAGCGCGTCCGCAAACGGACCCGCAGGAAGTTTGTTGTTCGTGTCCATGAACTCCATGAAACGGTCTGTGCCAAATTCTTCCTGCGCTGGATTGCAGGTTTCAAGGATTCCATCGGTGTAAAGAAAGAACCGATCACCAGGCTCGATTGGAATTTGCAGCGAATCATAAGTGGCTTCCTCGAACTGGCCCATGACCAATCCGTTTTCAATGAGCTGGCTCGAGCTGCCGGTTGACTTGCGCCACAGTAACAGCGGCGGATGGCCCGCACCGCCGTAATTCATAATGTTTTTTTCCAAGTCCACGTAGACATAGGCCGCGGTGACGAAATTATGCTGAAACTTGCCACAAAGCGCTTGATTCAAACCCGCCAGAACCTTGCCCGGTTCAGAAACGTGGCGAGCCTGTGCGGTGAGGGCAACCTGAAGCATGGACGCGATGAGTGCGGCGGGCAATCCGTGTCCTGAAACGTCGGCAATCAAAATGCCTACGTGACGTTCGTCCACGACAATGAAATCGTAGAAATCTCCGGCCACCGAGGTCATGGGAATGTAGCGCGCCACAATATCCAGGCCTGTGATCTTCGGCGTGCTGCTGGGCAGGATGGACAGCTGAATTTGCCGCGCCATTTCCAGCTCCGTGTTTATTTCCACCAGTTGTTGCGCAATCACGGCATGGGCTTCGCGCAACATCAGATGAGTACGCACACGCGCTTTTACGACGGCGGCCGAGAATGGTTTGTGAATGTAGTCAACCGCGCCAACCTCGAAGCCTTTGGTTTCGTCCTCGGCCTCCGTCTGGCTGGTAAGAAAAATCACCGGAATATCACGCGTGTCCGGATCTGCTTTCAACCGGCGGCAGACTTCGTAGCCGTCCATTTCCGGCATCAGAATGTCCAGCAGGATCAGATCCGGCTTCTCCTTCCCGGAAGCAATCGCTAGAGCCTTTTCACCACTCGTCGCCACCTTCGTCGCGAACGTGTCTTTCAGGGCGCCGGAAATGACACCAATGTTGATGGGCGTGTCATCCACAATTAAAATCGTTTTTTGGGCCGAGGGTTGAGTCATGTTTTCACTCCAGTTGAAGGCCTATGCGACTGGCGATCGCCGAAACGCATTTCAGCGCGCCCACAAAATCGTAATTGCTTACGAAATCGCGGAGGCTGGTGATTTCCGATCCTGTGAGCACCTTTGCTAAGTCCGGCTGTGCTTCCAAAATGAAATCTGCAGCGTCGCCATCATCGTTCGATAAAAGTTTTCTCAACTTTCGCAACGGCGTCACAACGGATGATGGGTCTGCGGTCGCGGCCCGAGCGCTGTCCGCGATATGTTCACTGGGCAGGGCCGACCGAATTGCCTGCACAACCGTGCGCAGTCTGGTGTCCAGCGTCTCCAGCAAGGGCTGCGCACTCTGTCCTGCTTTAATCGCCGTTTCAACATCAGCGGCTGCGTTTGCTAGTGCGGTGGCACCGAGGTTCGCCGCCGCGCCTTTCAACGAATGAGCCGCACGCGCTGCCGTGGCGGTGTCTCCCGCAGCGTGCGCGTCGCGAATTTCTTGCACGTTTGCCGACTCCGCGAATTTGCGCAACAACATTTCGTAGCGTTTCGGATTTCCGCCGGTCCGCCGCAGGGCCGATTGGGTATCCACACCCTCAATCTGTAAGGTTGCCGTTTCGGGAGGTCCGGCTGGTTCCGGCGAGCGCACGGATATAGTTGCCGCCGGGGATTCTGTTGGCGCCTTCGCGGCATCGTCCGCGCGCGGTTTGATCCAGCGCAACATTGCCGCGAAAAGAGCGTCGGGGTCGATAGGCTTGGTGAGATGGTCGTTCATTCCCGCCTCAGTGCATCTTTCGCGATCGCTTTCCATCACATTGGCGGTCATGGCGATGATTGGCAGGTACTGGAATTCCGGTTTCAACCGGATCGCTCGTGTAGCGGCCAGACCGTCCATCACCGGCATCTGCATATCCATCAGCACAAGATCGTAGTTGTGCTCGGTGATCATCTGAACGGCGATCTTTCCGTTTTCAGCTGTCTCAATCGCCAGGTGCGCATCCTCCAAAAGGCCGAGCGCGACCTCGCGATTGAGTTCGTTGTCTTCGACGAGCAAGACGCGCGCGCCCCGTATCCGTCCGAGCTCAGCGATGGGGCTCGCGACGACTTCGTAACTCTTGGAACTGGCTGCACCGAGGACCTCGACGGCTGAGTCAAACAGCATGGAGGCCGTGACCGGCTTGATCAGAATGTTTGCAAACGCGTTCTCGTCCGCTTGTTTCAAAACTTCTTCGCGGCCGTAAGCGGTCACCATCACCAGATATGGAGGAACCAGTAGATTTGGCAGCGCCCGAATTCGTTTGCCCGTTTCGAAGCCATCGAGGCCCGGCATCTGCCAGTCCACATAAACGATTTCGTACGGTTTGTTAACTTCCGCGGCATGGCGCACCATTTCAATTCCTTCCAACCCCGAAGGCGCTTCATCTGCCTCGAATGTCATGCTGGTCAGCATGCTGGAAAGGACCGCGCGCGCTTGTGGATTATCATCAATGATCAGAACCCTGCGGCCCCGAAGATCGGGTGCGACGGCTTGCCGTTGAGTCGCCGCGCCGTTGCCCAGCCGGGCGGTGAACCAGAATGTGCTGCCTTTCCCTACTTCGCTATCTACGCCAACATCTCCTCCCATTAGCTGCGCCAGCCGTTTGGAAATCGCGAGACCCAGCCCGGTGCCGCCGTGTTGGCGTGTGGTGGAAGCATCCGCCTGCTCGAACGCCTGGAACAGCCTGCCCATTTGTTCTTTGGTAAGGCCGATGCCGGTGTCGCTCACCGCGAAGTAAATCAGCTGGCCTGCATCATTTTTTTCCTGAATCCGCGCACGAACGACGATCTCGCCTTGTTCCGTAAACTTCACGGCGTTATTGCAGAAGTTGATCAGGATTTGGCCCAGGCGCAGCGGGTCGCCCTTCAGTTGCGTGGGCACCGCGTGGTCAATATCAAAAATCAGTTCGAGACCTTTCGCAGAAGCCTTCTCGGAAATCAGATTGCTCACGTTTTCGAGCACGCGTTCCAGATCGAAGTCAATGTTTTCTACCGTCAGCTTGCCCGCTTCGATTTTCGAGAAATCCAAAATGTCGTTGATGATGCCCAGCAAGTGCTGGCCGGCCATTTGAATTTTCCTTACGTAGTCGTGCTGCCGGGGATTCAGCTCGGTGCGTAGCGTCAGATGCGACATGCCGATAATCGCGTTCATCGGAGTGCGGATTTCATGGCTCATGTTAGCCAGGAAATCAGACTTGGCCTTGGTGGCTTCCTCAGCCACCTCCTTCGCATGGCGCAATTCTTCGCCAGACGCTTCCAGCGCTTGATTGATACTCTCCAGTTCTTGTTTGCGAGCGCCGAGCTGACGTTCCGAAGCTGCCAAAGATTCAGCCTGGGCCTTGGTTTGGTCGAGAAGTTCTCGAGTGGCGATGTTGCCGGACAATATTTCAGCGCTCAGGGCGATGGAGGGCAGCAAGGAATCGAGCAACGCGCGTTGGCGCTCTGACAGCGATGAATTCGTCGCCAGTTCGATGACGGCGGTGACCTGATCCTTATTCACTACCGGAATGAAGTGGATTTCCCCGACAGTCAACGTACTCATGCCCGCGGAAATTCGAACCTGATTTCCGGTGGCAACCTCAAGCATGCGGCGTTCCACCGCGGCTTGCCCGGCAAGTCCTTCGCCGAGTGCAAATTCGCTGGGACTACCCACATCCGCGTTTGCAAACGAATACGCGCGAGAAAAGCGCTTGCCACTCTCGTCCGCGATGTAGAACGCTCCGTAAATCAGTGGAATGGATTGCGACAACCGTGACAATAAGGCTTTCCCGAAAGCCGGATAATCTTGCGCCGATTGCAACGCTTCCAGCGTCGCGCCCACTTCGGCCTTCACCCATCCTTGCGTTTCGCGTTCCCGCGCGCCCAGTTGCAGGGTACGTAATGCGCGACCGATCTCACCGATTTCATTCCTGCGGTCCAGGTAAGGGATGTTCTGATCCAGCCTCCCATCGGCTAAATCCTGGATGCTACCTTGTAGAGACACCAGTTCCTTCACCACTTCTTTTTCCACGATGCGGAAGGCGGCGGCCCACGACCACAGCAGGCCGAAGCCAATCACGAGCCAGGTGATCAATATTGCGTGACGCGTATTACTGGTCAATTGATCGGAGCGCTGGTCAATATACGTTTGCAAATCCTGCATGATCTCGATGGTGGCTTCGCGCGCCCGCTGGAGTTCCTGGTTCACGCCTCCACGCAGTAGATTCAACGCCTTCACATTGTTGCCGGCGAGCGCCGCCGCGCGCGCGGGCCGAGCGTCAATCTCCGCTTGCTGGAAGAGAGCGGTTGCGGCG
>Ga0210390_10005885_pt1 | contig 10253 bp, 13 predicted proteins | sample IncBWH11OmetaG_FD_161050 | JGI IMG/M metagenome (GOLD analysis project Ga0210390, IMG submission 161050) | Forest soil microbial communities from Barre Woods Harvard Forest LTER site, Petersham, Massachusetts, United States - Inc-BW-H-11-O ... | reverse complement strand
CGACTCGTCCTTACGCACATCTCGGGCCTCTATACCGACGAGGAGATCCTGGCGGAGGCGACAAAAATATTCCCGAACTCCCGAGTGGCGGCTGACCTCGATCGACTGGCGGTCTGAAGCGTTGCCGACGATGCCCATGAAAGAACATGTCGAATGGCCAAGAAGCTGAAGAACTACGAAACTTCGCTGGGATTCTTCGACCTGGCGATAGCGGCGCCCTCGATGAAGGCCGCTTTGGAAGCCTGGGGCGCGGACAGCAATCTCTTTCACCAGGGCGCGGCCAAGCAGAGCGAGGATCCGGACGTCGTGGCGGCGACGACGGCGAAGCCGGGCGTCGTCCTCAAGCGCCCCGTGGGATCCGACGGGCCCTTCGGCGAGCACGCCGAGCTGCCGAAAGATCTCGGCCCCCGCGAAAGGAAAAAGCCTGCCCACAAGCCATCAGCCAAGGCGAAGAAATCTCCGGCCCAACCGGACAATGCGGCGGATCGGAAGGCCGCTCAAGCGTACGAACGGGAGAGGCAACGCCGCGAGCGCGAGGAAGCCAAAGAAGAGGCGGCTAGGCAGAAGGAGCGCGAACGCAGGCAGCAGGCCACCGGCAAGGCACAAACGGCTCTTGAAAAAGCGGAGCAGGAGCACACGCGACGGGCCGCCGCGTTGCGCGCCGAAATCGAGGCGATCGAGAAGAAGCTGAAGGCCGAAGATGCCGATTGGGATGAGGAAGAGGGCGGCTGAAGGCGGCGTTGCGACGCGCGCGAGACTAAGAGCTCGGGCGGAAAAGATGGATTGACCATCGCGATTCCTCGTCAGAGAAATTTGTTCACCCCTCTTGAACTTTGATTTCGGCGAGTAACTCGGGCAGTGGCGCAAACCGATCGCGATGATGAGCATAATTCAATAATGGCTGCGATTCGTGTGGATGCTATCGACACTGGCCCGAAACTCTCGGATCGGGCATAGTGGTCAATATGAAACTTCAACCCGCCAGGCACGTTCCCACCGGCGATTCAAAACCGCGCCACATCGGTATTCTCGCTTATCCGGGTGTGGCGTTGCTCGACGCTGTCGGGCCGCTTGAGGTCTTTGCCGCCGCCAACATCGTTCTTGCCGAGCGCTCGCCACCTTGTGCCAAGGCCTACCACGTCGAGGTCTGGTCCGAGCATGTCGGAGCGATTGACGGATCTTGCGGTGTTAGCTTGAACGCGACGCGCTCGATTGCGGCGGCAGCACCTTTCGAGCTCGATACCCTGATCGTGGCGGGCGCGCCAGGAATTGACAACGCTGCCTCCCGGCCTTGCGTCGACTGGCTCAGGCAGGCCACCGGAGGAATTCGCCGGGTGGGCGGAATCTGCACCGGCGTTTTCCTGCTCGCGGAAGCCGGCCTACTGGACGGCTGCCGCGCCGTAACACATTGGGCTTTTTGTGATGAATTGGCGCGGCGCTACCCTTCGATCCATGTCGAAGCCGATCCGATTTTTCTGCGGGACGGTCGCTTCTACACAACGGCCGGCATGACCGCAGGAATGGACCTCGCTCTGGCGCTGGTGCAGGACGACCTCGGGCGAGATGTAGCACTTGCTGCCGCCCGGCTGATGGTGCTGTTTCTCAAGCGACCTGGAGGCCAGTCGCAGTTCAGCGCTCATCTCGCAGCGCAACTTGATGGGGATGGTCCTATCGGCGAACTGCAGCGTTGGATTCTCGACCACCTATCCAGCGATCTGACGATCGAGGCTCTTGCTCAGCGCGTGCATATGAGTCCGCGCAACTTCGTGCGCAACTTCGAGCGGGAAGCGGGCGCACCGCCCGGCGTATTCGTGGAACGCGCCCGCCTCGATGCGGCGCGCCGCGCTCTCGAAGATGGCGAGGATCAAATTGAGACTATCGCCAGGCATTGCGGCTTCACCAGCGCCGAAATTCTTCGCCGCCTCTTTCAGCGACGTCTAAGCGTGAGTCCGACTGCCTACAGAAAGCGCTTTCGATCGACGCATTGAAAGCGCCGCAGAACGGGACGACCACGAAGATCGACCGACGATCTACCCATGGTCGGAGATCGACGCCCGCCTGATCGCGTTCCCCGTTTTTGGCACGAAACGTGGGATCAATGGCATGGCCTAGGGTGGTGCCACCTCGGTAGAATTTCGCTGCAACGGCGGGCGGCGGAACAGACGCAGATGGAAAACGCCAAACAAATCGCGCTTCGTGCATTGACCGGCGCTTTCATTGAGCGGGATCCGAGCGTGGTCGAGCGCTATTTCGCCGAAGATTATGTTCAGCACAACCCTGCGATTCCTAACGGACGGGCGGCTATTCCCGGCCTCATTGCGAACTTGAGCAAGGACTTTTCCTATGAGCCCGGCATGGTCGTGGCGGAGGGAGATTTGGTGATGGTGCACGGCCGCTACGTCGGGTGGGGACCGAAGCCAATGATCGCGGTCGATATCTTTCGTGTGGCGAATGGCAAGTTGGCCGAACACTGGGATGTAATGCAGGAGGAAGTGGAGGCGTCCGCGACGGCGAGTGGCAACCCCATGTTTGGCGATTGATGTCCGGCCGGGCAGCGACGTCAAAAACTAAATAGAATTTTTATATCGATACCGAGACACTTTAGAGCAACACCAACCCTCTGTTTGGCAGAAAACGCGGACCAATGACATGGCCCGCGACAGGAGAGGTGTGGATGATCAGATGATCAAGGGTTGAACGTAAGCGACGGAGGGGATGATGGCGAAATCGAAATCCACGTATCGCGCGGTGCACGCGGTGAGCCCCGGAAAGCTGGAACTGACCGAGAAGCCGTTGTCTGATCCTCCACCACAGCATGTCCGCATCCGTGTCGAGGCATGCGGCGTATGCCATTCGGACTCCGCGACGGTCGAAGGAATCCTGCCGATCGAGTGGCCCAGAGTGCCGGGTCACGAAGCGGTCGGACAGATCGACGCCATCGGGGAAGGCGTCCAGGGCTGGAAGATGGGCCAACGCGTCGGTGTGGGCTTCCTCGGTGGCAGTTGCGGGTACTGCGTGTACTGCCGCGATGGCGATCTCGTGAACTGCATCAATCAGGGCTACACCGGGGTACAGCACGACGGCGGCTATGCCGAAATGATGATCGCCAGGTCGAGCGGTTTGATCGCTGTGCCGGATGATCTTTCCTCCGTCGATGCGGCGCCCCTTTTATGTGCCGGTCTGACGACCTTCAACGCCCTCAGGAATTCGTCGGCGCGAGCCGGAGACCTCGTTGCGGTGTTCGGGGTCGGCGGACTAGGCCACCTCGGCGTGCAATACGCGCGTCGCATGGGGTTTGAAGTCATCGCGATCGACCGCGGGGCCGATCGCGCCGAGCTTTCGAAGAAACTGGGCGCTCATCACTATATCGACAGCAATACGGCGGATGTCGCCAAGGCACTCCAGGAGCGCGGGGGCGCGCAGATGGTGCTGGCTACCGCCTCTGGCGGCAAGGCGGTCGCAGCCGCACTCGGCGGCTTGCGACGCGGCGGCGTCGTGATTTCGCTCGGAGCCACCGATGAGCCGATTGAGTTGTCGGCGTTCGAACTTCTTTTCAAGCAACTCGGTGTCGATGGCGCGCTAACGGGTACGCCCGAAGCGGGCGACGCGACGCTCAGGTTCAGCGTCCTTAGCGACGTCGCCGCCATGATCGAAACCATGCCACTTGAACGCGCCGCGGAAGCCTACGCGCGGATGATGTCTGGCAAGGCACGGTTTCGGATGGTTCTGACCATGGTTTAGGTGGCACTTTGCAATCAATAACCCCTAGGGGAAGTGAGAATGAATAGAGACAACGATGTGAAGGCGATCACCAGAAAGTTTTTCGCCGCCTATAACGCTCATGATGTCGACGGCATGCTGGCTCTTTGCGCTGACGGCGCACAAGGACGATACCTTCCTTATGGCAAGAAAAGCCTCATGCCGATCCGGGGTGGCCTTGAACAAATCTGGCGCGGCTTGCTGGGGGCCGTGCCGGATTTCGGTGTCGAAGTAGACGAGATGATCCAGGCCGAAGGACACATCGTCGTGGTACAGGCGCTGCTCGGTGGGGCCATGCCGGCGGATGTCCCTGGTCTTGTAACGAAAGGCAAGTCCGATCGCATCGCTCACGCCTATATCATCCGCTACGACGCGGACGGCAAAATCACGCGTCTGGATTGTTATTGGGACAACACCGCCATCAACGCCATCAAGGCGAGCGATTTGTAAGATGTCCGGAGAAACCGCAATGAACAAGTTCCAGGATATCTTCGATGCGCAGAAGGCGCTGTTCGCAACAGGCATCACCCGTACGTACGAATGGCGTGTCGATCAGCTCGACCGCATGGCCCGCATGATCAGCGAGAACGAAGAGCGTTTCCAGAAGGCGATGGCCAAGGACTTCAAGACTGCCTCGCAGGAATACATCTTCGAGACTGCTGCATCAGCTGGCGAGTCCGAGGTCCAGAAGAGCCAGTTGAAGGAGTGGATGAAGCCGGTCGAAGCGCCGATCCCGACCTTCCTGGCAAAGACCGGCCACAAGGGGATGATCTATCGCGAGCCATACGGCGTGGCATTGATCATTGGGCCGTTCAACGGGCCCTTGCTGTTGCTGGTCCGCCCGGCGCTCGCAGCGCTTGCAGCCGGCAACACCTGCATTCTCACCCTGAGTGAGGCGCTCCCGGCAACGACCGAAGTGCTGCTCGACCTGGTCCCAAAATATTTCGATCCGGGCGCCGTGACCGCCGTTCCGGGCGGCAAGGAGACGAATACCGAGCTGCTTAAGCTGCCTAACGACTTCATCTTCTTCACTGGCAGCACATTTGTCGGCAAGATCGTCGCCCGGGCAGCCGCGGAAACCCTCACGCCGGTCCTGCTCGAACTTGGCGGGATGAACCCCGCCGTCGTGGACGAGACCGCCAACATCCCTGACGCGGCGAAGAAGATTGTCTGGGGGGCGATGGCATGGGGCGGCCAATGGTGTACCTCGCCAGGCTACGCCTATGTCCACGAGTCCGTCGCGGACGCATTTGTCGCCGAGGCAAAAAAGGCTCTGATCGAGCTGTTTGGCAACGATCCGAAATCCAATTCCGACTATTCGCGGATCATCAACGCGCGCACGGTCGATCGACTGGCCGGGCTCATCGACCACTCCAAGGTCATCGCGGGCGGCAAGTCAGATCGGGATGCGCACTACCTCGACCCCACGCTCCTCTATCCGATCACCTGGGACGACAAGATCATGGAGGACGAGATCTTCGGTCCAATCCTGCCGATCCTGACCTACAAGTCTTTCGACGAGGCGATGATGCGGATGGCGAAAACGGGACGTCCGCTCGCCGGCTTCATCTTCAGCCGCGACCAGGAAACGATCGACCGGTTCGTCGGCCAACTATCCTTCGGTGGGGGTGGCGTGAACCTGGTGAATGTGCACCTGTTCGTCGAGACCATGCCGTTTGGCGGCACCGGGTCCGCCGGCATCGGCCACTACTACGGGAAATACGGCTTCGACGCGCTTACGCACGCCAAGTCGATGCTGATCTCTCCCCCCGACACCGCGATCGAACACCTGTACTCGCCCTTCACCGAAGAAAAGAACCGGCAACTTGCGGGATGGTTCGAATACTGAGGCGCTCATGGCCCCGGTCTCACTTAGATCGATGCCGGCCTCTCACACGCTCAGAGGCGCTGCGGTGGGCCGCAGCGGGTGTCGACGGGCCGCATAACGCAGGCTTTGCGGAATGGAGAAAGCCATGACTCTGGCACGCGTAAAATCTGTGGCCGGAGTTCGAATTCCGGATAGCGCGCTGTGCAATGCTGCGGTGGACCTTCTGGAATCCAGTTCGCCCCAGTTTCTCTGCACGCATTGTCTTCGAACCTACATTTTCGGCAGTCTTGCCGTCAAAAGCCTCGGCCGGTCGGTGGCCGATGAGGAGGCCGCGTTTTGCGCCGCGCTTTTGCACGACCTCGGGCTGATCCCTCCCTACCGTCGCGACAATCGGTTTGAAATCGATGGCGCGGATGCTGCGCGCGATTTCTGCACAAAGCATCAAGTGTCACCCGAGCGTGCCGATCTGGTTTGGAGGGCGATCGCTCTGCATACCTCCCCGGGAATCCCCACACGGTTGGCAGGCGAGATAGCGCTGGTCCATCTCGGCGCCGGCCTCGACTTTCTGGGTCTGGGCCTCGATCAGGTGCCGCCGCAGGTTCTCGAGGAGATCCTTCAGAAATATCCGCGGATGAAGTTCAAATCGGAATTCCGCAATCTCCTCGTCGAGCACTGCCAGCACAACCCCGCCGCACAAGTCTTAACCTGGACCGACGATGTTGCCCGCACCGCCGACTGCACGTTGCACGGCCGTCCAATCCCAACGGCATCACAAATCATGACGGCAGCGCCGTGGGACGAATGACCCGAAGGTCGCGCTGGGGAAACCATCGCCGTGATCGATACTGTCGAAAGTCGAGTCCCACGGCTGTGTTCGGCTCACGAACTGGGATGCCGAGCGTGTCGCGGAACAGGTGACCAAGGGGGACGCGAGTCGTTTTCGTCGATGATAGACAGTGATCGTTTCGATTGGCAGGATGGTCCGCCTTGGTGGGTCGAAGGCGGAGGCTCCGGGCGAGCGTCGCCATGGCGGACTGGCTCGTCTGCGCAAGATATAACCTCCCGATGACCTTCAGGATCGGGATCATCTCCGACACCCACGGGCTGCTCAGGCCGGAGGCGGAGCGTCGCCTGGCTGGCGTCGATCACATCATTCATGGCGGCGACATCGGACGTCCCGAAATTATAGACGCGTTGCGCCGCATCGCCCCGGTTACTGCGATCCGCGGAAACGTGGATATTGACGACTGGGCTATTGCCGCGGTGCTCGCGCGCTGGTCGAGACAAATCGTAAGCTGCGCGGAGCCTCTCAATTTCGACCCTATCGGGCTCCGGCAGCGACGACGCGTCGATGTTATTGATTGAATCGGTCATCGGGACGAGATACCGCTCCGACCTTACCACAGCCAGCGGCCTGATTGTCGCAGCAGAGGAGATCGCGCAGTTCCGGCACTCGGCGGATTGTTGCGAGATTGCTACCTCGTGCGATAGCATCACCCCAAGGGATACAAGTAACAGGGTGACAGAGTGTCAGAAGCCGTAAAGCTAGTCGTGGATGGGTTTGTGAGCCTCAAGGATCGCGTGGCGCTTGAAGAAATGCGCCAACATCGGCTGCGGCTCAGGGGCGAATTGCAGCAACGGGCCGGTGGGCTCGATGTGGTGGGCTACTCGCTCAAGATCATCGATGCGGATCTGCAGGAAATCGAAGACGGCTTTGCACGGTTGCAGGCCTAATCGCTGGCGGGATGCAAGCCAGGGCCCTCAGGCCGAGTGGAGAATTGCGAACAGGATGGCAGCGGCGGCTGCCATCATGATCAACACGGCAAAGAAGATTCCTGGCTTCATTGAGGTGTCGGTCCATTGCGCTCTATGCGGCTATATGAAAAAGCCCCGCCGAAGCGGGGCCTTTGCACCACGCTGGAATCGCCGGCTTTCTGCTTACGCCTTGGCCACCGGGGCGCGACTTGTCCACGCCGCCGCCGTCCAAACTCGGGCCCGACGGGCCAGACCGCGCCATCCCGGTCGTCATGCCCGGCGCCGCGTTGATCTTGGCCGTGTGATGATGCCGGTGTTTGTGAGAAGTGGCGCTGGCGTAGGCCGTGCTGGCAAGCGCAAACAGCGTCACAATAGCAAGGGTTCTAATCTTCATGATCATCTCCTCCATAAGAGCAGAGAGAGGGAAACGATCGCGTCGTCGTTTGGTTCAATCGGTTGGCGTCTTCGCGCTGCCCGGGGCAGGATCGATTACTCGCTGATCCGCTCCAAGCACGCGCGAGACCTGGGTCGCCGTCCACTGTCCTTTGCCTATCCAATGGATCAGCGCAGGTGCTGCACGGTAACGCGGCGTTAAAATTGGCTGTGCCAATGTGGCACGCATCTCAAAGCATTGGGACCGCAGACATGATCACCGTTTTTTGCGCGATCGGCGCAGTTGTCATCTTGGCTTATGCCGCGTTTGTGCTCGCCTACCTTCGGCGGCTTCCCGAACCGGAAGACCGCTAAGTCACCACAAACGAAAACCCCGCCGGCTGCTCGCCCATTCGCTAGGAATGACGCCGCAGCGGACACGTTATCAAGGCGTGCCGCAAACAAGCACAAACCCAACTCACGGCTTCGGCGCGCCCCGCTGAGGCCGTTTTCTATGGTTCTGGACTGTCCTCAGTCCGTCGAATCTGACGCGCCGACCGCTCGTGGATACTTGTCCGACTATTAGACCCTCGCGCCCACCGTATTTGGGATGGCGGCTTCGTCCCAATGCGCTCATTCGCACTCGGTCGCCGAGCGCTAGCAGCCCCTCACTCTGCAATGACCGTTTCGAATCGAATCTGCGCATGCCGCCCATCAATAGAGCGCGCGGTTTCAATATGGTAATGCTCAAATGTCAGAACCATCATGAAGCACTTTCATCATGGGACGCGATCGCGGCGTAGCTCGAGTTTTCCGACGATGAAGACTAACGGCGCGAGATGCGCGATCCGAATTTGCCGCTGGATGCCCTTCGCTTATTGCTTCCATTGCGAACTGGCGCCTTTTTAACTTTCTTTCTGAGGCCTCCAGAGACTCTAGTCCTGATCAAGGCCGGCCGGTCAGGTCCGGAGCTCAATTCGACGGCCTCGCGGATGAGGGCCCTCAGCCACAGCGAGCCCGGGTCGTCGTGTACGCGGCTGTGCCACAGCATGGAGAGTTCGATCGTCTCCGCGTGATCCGGAGGAAGGTCGATAATCTTTATCCGCGTCGAGCTCGCGCAGGCCTCGGCATAGCGGCGCGGAACGAGTGTGACCATGTCCGTCGCCGCAATGACGGTGAGGGCGGTCGCCATGTCGTAGACCATCATCGACGACGATGCCCGCTGGGCCGATCGAGGGGTACCCGCTTCGTTGTCGGTCTCCAGGATGACGCGAAGCACGAGATCGTCGCGCGCCGACGGCTCGCGCGACTTGTCGACGGCGGTGGCGTTGCCTACGAAGAGGCGGGGCCAAGCCATTAAGGCGGTTTGGTCGAACGGTCGTTCGGCGAGAGGATGATGAGCGCCGATTGCCCACGCTTTCTCGTCACGAAACATCACCTCCGACCGGAGGCGGGGCGGAACCTTCTTCAACGCGCCCAACGCGATGTCAATCTGCTGCTGGTCGAGCGCCTGAGCGACGTCGGCTCTGATGTTCACTATCTGCAAGGTTATGCCAGGCGCGGATTTGCGGGCGAGCGCGATCAGATTTGGAACGACCAGTGTGTAAAAATAGGGTCCTGCCGAAATGACGAAGCGCTGGCGCGTATTGGCCGGGTCGAACCGCGGCGCCGCGACCGCGCTGCGGATCTCAGCCAGAGCTGCTCGCAGCCTCGGCGCAAGCTGATGCGCGCGCTCCGTCGGCCGCAGGCCCGACGGAATCCTTATGAACAGCGGATCGTCCAGCGCGACTCTGAGTCGCCCGAGCGCATGACTGACCGCAGACTGCGTAAGGAAAAGACGAGCCGCCGCCCTAGTGACGTGGCGCTCGTCGTACAGGATTTCAAAGATCCGCAGCAGGTTGAAATCGATGTCCATCATGAGCATTCTTAATGATGATCCTGCATTGTATGCATTAGCATAATTATACTGGAGGCACTACTGTTTTCGTAAGAAACGAGATCGTCGTCAGAAATCGGGGCGGACCGCGGACGAAGTTTGGTACGGAAAGCCTTTCGATCGTGCTGACAGTCGATCAGAGAAAGATCCTTCGTATTCTTATCGCCCACCCTTGTGGGTTAGCGATAGCGGCGGCGCGACCAGGTCCGAACGTCGTACAGCAAGTGGATCAGCGGAAACCGTTCCGTTCCCGCGGCCCGCCGCTCAATAGCGAAAGAGTGGACGTGGTGCGATCGAAGGACGGTCCGGAGGAGATATGACCATGCACAATCGGTCGCTCGACAGTGCCCCGCTCGACGCGTTGGCCCTCTTTGTTCTGGCGCTTGCCATCTTGGCGGGCGGGCTGGCGCGTCTCGCCTACACCATCGTATTTTTGACGGACAATGCGCCCGCGGGCGGCGAGGACCGGTTCACCGCGTCGATGGACATCGCGAAAATCGTCCCATGGAGCAAGTTTTAGAATGGATATTCAACGTTGCAATGAAACTCCTCTCTCGGTTCGCAAACGAATATCTAGCGCCGGTTGCGAACCGAGAGAGGAGT
>Ga0210390_10005882_pt1 | contig 10255 bp, 7 predicted proteins | sample IncBWH11OmetaG_FD_161050 | JGI IMG/M metagenome (GOLD analysis project Ga0210390, IMG submission 161050) | Forest soil microbial communities from Barre Woods Harvard Forest LTER site, Petersham, Massachusetts, United States - Inc-BW-H-11-O ... | reverse complement strand
ATGTTATCGTCACCGTCTCGTTCCCCGGTGGCGCGCAATACTTGTTCCAAGCGGCAGCTACTCCAGCATGTTCCGAGATCGTTCCTCCGCAGTCGGCCACGATTGGGTTCACCGAACTACCAGGAGGCAGTCCGGGAACCGCCAGCGCTACTCTCGTTCCCGCCGATGGCGGCCAGGTGCTCTTCGACAACTCCGGCTCCAATTTCAATCTGGTCGATTACGACGGAAACCCCTACAACCCCACGCAGTTCATTCTGACCACGAGTGACGGTCACAGCTACACCATCGATCAGACCCTTGGTGTGAGCTTCATGTCTGACGCCAACGGTAACTCTCTGACCATTGGCTCCAGCGGTATTGTCAGCTCAACTGGCAAGAGCATCACCTTCACCCGGGATTCCCTGAACCGCATCACCAAGATTACCGATCCCAACGGCAACACGCTGCAATACAACTACACCAGCAACAATCCCAGCGCCATGCTCGAGCAGTTCATCGATGCATCCGGAAACACCACAACGTTCAATTATTTCTCTCTGGGATCTTTCGGAGGCGGCATTCCCGAACTGAACAGCATAACCAATGCTCAAGGCGTTACGGTCGCCGCCGCGCAATATGACAGCGCGGGTCATATGACGCAGTTGACCGACGCCAACGGCAAGACCACGGCGTTCAATATCAACGAAAACACCCAGACCGAGACCGTCACCGACCCCCTGGGCAATGCGACCACATATACCTACGATGCCGACGGGAACATTCTCACCGAGGCCGATGCCCTCGGCAACACCACTACCAACACTTTCGACTCCGACGACAACAAGCTGACCGTGACCGATCCGCTCGGCCATACCACGACTTACACCTACGACGCTTCCGACAACCGCCTCACCCAGACCGATCCTCTGGGCAACACTACCAGTTACACCTACAACCAGCGCGGACAAGCGCTGACCGTCGCTGATCCGCTGGGGCATACGACAACCAATGTTTATGATGCGAACGGAAACCTGACCTCCTCAACAGACGCCAACGGCAAGACCACATCGACTGTTTACTCGTCGAACGGGCTGCCCACATCTCTGACGGACGCCAACGGCAACACCACGCAGCTCCAATACGACGGCTCCGGCAACCTGACGCAGCAGACCGATGCGCTGGGCAACATCAGGACCTACACCTACGACGCCAACAACAACAGGCTGAGCCAGACCGTCACCCGCACCGTCAACGGCCAATCGCAGACGCTGACCACCGGCTACCAGTACGACGGCAGCAACCGGCTCATCCGGACCACGTATCCCGACGGCTCGACCACGCAGACGCAGTACAACTCCATCGGCAAGCAGAGCGCGACCATCGATCAACTAGGCCACCAAACCAGCTACGCCTATGACTCCGCAGGACGCCTTATCACGACCACGTATCCCGACAACACCACGGAAAGCACAACCTACGACGCCAACGGCAACCGCCTCACCTCCACCGACCGCGCCGGCCACACCACCAGCTACGCCTACGATGCCGATAATCGCCTGAGCAAAACCACCTACGCCGACAACAGTTTCACCCAAAGCAACTATGACACCACCGGACGCGTCAGTTCGACCATCGATGCCGACAACAACACCACCAGCTACAGCTATGACAACGCTGGACGCCGCACCTCGCTGACTGACGCCCTCAGCCACGTCACAAACTTTACCTACGACAACAGCGGAAACCAGATCGCCGTAAAAGATGCGCGAGGGAACATCACGCAGTATCAATACGACGCGCTGAATCGGAAGATCGCGGTCGTGTATCCCGATCAGACGACCTCGACTACTTCATACGACAACCTGAGCCGGGTCATCTCCAGGACCGATCAGGCAGGCAAGGTCACGGCTTACGGCTACGACGCCCTCGGCCGCCTCACCTCGGCCACGCAAGATGCAGTCACCGGAGGTCTGAACCTTGTCACCACCTACGGCTACGACCAGATAGGCAACCGCATTTCGCAGACCGACGCCAACAATCACACCACCACCTACGCCTACGACCAACTCGGACGCCGCGTCGGCCGCACCCTGCCTGCGGGACAATCCGAGAGCTATACCTACGACGCCGCCGGAAATCTGAAAACGAAGGTCGACTTCAACGGCAAGACTACCACCTACGCCTACGACACTTCGAACCGCCTGCTCTCGAAGACACCGGACCCGAGCTTTAGCTCTCCAGGCGTGAGCTTCATCTACACATCGAACGGCCTGCGGCAGACCATGTTGGACGTGTCCGGCACCACAACCTACGGCTACGACACGCGCAACCGCCTAACCTCGAAGCAAACGCCGTTCGGAACTCTCTCGTACACATACGATGCGGCGGGCAACCTGCTCACGTTGAAGTCATCGAATAGTGGAGGCGCGTCCGACACCTACACATACGATCAATTGAACCGATTGAGCACGGTGACCGATCCCTCGGGTGGGACGACGTATGCTTACGATGCCGTTGGCAACCTGCAGAACTTCGTTTATCCCAACGCAGTGACGCACGCTTATTCCTACGACACACTGAACCGGCTGACGCAGATGGGAGCGTCAGCGAACGGGGCAGCGATCTCAAATTATGCCTACACGCTGGGCCTGGCAGGCAATCGTCTGGCGGTAGCGGAACTCAGCGGCAGAAACGTGGCGTATGGCTACGACTCGCTCTACCGCTTGACGAGTGAGATGGTCAGCGCCGATCCCGACAACAACAACGGCGCGGCCAGCTACACCTACGACAGCGTCGGCAACCGTAAGACGCTCAACACTACGATTCCGCCTGCCGGCGGCAATATCTACACCTACGATGCCGACGACCGGCTGGGCTCCGATCAGTACGATCCCGACGGCAACACGATCAATTCGTTCGGCACTGCAAACACCTATGACTTCGAGAATCATCTGGTTACGCATGGCGGAGTGACGATCGTCTACGACGGCGACGGCAACCGCGTGAGTGAGACAGTCGGCGGAGTGACTACGAATTATCTGGTCGACACCAAGAATCCGACCGGCTATCCGCAGGTCGTGGATGAATTGCAGAGTGGGTCAGTCACTCGAACGTACTCGTACGGCCTGGAACGAATCAGCGAGAAACAAAGCATCAGCGGAACGTCCACCGTCAGCTTCTACGGCTATGACGGCCACGGCAACGTACGCCAGTTGACGAATTCGACGGGCGCCGTCACCGACACGTACGACTACGACGCGTTCGGCAATCTAATCAACTCCACCGGTTCCACGCAGAATAACTATCTGTTCGCGGGAGAGGAGTATGATCCGGCGCTAAGTCTCTACTACAACCGCGCACGGTACTTGAACACGACGACAGGTCGATTCTGGAGTATGGACTCGTATGAGGGGAACCCACGCGATCCACTGTCGCTCCACAAATATTTGTACACAGCAGACAACCCGGTCAATCACTTTGATCGCTCAGGCCACGAGATTGATCTTGTTGATGTGTCTCTAGCCACGTCAATCTCGACTACCCTAGCCGGGAGCAGTAATATTCTCTTGGCAGGAGTTATGTCAGCCCTTTTCAAAGGGCTTCCCAGTGCCATTGGTTTCGGTTTCTTTTACGCGCCCACCCCTTATAGCGGAGGCTTTGGCAGCACGCTAAGCGCAGGACCAATCGGAGGCCTGGAGATTGTTTTCATCCCCGGAGAGGAAATGTGGGAACTCTATGCGTGGGGCTCGCCGTTAGAAGGCACATACTCACTACCTGCCCCAATGGGACCTGGGGAGGGAGAATTGGGCCTTTTTGGGGCCTGGTATTGGAACGTCACTGGCGAATCCAATTTCACCGGCATAGCCGGTCTTGCGCTGGCCGGGAATTTCTATGGCATCGAGCAATCGGGATCCTCAACAGCCCTACTCTTCGGTATCAGTGACGATGAAGATCCCGCGCTCTTTGGTATCGGTACTTATTCGCGCAAAATTGCGAGTGGAACGATGTCAGAGGAGGCGATGATCACAGCAGCTCTTGGGGAGGAAAGCCTTATTACCATCGGTTCGCTTGTCAATTATTCCGAGAGTGGATTGGCAACGAACGGGCTGGGTGGACTGGCGGCACTTATCATCAATAACGTAGCCGTCGGGACGTGGATAGATCATACGTGGGGTCAACCGTGATAGCCCATCAAAGCGAGCGCGTGGCCGACTCACGCTCGATTTTGGCTCGATTGGTGTGCGGCCTGATGGATACGACATGGGCAACTCGTCGACGTTCGGGAGGCTGGCCCAACCTTTCGTAGTTTTGGTCTGTGGATGTCCCGCTCTTGCCGCTCCGGTTTTTTAGCGACAGGGTGGGAGTTCAGCGACGTTATTCGAAGAGATGCAGAGAGGGAGGAAGAATGCAATGAAACAGCCATCGGGAAGATTCATGATGTGCGTCCTGGTGTTCACAATGGGCCTGATTGGGGATAGGTCAGGCGCGTTTGCTCAGGCCAATCCGGCACAAGCTCCAACCCAGACTCAAACCAGCAAGCCGGGCCAAACACCCAAGACGGCGAGCGCGACTCAACGTAGCGCAGCTTCCAATACAACGAAAGCGATCACGAATTCGCAGACACCTGCAAAACCTGCGGCCGCGCCAGCGACTGCGAATTCGTCGAACCCTCCGTCCGCTGCAGGCTTGATCGCCCCCCCGGGCTGGACGCCTCCGGCACAAACTCAGGCGGCTACAGGGCAGAAGACAGCGGCCATGCCGACGAAGAAAACCGTTTCGGCTGCAAGCAGGCCGGCAACAAAGCAGAAGGACAAGGCAGGAAACGCCGACTCTCATTAGCGCTCAAAACATCTGCGGCTGTAACTGTCAGTGCAAAGTAAGCGTTCGACCAACCCACTGGGGCGGGCGCCGGATCGAGGTACATCCCGATTTTGATACGCATACGAGTGCCTGGTGAGTACTCTGGAGCGGAGTGATCTACCTGGCAGATGGAGTCACCAAGCGCAAGGGGTTACTACCGCTCGTAAACTAATCTGTCTCCCGGCAATCGGCTTGTGCGAAGTTTCACGAGATCGGTCTTGATAAACCTGCGTAGCACCAGCGCCTGATTTGTCCGTTCTATCGCTGTGGACGATTTTGTAGACGGTCTCGCGCTTTTCGCCGGGCCAGAACTTCAGCGTTGATGCGGGCCGGCGCACTAGAGCACCTGGTGCAAATCCATGTGGGTTGGATTTGCACGCCCACGCTTTAGTGGAATGTGTAAGTTACTGATTCCATGAGTCAAGCAAGTCAAGGAAGCGAAGTAAACAAAGAGTTGCTAGCACAAATTAGCACGGAAATCTCGCCCCGTGTTTCTTATACGCAGCCTCCGCTGAGGCGAGCCGCGCAAACAGATCCATCCTAATCCGCTCCGCGCTCCAGGTTCGGGGGTAAGGGATGGTGAAGCGAAAATCCGGGTACTCGCGCACCACGCGGAAATCCGCGAATGTCGCGATTATCTCCACGACATCCGACCAGTAGGTGTTCTGCGTTCCGGTTAGACACATAGCATCGTCTTTTACGTTCATCAGCTTCACAGCTTCCGCATGATCTCTAGTCTTTCGGTACATATTGTCCACCTCTCCGGCGACAATGCACCGAAAAGTTGATTCCGGTCAAGGAAGCAGGAGTTAACTAGCTGGGTTCCACGCCCGCCGTATCTCAACACCATCTTGGTTTGATTCCCAAGGCACGGAGGCCCGCCCGGTCACAGGCCGGACAAGGCAAGTTCGGACGATCTACGCACTCATGCGCTGGATAAATCACATGAAAAGTGCGTGTCATCAATTCAAGAATTGCGTGAGGATCTGAGACTTCGACGAATTTATCTCCATAACGCCCTCTCGTATCCGGTCCACGATAGAGCCACTTTCCTCTATGGCGATAGACTGATACGCCATCGCCAAGGGGGACGGGAGATTTTTGGGAGCCAAGATCGGGGGAAACACTTCTTTTTGTGCGCCGCATGTTAGTAACCACTCATATGATTACTTCTAGTCCCGCCGGGATGTGCGAGCAAGAGCGGACTAATGTTACGAAAGGGAGTTGTACTTCTGCGGCGAGTGAGGGTCCACGCCCGCGCTTGGCCGCACGCTTCAAGAGCAAATCTCCGGGGTCCCCAATGCTCCAGCGTGTCCCCACCCATGCAGCGAATGCGCCGCGGTCATAGAGGAACGCGAAGTCCTTCGTGTGCTCCGCGAATGCATCAGCAAGCGGGCCTTGGGCGAGATAGGGCAGCTCGGGCGTGCTCATGCGGCATCCTTGGGAATGTTCGGGCAATGAACCGGGGAACCCACTAACTCCGCGTCTTCAAGTCTGTGCGGCCGGTCGCGCGCCCTTCCATTGAGATCTTATCGTTACGACTACTACGCCTCAATACGTTTAACTGTTATTATCCGTAACGGAGGGAAATCGTGATAAAGGAGGTCAGGACTGACCCTTTCATTTTTCGGGGGAGGGTAAGTGGTGCCGGGTAAGAGTGGGTGAAGGGGGCGGACGGCAAGCCGCGGCTTGTCCCGCGTGTTGTGCCGGGTGCGGGCTTTCACACCCGCGAGCCGCAACCGGGTCTGTTTCGTGAGTTTGCGAAAATGCCACCCAAACGGGATGCGATACAGGCGTTTGCGGCGCAGTACGGCGATCTCTTCAGCCGTTACGACCCGATGCAAAGCGCGGTGCGAGATGATGGCACCGTTTCGTTCGGCGCGTCATTAGGCGCATGGACGCGGGAAATCGGAGACATGTGCGTCCTCGTTGAACTGTGGGAACAGATCCAACACAAGCAAGTTGCCGCCCTGAAAAAGGTAATCAAGTGGGCTGGCAATAAAAAGGTGGGCTACTCCATAAAGACGCCAAGACGCGAGCGGAGCGTGACATTAGCGCACGTCGACATTCCAGAAACCGGCTTGAGTCGTTTTAGCCCAAAGGACGTGGTATTGCCTGCCCGCTGTGCTCTCCGGCTAGAGATTAACTTGCGATTAGCTGAGCATCCAACGGTCCCGCAATTAGCGTGGACACCGGACACTCCAAGTGAATCGGGCGGCCGTAATCAGCGAATCGTCTTCACGCCTCCGCATCTGCTCGCCGCCCTGTGGCTTTGGTTCGCCCGAGCTGTGACCAGTCAATTTCAACTGACGGAGTGCAAAGCGTGTGGTAAGTATTTCCAGGTGGGGCCGGGCGGACGGCGGGCCGATGCGACTACTTGCAGTAACGCGTGCAGACAACGGAAAAAGAGAAACTACTCCGTAGGCTGAAGGCCTATGGACAGTGGTCTCCACAATCGAGGTAGGCGGCAAGAAGAAGCCTCTGGGATATTTTGATGGCGAGCCCACGCATCCCGAATCTACAACGATGCGGCCCGAGACCTGTTCGGGGAATTCGCTTGTCTGAACGATGTTCCGTTGCGTAGGCCGCCCATTAGGGTCGGGCTTGAGCAGATCGCTGTTGCCTGATCCGGGCGTCTGCTCGGAAAACGGATATGGTTCCTTAGCTGCTTTCAATCAGGGAACGCGGCGGAAGACCAGGGACCTATGTAATTTGCCCGGCCTGCTTCGCCGGAAATATCGTTATCTGCGCAGCCCCGATACGAGGGAGACCTTTCATGCGCACCACCGCGCCTACGCGGATGTCTCTTCAGTTCGCGGCCACTCTTGTGGCCTGTGCAATCTTTTGCCTCGCGACCACTGTCTCGGCGCAGCAGCCTGCTGCCAAGATGCAGAACTACACAGAGGTTACTGATGGATCGGCTGCCGCAGGGCTTGATATCTATCGCTGGCTGCAGTCTGGCGGCAAAGAAGTACTGACAGAAGGCTACAACGCTCACGCCGTGGCCGTTTCGGGCGATGGGGAGGTGGCAGTCATCTCTCGTCAAACATCATCGAAAGGGAACGATTGGCAAATATTTATTTGGTCAAAAGCTGGTGGGCTCGTGCATATCGCCGATGTCCCGTCTAAACATAACGGCTTCCATTTTTTGGTCTCTGGCGACGACTCTTCGGTGATATGGGTTGATGCAGTGAGAAGCAAGAAGTTTGGCACTCCATCTCGTCTTTTGCGTTGGAGCAAGGCCGGAGGACTGAAAGATCTGGCCGTGATGGCAGGTGCCTTTTGGCCTAAAGGGGTCTCGTCCGATGGATCGGTGATCGTGGGGACAGCAGAGGACACTCGCTCTTACCACGGCTTTCGCTGGACCCAGCAAGGCGGGTTGCAGGAGTTCTCATCGATAGATGACCCCCTTGGTATCTCCGCCGATGGCACGGTGATCCTTGGCATCAAGGGCGATCACGTAATCCGCTGGACCCAGCAGGGTGGAGCGCAAGACTTGGGCACGCTAAGAACAGACGGAATAGCTGCGAACCCCAAATGGACAGTCACTCCCCACCCTTTTGGAGCATCCGTCAATGGAACGGTGATCGTAGGTTGGCTGTCGACTTGGCTAGAGATCAACCAAATTATTCCGGGCGATCGCGCGTTTCTCTGGACGCAAGCTGATGGGTTACAAGATCTGGGCACTTTGCGTGGCAAATCAGCCCACTTAAACAGTATCTCCCCCGATGGGGCCGTCGTCGTCGGTGATTATGTAGACACCAGTGGCTCCACCGTCCAGTTTGTCTCGCCGGTGGCTGATCTGGTCGCTCCAATGCTGGCGAAAAAGCAAGCCAAGCTGAAGGAGGCGCAGGCGTGCAACCAGGCCCAAGCCGCTGCACAGGAAGCGGAAAATGCCAAGAACGCTGCCATCGAGGCCGACCAGCAGGCCCGCTATGACAGGGTGGTGAACACAGGCCGTCCGATACAGATCTACTCCCTCGCAGGCGACTTGCAAGACGAAGGCCGACCCGACCTCGCGGCCAACCTCTACCAGCTCTTGATTGATAAGTACCCGGATGACCCCTACGCCGCCAAAGCGGTGGATATGAAAGACGCGGCCCGAGCCGCCGCCGCGCAACAACAAGCTCAGGATGCTGTGGCGCAACCAGCCACAGCCAACGCCCCCTCGCCGCAGGCTGTCGAGGCTTGCCTTCAGCAATGCAGCTCAACTCTGAATTCCTGCAAGAGCGACGCGCAGAACCAGCACGCCAACGCCGTAGCGAAGGGCCTGGTTGGACTGCTTTCCAAGAATTCCGCGTCCGTCAGCGGCGCAGCCTCAGACGTGCAGGATGCTGATAGCGCTCAGAGTGCCTGTGAGGACGCCTATAACACTTGCTCAACAGCCTGCCAATAGACACGCATGTCCCAAGGGGCAGGTGGATGTACCGATTTTGCAACAGCCAGAGTACGTTCACTCCGAGTAGCCGTCCTCCCCATCGTCATCTTCCTCATCGCCGTCGCGTTCTTCTTCGTCCTCCTCTTCTTCTGGCTCGTCTCGAAGGAGGATATCGGCGGCTACTGAGCGATCAGCGGGCCCAGACAGGTGCTGCTCAAGTTCATCCTTCGTTCGGCATTCCATTTGTTCCTCCTCAACAAACACACAAGCCCGCTTGTCCTCGATTGGATTGGCGGGCATGTTCTATACGGAAAACGGATTCTTACTTGGCCGCCCTCTTTACCTTCGCCCATCTCTGACGCTGCGCTTCTGCGATCCGCGCTCGGCATCAGCGTGTCTCCTTCCAGTCACCCTGCTTCCAGCAGTCCCGCATCTTGCGCTGCATCCGGTAATTCAGAATCACCTCCGGTGCGCAAACCACAACGGCGACAGTGAACATAGACCAGAACATCGCGAGAATGTGGGCGGCGATCCAGTTCAGCATTTAGGATTCCTTAGGCACGGGCACGGGTGGCAAGAAAAGCGGACGATAGTAACGGTGCATGCAGGAATGACATCGGACGACTTGAAGGAAGAAGAAGCAGCACACTTCATCTCGCCAAGTCTTGGGTTGGGACGCGTATATATCAGCTCCGCCGCAATAAGGGCACTTCCGCAATCCAATCCGACGCATAACAAACTCCCGTCCGTGGCATTTCAACCCAAACCCCGGATTTGCATCTGTACAAAATTGAACAGACGGGCAAAATCTTTAGCTGCTAGATTGGTTTTTTCGATGATGGGCGGTCATAGGCTAGGCGTCCGGCGTCCCCGTCGTTTGGCCTTCACGTCCGCCCGCTTTCTTGGTGGGGCGGGAGACTAAATTAAATTTCTGTTTCGCGTCCGGGTGGACGCTTGTCCTTTGGTGAGATGTACCGAGGAAAGTCCTTGCAGTCGTGCCGCGCGAAGGCCGTACGCGCTGGCGCGGATTTCTTGGCG
>Ga0210390_10005880_pt1 | contig 10258 bp, 8 predicted proteins | sample IncBWH11OmetaG_FD_161050 | JGI IMG/M metagenome (GOLD analysis project Ga0210390, IMG submission 161050) | Forest soil microbial communities from Barre Woods Harvard Forest LTER site, Petersham, Massachusetts, United States - Inc-BW-H-11-O ... | reverse complement strand
AAACTATGCAAACGTTCGTCTGTTAGTCGCCAACCCGCTCTGGAACGAATTCAATATCGGCCATTCGATTGTCTCGCGGGCGATTTCAATCGGGCTTGAAAATGCTGTTCGTCTGATGATCGAACATTTAAGGAGCTCGGGATGATAGCGTTTGGCGTTCGGCGTTCGGCGTTCGGCGTTCAGCGTTTTGACGTTCAGCGTTCAGCGTTCAGCGTTCGGCGTTTGGGCTCCTGATTGATGGAAACAGGTTACAAAGTAAAGTTGGAGGTTTTCGAGGGTCCGCTCGACTTGTTGCTCTATCTGATCAGAAAAGACGAGGTCGACATTTACGATGTCTCGATCGAGCGCATCACCAGCCAATACCTCGAATATCTGGAAACATTCCGGATGCTGGACCTGGAGATCGCTGGAGAGTTCGTCGTCATGGCGGCAAACCTGATCTATATCAAGAGCCGCAATCTTTTACCCGTTCATCAACAGCCTCCTGATGAAGAGGCAGAAGAAGAAGATCCCCGCTGGGATTTGATCCGGCAACTGATCGAGTACAAGAAGTTCAAGGATGCTGCTTTTCAGCTTCACCATCGGGAACTACAGCAGGAAGGGATAATCGTCCGGGTCCCGGAGAAACCTGACTTCGAGGATTCAGCCACCTTGCTCAAATCCGAAGTCGGTATCTTCGATTTGATCAGCGCATTTCAGAAGGTGCTTAAAAAAATGGAGCTGAAGCGCGAAGATCTTCGTGAGATTTTCGAAGAAAGCTTCACGGTCTCAGACAAAATTGACTTTATCATGCGGACGGTTCAGGATGATCGACCAGTTACCTTTTTCGCTCTTTTCGCGACGGCGGCGAGTCGGACCGAGATCGCAGTGACCTTTCTGGCTTTGCTGGAGCTTATTCGGATGCGCCAGATTCGGGTCTTTCAGGCAGGTCTGTTCGCCGAAATCGAGATCCGCGGCCTGGTCAATTGAGAAAAAGGGGATTTCGAACACATGGTTACCTTAAAGGCAGTCGTTGAATCCCTGCTTTTTGCATCGCAAAAGCCGCTTTCGCTAAAGGAAATCGCAGCAGCCCTGGCGACCGCCGCAGAATACTTTGAAGAGGAGCCGGAGGCGGCCTTTGCCAAGGTCAACGAAGCTGAGATCGCCGAATCCTTGCGCACCTTGCAGAATGAATATTCAGAGCTAGGCAGGGCGTTTCGACTGGTTGAACAGGTTTCCGGCTGGGTACTGGCAAGCCGAATCGAATACCAGGTCTGGGTGCGGCAGTTGTTTCCTGAAATGCGACCGACCCGGCTCAGTGCACCGGCCCTCGAAACATTGGCCATCATCGCCTACCGCCAACCAATCACCAAAGCTGACGTCGAGGCTATCCGCGGCGTAACGGTGGACGGTGTGATGCAGAAGCTGCTCGACGGCGCATTGGTGAAAATCACCGGACGCGCAGAGATCCCTGGTCGGCCCCTCTTGTACGTCACCACCCAGCATTTTATGGAGCATTTCGGGCTCAAAAATTTGGATGAACTACCCAACGCATCCGAACTCAGAGAGGTCTCGCTGCCGAAAGCGGTGGCATCGGCGGAACACCACCCCGCCCCCGCCGTTGGAACGAGCGATTCGTCGAACGGCAAACTGGAGAACAATGAGAATGGAGAAGTCGAAATTGCCCCTGGAACTGATTCGCAAGCAGATTGACGAAGTCGATACCAAGTTGCTGGACCTATTAAATCAGCGCGCGGATCTTGTTCACGAAGTCGGTGTCGTGAAGAAGCAAGCAGGTCTTACGATCTATGCTCCTGAACGAGAGGAAGCTCTTCTGCAAAGGCTCGAGCGAAAGAACCAGGGACGGCTTCCGGCTACCGCGATACGTGCCATCTATCGCGAGATCATGTCGGCTGCTCTTGCGCTGGAGAAAGGACTGACAATTGCCTATCTGGGTCCCGAAGCCACTTGGTCGCATCAGGCCGCGCGCGCCAAATTCGGGGCATCGATCGATTACTCCCCGCAGGTCAATATCGGGGACGTCTTCGATCAGGTCGCGCGACGCCGGGCCGATTATGGCGTCGTGCCGATCGAAAATTCGGTTGAAGGTGCGGTCAACCACACTTTGGACCTCTTCATGGATTCCGAGTTAAAGATCTGTGCGCAGATCCTGCTTCGAATTGAGAACAATTTCCTGTCGAATGAACCGAAAGAAAAGATCACCAAGATCTATTCTCATCCCCAAGTTTTTGGCCAGTGCCGCAAATGGTTAGAAGCGAATGCGCACGAGATGGAATGGATTGAAGTCTCAAGCACCACGAAAGCTGCAGAACAGGCTTCTCGAGAAACGGGTGCTGCGGCGCTGGCTGGCGCAATGGCTGCGGAGGTGTACGGATTGGAAATCCTTGAACGCTCAATTCAAGACAGCCCGAACAACACCACGCGGTTTCTCGTCATCTCGCACGCCACCTGCCCTCCAACTGGCGCAGATAAAACTTCCCTGATGTTCTGTGTCCATGATCGTGTCGGTGCTCTCTACTCTGCCATCGAGCCATTTAATCGGCTTAAGCTGAGTATGAGCAAGATCGAAAGCCGACCGTCCAAGCGCAAAAACTGGGAATACTTCTTCTTTGTTGATATCGAGGGTCACTGTGACGACGAACAGGTTAAGACCGCCATCAACGAGCTAGAGAAACACTGTACCTTTGTCAAGGTGCTCGGCAGCTACCCACGAACTGAATCCGTGGGAGGGTAAGGCAGAACGTGTCGGCGGGTCGGCGTAGGGGCGTGTCGGCGTATTGTACGGGCGGTTGAGTGAAGGCCGGCCGGTTAGGATGAGGCTCCGCCTAAGCCGGGGCTTCCCGCGTTTGACCTGCCCTGCGACGTGAACCCATCAAATCAAATCTAGACGCCACAAACGAGACGACGCCGGATGCCCCGGCTCGGACGGAGCCTCGCCCTACCTTCCGCCTCGCCAACCTGTTCCTACGCCGATCCGCCGACACGCCGACAAGCCGACCCGTTTCCGCCCCGAACCGTGTCCCCTACCGCCCCACATAAATGGCTTCATCAGGCCAGTCGCTTTTCATCAGACCGTTCTTCATGTTGACTAAGGGCAAATAGTTTCGCATTACCCGGACCGGCGATAGAATGCGCACAGTCGAAATCTCTTCGATCAATTCTTTGCCGTGATTCTCCATCAGAGTCGGAATCAATTCTTCATGCATTCGCTGCACGATGTCGACATCACTATCGCCGTCGATGTAAAGCAAGAGCGCCACTTTGCCATCGATCTCTGCGATGTGACTTTCAAAAACTCTTTCGGTAAACACCGTGTTGCTCGGCTCCATTTTAATATCGTCAACCAGCTGTTTGTAGGTGATCCCGACCCCGAACTTGATGATGTAAAGATGGCGCGCCGTAAACTGGTGAGCGCCGTTGGCGGAGAGATCTACATTCGCGTAGTAGGACAGAATCCCCTCCTGCTCCAGTCGCTGTCGTTTCCGGCTGACCGTGCGTACATTGACCCCTGTTAGTTCTCCGACTCCGTTGTCCGATTCGCGCGGGTCTCGAATCAGGTGACGGATGATCGCCTTCTCTTGCTCATCTAGAATTCTCATGGCAGTATCCCTAATCGGGCTCGAAAGGGACGCATAGGCAATCCCCGCAAACCAGCTCTGTTGCAATTATTCTGCATTACGGAAGTCGTAAATTATACTAGAAAGTTGTTTTGGGCGACAAGAATTTGTCGGTAATTTGCGGATTTCGTCTTGAAACACACATCTGAAGTCTTAAAGCAAGTTTCCGCCATGAATGACGCAATCACCCTAGCGCTCAATGGGCTTCCCGCTTCTCTCTATCAACCCGAAGACGAACATGATTCCTGTGGAGTCGGTTTTGTCGCCGCAATTAACGGCGAACGATCCAATCGGGTGCTGCGCCACGGGCTGACTTCGAAGTGCAACATGGCTCACCGCGGAGCGATGGACGCGGACGCAAAAACGGGAGACGGCTCGGGCGTCACAACGCAGATTCCTTACAAACTCTTTCGCAAAGAACTTAGCAAACTCGGGCACACACTCTACGAGGATGCCGATTTAGGGGTGGGATTTGTCTTTCTGCCGCACGACAACGCCTACGCCCAGGCACGGGCCAAAGCGGTCATCGAAGAAGTTTTAGAGCATCGCGAGCTTTTCCATTTCGGCTGGCGCGAGGTCCCGCTGAATGTCCTGGTGCTGGGCGAAAAAGCGCAGCTCACAATGCCGCGCATCGAGCAGGTACTGATCGGCCGGCCGGCCGGGATGAGTGAGGATGAATACGAACGCCGTCTGTTCCTGGCTCGAAATGAAATCGAGGCGCGTGCGAATCTCGACAAAATAAAGAACTTTTACATCGCTTCGTTTTCGCACCGGGTAATTGTCTATAAGGGCTTGTTAACCGCGGTTTCGCTCGAGAAATTTTATCGAGATCTGGCCAATCCCGAGTACGAGACAGCCATCTGCCTTTACCACGAACGGTATAGCACCAATACCTTTCCGACCTGGCCCCTTAGCCAGCCATTCCGCGTTCTCGCACACAACGGAGAGATCAACACCATTCGCGGGAATCGCAACTGGATGCACGCTCGGGAGGCGGAGTTGGTCGCTGAAACCTGGGGCAAGGATGTCGAGCTCCTGAAACCAATCATCCAGCCTGGAGGATCGGATTCAGCCAGCCTCGATAACGCGATGGAAGTGCTGATGTTGTCTGGGCGCGACATTTTGCATTCGATGACGATGCTTGTGCCTCCGGCGTGGCGCGCCGACGAAAAGATGGCTCCGGAACTGAAGGCGTACTACGAGTATCACCGTTGTTTCACCGAACCTTGGGACGGGCCGGCAGGTCTCGTTTTTACTAACGGAATTGTCGTTGCCGCTTGTCTGGATCGAAATGGACTTCGACCGGCACGATACAAAGTCACCGAAGACGGGCTCGTCAGCTTGGGCTCTGAGGTGGGCTGCAACGAAATCGACGACTCCAAGGTCATCGAGAAAGGACGACTGGCGCCCGGCGAGATGATCGCCGTCGATACCCGAGCGGGCAAATTGCTGCGGGATGCCGAAATAAAGAAACGGCTCTCATCCGAAAAACCGTACCTGGAATGGATCAATTCCGGTTTGCTGCGCCTTCAGCAAATTGCCGGGCCATCGATGCCCGTCCAGTCAGAGGAGCTGGATGTTCTGGAACTCTCACAGCAGCAGGTAGCGTTCGGATATTCGAATGAAGAACTCGACATGGTGCTGAAACCGATGGTCAAGGATGGCCAGGAAGCGCTTGGATCGATGGGTGATGACACCCCGCTGGCTGTTCTTTCTTTGCAGCCGAGGCTACTTTACACCTACTTCAAACAGCTCTTCGCGCAGGTGACCAATCCGCCGATCGATCCGATCCGCGAAAAACTGGTGATGTCCCTGGCCACAGTCATGGGGTGGCGTCGCAATTTGCTGGGATCGACGCCGGAACACGCCTTCATGGTGCATTCTGATTCTCCGGTGCTGCTCCAGCATGAGTTTGATGCCTTGAAATCGATTCCGGGTTTGAACCACAAATCGGCCACCATATCTGTTCTGTGGAACGTGACGGAAGGTGCGGATGGAATCGAAGAGGCAGTGAATCGAATCTCTGCGGAAGCTGAACGCGCCGTCGATGATTCAGTCAGCCTGATTATTCTTTCGGACCGAGGCGTGGATCACGATCATCTGGCTATCCCCATGCTGCTCGCCACTGGAGCCGTGCATCATCATCTCACGCGAGTCGGCAAACGAATGAAATGCAGCCTCATTTGCGAGAGTGGGGAAGCACGGGACGTGCATCAAATCGCATGCCTTATCGGCTATGGCGCGAGCGCGGTCTGTCCTTACCTCGCTTACGCGACCGTTCGAGAACTTCTTGAGAAGGGGAAACTGGGGGAAACGGCGACCTACGAAAAGATGGTCCTCAACTATCGAGCTGCGATCGAGAAAGGCTTACTGAAGATCATGTCCAAGATGGGCATCTCGGTTGTCGACAGCTATCGGGGCGCTCAGATTTTCGAAGCGATCGGGATCAGCTCTGCGCTCACTGAGAAATGCTTTACCGGAACACCCTCTAAAATTGAGGGCATCGGCTTCAAAGAGATCGCAATGGAGACGCTTGCCAGGCACCGGCTGGCATTCTCGAAAGCCGTACCGGAAGAGAACAAATCGGTGGAGTTGGGTGACCCGGGGTACTACCGGTTCCGGCGGCAGGGCGAGCAGCACGCGGTGACGCCGCCGGTGATCAAGAGCTTCCACGCCTTTGTTAAGTCGAACAAGCAAGAGGACTACAAAGCCTACGTCGAAGCCGTCAAGGCAGTCAGGCCAAATACGCTGCGAGACCTGTTGGAACGGATTCCGACCGGGAGACCACCGATTCCACTCGAAGAAGTCGAACCGATCGAAGAGATCCGGCGCCGATTTACCACCGCCGGCATGTCCCTTGGAGCCCTGAGCCCGGAAGCGCACGAATGCCTCGCCATCGCGATGAACCAGATCGGCGGTAAATCGAACTCTGGCGAAGGAGGCGAAGATCCGCAACGTTTTCATCGGCGGAAAAACGGCGACTGGCCAAACAGCGCGATCAAACAGATCGCTGCAGGCCGCTTTGGCGTCACTGCCGCTTACCTCGCCAGCGCGAAGGAGATCGAGATCAAGATGGCCCAGGGCGCTAAGCCTGGCGAAGGCGGGCAGTTGCCCGGCCACAAGGTCACGGAATTGATCGCGCGACTTCGAAAAAGCACCCCGGGAGTGGCCCTCATCTCACCACCGCCGCACCATGATATCTACTCCATCGAGGATCTGGCTCAATTAATTTACGATCTCAAACAGGTCAATCCACGGGCCAAAATCTGCGTCAAACTCGTTGCCGAAGCGGGCGTGGGAACCATTGCCGCCGGCGTGGCGAAAGCACACGCCGATATCATTTTGATCAGCGGCCACGAAGGGGGCACCGGTGCCTCCCCCCTTAGTTCGATCAAAAACGCAGGGAGCGCTTGGGAACTGGGGATCGCCGAAGCCCACCAGGTTTTGATGCTGAACGGATTACGCAACCGCATTATTCTGCGCACCGACGGCGGTCTCCGAACAGGGGAAGACATTGTCTTTGCGGCATTGCTTGGAGCCGAAGAATACAATTTCGGCACCACTGCTCTGATTGCCTCCGGTTGCGTCTATGTGCGGCAGTGCCACTTGAACACCTGCCCGGTGGGTATTGCGACTCAAGACGAGCGTCTGCGAGCGAAATTCAAAGGCAAACCAGAATACGTCGTCAACTACTTCAATGGAGTCGCGGAAGAAGTCCGAGTGATCATGGCGGAAATGGGCCTTCCCAATTTCACAGATCTAGTAGGGCGGGTGGAATTTCTGCGCCAGCGCTACATTGAGAACCACTGGAAGGCAAACAAAGTCAATTTGAGCCGATTGCTGGTGAACGTCGCGAAAGATGACGATTCACAACCGCGGCATAATACGTGGGAGCGCAATGATCCCCAGCCTGGAAGACGGCTCGACGACTCCATCCTCCAGGATGCGCGCGAAGCAGTGAACGATCAGTTGCCAATCGCCCTTTCTTACCGGGTCAAGAATACCAACCGCGCAGTGGGGACCAAGCTTTCAGGGGAAATTGGGTACCTTTGGGGGGAACAAGGTCTGCCGGAAGGAACCATCGAACTGGAACTACGCGGTAGCGCCGGTCAAAGCCTCGGCGCGTTTCTGAGTCCCGGCGTTAAGATCACTTTGACTGGTGAAGCGAACGACTATGTCGGCAAGGGGATGTCAGGCGGTGAAATTGTCGTCAAACCACCCAGCGAACGGAAATATGTCGCGCACGAAAATTCGATCGTCGGCAACACTTGCCTGTACGGTGCGACAGGCGGAGAGTTTTTCGCTGCCGGCCGAGCCGGCGAACGCTTTGGGGTACGAAATTCGGGCGTGACCGCCGTAATTGAGGGAGTCGGTGATCACGGCAGTGAGTATATGACGGGCGGTGTCCTGCTTGTGCTCGGGAACACCGGGAAAAACTTTGGAGCCGGAATGACCGGAGGGGTCGCCTACGTGCTGGATCTGCACGATTCGTTTCCGATCAATTTGAATCCGGAACTCGTGGTGCTGGAGCGGCTCGAAACCGAAGCGGATATCGTCACTGTCAAGAAGCTGGTCTACAAACATCTAGAGCGGACAGAGAGTGACCGGGCCAAAGAGATTCTGGGCGACTGGCATCGATACGAGCCAAAATTCTGGAAGGTTCGTCCCATCTATATTCCAACAGCGCCAAAACCGGTCCCCGTCTCGACGCCCGCCGCGGAGGAGACTTCGGCAGCCAAGGGTTAGCCTATGGAAATTACGACTCAGCTTGCGCTTTTTCTCGCGAACAAGCCAGGCACACTTGCCGCCGTCTGCGACGCTTTGGCAGCGGAGAAGATCAATATCTTTGGATTAACCATCTCAGACACTGTCGACCATGCCGTAGTTAGGATGGTCCTCAGCGACTACAAAAGGGCGTTATCCATTTTCGAAGAGCACGGCACGTTGGTCTTGGAAAACGAGGTGCTGATGCTCGAACATGACAATAAGCCCGGAACACTGTCCGCGATCGCGAAAAAACTCGCCGCAGAAAATGTCAACATCGAGTACGCCTACCTAGCGACTGCACCTACTGCGGAAAAAGGAGTTCTTATCTTCAGGCCGAACAACTTAAAGAAAGCGTTTGAGATCCTGAGTTAGCCGGTTCTTATTTCTTCTTTTCCGCAGTCGCTTTGGTCTCGGGCGTCGTCTCCGCTCCAGGCTGGTCCACGAATTCGATGTACGCCATCAAAGCCGAGTCGCTTTGTCTGGGCCCCAGTTTGACGATTCGACAATACCCCCCTTGGCGGCTCGCCGTCCGAGGAGCGAGTTCAGCAAACAGTCTGTGCACTGCCTCTTTCTGACGCAGAAAAGAAAAGGCAATGCGACGTGCGTGCAGATCGCCCCGTTTCCCCAAAGTGACCATCCTCTCGGCATACGGTCGAACAGCCTTTGCTTTCGCCAAGGTTGTCTTGATTCGATTGTGTGCGATGAGGCTGCAAACCTGGTTTGCCAACAGCAGATTCCGATGTTCGGATTTCCGGCCCAATTTGATCGTCTTCTTTGCGTGACGCATAGCTTTCTTTAGAGAGAGACCAGTTTCCCTTCGTCGCCCCGTTCTCCGCCCATCGGAGGTTCAACTAAACCCGATTCAAACTTCATCCCAAGAGCCAGACCAAGTTGTTGCAATTTTTCTTTGATCTCGTTTAACGACTTCTTCCCAAAATTGCGATACTTCAACATCTCGGCCTCCGTCTTCATCGCCAACTGGCCAACGGTCGTAATATTCGCATTGTTCAAGCAGTTGGCCGCACGAACCGAGAGTTCGATTTCGTTCACGCTCATGTTCAGGAGTTTCTTGAGCCGGGTATTTTCCTGGCTGACTTCCTCCGGCGTTTCATCAAACTCAATCTGACTGTCGTCGTAATTCACGAACACATCCAAATGATGACGCAAGATAGCTGAAGCCTGCAGGAGTGCGTCGTCCGGAGTGATCCGTCCGTCTGTCCAAACCTCCAAAAGCAACTTATCGTAATCGGTACGCTGGCCCACGCGGGTATTCTCGACACTGTACTTGACCCGAATTACCGGCGAAAATATGGAGTCGATGGGGATTACCCCGATCGGCATGTCCGCACGTTTGTTCTCGTCTCCGGTGAAAAATCCCCGTCCTACCCGGACGTCGAACTCGGCTTCAAACTTTTGCCGCTTATCGAGAGTGCAGATGATCTGGTCAGTATTCAGTACTTCGATGCCCTGTGTGGTCTGGATGTCACCAGCACTGACCGGCCCCTCTTTGTTGACGTTGATGGTGACCGTTCGCGGCTCGTGGTCGACGGCTTTGAATTTTATCTTCTTCAGATTGAGGATCATATCGGTGACGTCCTCAACAATTCCAGGCAGAGAGGCGAATTCATGCTGGGCGCCGGTGATTCTCACGGAAGTAATCGCTGCCCCTTCCAGGGAGGAAAGAAGAACGCGACGCAAAGAGTTGCCGACGGTGTGGCCGTATCCGGCCTCAAACGGCTCAGCAGTAAATCTGGCGTAAGTTTCAGTTGCGGTGGCCTCTTCTTTGCTGAGGCTTTTGGGCATCTCGAAACGACCTAAACGAACGGGCATATGCATTTATTTAATCTTAGCCGGGTTTCCCCTGGCGCGTGCGA
>Ga0210390_10005878_pt1 | contig 10262 bp, 11 predicted proteins | sample IncBWH11OmetaG_FD_161050 | JGI IMG/M metagenome (GOLD analysis project Ga0210390, IMG submission 161050) | Forest soil microbial communities from Barre Woods Harvard Forest LTER site, Petersham, Massachusetts, United States - Inc-BW-H-11-O ... | reverse complement strand
ACCATCGGCCTGGGTGTCTTCCCGCAGCCGCTGCTGGATCTCGCCAACCAGGCCGCGCAGTTCGTCATATGACGGCAACGCTGGTTCTCAGCGACGACGCCGGCCCGGTGCGGGTGCTGACCATGAACCGGCCCGAGGCGCGAAACGCGTTGAGCACCAAACTAATCGCGGAACTCTACGCCGCGTTGTGTGACGCCGATGTCGACCAGTCTGTGCGGGCGCTGGTGCTCACCGGCGTCGACCCCGCGTTCTGCGCCGGTGTCGACCTCAAAGAGGCGCAGCAGCTCGGGACGGTGTACTTCGAGCAATTTCAAACACAGAGCTGCATTCGCAAGACAGCCGAGATGGCAACACCGATTATCGGCGCGATCAACGGCCCGGTGTTCACCGGCGGACTGGAGATGGCGCTGGGCTGCGACTTCCTCATCGCCTCGCAACGCGCCGTTTTCGCCGATACCCACGCCAGAGTCGGCATCCTGCCCGCCGGCGGTATGACGGCCCGGCTGCCGCAGCTCGTCGGCGGGGCCATGGCGCGGCGTCTGTCGATGACCGGCGAAGTCGTCGATGCCGCACGCGCCGAGCAGATCGGGTTGGTCACCGAAGTCGTCCCGCACGATCGGCTGCTGCCGCGGGCGGTGGAGTTGGCCGGCCAGATCGCCGAGGTGCCGGCGCCAATCATGGCCGGTCTCAAGCAGATCTACGTCACGGGATGGGCGACGGTCACCGATCCGGCACTCGCGGCCGAACGGAGCATCGCCGGCGCCCAGGAGCTGGACCGCGATGGACTTGGCGCCCGCTACACCGCGATCAGCGAGCGCAATCGCCGCCAGATCCGACCTCAGCCCTGAAGTAGCGGGCTGAAGTCGGTCGGCGGATCGACGAGATTCATCGATCGGTAGAGCTTCTCGGTCAGCGCCGAACTGTTCTCGGCGGCGCTCAACAGAGCCTCCCGGAAGTCGAGTATTTCTTTCGACGCCGAGTGCGCCGGGTCCGCATTGGCCAGGTAGAGATCATTGAACTGGTTGGACGCCCACAGCGGGCCGATGACCTCGGCAGCGGCGGCGAAGAACCGCTGGCTCAGAGTGCTCAAATCGCCGTTCGTTTCAGCCAGACATCCGCGCAGCGCACTCGCTTCAAGCGCGGCCACCGTCATGCCTTGGCCATAAATGGGATTTGTGCTGCAAATCGCGTCCCCGAACACCAGCAACCCCGCGGGAAAACGCGACATCTGCTCGTAGTGTCGCCAGGTGCCGCCGGGATAACGAAAGACAGAAATCTCGCCGAGTGGTTCGCCCTGCTTCAGCGCCCGCAGCACGGCAGGCGGTGCGAATTGTGTGGCCATCCGAACCATGCTGGCCATGTCATCGGGTGGGTCGTTGTGCGCCAAGCGGGCGACGGTGAAAATCCAAGTGTCGTGCTCGTAGACCGAAAACGCGCCACCCGTGGGTCGTTTCGGCTCCGGGACGACAAAGGTCATCTTCTCGCGCAGGATCCCGGCCGGGATGCGCATCAACAGGCTGGCGTAGTTCGCGCTGGCCGCCGACCGCTCGGCGGTCGGCCGTCCGTAGCCCATGCTGTCGAGAAAGGCCGGGGTCCGGGCGCTGCGGCCCATCGCGTCGACCACAAGATCGGTGTCCAGCGTCCGCTCGGCGCCGCTGTCGGGGTTGACGATGTGCGCCCCGGTGACGCGTTGCGGATTCGGGGTGATCGGTTCGACGAAGTCGTGTCCATCCAGGATCTCGACGTTGTCGATGCCGCTGACGCGCCGCCGGACCTGGGATTCCAGCAGTGGACGACTCAGCAGGTGCATGACCACCGATGCCGGGTCTTTGAATTTGCCGGATCTGTTGAGTTCGTGGCCGGACACCCGGATGGACACCTGCGAGAGATCGCCGTCGTCGCACACCGTCGCGCCGGCGGCGACGAGTTCGCGACGTATGCCGGGAAATAACGCTTCCAGCTCCTGGGCACCGCGACTCCACAGAGCGTGGAATTGCCGCCCCTGTGGAACCCCGCGCCGGTGGTCGGCAGCGTCGGGCAACTTGTCACGTTCGACCACCGTGACCCTCTCGTAGAAGTCGGCGAGCACCCGAGCGGCGAGCAGTCCACCCATCCCCGCGCCACAGACAACTGCTCGCTTACCCAGCTTGCTCAACCGACACTCCCTTCACTGAGGAGGTATCCCCACCCTGATATGAGCCTCACGGAGGCCGCATGGCTTCACGCCGCCCCGCGCCGCGCTGGACGGCTAGCCGCCCCTCGCCGATAGCCGTTATGCCGGCTTACCGTACAGAAATAGTTCGAAAATTAGGCCAAATTCAGCGAAGGCACCGCGATGTCGGAGCCAATCATGGCCGGTCGCAAAGAATTCCGGGTGACCGGAGCTAACCCGCTAAGCCTTGGAGCCCGCTACGACGAGATCACCGAATGCAACGGCCGCCAGATCCGGCCGCAAGACGCTGAGTTCCTCGAGTTCCTCGTCGGCCCGGCGCTCCACCAGCAAAGGAATGAAATCGCGGACCCGGCTGCTTCGGAACCGCGCATAAGCGTGCTGCACTACAACAGCGATGTGATCCTCAGGAAGAGCTGCGTATTTTTTGGCGAGGCGTCTCTCAACGTCGCCAATTAGTACCCGCTCTTCTTGAGGCATCTCGATATTGTTGCCCCGATCCTGACAGGGGTCAAGATGCCTGGTGTAAACGATTTGTTGTGTAAATCGTTGGAGAAAAACACTTTTGCCGCGAAGCGACGGCGAGTATAGTCCGGCGTCGGGCCGCGCATCGGACCACGGTGTCTTATGGCCTTGATTCCCCCGCCGCGTCGCATCCAGGCGGCTCAACTGCGCAAAAACGGCCGGGTGGCCAGCAAATAAACTGCGAACGCGGCCAGTGGGGCCAGCAGCGGCAACCACTGCAGCTGCAGTGGGAATGCCGTGGCGACCACGCCGGCGAACGCGAATCCCACGGCTCCGACCAGCGTTGCTCCGCTGACATTGTCCAACCCGGCACCGCTGCCGGCTGCGTGCCGCAGCACCAGATAAATGGCCGCGGACAATCCGGACACCGCGGCCAGTGTCGCCGGGGGATCGGACAGTGCGATCACCACGACGGTGAGCAGCACCGCAAGGGTGGCGACCGGGCGAAACAGGGTTCCGGCCACCACCGCGACCATCGCCGACGCCGCCACGACGAGGACCGGACCGTGCGATCCGATCCCTACGGCTCCGACCATCAGCGGGCCGCAGATCGCCGACAAGATGCTCGCCGCCAGCTGCCGGCCGGGTCTCATGATCTGCGTCCCGTCAGCGGTCGGCGGCGATCGGGGACGGCGCGCATCGACTGGTCCAGGGTGTGGTCAGCCTGCCAGGCCACGACGTCGACACCGACGGTGCCCATGTCGCGATACATCGCGGACCGCTGCAACGTCCACATCCGGTCCACCAGCGGGTCCTGCTGAGCGGCGAACGGGGAGCCCTGCAAAACATCGACCGCCACCACGACGTGTCCGCGTCTGCGGAGGTCGATCAGCGACAGCGCGAATTCGGTGTCGAGCAGCGTGGAGAATGCGACGACGATCGCGCCCGGCGGAATGGCGGCACGCGGCGCCAAAGTTCCAGTGGTGGTTTCGAATTCGTCACCGGCGGCAAGCACGGTGTCGAGCACCCGGTAGAACTGCCGCTGCCCGATGTCGGCGCCGAGCCAACGCGGCCGGCGGCCCCCGAGAGCGACGATGCCGGCGCGGTCACCGTTGCGCAGCGCGGTCTGCACCACCTGCGCGGCACCGCGCACAGTCCGCTCGGTGGATTCCGTCGCCGGGCCGGCCGGCTGCGGATAGCCGTCGATGAGCACCACCACGTCGGCGGACCGGTCGGTCAACCGCTGCGTCACATGCAGGCGACCCCGGCGCGCGCTCACCGGCCAGTTGACGGTGCGCAGCTGGTCACCTGGCACATAGGCACGAATGTCGGCGTATTCGACGCCACTCCCGATGTGGCGGGTCAGGTGGGTGCCCAAACGATCGAGCAGCTCGGTCTGTGGGAGCGCTGTCGCTTGCGGTGGCGTCATCGGAAACACGGTCACGTCGGTCGCATCGACGGTCCCCGTCCCGGTCAACAGCCCGCCATGCGCGACGACCTCGACCGTGGCCCGGATGGGATAACGGCCCCAGCGTTCGGCAGTAGTGGCCACCGTCTGACGCTGACGAGATGTTCGGTCCAGAACGTCAAGTCGCATCCCTTCGACTGCCGAGACCGTGAGTTTTACTGCAACGCCGAATGTTTCAGTGGTAGCCCAGACGGTCAGCTGCGCCTGTTCGGTTTCAAAGCATCGTTGCGAAGCCGGTTCTGCATGCACGTTGACCTTCGGCAGCGCCCGCTGCCAGCTGATCGAACACAGCACACCGAGCAGCGGCGCCGCGAAGGCAATCAACTGCCACCGCGATCCGATCAGGGCCAGCGCCAGCGCCAGCGCAGCACAGGTCGCTATCGCACGCGTCAATGTTGATGCGCGCCACTGCAAATGGGCTTCCTTGTTCTCGATCACATCGTTGTGTCGCTTACTGCGGACCGCCGCCGGCTCGGGGAACCGGCAGCCGCCGAAGCAGGTCCTCGACGACGTCGGAGCCTTGGATCTTTCGCACCCACATCTCGGGCCGCAACGTGATCCGGTGCGCCACGGCGGGAACGGCGAGCGCCTTGATGTCTTCGGGTATCACGTAATCGCGGCCAAGCAGCAGGGCCCGGGCGCGCGCGAGCTGGACCAGATCGATTTCCGCACGGGGGCTGGCCCCCACCGCCACCTGGGGGTGGTGTCGGCTCGCGGCGGCCAGCGAGACGACGTAGTGCAGCACATCCTCGTGCACGCTGACCTGTTCGACCGATTCGCGCATGGCCAGCAGGTCGTGAGCGTCGACAACCTGACCGACTGTCGGCTCGGCCGAGCCGCGATCCAGACGGCGGCGCAGCATGGAGGTCTCGTCGCGCTCGGAGAGGTAGCGCAATTCGAGCCGAACCGCGAACCGGTCCAACTGCGCCTCGGGCAGCGGGTAGGTGCCTTCGTATTCGATCGGGTTATCGGTGGCCAGAACGATGAACGGCGGGGGCAGCCGATGTGTTGCGCCGTCGATGCTGACCTGGCCCTCGGCCATCGCTTCGAGTAAAGCGGCCTGAGTCTTGGGCGGTGTCCGGTTGATCTCGTCGGCAAGCAGCAGGTTGGTGAAGATCGGCCCCGGTCGAAAGTCGAACCGGCCCGACTGCATGTCGTAAACCGTCGAGCCGAGCAGGTCGGCCGGCAGCAGGTCGGGGGTGAACTGTACGCGGGTGAAATCTAGGCCCAGCGCAGCAGCAAAGGACCGGGCGATCAGCGTCTTGCCCAGGCCAGGCAGGTCTTCGATGAGAACGTGCCCGCGGGCGAGCACGGTGGTGAGGATGAGCGTCAGCGCGGCTCGCTTGCCGACCACGACCCCCTCGATCTCGTCGAGCACCGCCTCGCATCGGGCCGTCGTCGCCGCGGGCATCGTCATACCGCCTCCAACCTTTCCAGGATTTCCGCGAGCGTCGCCCGACCCGGCCCGGGTTCGCGCGCACCGGTTGACGCGACGTTGTTCGGATTCACCCACGCCCACAGTTGCGGGCCGAAAAGCATTTGCCCGGTGGCATCGAACGCCGCCGGATCTTTGGCCTGGCTTTGGCCGGTCGTGATGGCGAAGCGCCGGGCCAACATCGGACGCAGGTGTCGGTCCCAATCGGTTCGGGTGGATTCCGACCGGCGGATCAGCGTCTCGGTTCGCGTCAACCAGCTACGCAACGTCTCCTCGAGCGGATTCGGGGCTGGCGCGGGCGGCGATTCCGGACCGTGGCCCAGCACCTGGCGCACGTTGACCAACGCGAACAGCGCCGCGGCACCGGCTGCCCAGAGCACGAAGCGACGGTCGTGCAGCGCGAGCCCAGCCAGCTCCGCGCTCAGTATGATTGAAACGCCCAAGGCGACAAGTCTTTTCATACCGGGCTCCGCAGATCGGCGAGAATCAGTTGCAGCACGCCCAGCGCGCTCATCCGATGCGCCTCGCTCATCACGTGTGGACTGAACCGGGCTTCCTCGAACAAGTTCACCAACTCGGCGGCGTTATCAACATGCAGCACATGGTTTTCGACGGCTCGGGCCAACACCTCCGTCGGGGTATCGAAATCCTGCGGGACGGCTCCAGGAACGCGCGACAGTTCGCGTTCCATCGCGGCATAGCACGCGATGATCGCCGCACGCGGTTCGCGGCTGCGGTCTCCGATTTCGGCCAACCCGATTTCGGCCGCCCGCACCAGCGACTCAGAGGTGCTCGGCGCCGTAGGTGGTCGCGGCATTTCGGCTCCGACGGTGGGCGGCTCCTCCACGCGTCGTCGGCGCGCCGCGAACACGGCGCCCACGGTGCTTACCGCGAGCAGCACTCCCAGTGCCGCGGTGGCCGCGATCACGTAGTGCAAGACGTCGCGATCTGCGCCCACGTCCGGCGGCTGGGGTGGTCGAGAGGCGTTAGCGCCGGGTGTCGGAGCGGTTGACGGCGGTGCGGCCGGAGGCTGACCGCTGATATTCAACGCGACGAAGTGCGACAGCAGCCACACCGCCAGCAACCACGCGACCAGCACTGCGGCGCCGATCACCAACACCCGCCAGCTCGGTCGGCCCCGGCCGTCGGAAAACCTTTCCGACAGGCCGCTGGCGCTGGGTGCCGCCCTGCGCGGGTCGCGGAGCCGGACGATGATCGCCACGCCCACGATCACGACCGAGACGCTGAGCATCGCGATCACGTAGACCAGCGACGCCGGACTGTCCGGTGGACTTCGCCGCTCCGCGCGGTCAACGCCCGGAAGATAGCCACGCAACGATGCAGCGATAACGATCAGCAGCACGATCACGCCGACCACGCGGCCAGTTGACCTGTCAAACATTGGCACACCACTCGACCGGATTACCTGCCGCTTTTGCGGCTTTCCGTTTGCTCATCCTGGCACGTCGCCCGCCTGCGCTGCCAGCTATCCGTTGCGCTCGGCGATCTCGGCAAGCCGGTCGAGGGATGCCTGCAGCCTGTCCGGCGTCGTGCGGCGGGCGCGAGGGAGGCGGTTCTCGTCGGTCAATCGCGACCAGTCGTAGGTGTGGGTCACCCGAGTGCGGGTTTCGGTCAGCGGTTCCAGCTCCCAGCGCCATAGATGCCCCGGCGGTTGCCGACCCGGTTCCGATGGCAGCCAGGCGATGCGCCGGCCTTCTTCGAATTCCACGATGTGGTTCTCGCGGATATTGCCGCCGGTGAGGGTCATGGTGAAGACGTCTCCCTGGCCGCGAACGCGTTGTCCCGGTTCGGCTTCGGCGAGGTTATCGTTGCCGTCCCAGAGCGGCTGTTGCACGGGATCGGCTATGAGCTCGAAAACTCGTGGGGCGCTCGCGGCGATCTCTCGGCTTGCACTCGCCACTCGAGGAACATCGGTGTCGTCGGCCATGACCTCATCGAAGCATGCGCTGCGGCAGTGACTGGGGAAGCCCTGTCGCCTCCCCAATCACCGCCTGGCCGGGTCTGCTGCATTCACGAGCCGGCTGTCGGTCCGGTTCATCCGACGCATCAGTGCCGGCGATACGGCGTGAGGTAGGGCGGCAGCGACACCGCGGGGTCCAGGTCGTCGGCCGGCACGGGGCTGCCTGCCGTCAGCGTCAGCGGCACGACCCCGGCCCAGTACGGCAGCGTCATGTCCTCCTCCTCGTCGACCGGTCCGCCATCACGCACCTTGGCGGAGACTTCGACGAGATCCAACGCCAGCACGGCGGTGGCGGCGAGTTCGCGGGCGTTGGGAGGTCTGCTGTCGTCGGACCGGCCGGACGCGACGTGATCGAGCAGGGCCGCCATCGCGCGCAGCTTCTCGTCGCGGTCTTGCACCAGGCTCGCGTTGCCCATTACGACGGCCGACCGGTATTTCATCGAATGGTGCAGGGCCGCGCGGGCCAGTATCAGGCCGTCCACCAGGGTGACGGTGACACAGACCGGCAGTCCCTCCGCGGACCCGGCCGCGGTGAGCATCGGGCCGCTGCCGGTGGACCCGTGCAGATACAAGACTTCGCCCAGCCGCGCGTGGGTCGTGGGCAACACCACCGGTCGACCGGCATTGAGGTAGCCGACGTGGCAGATCAGGGCCTCGTCGAGAATGCCGTGCACGGTTGCCCGGTCGTAGCGGGCGCGCTCGCGATACCGGGTGGGCACAGTTCGTGATGTGGGCGGGTACGCCGGCGCCGTCGTCACCTCTTGCCTCCAATTTTGTACTAGTACATACTGATCAACGTGCTAGAACAATACACCATTCGGGGTTCGGGCGCCGAGGCGATTGCCGCCGACGTGGAGGAGGCCATCTCCGCCGGCGCCCTGCCGCCCGGCGCCGAGTTACCCGCGATCAGGGAGTTGGCCGGGCAACTCGGGGTCAATGCGAATACGGTTGCCGCCGCCTACCGCCTGCTGCGCGAACGCGGCGCCGTCGAGACCGCGGGCCGGCGGGGCACTCGCGTGCGGGACCGGCCGGCGACCACGCCGCGCTCGCTGCGCGGAATCGTCGTCCCGCCGGGAGTGCGAGACCTTTCCACCGGTAACCCGGATCCGGCCCTGCTGCCCATCGGCGCCGCACAACTCCCCCGCTCGCGCCCGCCGGCCCCGGTGCTGTACGGGGAGCCGGCGGTGTCGCCCGAACTCGCCCAGCATGCCCGGGCCTCGCTGACAGCCGACGGCGTTTCGGCCGAGCATCTCGCGGTGACCGCTGGGGCTCTCGACGGCATCGAACGCGTCCTCACCGCCCACCTCCGGCCCGGCGACCGGGTGGCGGTCGAGGACCCGGGGTGGGCTAATCTTCTGGATCTGCTTGCCGCGCTGGGCTTTTCGGTGGAGCCGGTGCGAGTTGACGACGACGGACCGCTGGCCGCAGATGTGGCACGGGCGCTGCGTCGCGGCGCGCGGGCCGTCGTGGTGACCACCCGCGCCCAGAACCCGACCGGCGCCGCCGTCTCCTCCGCGCGTGCGACCGAGCTGCGTCAGCTGCTGGTCGACCACGCCGACGTGCTGCTCATCGAAGACGACCACTGCGCGGGCATCGCCGGCGCACCGCTGCACACCCTGGCGGGGACGACGCAGCACTGGGCGTTCGTGCGGTCGGCAGCCAAGGCATACGGCCCCGATCTCCGGCTTGCGCTGCTCGCCGGCGACCGGCGCACGGTTGAGCGGGTGCACGGGCGGCTGCGTCTGGGACCGGGCTGGGTGAGTCACCTGCTGCAGGATCTCGCGGTCAGCTTGTGGCGCGACAATGCGGCAACACGCCTGGTGCACAAGGCCGAAGTCGGCTACACCCGCAACCGCACTCTGTTGTGCGCGGCGCTGGCCGACCGCGGTGTGACGTCTCACGGCCGGTCCGGTCTCAACGTCTGGATTCCGGTGCCGGACGAAACCGTGGCGATCACCCGGCTACTCAGCGCGGGCTGGGCAGCGGCGCCGGGAACACGGTTCCGGATCGGCACGCCGCCGGGAATGCGGATCACCGTGGCCAACCTCGTGGCAGGCGAAATCGACCCGCTCGCCGACGCGGTCGCGGAGGCTGTGCACGCCCTCGGACGCGCCAGCGTGTGAGGCTGGTGCTGAGTTGTCCCCAGTCGCCGGTTGATCCACAGGCCGGGCTTGGTGCTATTGACCCAGGCCGGAATTGTCGGGCTCGTTCATAGCGTCGAGGTATGGCTCCAGCGGTCGGCGCCGAGCAGGCGCGGGAACGGATCAACGCCGCTCTCGATGCCATTGACGCTGCCCACGACGTGTTGCGTGATACGTCTTCGGACTTGCTGGGCAACAAGTTTCGCGTCGACGTCGCTGAGCGATTGGAGACCCAAAACCGCACCAACCGGGGGCTGATGTATCGATTCTTCGGGGAAATCGCCGACCCGCCCGACGAGCCCGGGGCGATCGCGGCGATGCGATCCGCACTGTGGGCGCGACTGCGCATCACGCCCAGCGAAGTCACCCGGCGGTTCAGGCTCGCAGCCCGCATTCGGCCGCGCCGGTCGTTGACCGGCCCGTCGCTGCCCGCGGAGTTGCCGGCGTTGGCGGCCGCAGTCGAGGCCGGTGCTGTCGGCGACGACCACATCCGGGCGGTATGCCGAGCAGTCGACGTGCTGCCCGCCCGTGTATCACCCATCGAGGTGACAACCGTCGAGCGCAAGCTTGTTGAGCAGGCAACGAAAGTCGATGCCGGAATC
>Ga0210390_10005877_pt1 | contig 10263 bp, 6 predicted proteins | sample IncBWH11OmetaG_FD_161050 | JGI IMG/M metagenome (GOLD analysis project Ga0210390, IMG submission 161050) | Forest soil microbial communities from Barre Woods Harvard Forest LTER site, Petersham, Massachusetts, United States - Inc-BW-H-11-O ... | reverse complement strand
CTGGGGCGCCCGGTTGGTGGCGGCGACCTGGCAAAACTCCATCGCCGATTTTCCCTCGCTCTCGGTCGGCGTCACGTATCTGCCGATCCCGCTCGGCGGCGCGGTCCTGCTTCTGTTTGTGATCGAACGTGTGACCATCGGCGCGCCGGCCGAGGCTGGGCGCGTCGACAGCGCCGCTTTCGATTAGGCCAGGGGTGCGCCGATGGACATTTTCGTCTTGCTTGCCACGATGTTCGCCGGCTTTCTGATCGGCATGCCGATCGCCTATGCGCTGGCGCTTGCCGCGATCGCCGGCGCGCTGTGGATCGGCATCCCGCTGGAAGCGGTCATGCTGCAGATCTCCAACGGCGTGAGCAAAGTCGCGATGCTCACCATTCCGTTCTTCGTGCTGGCCGGCGCGATCATGGCCGAAGGCGGCATGGCGCGGCGGCTGGTGGCGTTCGCCGACGTGCTGGTCGGTTTCACCCGCGTGCGTGGCGGGCTTTCGGTGGTGAACGTGGTCGCCACCACGTTCCTGTCCGGCATATCCGGCTCGGCCGTCGCCGACACCTCGGCGATCGGTTCGGTGATGATCCCGCAGATGGAGAAGAGCGGCTACCCGCGCGTCTTCGCCACCAATGTCACGATCTCGGCTTCGGTGCAGGCGCTGTTGGTGCCGCCGAGCCACAATGCGGTGATCTATTCGCTGGCCACCGGCGGCACCATCTCGATCATCAGCCTGTTCATGGCCGGCGTGGTGCCGGGCCTTCTTCTCGGCGTGGCGCTGGTCATACTTTGCCTGGTCATCGCCTATCGCGACGGCCACCCGCGCGGCAGCGCCGTGCCGTTGCGCGAAGCGGCGAAAATTTCGTTCGACGCGCTGTGGGGCCTGATCACGCTTCTGATCATTCTCGGCGGCATCCTGGCCGGCGTGTTCACCGCGATCGAGGCCGGCGCGGTCGCCTGCGTCTGGGCCTTCCTCGTCACCATGTTTGTTTACCGCGACTATCGCTGGCGCGATCTGCCGGCTTTGGTGTACCGGACCATGCGAACGGTGGCGATGGTGCTCACGCTGATCGCCTGCGCCTCGGCCGTCGGCTACATCATGGCGCTCACCCAGATGCCGGCAAAGATCACCGCGTTCTTTCTCGGCATTTCCAGCAACAAATACGTCATCTTGATGCTGGTCAATGCTTTGTTGCTGCTGCTCGGCTGCCTGGTCGACATGGCGCCGTCGATTCTGATCTCGACCCCGATCCTGCTGCCGGTGATGCTCAAGCTCGGCGTCGATCCAGTTCACTTCGGCATGATCATGCTGCTCAATCTCGGCATCGGGCTGTGCCACCCGCCGGTCGGCGCCATTTTGTTCGTCGGCTGCGCGGTCGGCAACGTCACCATCGAGCAAGTGTTGCGGCGGATCTGGCCGTTCTATGCCGTGATGTTCGTAGTGCTGATGCTGGTGACCTATCTGCCGGCCATATCGCTATGGCTGCCGCACAAGCTTGGGCTGTAGTAGCGGCGGGCGTTCCGAACAAGGTTGGGGCAGATCGAGATCGATAGAGTACCGGGTCGACCCTATTCCGCCGCTATAGCCGCGCCGACGCGGCCGTCGCGGACGAGCCTGCCCGGCAGCGCGCCGGTATGCTCGCCGCGATCGAAGATCTGCGTGCCGGCAACGAAGGTCGCCTCGTAGCCGTCGACCTTCTGCACGAAGCGCCGGCCGTTGGCCGGCATGTCGTGGACCAGTTCCGGCTTCTGCACTTGCAGCCGCTCGTAGTCGATCAGGTTGACGTCGGCGCGCAGCCCCGGCGCGAGCCGGCCGCGATCAGACAGCCCGAAGAAATCGGCAGTTTCACTGGTCTGGCGCTTTATCAGCATCTCCACCGGCAGCTTCGGTCCGCGCGAGCGGTCGCGGCTCCAATGGGTGAGCATGAAAGTCGGCACGCCGGCATCGACGATCGAGGTGCAATGCGCGCCGCCGTCGCTCAGGCCTAAGAGGCAGGCCGGGTCGTTGAGCATTTCATGGATCGGCGCATGATCGCCGGTGACGTAGTTCACCACCGGGAAGTAAAGATACTGGCCGTCCTCGGTGATGGTGTCGTAGGCCACCTCATCGGGCGGCCGGCCGCTGCGCGCGGCGATGGCGGCGATGCTCTTCTCCGGGCCGGGCTCGTAGTCCGGCGGATTGCCCATGACGTAGAAACGCTCCCACTTCCGCGTCACGGCCTGACGGAACTGCGCGAGCTTGGCGACTTCGGCGTCGGAAGGTTTCTCGGCGAGGATTTGCGCCCGCACTTGCGGATCGCGCAGCCGCCGGCGCTGCTCCTCGATCGGCAGGCTTTCCAGCTTCTTATAGCTCGGCCGCACCGTGAACGGATTAAGCGCAGTGCCGACGCCCATCATCACGCCGATCGGGCGGCCGGCCATCTGCGCGGTGATCGGCAGGCCTTGCGCGCGCATCTCATGCACCGCCTTGATCAGGCGGCGCCAGCGCTGCGGATCCTCGTAGCGGTCGGTGAGCAGAAACCAGATCGGACGCCCGGTGTCCTTGGCGAGCTTGCGCATCCAGCGCAACTCGAATTCCTCGTCATCGAAGTCGGAGTTCATGCCGAAAGCGCCGCTACCGGTGACGCCAAGCGCCGAGCCGATGCCGAGCAATTCGTGGTCGTCGGCGTCGCGCGAGGCCACCAGCTCACCGTCCGGCGTCTTGTGCGAGTCAGTCCGCGACGTGGTAAAGCCGAAGGCGCCGCATTGCATCGCCTCGACGGTGAGCCGGCGCATCTCGGCGATGTCGTCGGGCGTGGCGGCTTCGCGGCGCACGGCGCGATCGCCCATGACATAGACGCGCGTCGGCAGATGCGCGGCCTGCGCGGCGATATCGATCGCGCGGGGCCGGCGCTCCAGCGCGTCCATGAATTGCGGAAACGTTTCCCATTCCCAGGTGAGGCCGGCGGCCAGGACCGGATTGGGAATTTCCTCGACGCCTTCCATCAGATCCATCAGCGCGCCGCGGTGCTCTTTTTTCACCGGCGCGAAACCGACGCCGCAATTGCCGAACATCACCGTGGTGACGCCGTGCCAGCACGACGGCGCCAACAGCGGATCCCACATCGCCTGGCCGTCATAATGGGTGTGCACGTCGACCCAGCCGGGCGTGACTAAAAGTCCATCGGCATCGATGTCGCGCCGTGCCGGTCCCTGCTTGCCGCCGACTGCGGCAATGCGGCCGTCCTTTATGGCGACGTCGCCTGTGAAAGACGCCTTGCCGGTGCCATCGACGATGGTGCCGCCGCGAATGACGATGTCGTGCATGAGAGCCGCTCCTTGGATTGCGACTTTGCGCCGCATTTTCCGGCATGATGCACCCGCGCCGGGGTGCGCGCAATGCGCCGTTAACGCTTCGTTCACCATAAACTTCTAACGAGCGGAGAAGGGCAAACGCCACGGAGGACACTCATGCACAAGGCATTTCTAACGGCGCTCGCTGCGGCTACTCTTTTCTCTGTTGGAATGCCCACAACACGGGCCGACGCAACGGCCATCGCGGCGCCATCGACCGTCGGAACTTCGCGGCTTGTGCATGAAGCCGCGATCATCTGCGGCGGCAACGGCTGCAATCCGGTCCACACCAAGGCGGACAAGCGGCGCAAATTCAAGACACTCGAATACACCAAGCCGCTACAGCACAGCCTCATGTCCACTTTTACCGGGATGGCCTGAAATCGAACGCGCCATTATCAATGGACGGTGCATTCCGGATGGGGCCAAGGATGATGAGGTTTGTCCTCAATCCCGCGTAGTCTTGCAGCAGGCATTTTTATTGCCGCACAATACAGCCAGGTCGTGGTATCTTAGGCGCTAATGCGCCCATTCAAGCAGCCGATCCCGCCCGTTGCGGGACTTAGGTTTTGTCGTGACGCCGATCCCGAACATTGTGCTTTTTGCCGGCTTGCTGATCGGCCTCGTCTTCGGCGCCGTCGGCCTCCTGAGCGGCTTTTGCCTCACTAGCGGCTTGCGCAATTGGTGGACCCAAGGCGACGGCCGTCTGGTTCGCAGCTTTGCGCTGGCGCTCGCGGTGGCAATCGTCGGCACGCAATTTCTCGCCGCGCGCGGCGTAGTCGACCTCGGCCAGTCGATCTATCTGCAACCAACCTTTTCCGCGCCCCTGATGCTGTTCGGCGGGCTGTTGTTCGGCTACGGCATGGTCGCGGCAAATGCTTGCGCCTCACGCGTCTTGGTGCTGCTCGGCCGCGGCAACTTGCGCTCGCTGGTCGTGGTCGCCACCGTGGGCGTGACGGCGGAGATGACCTTGAAGGGACTGATCGCGCCGGCGCGGCTTGCCGTGCTGCATTGGTCGCAAACGACGCTCCACGATATCTCCCTGCCGTCATTGATTTCCGCCTGGGGTTTTAGCGATTCGCTGGCGCGCGTCCTCGTCGTCGCCTTGACGAGCGGCGCATTGGCAATATTCGCTTTGGCGCATGCACCGTTCCGCCAGGCCAAAGGCCTGATCGCGGCCGGCGTAACGATCGGACTTTTGATCCCGGCGGGCTGGTTCGCCACCGGTTATCTTGGCGACGATCCGTTCAATCCGGCGCCAGTGGCGTCGTTGACCTTCGTCGCGCCAATCGCCGACACGCTGCAATATGCGATGCTCTCGACCGGATCGACGCTCAGCTTCGGCATCGTCGTGGTGGCCGGTGTGCTGCTCGGCAGCTTCGTCACCGCGCTCGTCGCACGGCGCCTCGAAGTCGAGGGTTACAGCTCCGCGCGCCACATGCTGCGCTCGATCAGCGGCGGGGCGCTGATGGGATGCGGCGGCGCCTTGGATTACGGCTGCTCGATCGGTCAGGGGCTGACCGGACTGTCGACTTTGGCGGTGCCGTCGGTCGTGGCCGCGACCGGCATTCTGCTCGGCGCCGCGGCGGCACTGCGCAGCCCGGTGCGGCTCCCCGTTCTGGCGGCCGCTTAGCGAATGAAATCTAAGCCGCCACGCTCGCGCGCGCGTCCGCCAGCACCATATCCGCCCCCTTCTCGCCGATCATGACCGCGGCAGCGTTGGTGTTGCCCGACACTACCGTCGGCATGATCGAGGCGTCGATGACGCGCAAACCCTCGAAGCCGCGCACCCGCAACCGCGCGTCGACCACCGCGTTCGGGTCGGAGCCCATGCGGCAGGTCGAGGTCGGATGATAGACCGTGGTGCCGGTCTGCCGCGCGAAAGCGAGCAGGTCCGCATCGCTCGCGCATTGTTCGCCGGGCGCGTGCTCCTCGGCAATATAACGGCGCATGACCGGCTGGTTCATGACCCGGCGCAGGAGCTTTAGGCCTTCAACGACGCAATCGCAGTCGGCGCGGGCCGAGAGGTAGCGCGGTTGGATCGCCGGTGGCACGGCCGGATCGCGCGATTTGATGCGCACGAAGCCACGGCTGTCCGGCCGCAATTGACAGACCGAGGCCATGAAGCCTGGGAACGCATGCAGCGTCGCGCCGGCGGCGTCGGCGGAAAAGATCAAAAAGTGGAATTGCACGTCGGGCGTCGCCAAATCGGGTCGCGTGCGCAGGAAAGCTCCGGCATAGCCGGCACCGATGGTCAGCAGTCCCTTGCGCGACAACAGATAGCGCAGTCCCGCTGTGTAGCGGTGGCGCCAATTATTGATCACGTCGTTCATGGTGATCGGCTCGGTGCAGCGGTAGAGCATGCGGATCTGTAAATGATCCTGCAGATCGGCACCGACCCCGGGCATGTCGGCGATGACGTCGATGCCAAGCTCGCGCAGTATTTTGGCCGGTCCCAGCCCGGAGAGCTGCAGCAATTGCGGCGAGTTGAATGCGCCGCCCGAAACGATCACCTCGGCATTGGCGTGGCCGGTGTGCGTAACACCGCCTTGACGATATTCGACACCGACGGCACGGCGGCCGGAAAACAGAATGCGAGTGGCGAGCGCGTTGGCAACGATAGTCAGATTGGGCCGCCGTTTCGCCTCTTTCAGATAACCGACCGCGGTCGACCAGCGGCGGCCATTCCGCGCGGTCAACTGAAAATATCCGGCGCCTTCCTGGGTCGCGCCGTTGAAATCGTCGTTGCGCGGGAAACCCGATTCTTGCGCGGCCTCGATAAAGGCTTCGCACAACGGATGCGGCTCGCAGACGTCGGAAACTTTCAGATGCCCGCCGGCGCCGTGCAATTCGTCGGCGCCGCGCTCCTGATCCTCGGCGCGCCGGAAATACGGCAGCACGTTGCTAAACGACCAGCCGGCATTGCCCAATTGCCGCCAATGGTCGTAGTCCTCATGCTGGCCGCGGATATAAAGCAGCCCGTTGATAGAGCTCGATCCGCCCATCACTTTGCCGCGCGGCTGGATCACCCGGCGGTTGTTGAGCTCGGGCTCAGGCTCGGTCGTATAGAGCCAGTTGACCTTGGGATTCGAGAACAGCTTGCCGTAGCCGAGCGGGATATGAATCCAGATGTTGCGGTCGTGCCCGCCGGCCTCCAACAGCAGCACGCGATGGCGGCCGGACGCGGTGAGCCGGTTGGCGAGCACGCAGCCGGCCGAACCGGCGCCGACAATAATGTAATCGAAATGCGCTGAATCCGAAACGACAGACATGGCCGCGGCTCTCCCGACGGCCTAGCTTAGCAATCGCGCGCGATACATCAAACCAGCCCGGCGCGGCGAAAGCCGGCCAGATAGTGCTGCATCTCGGCGTCGTGCTCGATCGGCATCTGCTTGGCGATCCAGGCCAGCGAGACATGGGGCTGTGGCTTCCTGCCAGCGCCCGCAATAGCACAACGCCAAACCGTGATAGCGCTGAGCCAGCGAGAAATTTGGGTTGAGCTGCAGCGCCGTTTCGAACTCGGCCAGCGCATCGTCGAACCCCTGGGTTCGACGGGGCGCGCCTCGGAGCCGCGCCGCAGCTCCCGGCGCGCCGTATCAAGCCCATGATTGGCAAAGACAAATTGCACTGACGCTCCGACACAGACCTGCAGTGTCTCACGGAATAATCAAGCCTGTCTCAAGGGCAAATCAAGGAACGAACAAAGTCTTTTGCGGGGGCCCGGTTCATAGTTGCTGCTTCGCGAGCGAGTTTTTCCACACCTACGAGCGGAGGACGCCATGAGTCACATTCAGTCCGTCGACCGGTCGGACCAGGAGCATCGGAGCAATCTCGCCGGACGCATTGTCGCGTTCCTCTACGGCGTGGTCGCCTATGTCTTTTTCTTTGTCACCTTCCTCTACGCCATCGGCTTTGTCGAAGGCCTCGTCGTGCCCACGACTATCGACACCGGACTCTCCGCGCCAACGATGCAGGCGCTCATCATCAACCTCATCCTGATGTCGATCTTCGCCATCCAACACAGCGCGATGGCGCGTCAGCAGTTCAAGCGATGGTGGACGCAATTCGTGCCCGCCTCGGTCGAGCGCACTACCTACGTCTTGTTTGCGACGCTCGCCCTTGCTCTCTTGCTTTGGCAGTGGCGTCCGATGCCGGAAGTCGTCTGGCAGGTCGCCAATCCCCAAGCCGCCACGGCGATCACTGCCGTCTCACTCATCGGTTGGCTGATCGTGCTGACCTCGACGTTCCTGATCAACCATTTCGAATTGTTCGGCCTGCATCAGGTTGCGAACAATCTCACTGGCCGCCCGATGCCGGCGCCGCGCTTTCGCATGCCGCTCTACTACAAATTCGTGCGGCACCCGATCTATCTCGGCTTCATCATCGCATTCTGGGCGGCACCGACAATGACGCTCGGACACCTGTTGTTCGCCGCAGTGACCACGGCCTACATCTTCGTCGGCATCCAGTTGGAAGAGCGCGACATGGTGGAGGTGTTCGGCGATCAATACCGGTCCTATAAGAAGCGCGTGTCGATGCTGCTGCCTTGGCGCAAGTCGGCCTGATCCCCCTTCAACGCGTTCCGCCATGCGGCGCCGGCACCGACCGGCGCCGCAAGTTTTTGGCGCTATAATCCCTGCGATAATGCTCCATTCTCATCGGCCTGGATCGCAAGTATAAGGCTTTGCCGCCCCATGCAGCGGGCAAGGATTTGCTAGGTTCTCCTGGGAGGAAAGCGTGATCAAGTTCGGCATCGGTCAGCCTGTAACCCGGCTCGAGGACCCGCGTTTTATTACCGGCCGCGGGCGTTTTGTCGACGACATCGACCTGCCGCTGCAATGCCACGGCGTCGTGGTCATGTCGCCACACGCCCATGCCCGCATCAAGCGCATCGACACGACCAAGGCCAAGGCCGCGCCCGGCGTACTCGCCGTTCTCACCGGAGCGGATGTCACGGCCGACAAGCTCGGCGCTTTTTCGCCGATCATGCCGGAGGACATGGGCGGCCCGAAGGGCTACCGTACGCTGCGCTCGATCCTTGCCATCGGCAAAGTCCGCGCGTTGGGTGAACGCGTCGCCTTTGTCGTCGCCGAAACGCTCTTTCAGGCCAAGAACGCCGCCGAACTCGTCGAGGTCGACTATGAGCCGCTGCCAGCGGTGATCAACGTCGAAGATGCGGTCAAGCCCGGCGCACCCGCCGTCTGGGACGAGGCGCCCAACAATGTCGCGGTCGGGCTGATGATGGGCAACAAGGACGCGGTCGACGCCGCTTTCGCCAATGCCAAGCACGTCGTCACGCTCAAGCTCTATAACAGCCGCGTCAGCGCCAACACCATCGAGCCGCGCGCGGCTCTCGGCCAATACCATCCCGACAGCGAGAGCTACACGCTTTATTCGACCACGCAGAACCCGCACGGCACCCGCCAGCACGTCGCCGGCAATGTCCTGAAAATCACCGAATCGAAGCTGCGCGTGATCTCGCCCGACGTCGGCGGCGGCTTCGGCATGAAGAACGGCGGCTATCCGGAGGATGCGCTCGTCGTCTGGGCGTCGCGCCGGGTCGGGGGCCGGCCGGTGAAATGGGTATCGACGCGCTCGGAGGCATTCGTCGGCGACGCCCACGGCCGCGATCAGGTCGTGACCGGCGAATTGGCGCTCGACGAAAAAGGCAAGATCCTCGGGCTGCGCGTCAACGCGCTGCACCAGATGGGCTCGCATATATTCGAGGCTGGCATTGTCGTGCCGCTCTACGCGATCAAGCTCGCGCCCGGCGTCTACAATATTCCCGCGGTGTTCGCCGCCGCCAAAGCCGTTCTGACCAATACGGCGCCGATGGCGCCTTATCGCGGCGCCGGACGGCCCGAGGCGACCTTTTTGATCGAGCAATTGATCGAACGCGCGGCGCGCGTCATCGGCATCGACCCAATCGAGATCAGGCGGCGCAATTTCATTCCGGCGTCCGCCATGCCGCACAAGATCGCTCATTCCGGCATGACCTATGACAGCGGCGACTTCACCCTTGTCATGGACGAGTGCCTGAAGCTCGCGGACTGGAGTGGTTATGCCAAACGCGCCGCGGCATCGAAGAAGCACGGCAAGCTGCGCGGCCGCGGCCTCGGCTATTTCCTGGAAGAGGCCGCGGTGTTCAACGAGAAGATGGTGCTCCGCTTCGATCCGAGCGGCACCGTCACGATCGTTGCCGGCACGCATTCACACGGCCAAGGCCATCAGACCGTCTATTCGCAGATGGTGCACGAATGGCTCGGCGTGCCGATCGACTCCATCCGCTTCATCCAGGGCGACACCAACGAAGTGCCGATCGGACGCGGCACTTATGGTTCGCGCAGCATGCATGTCGGCGGCAATGCGCTCAAACGCGCCGCCGATGCCATCATCGAGAAGGCCAAGCCGATGGCGGCAATCATGATGGAGGCCGCGGCCGGCGACATCGAATTCAAGGACCGCAGCTTCCGCATCGTCGGCACCGATCGCGCGCTGCCGCTCACCGCGGTGGCGATGTCATTGCATCGTCCGATGATGCTGCCGCCGCAATTCGAGCTCGGTCTCGAAGCCTCCGGCACATTCTCGGCGGAGCCGTCGAACTACCCGAACGGTTGCCACGTCTGCGAAGTCGAAATCGATCCGGAGACCGGGATGGTATCGCTGGTCCGCTATGCAGCCGTCGATGACGTCGGCAAGGTCATGAACCGGCTGCTCTGCGAGGGGCAGATTCACGGCGGCGTCGCGCAGGGCGTCGGCCAGGCCCTCATGGAATCCATCGTGTTTGACGCCGAAGGGCAGCTCCTTACCGGCAGCTTTCAGGATTATGTCATGCCGCGCGCCGAAGACTTCCCTGACATGGTGTCGGAGCTGACGGAGGTGCCGGCCACGACCAATCCGCTCGGCATCAAAGGCGCCGGCGAGGCCGGCGCCACCGGCGCGCCG
>Ga0210390_10005876_pt1 | contig 10264 bp, 11 predicted proteins | sample IncBWH11OmetaG_FD_161050 | JGI IMG/M metagenome (GOLD analysis project Ga0210390, IMG submission 161050) | Forest soil microbial communities from Barre Woods Harvard Forest LTER site, Petersham, Massachusetts, United States - Inc-BW-H-11-O ... | reverse complement strand
CATGCTCCTCATCACCTCCACAGGAGTCTTTCTTCCACTCGAAGTCGCCCTCAATCGCGTCTGGGGAGTTCGTCAGAACCGCAGCTACCTTCACAACCAGGCCGTCTCGCTCGGTCTCGCGTTTGCTGTAGGAATCCTCGCGATGGTAGCTGTCGCTTCCTCCGCCAGCCAGCAGACCATCCTCTCCTGGATATTCATCGGCCACACCGACAACGCCGTCTTCCGCTTCATCTCGTTTACCTTCCTGCGACTCTGCGCCGGACTCGCGAGCATTCTGCTCTTCTTCCTTATTTATTGGGTTCTGCCGTATCGCAAAATCCCTGCACGGGCCGTTCTACCCACCGCAATCGTTATCGGCCTCCTGTGGCAACTTGCCAAAATCCTCTACATCCACGCCTTGCCCTGGCTGGACTTTCAATCCGTTTACGGGCCCTTTTATATTTCTGTAGGCTTGATGATGTGGGCCTTTCTCTCCGGCCTTCTCCTGCTCGCCGGAGCCCATTTTTCGGCCACACGCTATACCCTGAAACTTGCACGCGAGGCCAAGGCGGAAGAGGAGGAGGCGGAGCACGATGCAAAACCCGAATAGCCAGGCCCCCGCAGGCATCATGGCACGGCTACCGACGGGCCTTGCCGGGGCCGTCTTCTGGCTCGGGCTTTGGTTCTGCGCCCTCTACGTTATCCGCCGCTGGATTTCCGGAGGCTTCGGCACTTTCCTTGGATTCATTCAGTTCTTTGTCGGCATCGCCCTGGTCGGCGTAGCCATCCCGTTCCTCTGGCGGTTCGTCCGTCAGCGCATGCTTTGGAGCCTGCGCAACAAGCTCGTTCTCACCTATATCCTCATAGGCCTTGCTCCCGTCGTCCTCTTCGTCACTCTCGTCTCCGTTCTTGCTTACGTCGCCGCGGGACAGTTTGCCATTCATCTGGTCGACTCCCGTCTCCTCGCCGAACTCACCCGGATGACCAGCGAAAACGAGCGTCGCGCCGAACTCGCTGCCATAACCCTTCAACGCCGCAGCGCCGCCCCGCTCGAAACAGCCATCGAAGCTGACCGCAACAGCACCGTCGAGGTCTCGCGCCGCACCCTGCCCCGCGACGCGGAAGCCTTCCTCAACGGGGCTCCCGTCGCCATCAGCTCCAAACCCGCCTCACGCGACAAATCTGTGCTCGGTCTCCCTCCATGGGCCACCGAAATCCCCGGCGGTCACTTCTCATCGCTCGTCCTCGACGGCAACGAACTTTTTCTCGTTGCCATCCACCAGGAACGCTGGAACGACGGACGACTCTTCACCTACATGACCAGCACGCCGGTCGATAACCAGGTTCTCAACATCGTCGCTGAAGGTCTCGGCCGCACCAGCCTCCAGCCCGAAAGCACATCAAATCACACCCGGTTGCAATCCTCATCCGCGCCCGCCCAATCGGCGATCCCAGCGCAATCGACCATCCCTGCCAAACCCGAAACAATGGGTAAGGCAGTCTCCTGGATCGTAGGCGGCTTTGAGCCTCAAGGGGTCAGCCTCATCGACCTGCCGGTTCAATTTCCCTCCACGCAACCTGTCACCGACTGGTCCTCAGGCAGACCGGACAACATCCTGATCGCCATCGAATCGCGCCCTTCGCTGCTGCTCACCCAGCTCTTCGGCGCATCGCTCAGCGGCTTCGTTCCCGATGTCCTGCGCATCTCCCTCATCATTCTCACGATTCTCTTCGCCATCATCGAGATCGTCGCTCTCTGGGCGGCACTCCGGCTCAGCCGCACCGTCACCAAGTCAGTCGCCGACCTCTACAGCGCCACGCAGCACATCGATCAGGGAGACTTTAGCTACCGCATCGGCGTCACCAGCTCTGACCAGCTTGCCGAACTCAGCACCTCCTTCAACACTATGACCGGCTCCCTTCAGCGCCTCCTGCAGGAACAAAAAGAGAAGGAGCGCCTCCAGAACGAGATCTCCATCGCCCAGGAGGTTCAGGCCAATCTCTTCCCGCTCCACGCCCACGGCATCCTACAACTCGATCTCCACGGCATCTGCCGGCCGGCTCGCTCCGTCAGCGGAGACTACTATGACTTCCTCGTCTTCCACGAAGAGGCGAGTAACGGAGTGGTCAGCCGCAAAGAAACCGGGGTCGGCATCGCCATAGGCGACATCAGCGGGAAGGGAATCTCTGCCGCTCTCCTCATGGCCACGCTGCACTCCGCCGTTCGCGCCTACCGCTTCGCCAGCGAAGAACTCGTCTTCAGCGAGTCCTCCGTGGAAGGTCTGATGGCCAGCCGCGAACCTCGCGGAGGAGGAGCCGACGACCTCTTTCACTCCCCGGGCCGCATTCTCTCGCTGCTCAACCGCCATCTCTATCGCAGCACGCAGCCCGAAAAATACGCAACTCTTTTTCTCGCCCACTACGATGTGGCCTCAGCCCGGCTCACCTACTCGAACGCCGGCCAACTGCCCCCGCTCGTCCTCTGCCAGAACGGAAGCATCCGCCGCCTCGACAAGGGAGGCACCGTAGTCGGCCTCATGGACGGAATGCACTACGAAGAGGACAGCTTTCACCTCCGGCCCGGCGAGATCATGGTCGCCTACTCTGACGGAGTCACCGAGCCCGAGAACGACTTCGGCGAGTTCGGCGAAGAGCGCCTCATGGAAGTCGTAGCCCGCTACCGCGACCAGCCACTCCACATCATCTCCAATCAAGTCATGCAAGCCCTCGACGCCTGGATCGGCGCCGCCGAACAACCCGACGACATCACCCTCGTCCTCGCCCGCCAACCCATCAACTGATCCACGCAGCATCCGTGCGTTTGCGGATAAGGCGAAAACGGCGCCCGATATAATGCCCGCATGTACACGCCTCAGGCTGGAATCTTCGCCCTCGGAACGTCCTCACACGCGTACCTGGAGTTTGACATTCTCGACGCGAAGAAACGCAAAGAATTCGCCTCGACAATCTCCGCCATCCGTGAACCTCGCACTACCACAGGAGGCGTGAACTTCGTCATCGGGTTCCGGCCTGAGCTCTGGCGCGACACCGTTCCAGACGACGCCCCTCCCGACGTGGAGGGCTTCAACAAAGAGATCCAAGGCACAGAGGGATTCGTGATGCCGGCCACGCAACACGACGCGCTGGTCTGGCTCTCCGGCAGTGCCTATGACGTTATCTTCGATATGGCCCGCGACGTTATCCACGACCTCGCAGGCCTGGCGTCGTTAGGAGAAGAAACCTCCAGTTGGCCCTACCGGCACGATCGCGATCTTACCGGCTTCATCGACGGCTCGGAGAATCCGACGCTGCTCGACGCTCCCACCGCAGCACTCCTGCCCGAAGGAGTTCCCGGTGCTGCCGGCTCCGTGCTGTTGCTGCAAAAGTGGAAGCACAAGGTAGCTGAGTGGGAAGCTGTGCCGGTCCATCAACAGGAGCTCATCATGGGACGTACCAAGCCCGACAGCATCGAGCTCGAGAACAAGCCATCAGACTCCCATGTTGCCCGCACCGATCAGGACGAGTTCGGGCACATCTTTCGTCGCAACATGCCCTACGGAAACATCGACGACCATGGGACAGTCTTCGTTGGATTCAGCGCAGACCAGAAGCGCCTTTCCAAAATGCTGGAGAGCATGGCGGGCCTTGTCACCGGCCGGCGCGACGCGCTCACGCGCTATACCCAGCCTCTGACCGGCTCCTATTATTTCGTGCCGTCCGTCGAGAGTCTCCGCCGCTTACGGTAAGACGACCGCTCTGCCGAAGGCCGAAGTCCGCGCGCGCATCGCCGTTCAATGTGTCGCGATGCCCACCCCCGAGACCGACAACAGCGCCGCCGTTGGCACAGCATTTCCCGTGGCGCCAACCCCGAACCGCAGCATGTAATACGGATCAGTCCCCGGCCCCGAATAGGGAAACGTATAGGTCAACACATAGATGTTGCCCGGCCCATCCACGGTCAGGCTGTTCAGGACAAACCTGGAGAGCATCGTCTGAGTGCCGCTGATTCTGTTGATCGGGGACACCGGCGCCGTACTGTTCGCCCCGGCCGCAAACTCGAGAATTGTCGGATCCGCGCCCGTCGCAACCGTCGACATCTCCACATAAATATTTCCCGCTCCATCCAGTCCTAGTCCGGATATCTGGGTAAGTTGCGACAGCGGCCCCGAGATCGTCCTCGCCGGAGTCGCGTCGCCCGTCTGCCCCGGTGTGAACACCTCAATCATGTCCGACTGACTGCTCACATCGCCACTTATGGTCCCCGGATTCGCCACCGCGAAGACAATGTTTCCGCTTCCGTCGACCGCGAGGCCCTCGGGATACCCACTGCCGTCAATGCTCGGATACTGCGCCACATTGAGCGTGCGGATGGGCGCAACATTGCCGTTTGCCCCGGCCGCGAACTCAACAATCTGGCTCGGCGCGGGCGGCGCAAAGGCTCCCTGCGACTCCCACAAATAAATGTTCCCCGCACCGTCTACCGTCATGGGTCCCACACCAAAAAGCTGCGTCGCCGGCCCTGTGATCGTCCGAATGGGGGCCGCGGTCAACGTCCCACTGGTCGCCGGAGCGAAGACCTGGATCTTCTCCGACCCTGCAACCTCGCGGCAGTCTTGGGTCAAGTTCACGGAGTAAACATAAATATTGCCGGCAGCGTCGATCGCCGGGCCGCCATACCGATCCATCGTGTTAGGGGAAGTGATGGTGAGCGTCGGACTGGAGGGTCCGGTGGCGGTCGCCGGATATCCAATCACTTTGGAGACGGCGCTCGTGCCACAGGAGGCGCCGCCTGTGATGTTGTCCGACACGGTATAGAAGGTCGAGGCAGAGCCAGGCGCAGCGGCCGCCCCATTGCCGGGTTTGGTTGAGGTTGAGGTATTGCTGGCTTGTGGAGCATAGGAACCACACCCGGTGAGAACCAGGCAAAGGCAAAGAATTGCTGCAAAACGGATCATAGGGCCTCCTGCGGGCCCTAGGTGATGGTCCCGCGTAACACCGTTAACGGGAGAACCGCGAATTTATTCCATGCCCGGGGTGCCCCATCTTCGCGACGGTTTCATCGTCGCTAAAGTGGCCATCGTACAAAGCGCGATTCGCTTTCCTCAAGAACCCGCATCAATCCGTAGCAATCGATGCCGACGCGCTCCGGGTGGTAGGCTGTTTGCCATGCCACATGCCCCTTCAGATCTCCTGAACGAAAAGCTTGTATCTGTCGCGACCGACATTGAGGCTATCGAAGAACTGATCGCCTCGGAGCCGTTACAGACCACAGACCAGCTCTTGGCGCTTCGCACCGTTCAGGAGCTATACCGGCGTCTGGCCGACGATCTCCGGGTCGCCATCTCCCTCTTCGAGTAGGCTCGGTGGCCCACCTCTGAATCTGGTGTCCCACCTTATTGGGCCGCTTGCGGTGAACGGCTTCGCATCGTTGAGGCAAATATCTCCTATCGCCTCTTGAATTACGAATTCTCCTTCAACCGAATCCAAACTCATAATCGAATCTGGCAGTTGTGAAGGTGCAAGGCTTAGCTGTGGCCGGGAACATTCGCGGGGAAGATGCGAATGTCTTCGACACCGCGATAATGTTCCGCATAGTCCATACCGTAGCCGATGACGAACTGATTGGGGATCTTGAAGGCAATGTAGTCGGCTTCGATGGGCACGAGACGGCGGTCTGGTTTGTCCAGGCAGGTGGCGATCTTGAGTGAGGCGGGTTTGTGCTGGAGCATGAGACCGCGGAGATAGCTGAGGGTGAGGCCGGTGTCGAGAATGTCTTCGACGAGGATGACGTGTTTGCCCTCAATCGGGTTGTCGATGTCCTTGATGAGCTTGACGGCGCCGGAGGAGACACGGGCTCGGCCGTAGCTCGAAACTGCGACGAAATCAAAAGTGTTGTCGACGCCTATGGCGCGGGCGAGGTCGGAGAGGAAGATGGCTGCGCCTTTGAGGACGCCGATCAGGACGATCGACTGTCCCTGGTAATCTTTGGTGATCTGGGCGCCGATCTCGCGGGTGCGGCCGGCTATCTGTTCCTTGGAGATGAGGATCTCCATTCCTGCTGCGGGGGGAAAGACGGGAATGCTGTTTTGCATAAGGGATAGCGTAGCGCGAGTGGGGGAGTGAGGGAAAGGCCGCTATACTTTAAAGAGCGAGGATTATGTTTCCCTATATCGATCTAGGCCCGATTCATCTGGGCACGTTTGGTTTGCTGCTGTGGCTGGCTGCAGTGGTAGCGACGGTAGTGTTGCACAGAAATTTCGTTCGAAACGGCGTGGACGCGGATGCGTTGAGCGTCGTGGCGTTCGTGGTGATTGCCGGAGTGATCGGCGCGAAGACGTGGCATGAACTGCAGAACATCACTGACCTGAAACACGCGCTGAAGACGATGACGGCCCCCGGGTGGAACCATCCGGGCGATATCGTGATGGAGTTTTTGCACTGGTTCCAGGCGGGTTTTGCGTGGTTCGGCGGACTGTTGGCCGGCATTGCGATGCTGATGTGGCAGGGAAGTCAGGCAAGGTTCAAAGGAGCGCTCGAAGGTACGCAGGGCCAACAAGTCGGGCCGTTGCGGATGCTGGACCTTGCGGCTCCCGCAGCGGCCATTGGATATGGCGTGGGGCGGATTGGGTGTCTGACCTCAGGGGATGGAGACTACGGAATCAATACGACGTTGCCGTGGGGCGTCCACATGGCGAAGAATGCGCTGGTGCCGCCGACACCTCCGGATGCGCTGGTGCAGCCTACGCCGATCTACGAACTGCTATTTTCACTCGGCCTCGCCTGGTGGCTCTGGCAACGTGGAAAGAAAAATCTTCCCGTGGGTGTGATTACCGGCGAATACCTGATGCTAAGCGGAATCGGACGGTTCCTTGTGGAGTTTGTGCGTGTGAATCCGCGTCTTTACTGGGGAATGAGCAACGCACAGGTTGCTGCGCTGGGGTCTGTGGCAGTGGGATTCGCGCTGATCGCCGTGGCGAAGGCGAAGAAAGTGCAGTGGGCGCCTGAGTTGGCGACCCACTCGCGAACCTGATCCTGTGAAGGGGTTCGTCCGCAGAGTGAGGCAGCGAACGAACCCGGTGAGTTAGTCGCGCGACATCTCTTCGCGAAGCGTTGGTTGCGGCGCCGCGAAGAATACTGTCGAGATGAGGCCTCCAATGATCGCGCCGATGATTGGAGCTACCCAGAAGAGCCATAGTTGAGCAAGCGCCGCGCCTCCAACGAAGATTGCGGGGCCAGTCGAGCGGGCGGGATTCACCGAAGTGTTGGTGACCGGGATGCTGATGAGGTGGATCAGTGTGAGGCAAAGACCAATGGCGATAGGGGCGAAGCCTTTGGGCGCGCGTTCGTCCGTAGCGCCGAGGATGACGAGCAGGAAGAAGGCGGTCAGGAGCACCTCGATGAGAAAGCAGGCGAGGAGCGAGTAGCCGCCGGGGGAGTGGTCGGCGTAGCCGTTGGTGGCGAAGCCTCCGTGCACATAGCCGGGTTGGCCCGTGGCGATGACGTAGAGGACACCTGAGGCGGCGATCGCCCCCAAGAGCTGAGCGCCGATGTATGCGGGCAGTTCGGAGAGAGGGAAGCGTTTCGCAGTGACAAGACCTATCGAGACAGCGGGATTTAGATGGCAGCCTGAGACGTGGCCGATGGCAAAGGCCATTGTGAGTACGGTGAGGCCGAAAGCAAATGCGACACCGACGAAGCCTACGCTGAAGTTCACTCCGGGGATCTTGGAGGGAAAGCCTGCAGCCAACACGGCTGTACCGCAGCCACCGAAGACGAGCCAGAAAGTGCCGAAGAACTCAGCGATTGCACGTTTGGATAATGGCATAGAGACCTACCTCATCTTTCCGTTTCCAGAGATTTGAGTTCCGGTTATGCGGGGCCCGGTTGCGATTGCAGGGGAAGTAATTACGCGAGGATGCTACCACGAAAATAAGAATGCATTCCTGCAAACGGGGTTGCTAGAGTCGCTTAAGGTAGGCTTTTGCCTCTTCGAGATGGGGGAATAACCGCTCTTCGGTCTGGAACTCGCGCGAATGTACGCAGCGGCGACCCGCTTTGACGCGGACTGGATGTTTGAGGTGAAGCATCTCGTGGTACAGCAGATACTCGATGGCGCAGCGAGGAGTATCGGCGCGGTCGAACACGCGGCTGACGACGATGGTGTTGTGTGCAGCGTCGTAGTGGCCGAGCATACGGCGCGCGTGGTGGGCGCTCCAGGTTAGCGTAGGGCGGCCAAGGAGTCCGTGGAAGAATCGCATGTTGAGCGAATCGAAGATCTCGTTGAGATCATAGTGGTGGCCGGAGTGAGTGGAGAGTCGCTTGCGGCCGCGGGTTTGTCGGACGTGCTCTGCCTGTTTGGAGACTACTTCCGAGGAGACATGCCGTCGGTAGCGGTCGGAGTGGGCGCGGGCGATGGGCTTCTTGTAGAGCTTGGCGAGTAGGATGTGGGCGATGGCGTGATGAACGGACTCGGGGGCGTGCTCCAGGATGTCGGAGAGGCGGACGTGAAGGCGACCCTCGCGCAGGCGGATCGTGGTGTTCAGCGAGGTGAAGCGGCGGAAGCGGACGTCGAGCGCCGGGATCGGCGCGCGCGGACGGAGTTCGCGGTACTCGTGTTCAAAGATGGCTACGAGGCCAGCCGGTGCGGGATTTTTTTTTGCGCGAGGGTTTTCGGGGGTTGAACCGCGATGCGTTGTAGATTGCAGCGCTCCCAGTTGGGATTCGTCGAAGAGTAGAGGGGGCGCCGCGGACGCTGAAAAGAGCTGCAGAAACTGACGCAGTGAAGAGGGGCCGGAATGCTTGGGTGTCGTCAGAGTCTTGTCCTTCTCAGCTTCAATGTCTTTATTAGAGCAGACTCCTTTGAGGAGTTGTTATCAACTCCTGCTTTTGAGGGCGGGGTTCAATTGTTGGTTCACTGTGGGGTGAAAGCCTGTTCCGACGCCGCGCTATCGGCGTGCGCGATGCAGGGGGACGCAGTGGAAGCGATTAGCGGGGGGCACTGGCGGGTTGGTTAGAGTTTTCCTTCGCGGGCGGATGAGCGGCAAACCAGGTCTTCTGGTCTTCGACGAGTTGTGTCGCCTCTTCGCGGATGTCGCGGATGGACTCGAGGGCCAGCTTGCGCGCAAGGTCGTACGCGGGGTCTTCGGGGGGTTGTTTTATGTTGGAGGCCCAGCGCTCGGTCGCCTCGATGAGTTTGGGCAGAGCTTTGCGGATGTCGCGATGGTGAGGGCCATAGTCGTCGAGGTTGTCGTTGAGCTCGTCGGCGATGGAGGTGAACTGCTCCAGTAGGTCGTGAGTGTCCTGTTCGCGACCGGGCTTGCGCGGATGGGCGAAGAGATCCTGAATTGCTTTATTGCGGGAGTCGAGGAGCTTGATGAACACCAGGACGCGATCATTGGCGACGTAGGCAGAGTCGCGCAGTTGCTCGATCTCACCTTCAGAAAGCGCGGAGTCGTTTCGCTGTGCGGGTGCAGGAAGAGTGAGAGCCAGAAGCACGAGAGCTAACGGTAGCCTGAGGGTCATTGAGATCGGTTGCGTGTCCCTTAAGTCGGGTCTCTAGTGTTTCATGACTTCGGCGAGCAGCTCATCGTGCACCTGGTTGAGCTGTTTGAGAGTGGCGTTGAGAGTGTCGCGATCTTCAGCGGAGGCTTTGTGGACATACTCACCCAGCCGGTAGGTAGTGCGTTCCATCAGCATCTCGGCGTTCTTCAGCCGCTTGGCTTTCTCGGCTAGGCTGCTGTGGATGAGCTTGGCGTACTCGTTTACCTTCTTGAGAGTCGCAGCGGCCTGTTCGATGTCACCGTTGAGCATCTGGCGGCCTGCGAGCTCCGTCATCCTGTTAACCAGGTCGGTGTAGAGGTAACACTGATCGCGAGGACTCGCCTGCTGGGCGCGCAGTTCAAGCTGCGCCAACACTTGAGCGTCCGTAATATTTTCATCGGTCGAGAGGGTCAGAGCTGGCAGGGAGCAAGTGAGGAGAGCAAGCAGAAGAGAGCAACGTAGAAGAAGTTTCATAACGCACCTCGTAGGGAGCGCTTACTTCGTGTGTTCGAGAGTGATGAGGCGGTGGCGGGCCTCCCACTCCTCATCCGGAAATTGGCCGTTTGCCACGGAGAGGAACTCTTTGTACAGGTCGGTCGCCTGTTTTACATGGTGCAATTTATCGTGCGCCGTTGCCTCCAGAAACAAGGTACTCGGCGAATTGCTAAGTACTGTAGCACGAAGTGTTAAAGCTTGCAAGGTGGTAGCCGGATCGTTATTAGCGGACGCGGCAAATGCAAGGTGG
>Ga0210390_10005875_pt1 | contig 10264 bp, 10 predicted proteins | sample IncBWH11OmetaG_FD_161050 | JGI IMG/M metagenome (GOLD analysis project Ga0210390, IMG submission 161050) | Forest soil microbial communities from Barre Woods Harvard Forest LTER site, Petersham, Massachusetts, United States - Inc-BW-H-11-O ... | reverse complement strand
CAGGTAATGGGGGTAGTGAACGTCACCGACGACTCGTTCTCGGAGGGCGGGCGTTACCTGGACGCCGATCGCGCTGTCGAGCACGGTGTGGCGTTAGCCGCCGACGGCGCGGCGATCATCGACGTCGGGGGAGAGTCGACCCGGCCCGGTGCGGTCCGCATAGATCCGCGGGTGGAAGCCGCTCGCGTCGTGCCGATCGTCAAAGAGCTTGCATCACAGGGTATTACGGTCAGCATCGACACGATGCACGCCGGCGTGGCGCGGGCGGCGCTGGAAAGTGGCGCCCAGATGGTCAACGACGTGTCGGGCGGACGCGCTGATGCCGGTATGGCCCCTCTGCTTGCCGACGCAGATGTGCCTTGGGTGCTGATGCATTGGCGATCGGTGTCGTCTGACCACCCGCACAAAGCTCCGCGCTACCACGACGTGGTGGCCGAAGTACGCGCCGAGCTACTCGCCGGTGTCGACGGCGCGGTTGCCGCGGGCGTGGATCCGGCGAAGCTGATCATCGACCCCGGTCTGGGATTTGCCAAGACCGGCCAACATAATTGGGCGTTGCTGCACGCCTTACCGGAGTTGGTGGCGACCGGTGTCCCGGTTCTGGTCGGGGCGTCGCGGAAACGGTTCCTCGGCAGCTTGTTGGCCGGCCCCGACGGGGCGGTGCGGCCACCTGATGGGCGCGAGACGGCGACCGCGGTGATTTCGGCATTGGCTGCGGTGCACGGCGCCTGGGGTGTGCGGGTGCACGACGTGCGGGCGTCGGTCGACGCGCTGCGGGTCGTCGACGCATGGACCCAGGGCGAGGCGGCCGAATCCGATGGCTGACCGAATTGAGTTGCGTGGCTTGACGGTTCGCGGCCGACACGGGGTCTTCGACCATGAGCGCGCCGCCGGTCAGGATTTCGTTGTCGATATCACGGTCTGGATCGACCTGGTGGACGCCGCGGCAAGCGACGACCTGGCAGACACCTACGATTACGGTGTCCTGGCGCAGCGCGCGGCCGCTATCATCGCCGGGCCCGCGCGCAATCTGATCGAAACGGTGGCCGGGGAGATGGCCGAGGATGTGATGAAAGACCAGCGGGTGCACGCCGTCGAGGTGACCGTGCACAAGCCGCAGGCTCCGATTCCGCAGAAGTTCGCCGACGTCGCGGTGGTGGCACGCCGCTCGCGGCGCGGCGGACGGGGCTCGATAGTTCCGGCGGGAGGGGCCGTGTGACGCGCGCCGGTGACGATGCAGAGCGTAGCGATGAGGTGCGGGCACGCCCCCTCGCCGCAGCGCGGCTGGGGGTACCCCCACCCGCTTGCGGGGGAGAGCGGCGCCGATGACCCGGGTGGTGTTGTCGATTGGTTCCAACATCGGCGACCGGCTGGCCCGACTGCAGTCGGTGCTCGACGCGTTGGGCGACGCGGCGCAGGCGGTCTCGCCGGTTTATGAGACCGCCGCCTGGGGAGGCGTCGAACAGGGCCCGTTTCTCAACGCCGTGCTGATCGCCGATGACGTGGGGCTCGACGGACACGCCTGGTTGCGCCGCGCCCAGGAGATGGAGCAGGCGGCGGACCGGGTTCGCGGACAGCGTTGGGGCCCGCGCACTCTCGATGTGGATTTGATCACCTGCCACCAGACGTCGCCGGCCGGAGACACCGAAGTGACCTCGCTGGACGATGGTCTGACCCTGCCGCATCCGCTGGCACACCTGCGGGCCTTCGTGATGGTCCCGTGGCTCGCCATCGACCCGGCCGCGGAGCTGACGGTGGCTGGTGGAAAGCAGTCCGTCGCAAAGCTACTCGCCCAGCTGGATCGAGCAGACCGCGCCGGTGTGCAACTGACCGGGCTCAGACTCGAACTGCGCGACGAGAGCTCGGAATCCGGCTCGGCACCGGGGACTTGATGGGCCCGACCCGCAAACGTGACCTGACGGCCGCGGTGATCGGCACTGCGGTAGTCGGTTACCTGCTGGTCGTGTTGCTCTACCGGTGGTTTCCACCGATCACGGTCTGGACGGGTCTGTCGCTGCTCGCGGTCGGCGTCGGCGAGGCCGGGTGGGCCCGTTATGTCCGGGCCAAGATCAGCGACGGCGAGATCGGCGACGGACCGGGCTGGCTCCATCCGCTGTCGGTGGCCCGCAGCCTGGTCATCGCCAAGGCATCGGCCTGGGTGGGCGCGTTGGCGCTGGGTTGGTGGGTGGGGGTTCTGGTGTACCTGCTGCCGCGGCGATCGTGGCTGAGGGTGGCCGGCCAAGACACCGCCGGGACGGCGGTGGCGGCCTTCAGCGCGCTGGTTTTGGTGGTTGCCGCGCTGTGGCTGCAACATTGCTGCAAGTCGCCGCCGGATCCGACCGAGCACGGCGAGGGCGCGGAAAATTAGCCCGGCTCGATGAGGCCGCGACGCGCGATTAGTCCAGGTGAGAATCGCCGGAGCACGGCGACACGCGTTGTGACCTCGGGCCGGTACAGTCGGGCCATGACCGATCTGTCCCGCGGCGGCCGGGTCCGGCGCGGCGGCCGCAGACCGGGATGGGTACTGCTGACGGCGTTGCTGGTGCTCGCAATCGGCGCCAGTTCTGCGCTGGTTTTCACCAACCGGGTCGAGCTCCTCAAGCTCGCCGTGATCCTGGCTCTGTGGGCCGCCGTCGTCGCTGCGTTCGTGTCGGTGATCTACCGCCGGCAGAGCGACGTGGATCAGGCCCGGGCGCGCGACCTGAAGCTGGTTTACGACCTGCAACTGGACCGGGAAATCTCGGCCCGCCGCGAGTATGAGCTCACCGTGGAGTCGCAGCTGCGTCGCGAGCTGTCCAGCGAATTGCGCACGCATGCCGCAGACGAGGTCTCGGCCTTGCGGGCCGAGTTGGCCGCGCTGCGCACCAATCTGGAGATCCTGTTCGACGCCGAACTCAGCGAGCGCCCGGCACTGGAGACCGAGCGCAAACCCGTGCGCGCCCACAGCGACTGGGAGCGCGAACACGAAAGCGCACGCGACCGGGTCAATCGCGTCACGTCGGTGCGGGCCGAAGAGCCTCCTCGGCGCGCGGACGACAGCACGATCATCGACGTTCCCGAAGAACCGCTGGCTCCACCGCCGCGGCAGCCGGTCGCGGATAATTACCAGGCATCGGCGTACACCTACCAGCGCGTAGGCGCCTACGAGAATTCCGGTGCCGACCGAGTCGCCGAGGCATATCAGGCGCCCGACGCAGGCACACATCGGCGCCCAGGTGAGGAAGCCGCTCGAGCCCAGCAGGACGAGTCGACGCCGCCCACCGGTTGGGCCGCACCGCCGGCGTCATCACCCCCGAGCGGCGCGGAGCGCCAGCCTGAGGGCCGCTGGACGCCGCGGGAGCCAACGCCGGAGGCCAACGGTTGGGTTGCGCCGACGGGGGCCGCACCGGCGAGCGCGGGAGAGCGCTACGAGCCCCAAGTGCCACGCCGTTCACATCGGCGGCAGGAGGCGCCGCCGCAGCCCGAGCCGCGGTTTGCACCACCACCTATGCCGCCGCCCGAGTCGCCGCAAGAGCCGCAGCGGCCCGAGTGGTCGGCACCGGCCGAGGCGCCTGGGCATCAGGAAATGCCCGTTAACTGGCAGCCGGTGAGATCCGAAGGACAATGGCTGCCCCCCGGAACTCCGGGCAGCCATTGGAATTCCGAATTGGGCGACAATGCAGGCGCTGGGCCGTGGAAATACGACAACGCGCCGTCCCGCGGTTCGCACGCCGTCAGCGAACCCACATCGGCTGAGCCCCGGGGCCGCCATTCCAGCACCGCCGAGCGGGCAGGGCAAATCAGCGAATCCGTAGCCGAGCGCGAGCCGGGTCGTCGGGCAAGGTCCCGTCACTCTGCTGAAAACTCCGCTTATCCCGACTCCGGCATCGGCGAACCCGCGACGCCGGCGCCGGCGATGTCGCCGCCCCCGCCGCCGATGCCACCCTCGCCACCGCCATCACCGGACCGGGAGCCGGTGATGTCGCCGCCGCCTTCCCCCTCAGCCCGGCATCGCACCACCGATCCGTTGGACACCGACGCCCCGCCGACCGGCGGCCAGTCGGTCGCCGAGTTGCTGGCGCGGCTGCAGACCAGCCCGTCCGGGGGCGGCCGGCGTCGTCGCCGCGAGGACTGAGGCGAAGGCCACAGGCCATTCACGTCGTTGCCGCGGTAGAGTCTTAGCGACCGTCCGGTACCCGCAACGCGGGACTGGAACGAACCAAGAGACTTGTGAGGGTCGTCTGCGATGGTGCAGTTCGACGGATTGCGCCCCGCCCGGCTCAAGGTGGGGATCATCTCCGCCGGTCGGGTGGGCACGGCTTTGGGCGTCGCGCTGGAACGCGTCGACCACGTCGTGGTGGCATGCAGCGCCGTTTCCCGGGCGTCGCGGCAGCGTGCCGAGCGCTGGTTGCCCGACACCCCGGTGTCGCCAGTAGCCGACGTTGCCGGCAGTGCCGAGCTTCTGCTGCTGGCCGTGCCGGACACCGAGCTGGCCGCCCTGGTCTCGGGGTTGGCCGCCACCTCGGCGGTGCGGCCGGGCACCATCGTCGCGCACACCTCGGGCGTCAACGGCGTTGGCGTGCTGTCACCGCTGAGCGAGCAGGACTGCATACCGCTTGCCATTCATCCGGCGATGACGTTCACCGGCTCCGACGAGGACATCTCCCGGCTGCCGGACACCTGCTTCGGGATCACGGCGGCCGACGAGGTCGGTTACGCGATCGCACAGTCGCTGGTGCTGGAGATCGGCGGTGAGCCGTTCCGGGTCCGCGAGGACGCGCGGACGCTGTATCACGCCGCGTTGGCCCATGCCGGCAACCACCTCGTCACCGTGCTCGCCGACGCCCTGGACGCGCTTCGGGCCGCGCTGTCGGGGACCGAACTCCTCGGGCAACAGCTGGTCGACGATCAACCCGGCGGCATAGCCGAACGGATACTTGGACCCCTGGCCCGCGCGGCGCTGGAGAACACCCTGCAACGAGGGCAGGCAGCGCTCACCGGCCCGGTCGCGCGCGGCGATGCGGGCGCGATTGCCGGTCACCTGAATGCGCTGGCGGCGGTTGATGCGCGGCTGGCTCAGGCCTACCGGGTGAACGCGTTGCGCACCGCGGAACGCGCGCATGCCCCCGAGGAGGTTCTCCATGTCCTTGAGGTGTCGGCGCCGTGACGCTCAACAGGACGCCGAAGTTCAACGCCGGCGAACTCAACGTGTATCCAAGCCTCAGGGATGTCGGCGACGTCAGCCGCGCGCTGCGCCATACCGGTCGACGGGTGATGTTGGTGCCGACGATGGGCGCTCTGCACGACGGACACCTCTCCCTCGTGCGGGCGGCCAAACGGGTGCCCGGCTCGGTGGTTGTGGTGTCGATCTTCGTCAACCCGCTGCAATTCGGAGCTGACGAGGATCTCGACGCCTACCCGCGGATCGTCGACGCGGACTTGGCGCTGTTGCGCGGCGAAGGGGTTGAAATAGCTTTCACCCCAAGCGCTGCGGCGATGTATCCCGACGGCCCGCGAACCGCCGTACATCCGGGTCCGCTGGGATCCGAACTCGAGGGTGCGGCGCGGCCCACCCATTTCGCCGGCATGCTGACGGTGGTGCTCAAGCTGCTGCAGATTGTGCACCCGGACCGAGTTTTCTTCGGAGAGAAGGACTATCAGCAGCTGGTGCTGGTGCGGCAGATGGTCGCCGACCTCAACGTCGATACCCGGGTCGTCGGCGTGCCGATCGTGCGTGAATTGGACGGCCTGGCGATGTCGTCGCGCAACCGCTATCTCGATCCTGCGCAACGCGAACTGGCCGGTCTGCTGTCGGCGGCGCTGCTGGCCGGCACGCATGCCGCATCGGGCGGTGCGGAGGCGGCGCTGCGCGCAGCCCGCGCCGTGCTCTCGGAGGTACCCGCGATCGACGTCGATTACCTCGAAGTGCGCGACCCCGAACTCGGGCCCGCGCCGCTGCACGGCCCCGCCCGTCTGCTCGTCGCGGCCCGGCTGGGCACCACCAGACTCCTCGACAATGTTGCGATCGAAATCAGTACCACCGTCGGCGCCGACGGGCGGGAGCCCGCGGTTACGGCTGGAAATTCTGAAACACCCTGGAGGAACTGATGTTACGAACAATGCTCAAATCGAAGATCCACCGGGCGATTGTTACGCAGGCAGACCTGCACTACGTCGGCTCGGTGACGATCGACGCCGACTTGATGGATGCTGCCGACCTGCTCGAGGGCGAACAGGTGACCATCGTCGACATCGACAACGGAGCCCGGCTGGTCACCTACGCGATCACCGGTGAGCGCGGTAGCGGCGTGATCGGGATCAACGGGGCCGCGGCGCATCTCGTCCACCCTGGTGACTTGGTGATCCTGATCGCCTACGCCTCGATGGAGGACGCCGAGGCGCGGAGCTATCGGCCGAGGATCGTCTTCGTCGACGCTGACAACCGGGCCATCGATCTCGGCCACGATCCGGCCTACGTGCCTGCCGATGCTGGCGAGCTGGTCTCGCCGCGATGAGGCTCGCCCCGATGAAGGTGGCCTAACCGTGCTATTGGCAATCGACGTCCGCAACACTCACACCGTCGTCGGACTGCTCTCCGGTTCGGGGGAGCACGCGAAGGTGGTGCAGCAGTGGCGGATTCGCACCGAATCCGAAGTCACTGCCGATGAGCTGGCACTGACCATCGACGGTCTGATCGGTGACGATGCCGATCAGCTCACCGGCGCGGCAGCGCTGTCAACTGTCCCGTCGGTGCTGCACGAGGTGCGGGTGATGCTCGGCCAGTACTGGCCGTCGGTGCCGCATGTGCTGATCGAACCGGGGGTCCGCACCGGTATCCCGCTGCTAGTCGACAATCCGAAAGAAGTCGGTGCCGATCGAATCATCAACTGCCTCGCGGCTTTTCAGAAGTACGGAACCGCGGCCATCGTGATCGACTTCGGCTCATCGATCTGCGTGGACGTGGTGTCCGCCAAAGGCGAGTTCCTCGGCGGCGCTATCGCCCCGGGAATACAGGTCTCCTCTGACGCGGCTGCTGCGCGCTCTGCCGCGTTGCGCCGGGTCGAGCTGGCCCGGCCGCGTTCGGTGGTCGGCAAGAACACCGTCGAATGCATGCAGGCCGGCGCTGTTTTCGGTTTCGCCGGGCTGGTCGATGGTCTGGTTCAACGAATCCGCGACGACGTGGACGGTTTCGCAGGCGACAACGTCACCGTGGTGGCCACCGGCCACACCGCGCCTCTGCTGCTGGCGGAACTGGATTCCGTCGATCACTACGACCAGCATCTGACCCTGCACGGCCTGCGACTGGTGTTCGAACGCAATCGCGACAGTCAGCGCGGGCGCCTCAAGACGGCGCGCTGAGGAGGCAATAACGCTGACGCGCCGATGACTTAAGCTGGCACGTCGTGAACGCCGGCGACGAAGACCGTCCTCAAGACCTTCCTGAGGACATCCCCGAGCAGTTCCGGATCCGCCGGGACAAGCGGGCTCGCCTGTGGGCGGAGGGCCGCGACCCCTACCCGGTCGAAGTCGGGCGCACCCACACGCTGGCGCAGATCCGTGCCGCCTACCCAGACCTCGCTCCCGACTCGACCACCGGTGACATCGTCGGTGTTGCCGGTCGGGTGGTGTTCGCCCGCAACTCGGGCAAGCTGTGTTTTGCGACACTTCAAGAGGGCGACGGCACTCAACTGCAAGTGATGCTCAGCCTCGCCAGCGTCGGCGCCGAAGCGCTTGACGAATGGAAAGCCGACGTCGATATCGGCGACATCGTTTATGTGCACGGAGAGGTGATCAGCTCAAAGCGCGGCGAGCTGTCCGTTCTCGGCGACATCTGGCAGATGGCGTCCAAGGCGCTGCGCCCGCTGCCGGTGGCCCACAAAGAAATGAGCGAAGAATCGCGGGTGCGGCAGCGCTACGTCGACCTGATCGTTCGTCCGCAGGCACGCACGGTCGCCCGGCAACGGATCGCCGTCATTCGCGCGATACGGACCGCTCTGGAGCAACGTGGGTTTCTCGAAGTCGAGACGCCGATGTTGCAGACATTGGCGGGCGGCGCGGCGGCCCGGCCGTTCGTCACGCACTCCAATGCTCTCGACATCGATCTGTACCTTCGGATCGCACCGGAACTGTTCCTCAAGCGATGCGTCGTCGGTGGCTTCGACAAGGTCTTCGAACTTAATCGGGTGTTCCGAAACGAAGGAGCCGATTCCACACATTCCCCCGAATTTTCCATGTTGGAGACCTACCAGGCGTATGGAACGTATGACGATTCGGCGGTCGTCACGCGCGAGCTTATTCAACAGGTGGCAGACGAGGCGATCGGTACTCGACAACTGTCGTTGCCCGGCGGCAGTGTCTATGACATCGACGGAGAATGGACGTCGATACAAATGTATCCGTCGCTATCTGAGGCACTCGGCGAAGAGATCACACCAAACACCACGGTTGACCGCTTGCGCGCTATCGCCGAGTCGCTCGGTGTCGAGGTGCCCGTCGGCCGCGGGTATGGACACGGCAAGCTGGTCGAAGAATTATGGGAACACGCTGTGGGCGCCGGCTTGAGCGCGCCCACCTTCGTTCGGGATTTCCCAGTAGAGACAACGCCTTTGACGCGCCAACACCGCAGTATTCCGGGCGTAACTGAGAAGTGGGATCTCTATATCCGTGGCGTCGAGCTGGCCACCGGATATTCGGAATTAATCGACCCGGTGGTGCAACGTGAGAGGTTCGCCGAACAGGCGCGCGCCGCCGCGGCCGGTGACGACGAGGCGATGTTGCTAGACGAGGATTTTCTCGCTGCCTTGGAGCACGCCATGCCGCCCTGTACGGGAACCGGAATGGGCATCGATCGGTTGCTGATGGCTTTGACCGGCCTGTCAATAAGAGAGACAGTATTGTTCCCGATTGTTCGTCCGCATACTAGCGAACGCCTCTTGTAGTGTTGTATTGAATACCGCGCCCCCTTATGGCAGATTGTTGCCCAAGGGGGTGGTCCAACAACTTGCACACTAAGTGCTCAGGAAGAAGCGTGAGGCTCAGCTAATGGCGAAAAAAGTGACCGTCACCCTGGTCGATGATTTTGACGGTGAGGGCGCCGCCGATGAAACGGTCGAATTCGGCCTCGACGGGGTGACCTATGAGATCGATCTTTCCTCCAAAAATGCCACGAAACTGCGCCACGATCTGAAGCAGTGGGTTGAAGCCGGCCGTCGGGTCGGCGGTCGTCGACGTGGACGTGCCAGCTCCGGTCGCGGCCGCGGAGCCATCGACCGCGAGCAGAGCGCGGCGATCCGGGAATGGGCGCGCCGCAACGGCCACAACGTCTCGACGCGGGGCCGGATCCCGGCCGACGTCATCGACGCATTCCACGCTGCTACCTGACCAGCGCGCCAACACAGCGCCGATACAGCAGAGCCGGACCAGCCCCGAACGAGGGTTGGTCCGGCTTTCGCTGACGGCGAACCGATCGCCCGTCAAGCGCGGAAACGTTTTGCCGTTTGACCGCGTTGCTCCCATTACGGCTGTCAAGTAACCGGGTATATGCGTGTGGCGTAATCGCCGCAAGGTAGGAAGCCCGGCGAGCCGCCCATTACAGTGGATGGCAGGTACGCGATGTCATCGATGTACCGATGGTGAGGGAGAGCAGGTAACAACCGATGTTCGAACGTTTTACCGACCGTGCCCGCAGGGTCGTCGTCCTGGCGCAAGAAGAGGCCCGGATGCTCAACCACAACTACATCGGCACTGAGCACATCCTGTTGGGTCTTATTCATGAGGGCGAAGGCGTAGCCGCTAAGTCGCTGGAGTCGCTGGGCATCTCGCTGGAGGGCGTCCGCAGCCAGGTCGAGGAGATCATCGGCCAGGGCCAGCAGGCCCCGTCGGGGCACATTCCGTTTACTCCGCGCGCCAAGAAGGTGCTCGAGCTGTCTCTGCGTGAGGCGCTGCAGCTGGGCCACAATTACATCGGCACCGAGCACATTCTGCTCGGTTTGATCCGTGAGGGCGAAGGCGTTGCAGCCCAGGTGTTGGTGAAGCTGGGCGCTGAGCTGACCCGCGTGCGCCAGCAGGTGATCCAGCTGCTGTCCGGCTACCAGGGCAAGGAGACGGCCGAGGCCGGTACCGGAGGCCGCGGTGGCGAGTCCGGCAGCCCGTCCACGTCGTTGGTGCTCGACCAGTTCGGTCGCAACCTGACCGCGGCCGCGATGGAAGGCAAGCTCGACCCCGTCATCGGCCGCGAGAAGGAAATCGAGCGGGTGATGCAGGTTCTTAGCCGGCGCACCAAGAA
>Ga0210390_10005874_pt1 | contig 10265 bp, 7 predicted proteins | sample IncBWH11OmetaG_FD_161050 | JGI IMG/M metagenome (GOLD analysis project Ga0210390, IMG submission 161050) | Forest soil microbial communities from Barre Woods Harvard Forest LTER site, Petersham, Massachusetts, United States - Inc-BW-H-11-O ... | reverse complement strand
GAAAACCAGTAATCGCGCTGCTTGGCGCCGTCCTCCGACTGCGCGATAGGCACAGCCGCAAGGGAACAATAGGAGCGCTGGTATTCACCGACGAAGCCGTGCGAGTTCGCGAGAATCTTGTGTCCGGTCGCGGCTTCGAACGAACCGCCTTCGGAGTTCTTGATGCGAGGATCGTAGTCGAGCGCAGCCTTCTCCGCACGGCGCGCATAGCTGATGCGTTCTTCGCCAGGTAGCGAATACACATCGGCGGAGTACAGATCGAGGTCGCCCTCGATCGAGCCCAGTGCGGAGGCTTCCGGTATTCCGCCATACGGATCTTCCGAAGTAATCTTGGCAAGCTCCAGAGCCGATTTCACCATGCGATCAAGCCCCGCGCGGGAAAAGTCGCTCGAGTAGGTGCTGGCCGCGCGCTTGCCATAAAAAACCCGCATGCCGATTGCCTTCGAGCCGGACTCTTTCAGAGTTTCGACTTGCCCTAGACGGACGACCGTAGAAAACTCGTCGCCTTCCCGAATGACACATTCCGCGGCAGTAGCTCCACCAGACACAGCGCGGCGGACGATGTCCTGCGCCAGTTCGCGCAGGTCAGTTTCAAGTTTCTGGTTTCGAGTTTCAAGTTGGGTTGGAGACATAGAATTCTTTGGACGGTCAAAGCATTTCTTCGTGTACCTTCGTGCCCTTCGTGTTTAAACCATTCCAAATGGCATCAACCAAAAAGGACACAAACGGAAACAAAAGCGTCACTGGCACCGAAGGAGAATGCACCAACTTACTGCATAAAGCCGCCGGGATCTTTCCTGGCGGTTCCGCCCACGGTCAAGCGATCGATTTTAATTGTCGGAATGCCGACGCCGACGGGAACCGCTTGGCCGTCCTTGCCGCAGGTACCAACGCCTTCGTCGAGTTTCAGGTCATTGCCCACCATCGAAACCCGAGTCAGCACGTCGGGACCATTTCCGATCAAGGTGGCACCTTTGATGGGAGCCGTGATTTGGCCGTCTTCGATCAAATATGCTTCCGATGCCGAAAACACAAACTTCCCGTTGGTGATGTCGACCTGCCCGCCGCCGAAGTTCACCGCGTACAAGCCGCGCCGGACAGAACGAATAATGTCGTGAGGATCATCCTCACCCGCCAGCATATAGGTGTTAGTCATGCGCGGCATGGGAATGTGTTCGTAGCTTTCGCGGCGTCCATTGCCGGTGTCGGCCACTCCCATCAATCGCGCAGACAGCTTGTCGCTGAGGTATCCCTTCAGAATTCCCTTTTCGATGAGCACGGTGTTCTGCGTGGGCTCGCCTTCATCGTCCACATTGAGCGAGCCGCGGCGCCACGGCATGGTGCCGTTATCCACGACCGTGCACTTTTCGCTGGCTACCCGCTTTCCAATCAGTCCTGCAAATGCGGAAGTCTGCTTGCGATTGAAATCAGCCTCCAGGCCATGCCCCACGGCTTCGTGCAAAAGCACCCCGGGCCAGCCCGGACCGAGCACCACTTCCATCTCGCCTGCCGGAGCCTCGCGCGCGTCCAGTTGCAAAATCGCCTGCCGCGAAGCTTCCTTGGCAAAATACTCTGGAGTCTTTTCCCCGAAGAAAAAGTCGAGCGCGACGCGTCCGCCGCCGCCGGCGCTGCCGCGCGCGGAATTCCCATCGGTCTTCGCGATACAAGAGACGTTCACCCGAGCCAGCGGCTGAGAGTCCTCCGCAAAAGTACCATCCGATCCAACCACCAGAATGTTTCGCAGTTCATCGGCATAACTGGCGCGCACTTCCTTAATGCGAGGATCGTAAGCGCGGGCCGCCTGATCCGCGCGCATCACCAGCTCGACCTTCGCAGAAATTTCCGCGTCCACGGACGGGAGGGCTACAGGGTACAAACTGCGAGCCGGTTTTTCCTGGAAGCCAACCACGCGCGTCTGGGCGGGTCCGCTCGCAATTAAGGCCGCAGTGCGGGCGGCGTGCAAAATGCGCTCGGATGACAGATCGTCTGTATAGGCATATCCGGTCCGCTCGCCGGCGACGACACGCACCCCGCATCCCGCGGAAATTCCCTGCGAAGCCGACTTCACCATCGACTCGTCGACCATCAGCGAGGTGGAAGAAAGGTACTCAAAATAAAGGTCGGCGTAACCGCCGCCCGCCGAAAGCGCCGCTGCCAGATACAGTTCGAGATCGTGTTCCGTCAGGCCGTAGTGCTGGAAAAAGAATCTATTTTTATCCACGTAGATTAGATGCCTTTGAGCTCCCAAAAGCTCCCTGTAGCATTATCCCACAGGGGCTGGCATAGCGCGGGCGCCCTCGCCCGCGTTTTGCGGATGCCATACAGGTGTCGTGGTCATGTTCACTCGTCACAGACGAGATAGCGGCCCGACTGCAACAATTTCGCGTGACCCCAGAATCCCTTGTGCGCACGGTCGAGGATTTTCTCGTTTCCGCGCGCGATGCCGTAATCATCGAAGACGGCGCAGTTGTCTTTGATCTCGCGCAATCTAAGTATTCCATCTCCGGGGAACGCAACAAATGTCTGCTGCATCTGTGGTCGGCCGAACGGAACTTCGTGCGGCGCGTGTTGGAAGCCGAGGTTAAAAACGAAATCCTTCGCCTCGCAGTGCAGCGTATGGGGCAGGCTAAACCCACAAAGCTCGAGATCTGTCGCGAACGCGATCGTCGTACTCCGACCGCGAAGCGGGCAGTGCGTGTCGCGTATCAGCGGGTTTTGCAACGCGTGCTACAGCGCCGGTTCTCCGGCTTCACAGTGGACCGGCTCAGCACGTCCATGGATCTGGAACGATCTTTCGGCCCCGTCTATGCGCGAGGAGTGCTGCATCGAGGGCAATCTGCGTTCGCCGTGTTGGGCGTGAATGGACAGGAGACACAGGCTTCCGTCGATGCAGCGCTCACGTTTGGCATTCTGTGGCTCGATGCTTGCCGCATTGCGAAAGCTGGGAAGTTCGCGGTCGAAGGGCTCAAGTTGTTCTTGCCCGGAGGCGCGTCTGCCCTTACCCGGGAGCGCATGGCGCATTTGAATCCGGAAGCCGCCAAGTGGCAGTTGTACGAACTGGAGGAGCGCGACGATAATTTGAAGGAGTTGGATATCTCCGATTGCGGCAATGTGGCGACCCGGCTCGTGCACTCGACCGACGAAGCGGCGGTACAAGCCAGGTTTGCGGCCTCGGTCTCGCAGGTTCGCGAGTTGATGTCCGAAGCCGAAGTCGCAACTTTGTCGCCGGCGGAAATTGCCTTTCGTTGTCACGGTCTGGAGTTCGCACGAGCCCGCCTGGCTCATGAGCCCGGGTCGTTTCTCAGCAAGTCGGAAATCGTTTTCGGGCTGGGCGCACAGGAAAGAATTCTAAGCGAGACGAATATCGCGGCATTTACGCAGCTGGTGCGAAGAATCGGCGAAGTGCGTCATCCCGAAGGCCCGCGCGATCATCCTCTGTGGCGCCTTCATCCGGAACGCTGGCTCGAATCGCTGGTTGTGCGCGATGCTGCGGCGCTGGACGAGCGCCTGGATCCAACCTGCTTGTACTCCCAAGTGCCGGCGTTTTCCGCTTCCGATCGCGCTATGATCGACGTCCTCACCGTCACTGCTGACGGACGCCTCGCGGTGGTCGAACTCAAGGCGGATGAGGACATTCACCTGCCTTTACAAGGTCTGGATTATTGGGCAAGAGTTGCCTGGCACCACGCCCGCGGCGAGTTCCAGCGATTCGGATACTTTCCAGGACGAGAACTGCGCGCCGACAAGCCACTGCTCTTCCTGGTGGCGCCCGCTCTGCACGTGCATCCCTCGACCGACACGCTTCTGCATTACATCTCGCCCGAGATTGATTGGGTGGTGCTGGGCATTGACGAGAGATGGCGCGATGGAGTGCGCGTTGTATTTCGCAAGCGGCCGGTTCGACATCTGCAGACCGTCAAAGCAAGCTGATCAGCGATGTCTACGGGTGTTGATCCGCATTTATCCGCGAAAATCCGCCGCGACTTGAGCTCTACTTCCATGCTCCCAGCAAACGGCGTGCGTCTAACATCTGCCCTAGATGATATGCGTTGTGATCGGCCAGTAACAGGGCTTCGCGCAGGACGGTCTGACCGTCGCCCCATGAGATTTTGGCGAACAGATCGGTCCTGGGATCCTTCACTAGATCCTGCATCGCCTTCAGGTCCTGGCGGAATTTCTTGACACTTGCATTCCAATCGGCAGCGCTAGGCGGGGCTTCTGCTTTCGGCCAGTAGCCTTCAGGCCATTTCGGAGAAGCATGTTCTGCGTTGCGGCTGAACTCCAGAATGTCCCATTGCGCGATGCGCAAGTGTTCCAGCAGCATCCAGAGTGAGTGCGGCAGACCGGCGGGCTTCTGTCTCAGCAGCTTGGGCGGAATGCCGGCGATGACTTTGTCGAACTTGGCATGAGCCCCGCCTCCATCGAGCAGAAATAAAACATGCTCGCGCAATGCCTTGTCTTTGCTGTCTTGTTTCATAATTTGTGACTCTCCTCCACTGTTGATTGTGCCCCGGAGCCGGGCGAAGAACTAATGGACAGCGGGTTTGTCTCTGACTTCTCGCCCCGGTAAACTCGCGCTATCCCGCGCACCACGCGGCGCATTGGCAGCGCACCTTTTTCGTCTTCGAAAAAGATTTCACCGGCGCGGCTGCTGCGGTAGTACCAGCGCTTCAACAGAACCAGGTGTTCCATAGTTTCAAGTGCGGTACTTGTAGTTGTCGGGGGAAACGAGGCGAGGGCTTCCTGCAAACGCGATTCCATCGATTGCGATTTGGTGTGTTCCACGGACTGAATAGAAAACGTTACCGGACCCGAAATACGCCCCGCGTCGACGCGGAAAAAGTTCACCGATTCCGGACCAGCACTTCGTTGCACCAGCACGCAAGCAAGACGATCGATGCGGTGGACGATCTCCGGAAGCTGGCTCAGCACCGGCTTGAGCTTGTCGAGCCGGGCATGCAACCCAGCGGCAGTTTCAAATTCCAGATTGGTTGAAGCGGCATCGCGCTGCGCCGAGATTTCCCGTACCAGCGATTCACCGCCGCTGTCGAAATACGCTTGCACACGGGACACTTCGGCCCGGTATTCGTCGTCCGTGCAGCCCTTGAAACAGGGCGCGAGACACATCTTCATCTCTGAGTAGATGCAGCCCGGAAACTTTGGATCGGGATGCAGATCGTCGACACAACGTCGCATCTTGAAAAAATCGAGGGAGTCGCTGGCGAACTTTTCGGCCGCAGTGCGAGAGGGAAACGGCCCATAGTAAATATTGCGCCCGTTAAGGCGTCCGAGACGGGTAGTGACGGAAGCACGCGGAAATTCGTTTTCCAGGTGCAATTTTACCAACGGAGCGAAGCGGAGCCGCAGGCGGTTGCCGTATGTTTTGGGAAACGTGGAACGCAAGAGCCGATACAGCAGAAAGCCAGATTCAAAGTCCGAACCGGTCGAGGTGTATTCGATCCAGCGCACGCGATCCCGCAGGCTGAGTCTCTTGCTGTGTTCCGCAGGCGCACCGAGCAACCGCTGCAGACGACGACGCAGGTTCGCAGTTTTGCTGACGTATGGCTCAGATTGCGGGTCATCACCACGCAGAAGAAACACGGCCGGCACGACCGGGATCGTTGCCCAGAGTTCAACATCGCCAGCCGGAACGAACTCGACGCAGTGGGTCAGCACTAGATCATTCTAGGCTGGATTAGCCGGTTAGGCGGATGTTCCCACTCCGAAAATCCGGCGTATTACTGGGCATATTGATAATTCGGCACATTTCGTGGATCCGGGATAGCATTCGGTCGCCAATGCGGTCTCCAAGGGTATCATCGCGGGTTGCGCGTTGGGCTCCCTCGATTCCGGCCGCCTTTGCGCTCGGGCCGTCCGGAAAGTTTGTTGTTATTATGACAGTACGGTTTTGGTTGTAGCGAGTTTTTAGAATGAGGCTGACTGCGTCCGAGACCCACTCGGTTGGCCTAGTCCCACCGAAGTCATCTAGAACTAACACCTCCGCATCGAAAACCGGCTGTAGTATATCCAGCTCAGTCGTTTGCACAGAGGGATTGTATGAGTTTTGAATTTGCTTCAGGAGTTCACTGTAGTCATAGAAGATGCAGGAAACGCCCTTCTCTATAATGAGCTCCTTAATGGCTCCGATTGCGAGATGCGTCTTTCCGGCGCCAACGGGACCAAAGTAGAGTAATCCTATCTTCTCAACCGGGTATTTATGTACAAATCCGCGGGTCTTAAATAGCGCTTCGCCCACGGCGGTCTGCGCACCGTCTGTTCTGAAATTCGAAAGGCTATCGTTCTGGTAGTGCTTTGGAATCCGAGCTTGCACCAACAGGTAGTCTACGCGTTCCCGGGCTACACAACTACATTTTGTAACCCGTTTATCCCCACCAACAACGACCGCCTTCCATCCGGTTCCTCCACAGTATTCGCAAACTGCAGCATCGTCAGGCGGGCTGACATCCACTAGCATACTTGGTTGAGTAACATTCCCAACATCCGCCCGACGGCGTGCGGCGAGAGTCTGGATGCTGCGTACACTCTTCTCGTCCATTTTCTTTCCTCCTCTCCCAAAACTCTGGCTTCTTCAAATACTGACCTTCGCTATAGAACTTAACCGTGTTAGGAATAAAGCGTAAATCAGTTGGCGGCCAGTTCACCACTTTTTCCGCGAAACTGCGGGTCCCGGAGAGCACAGAATCCACCCCATCCTTGGCAACCGCTTCAGCAATGGCATCCTGTTGTGACCGTGGAAGTGGGCGGCCTTTCAGGTGACTGTTCGCCGGATAGAGATGCCCAATTTGGTCGACCATTAAGCCTATATTGTCGACCTTTCGTTTTTCTTCTTCACACTCTTTTACTTCTATAAACAACTTACTCTGTCTTCCAACTTCATATTCATTTACAGACATTGGCGTGACACTAGCGTGACCGGAACGTTCCTTACGTTTTCGTTCTGTAGCTGATCGACGATACTGTTCATCCCGAACCATGCGTCGCGAGAAAATGGCCCCACGAGTGTCTCTCTGGGCCACACCCTTAGACACTAACTCCGCGATGTATCCCAAATTCGCGCCAATGTCGCCACCGATGGCCTCTGCGATTTCCTCATCGCTCCAAGGCTTGCCGCTGGCATCAACGAACACGCCGCGAACCGGACATTCAAAAAGCAAACAGAGCAAATCCATCCAGACACCCTTCGCTGCTTTTGAACAACGGCGAAGACAAGGATCCTTCTGCCAATCTCCGGGGTAAAACATGAAAGCAGGTAACTTTCCCATTCAGACAGTCCTCTACCACTCCGCGAAACTCGCGGATGACAAACCCAGTTTTGTGGGTGTGGTTCGTAGATTGCCCGAGAGTTCGAGGTCATGCAAGAGGGAAAATTCGCCAGGCTGTGCACATGCTGTGGAGATGTGGTCCACGTTGTGGACAATGGCGGAAAAGATAGACTAAGAAAAAATCTTCCAGCGTGATTTACTTATTTGAGGTGCTCTCGTTTGTTCCTGACCGGACCGCTGGCCGCGGAATCCTCATTCGCCGCCTCTCTTACCATCTGCAGGAACGCCCGCACCTCGGTTCTCAGGGGACGATGCCGGGGATGAATTACATCTAAACTTCGCCGCAGCGGTTCCGCGTCGAGGAGCTTTACCGTGGTGAGCTTGTGGCTGCGAATTTCGCTTCCAACCGCCATTTGGGGCAGAAAAGAAAGACCAAGTCCCCGCTCCACCATCCGCTTCGCGGTCTCGATCGAGTCAACCTCCAGCGCTATATTCGGAACCAAGCCGGAGGTGCGAAACAGGCTGTGGGTAAGCGTCCAGTCGCTCGATCCTCGTTCGTAAAAGATCAACGGCCAACTAGCGACCTGCTCCAGGCGCGCACGCCGCGAATGTTTCGGCCCTCGCTTGGGATGCGCGACCAGCAGCAGCGGATCATCCCGCAGGCTTATGGTTTCGACCTCGGGATGTTGCAGCGAACGAGCCAGGCCAATCTCTGCCTCCTCACTCAGCACCATGTCCAACACTTCTTTTGAGTGGCCAGTACGGATGCTGATGATGACGTTGGGATGAGCTCGTTGAAAGCGCTTCAACACGTCCGGCAGAAAGTAGACTGAGATCGAAAGCGCGGTGGCAATCTGCAACGGAGTGCCGCTTGCCGGTTGCGCATCATGTACTGCCTGCCGGGCCATCGCTGCCGTTCGCAGGAGTAGCTCGGCGTGAGGGCGAAAGGTGCGCCCGGCATCGGAGACGATGAGCCCGCCCCGGGAACGCGAAAACAGCTTCACCGCCAGAGACTCCTCCAGCGCCTTGATGCGGGCGCTCACCGCGGGTTGGCTGATCCGAAGCGCCTCCGCGGCGCGATGAAAACCGCCAAAAGTCGCTACCGCGAGAAAAGTCTCAACCTGGTCGATTTCCATGAGTTCCACGCCCGCCGTTTCCTGCATCTAACAATCTCCTATTATCACAGACGCAGCTTCTGATAACAATCCTTTATCAGCACGATAGAAACGTTCCGTTTGACCAGAGACGACCTGTACGCCAGAATCCCCAAAGATGCAGGCCGCTTGGCCGGCATCGAAACGCGGGGAAATTGCCCCGATCTTAAGCAGAATGAGCCAGCCGGGCGCCGGCGCTGAAAAGGAACGCAAACTATGGCAAGCAACGGAAACGGAAAAAGCACGGGATCGGATTGGAAGACGAGCACGCGCTGGGCGGGCATTACCCGGCCTTACAGCGTGCACGATGTCGAACGTCTGCGCGGTTCTCTCCATATTGAACACACCCTGGCCCGGCAAGGCGCAGAGCGGCTTTGGGACCTCCTGCAAACCGACTCGTACGTTCCCGCCCTGGGCGCCATGACCGGCAATCAGGCCGTGCAGCAGGTTAAGGCTGGACTGAAAGCCATCTACGTGAGCGGCTGGCAGGTCGCGGCCGATGCCAATGATGCTGGGCAGATGTATCCCGACCAGAGCCTCTATCCCGCTGACAGCGTGCCCAACCTTTGCCGCCGCATCAATCAGGCCCTGATGCGTGCGGACCAGGTTCATCATGCCGAAGGTCAGAATGGAGTGCACTGGTTCGCTCCGCTGATCGCCGATGCTGAAGCCGGTTTCGGCGGCAACCTGAACGCATTCGAGTTGATGAAGGCCATGATCGAGGCTGGCGCCGCCTGCGTTCATTTCGAGGACCAACTCTCTTCCGCCAAAAAGTGCGGACATCTCGGCGGTAAGGTCTTGGTGCCAACAGTCGAGGCGATCCAAAAGCTGGTTGCGGCGCGTCTCGCAGCCGACGTCATGGGCGTGCCCACGCTGATCATGGCGCGAACCGATGCCGACAGCGCGCACTTGCTGACCAGCGATGTGGATCCGCGCGACCGCGAATTCCTCACCGGCGAAAGAACTCCAGAAGGCTTCTTCGGCATCCGCGGCGGAATTGAATCGGCTATCGCCCGCGCCCTGGCCTACGCGCCGTATGTCGAACTTATCTGGTGCGAGACCTCGCATCCTGACCTGGACGAAGCGCGCCAGTTCGCCGAAGCGGTTCACGCCGAATTTCCGGGCAAGATGCTGGCCTACAACTGTTCGCCCTCGTTCAACTGGAAGAAGAAGCTTGACGACGCGACCATCGCCCGCTTCCAGACCGACCTCGCGGACATGGGATACAAATTCCAGTTCATTACTCTGGCTGGATTCCACGCCTTGAACCTGAGCATGTTTGAACTAGCGCGCGGATACAAGCTGTCGGGAATGACCGCATACTCCCGGCTTCAGGAAAAAGAATTCAGCCGCGAGTACCTCCACGGCTACGAAGCCGTGAAGCATCAGCGCTTCGTGGGCACCGGCTACTTCGACGCGGTCACACAGGTGATTGCCGGAGGAACTTCATCGGTGACGGCGCTGGCGGGCTCGACCGAGGCCGAGCAGTTCGCCCAGGCCAAGCCGCAGATGAGGCCGAAAAGAGGCCCGGACGCAGGCTGCCAGCCCATTCTCGGTGATTGCCCATCCATCCTTCAACTGCAGGGTCAGGAACCCGGCCCCGAGGAAAGCCTGATTCCGTCCGGGGATTAGCCTTAGGCATCGTCAAAGTTTTCGCCTCGAAAGCCACTCTTCCGATCCGCCAACCAGCGCGGAGAGTGGCTTTTCGTATGAGCTGAATTCCAACCCTTGGACACTCTTTTTCCGCCGCCCCGACCCAAACAAGGCATCCAGAGCCGATTTTCACAGTTGACATTCATCGTTCGCAGGAGCTAAATAAGGTCCGCCG
>Ga0210390_10005873_pt1 | contig 10265 bp, 9 predicted proteins | sample IncBWH11OmetaG_FD_161050 | JGI IMG/M metagenome (GOLD analysis project Ga0210390, IMG submission 161050) | Forest soil microbial communities from Barre Woods Harvard Forest LTER site, Petersham, Massachusetts, United States - Inc-BW-H-11-O ... | reverse complement strand
ACCCGCTCCGCGGCCGAATAGCCGAGCCGTTCCCGCGCCGATGGCGCCGACCGCCCGCCGAGGCGGACGATCGGTTCCAGGTCGGGGGCTCAGCGCCGCATTCGTCCGCCCGCAGCTCCAACTAGGAAGCGGGCCTAATGGCCGCCGGCGCCCGCGGCTCCGCCGCCAGCGCCGCCGGCCGCGCCGCCGCCCATCGAACCGCCGCTGGTCGCGCCGCCGCCGACGCCGTTTGCGCCGCCGCCGGTGCCGAGCGCGTCCGACGCGCCGCCGGGTCCGGTATTGACGCCGCTACCAGTGCCGCCGAGAGCGCCGCTGCCGGTGCCAGGTATCGGCGTTCCGGGTGTGCTGCTGCCGTATCCCGGAGCGCCGACGGCGTTGCTCCCGCTGCCGGCCGCGCCCATGGTGTTGCTGTTATAGCCCGGGCTCCCCGGCATGCTGCCCGGAATGCTGGCGCCGTTGGCGTTTCCGGGTGCGGCGCCGGTCGTCGTGGAGACGCCGCTGCCGGTGCCGACCCCGGTGGTGACCCCCGGCGTCGTGCCGGTGGCGCCCCCCATGCCGGTTGCGGTGCCGGTTTGGGCGTAGGCCAATAGCGAGCTGCCCGCGAGCAGCGCGCTCGCCAATACGGTCAGCCTGAACTTGTTCCGCATCCGAAACTCTCCTGTGAGATTGCCTGTGATCCAGCCGTCGCCCGCTGGCGAGCCGCGCGAAAGCGCGATGCAGCCCGCGCGGGCTGGCGGCCTATGATGGAAACAGGAATGCACCGCATTCGGCGCCAATCTCAATCGAACCGCTAATTGCGTTTACTATAAACGACCCGGCAGTTGAGTATAACGGCCAGCCGCGGCCTTCAGCCCCGATCGCGTCGGGTCTACCCGTCGGCGTCACCGACGGGCGCTCGTCGCGCCGACGCTCTGCCGCAAGCGGCTTTGCAGGGCGGGGCAGGGCAGGGTGCAACGCAATCCGCCAGTTCGGCGGGCGCGAGGCGGGTTACACCCGCCCGAGGCTTGCTTCGAGCCCGCCTAAAAATGTCGCCGCTCGCGGAGTGCGCTGCGATTTATCGTTGCCCAAGACGCCCGAAGGCGCGATCTTCGCCTCCAATGACCTAGGATCGGGGAGTTCGGTTTAGGAGATGCCTAGCGGACTCGAAGAAGCAGCTTTGGCCGCAACCGCCCGAAATGCAGGAAGCGTCGAAAAAGAACTTTGAATCAACCAAGAGGTGGTAAAGATGAAGAACCTTGTCATGGCCGCGGTCGCTAGCACGGCCTTAGTATGGGCAGCCGGAGCGGCCAACGCCAGCACCGTCTTGACCTTCGAAGGTTTGAAAGCTCTGGAGCCGGTCATGAACTATTATGATGGCGGCTTTGGCGGCGACGGTTCCGGGCCAGGCCCCAACGATGGCATAACCTTCTCTTCAAACTCGATCGCGTTGATCGAGGGCATTGATGGCAGTAACTTTCAGGGTGAACCATCACCAGATACGGTACTAAGTTTTCTTACCGGCACAGGTGACATCATGAATGTCGCAGCCGGCTTCACGACCGGCTTTTCGTTCTACTATTCGTCACTTTTCGATAAAGGCGAGGTTGATGTCTACAGCGGTCTGAACGGCACGGGCACGCTGCTGCAATCGCTCAGCCTGCCGCTGACACCGATGGGGGTGGAAGGGTCGCCGCAATGCCCAGGTCCATACCAGTTCTGTCCGTTTGAACCGATAGGCGTCGCTTTCTCCGGGACAGCCGAGTCCGTGGATTTTGCTGATAACGCCAATAGCATCGTCTTTGACAACATCACACTGGGCGATTCGACCCCGGTAGGCCCAACACCGCCGCCGCCGAGCGCACCGGAACCCGCTTCTTTGCCGCTGCTGGCGGCGGGCATCGCAGCTCTCGGACTGATCCATTGGGCCAGGCGCGCCCTGACCGACAATCTGGGACCGCACGCCGCCGCAACCGCCGACCGCTCAATCTAGCTAAAGACGGGCCACCGCATGATCCCGGGCGTTCCTGCCGCGCGTGCGGCCGGGCGCCTACACGCAAATGTCAGCCTGACTGGAGACGGCGCTAGCGGCGGCTGGCGTTGAACTTGGCGAGGGCGGCGGGACCCGGGCACAGCTCGGCTTCGCCGAGGCCGTTCAGCGGCGCATCGACGGTGTCGAGCAAATCGTGCATGTCACCCGAATCGGGCTCGACGAATAGGAGCCCGGTCACCACTTCGCCCAACGCGTGCCGCTGCTGCAGGTGGGTCAAGGCTGAGATCCGGTCATAAGGATCGTAGTCGACCGCGAGCTTGCGCAGCCGCAGCACCGAGCCGTCGTGCTGAACCACGGTCTCGACCGTTCCCGGCGCATAATCGGCGGTGATCTCGTCGCGCTCGAGGATCATGTCCAAACGGTTGACCGCCTCGTTATGGGCGCGGACATAGTCGAAGCTCTTGGTCGATTCGGGGTTGTTGTTGAAGGCGACGCAAGGCGAGATCACGTCGATGAAAGCCGCCCCCCGGTGCTCGATCGCCGCCTTGATCAGTGGCACCAGCTGCGCCTTGTCGCCGGAGAAGCTGCGGCCGACAAATGACGCGCCGAGCTGCAAGGCCAGCGCCACGAGATCGATCGGCGAATCGGTGTTGACCGCCCCGCGCCGCGCCTTCGAGCCCTTGTCGGCGGTCGCCGAGAACTGGCCCTTGGTCAGCCCGTAGACGCCGTTGTTTTCGACGATATAGACCATGTCGACGGCGCGACGCAGGCAATGCGCGAACTGGCCGAGCCCGATCGAGGCCGAATCGCCGTCACCCGAGATGCCGAGATATATGAGGTCGCGGTTGGCGAGGTTGGCCCCGGTCAGGACCGAGGGCATCCGCCCGTGCACGCTGTTGAAGCCGTGCGACTTGCCGAGAAAATAGGTCGGCGTCTTCGACGAGCAGCCGATGCCGGAGAGCTTGGCGATGCGGTGCGGCGCCAGGCTCAGCTCGAAGCAGGCCTGGATGATCGCGGCGCTGATCGAATCATGGCCACAGCCGGCGCACAGGGTCGAGACCGCGCCCTCATAGTCGCGATGGGTGTAGCCCAGCGCGTTGGTCGGCAGCTTCGGGTGGCGCAGCCGGGGTTTGGCAATATAGGTCATCTGGACCTCATGAGAAATCACCACGGAGACACGGAGAGCACAGAGTTGCGATGTAACCTTCGGCCGCGCAGCGGCTAAACTCCCTTCTCCGTGTCCTCTGTGCCTCTGTGGTGAACATTTCGTTTACGGCAGCGCCTTGCGCAGCGGCGCCAAGGTCACAACGTCGAGCATGTCGCCGATCGCCTTGACGATAAAGCGCGCGGTGATCGGCGTGCCATCATAGTGCAGGATCGGGACGAGACGGGCCGGGTCAATATCGCCGTCGTTGATCAACAGGCTGCGAAGCTGGGCGTCGCGGTTCTGCTCGACCAGGAAGATGCGGTCGTGGGCGGCGACGAAATCTAGAACATCATCGTGGAACGGGTAGGCGCGCACCCGGATCGTGTCAAGATGGATGCCGCGCTCCTCGAGCGCTTCGAGCGCCTCGGTCATGGCCGGTGCGGTGGAGCCGAAATAGATCGCGCCAAAGCGGGTGGCCTCGCGCGCCGTGCGCTTGACCGGGGCGGGCACCAGGCGCTTGGCGGTCGCGAATTTGTGCAGGAGGCGCTGCATGTTGTCGACATAGTCGGGCCCCTCCTCGGAGTAGCGCGCATAGCGGTCCTTGGTGGTGCCGCGAGTGAAAAAGGCGCCGCGCGTCGGGTGGGTCCCGGGCAGGGTGCGATAGGTGATGCCGTCGCCGTCGACATCGAGGTAGCGGCCGAACTCGACCCCGGCTTCGAGCTCTTCCGCGGTCATGACCTTGCCGCGGTCGAACTGCCGGTCCTCGTCCCAGGCCAGGGGCTCGACCAGCCAGTCGTTCATGCCGATATCGAGGTCGAGCATGACAAAGACCGGGGTCTGCAGCCGGTCGGCCAGATCGAACGCCTCGGCGGCGAAGGCAAAGGCTTCGTGCGGGTCTTCGGGGAACAGCAGCACGTGCTTCGTATCACCGTGCGAGGCGTGGGCGCAGCTGAGGATGTCGGCCTGCTGGGTGCGGGTCGGCATGCCGGTCGACGGGCTGCCGCGCTGCACGTCGAAAATCACCGCCGGGATCTCGGCGAAATAGGCGAGCCCGATGAATTCCTGCATTAGCGAGATGCCGGGGCCCGAGGTCGCGGTGAACGCCCGCGCCCCGTTCCAGGCGGCGCCGACGACCATGCCGATCGAGGCGAGCTCGTCCTCCGCCTGGACGATCGCGTAGCGCTTTTTCTTGGTCTCGGGGTCGATCCGGTAGCGCCGGCAATGGGTGGCGAACGCCTCGGCGAGCGAGGAGGAGGGGGTGATCGGATACCATGCGGCGACCGTCGCCCCGCCATAAACGCAGCCGAGGGCGGCGGCATCATTGCCGTTGATCGAGATGCGCTGGCCGACCTGATCGGCGCGCTCGAGACGCAAGCCGATCGGGCACTCCTGCTCGCCCAAGGCCCAGTCGCGCCCGAGATTGAGCGCGCGCAGATTGGGCTTGATCAAGGTATCCTTGCCGCGGAACTGCTCGCCGATCAGCTGTTCGATCGCCGCCGCGTCCATGTCCAAGAGCGCCGACAATGCCCCCAGATAGATGATGTTCTTGAACAGCTGGCGCTGGCGGGCGTCGTTGTATTCGCGGTTGGAGATCGCGGTCAGCGGCGCTCCGATGATCGTGATGTCGTCGCGGAACTTGGACGGCGGCAACGGCTTGGTCGCGTCATAAAACAAATAGCCGCCGGGCTCGATCTCGGCGATGTCCTCGTCCCAGGTCTGCGGGTTCATCGCCACCATCATGTCGACCCCGCCGCGGCGGCCGAGATGGCCCTTGTCGCTGATTCTGACCTCGAACCAGGTCGGCAGCCCCTGGATGTTCGACGGGAAGATGTTGCGCGAGCTCGCCGGTATGCCCATGCGCAGGATTGACTTGGCGAACAGCGCGTTGGCGCTGGCCGAGCCCGAGCCGTTGACATTGGCGAATTTGACGACGAAGTCGTTGACGCTTTCGATACGTTGTCGGCTCGATCCGTTCACGATCACACCCCCTTGCCGTCATGGCCGGGCTTGACCCGGCCATCTGCGCCACGGTTGCACTCCGGCATCTTCATCCTGACAATCATTCTATGCAGGGAGGATGGATTTACATCGTAACGAACCGGCCGAACGGCACTCTTTACATCGGTGTTACCAGACATCGGTGTTACCAGCAACCTGGCGCGTCGAGCGTGGGAGCACCGTATCGGGGTAGTTCTCGGTTTCTCCCGGCGCTACGGTCTGAAGCGCCTCGTTTACGCTGAGCATCATGAAGATATCCGAGCGGCGATCCAGAGGGAAAAGAACCTCAAGCATTGGCCACGCGCCTGGAAGGTTGATCTGATCGTTGGCCAAAATCCGAATTGGGTCGACCTCTTCGAGCGCATCGCCTGAACCCGGATGGCCGGGTCGAGCCCGGCCATGACGAAATGAAAAGGGATCGCTCCAAGCAGATCATCGGCCGATCTCTTTAGCGGCTGCGGCATGCCGGGCCGGCCTGGGTGACTTCGAGCAGGAATTTGCGCATGTCCCAGGCGCCGGTCGGGCAACGCTCGGCGCACAGCCCGCAATGCAGGCAGACATCCTCGTCCTTGACCATGATCCGCCCGGTCTTGAGCCGGTCGCCGATATAAAGGTCCTGGTCGAGGTTGAGCGCGGGCGCCATCAGCCGGCCGCGCAGCTCCGCCTCCTCGCCATTGTCGGTGAAGGTGATGCAATCCATCGGGCAGATGTCGACGCAGGCGTCGCATTCGATGCACAGCTGCCCGGCGAACACGGTCTGCACGTCGCAATTGAGGCAGCGTTCGGCTTCGAGATAGCCGAGCTTCGCGTCGTAGCCGAGCTCGACCTCGACCCGGATGTCCGAGAGCGCCAGGGCGGTCTCGCGCAGCGGCACCCGATAGCGCACATCGTTCGAGATGTCGTTGTCGTAGCTCCACTCGTGGATGCCCATCTTCTGGCTGACCAGGGTCACCCCCGGCGGCGGGCGCAGGCCGACATCCTCGCCGTGGCAGAGCTTGTCGATCGAGATCGCCGCATCGTGGCCGTGGGCCACCGCCCAGATGATGTTCTTCGGGCCAAAGGCGGCGTCGCCGCCGAAAAACACGCGTGCCAGGCTCGATTGCATCGTCTTCGGATCGACCTTGGGCATGCCCCAGCGGTCGAATTCGATGCCGATATCGCGCTCGATCCATGGGAAGGCGTTCTCCTGGCCGACCGCGATCAACACATCGTCGCAGGCGATATGGGTATCGGGCTCGCCGGTCGGGACCAGGTTGCGGCGGCCGCGCTCGTCGTGCTCGGCCTTGACCTTTTCGAACAGCACCCCGGTCAGCCGGCCGTCCTCGTGGGTGAATTCTTTCGGCACCAGCCAGTTGAGAATCGGGATGCCTTCATGCGTCGCATCCTCCTTCTCCCAGGGCGAGGCTTTCATTTCCTCGAACCCGCTGCGCACGACGACGGTGACCTCCTCGCCGCCGAGGCGCCGCGACGAGCGGCAGCAATCCATCGCCGTGTTGCCGCCGCCGAGCACGACGACGCGGCGCCCGATCTTGTCGACATGGCCGAACGAGACGCTGGAGAGCCAATCGATGCCGATGTGAATGTTGGCCGCGGCCTCGTGGCGGCCCGGGATCTCGAGGTCACGCCCGCGCGGTGCGCCGCAGCCGACAAACACCGCGTCCCAATCCTCGGCGAGCAGGGCCTTGAGGCTGCCGATCAATTCGCCGAAACGCGGCTCGACCCCCAGATCGAGCACCAGGTCGACCTCCTCGTCGGTGACTCTCTCGGGCAGGCGGAAGCGCGGGATCTGGGTGCGCATCATGCCGCCGCCCTTGGCGTCGCCGTCGAACATGACGCACTGATAGCCGAGCGGCAACAGGTCGCGGGCGACCGTCAACGAGGCCGGCCCGGCGCCGACCAAGGCGATGCGCTTGCCGTTCTTCTCGCGCGGGATCTGTGGCAGATAGGGTGTGATATCGCCCTTGTTGTCGGCGGCGACGCGTTTCAGCCGGCAGATCGCCACCGGCTGGTCCTCGACCCGCCCGCGCCGGCAGGCGGGCTCGCAAGGGCGGTCGCAGGTGCGCCCGAGGATGCCGGGAAAGATGTTCGAGTACCAGTTGACCATATAGGCGTCGGTATAGCGCTGGTCGGCGATCATGCGGATGTATTCCGGCACCGGCGTGTGCGCCGGGCACGCCCACTGGCAATCGACGACTTTATGGAAATAATCGGGGACGCTGATGTCGGTCGGCTGCACTAGGCTCCTCCTCGCGGGCCGGGCGATGCCCGATCCGGCGTTGTCGCAGTCCCGGCGGTCCCGCCCGGTGCGGATGCAGCCGGTGTGGGTGCAGATTGGGCCACCTATCGGCGGCGCCTTATAATCGGCCCCGGCCCGGTCGTCATCTTACTTCTCGTTCGATCCAGATGCACATATCGGCTGATCTGGTGGGGTGATCCGGCTGCCGCTCGTCCCCAGGTGCGGCAGCTTGCCTCATCCCCGCGGGTGGCGCAACAACGGCCGCGCGCAACAGCCGGCCGGGCAGCGCGGGTTGACTTTGAAATGGGGACGGCGCATTTGCCTTCCAGAGCATCGTGCTCGCCGGGGTAAGCGTCGGCGGCCATTCGGGGCAGCAGCTTCGAGCCGCGGCAAAACCAGAGAAAGCCGCCCCGCAGAACGTCTTCATCATCCCCCGACATCGCCGGTACGCCGCATCCGCAACTCTGGGCGCACGCCATCCTGTCCGGCCGTCGAACCAGAAAGAACTAAAATACGTGACTGAATTTCAAGACCTCGCACTCGTCGAACCGATTCGTCGCGCGCTCGCCGAGGAAGGCTATGCCGCGCCGACCCCGATCCAGATCCAGGCGATCCCGCATCTGCTGGCCGGCCGCGATCTCCTCGGGATCGCCCAGACCGGCACCGGCAAGACCGCGGCCTTTGCGCTGCCGATCCTGCAGCGTCTTTCGGCCGATCGCCGCCAGCCGGCGCCACCGGCGCTCGCCCGCAAGACAGCGCGCTGCCTGGTGCTGACCCCGACCCGCGAGCTGGCCTTGCAGATTCGCGACAGCTTTCGCGCTTACGGCCGCCATCTCGGGCTGCGTGCGACGGTGATCTTCGGCGGCGTCGGCCAGGCGCCGCAGGTCGCGGCGATGGCGCGCGGGGTCGATGTCCTGGTGGCGACGCCGGGGCGGCTCCTCGACCTGATCGGGCAGGGGCATGTCCGGCTCGACCGCGTCGAAACCTTCGTCCTCGACGAGGCCGACCGGATGCTCGACATGGGCTTCATCCGCGACGTCCGAAAGATCGTCCCCCTGCTGCCGAAGCGGCGCCAGACCCTGCTGTTCTCGGCGACGATGCCGCCCGACATCGCGCGCCTCGCCGCCGCGATCCTCGACGCCCCGGTGCGGGTCGAGGTGACCCCGGCGGCCTCCACCGTCGAATTGACCGAGCAGGCCGTCATGTTCGTCGAGCGCGCCGACAAGCGGGCCTTGCTGTGCGCGATGCTGCGCGACCCGGCGTTGGCCCGCGTGCTGGTCTTCACCCGCACCAAGCACGCCGCCAACCGGCTCGCCGAGCAGCTCGTCCGCGCCGGGTTCGGCGCCGAGGCGATCCACGGCAACAAATCGCAGGGCGCCCGCCAGCGCGCGCTCGAAGAGTTCCGAGCCGGTAAAGTGCGGGTGCTGGTCGCCACTGACATCGCCGCGCGCGGCATCGACATCGACGCGATCAGCCATGTGGTCAACTACGAATTGCCGAATGTCCCGGAAACCTATGTCCACCGCATCGGCCGCACCGCGCGCGCCGGAGCCCGGGGCGCCGCGATCTCGTTGTGCGACACCGAGGAGCGCGCCTACCTCAGAGACATCGAGCGGCTGATCGGCCGCCGCGTCCCGGTCGCCGCCGATCATCCGTTCCGCGTCGCCGCCCCGGCGCCGCAGCCGCAACGGCGCCGCGCCGCCTGAGCCGAACCGGCGAGCCGAGGCGCGGGCACCGACACCCGGTTGCCTTGGAAAGAGATCCGCGGGAGAGATATCTTAGGGATATCTTCTAACGGCGGAGGTAGTGGTGTCACGCGCCGTCGTGGGCAAATGGGGCAAGAATCTTGCCATCAGGTTTCCGGGTGAGATCGTCCAGGCTATTGGGCTGTGCGATGGCGAACGGGTCGAGATCGAGGCGCATGACGGCGACATTCTGATCCGGCGCCCGGCCCCGCAATTCGCGTTGGACGAGTCGTTCCGAGGCAAGAGCCCCGAAGAATGGCGGGCGCTTTATGCCGGGGCCTTCGATTGGGGACCGGATATTGGGCGCGAGACGGTCGAGGAATGACGGCTCCGGCCTATGTGCCGAAAAGCGGTGATCTGATCTGGACCGATTTCGACCCGATCAGGGGTCGAGAGCAAGCCGGTCGTCGCCCGGCCCTGGTGGTTTCGGCAGCCATCTTCACCGAGAACACGGGCCTCGCGGTCGTCTGTCCGATCACCTCGCGCACTCGCCCCTTCCCGACCAGCGTCGTGTTGCCCGCCGGTCTTCCGGTTGTCGGCGAGATCCTGCTCAGTCACATCCGCGCATCGATACGCAGGCCCGTCCCATTCACTATGCCGGCGCCGCTGTGCCATGGGAAATCGCCCATTTGGTTCGAGCAAAGCTGAACAGTATTATCACGATCTGACCGCTGCGCCGATTGCCTCTCAGCCGGGCGACAGGTGCGCGACCTTGGGCATTACCTCCCGCGCCAGCAGTCGCATCGATTCGCGCCAGGGCTCGGGGTTGCCGCTGTAATCGAAGCAGAACAGCAACAGCGAGCCGAACCCGCCGACCTCGTCATACATCCGCTCGATCTTCTCGACCACTGTCGCCGGCGAGCCGATCAGCCAGTTGTGCCGCGCGCAGTATTCCGGCGTCACGTCGCTGTCGGCGATTTCGGGATCGTGCTTCAAAAACTGGATGACGCCGACATCGGTCAACAGCGGCAGGAAATATTCGCGCATCATCCGGCCCATCATGCCGCCGACCGACAGCCGCCACGCCGCCTCGTCGGTATCGGCGACAAAGATCTCGCGCACCAGCCGCCATTGCCCGCGCTGCGGCGTGCGCCCGGTGCGGCGCGCCCCTTCCTCGACCGATTCCCAATGGCTCGCGACATAGGTCGGGTTCAGATTGAGGCTCATCGG
>Ga0210390_10005872_pt1 | contig 10266 bp, 10 predicted proteins | sample IncBWH11OmetaG_FD_161050 | JGI IMG/M metagenome (GOLD analysis project Ga0210390, IMG submission 161050) | Forest soil microbial communities from Barre Woods Harvard Forest LTER site, Petersham, Massachusetts, United States - Inc-BW-H-11-O ... | reverse complement strand
TAGATGGGTCACAGGGAGGACCTCCTTCCTGTAACCAAAGCTAGTCGGCAGCCATCAATGTCGGTTCACGAACACGCGTAAGCGTCCGCCGCCGCAGCGGCTTCGTTCAAGTCGGCATGTGGTGAGTAAACGGTTGTTAGTTACATAGGCTCTGCTTTTGCTCGGACGACTGGCCAGACTCTACTCCGGTTTCGAGCTTTGCTGACCGTAGCACCCTTCCGAAGGTCCGTACGCTCGGCCCGCGCGCGACATTCACCATGCGATAGATATACGTGATCTGCCTGCGAAGAGCCCGCTTCTTGCAATGTCCAATTCACAATTGCTCGATCGTCTTCTCCCATAACCGGCGAATATATCACCCCGGTCATCGCGCCGCTGTTACGACCTCCATCAACTCTTCGCCCGTCAGGGGAATCGGATTGGCTTGCATACTACTCGCTTTTGCTGCCTTCTCAACTACTCCCGGCAAATCGGCTTCGGTGATTCTCCAGGCGCGCAGCGCGGGAATGTTGAGCTCGCCGCAGAGCGTCCGTACCCAGTCGATGCCGTCCTCCACGCTTACATTATTGCGTCCGTTAAGAAGTCTCGCGATTTCGGCATAGCGTTCCAGGGCGGGATGCTGGGGTGCACGCGCCCGCAGCGCAGCAACATTGGCCGCCATCCCGTGCGGCAAAACCGCCGCGCAAAGCGCGCCGTGCGGAGCCTTCCACTGGCCTCCGAGGGGCGCCGCAAAGCCATGCACCACACCGAGTCCCGCATTCGTCAACGCCAAGCCACCGAACAGGCTTGCCATCGCCATATCGCGACGCGCATCCCTATCCGTGCCGTCGTGGTACGCACGTCTCAGCGCACCGGCAACGCGCCGGATCCCCTCGACACAAATGGCATCCACTAGTGGATTGGCGCGCGAGCTCACATATGGTTCAATCAGCTGCGTCAGAGCATCCAGACCAGTGCATGCAGTGATTGCGGGAGGAAGTCCGTATGTCAGCTCGGGATCCACTACCGCGACCCGGGGCAGGATCAGCGGGCTTCGCAAACTCGCCTTGACGCCATGCTCTGGCGATCCGAGCACGGCGTTACGCGTGACTTCACTGCCTGTTCCCGCGGTGGTCGGGACCGCGATGAAGGGCAGTGGCGAAACTGTGATAGTTCGACCCTTTCCGACCACCTCGAGAAATTCGAGTGGCTCGCCTCCGTTCGCAGCAATAGCGGCGATCCCTTTTCCAGCGTCGATGACGCTGCCGCCACCAATCGAAATCACAACATCGCAGCAAGCGTCCTGCATCTGTCTTGCGCCCTCGCGAACCAGGTCGACAGTCGGCTCGCCGGCTACGTCGAAGGTCTCAGCGGAGAGTGCTGAGACAAGCGCAGCCACGCGCTCTTTCGAGGCGCCCGTCACCACTAGCGGGCGGGTGCCGAACGTGCGAACCAGATCGGGGAGCGTGGCCGCTGTTCCTTCGCCGAAGATGATGCGGGTTGCGGTCGCAAACTCGAAACGCATGTTCTACCAGTTCTGGGCTTCGGGGAAGACATCGTTGTATTTCACGCTCTGACGTGGCTCGGCCATCATATTTGCGACGGTGTCGCGCCACTTCGCATAGTGGGCAGTTTCTTTATGCGCTGCGGCGGCTTCCGGCGCGCGGTAGACCTCGATCAGCACGAAACGAGTCGCATCGTCCTGTCGCTGCACGACGTCGAAGCGTGCGATACCAGGTTCCTGAACACTCGAGCGCCCGTTCTCGATGGTGGCCTGTCTGAAGTCCGCCACCGATTCAGGCTTGACGTGCACATGCACGTGAACGATCAACATCGGATGCGCCTCCGCTCCTTATCCTACTGCTCCTCTCTAAAGACTTAGGGCGGGAGCTCTCAGACGAAGGAAGAAATTTAGGAGCTGTTCCTTCTTGCTTTGCGCCCTCATGGGGCGTCAGATGCCGTCAACCATAGTGATTTCCTGGATTGGTTTCTCGTCAAGTGAATGCTGCTATCGGTGACCTCCAGCAAGGCTCAACTGGCGTGAACGGGGCAACGCGCTTATCGAGTCGTTCAGCTATCTCGTGGATTATCGCCGTGAAAGGGTTTTAATTCTCGGTAACTCATTGACAATACAGGCCACGGATGCTCCCTGAAGGCCTTTTAGATACCCTTGGCGCCGTTTATTGGACGTCAATTGGACGTGAGTTTTCGTTTGAGTCGCGAGCTCGCGAATCGGAAATTCACCTGACGAGTAAGCAGCCGCCGAGACCGCTTATGCGGCAGCTGCTGAGACGGGCTGCGGCTGCAGCCCATGCACGTAATCCACGGCCTTCTGCGCGTAAGAGGCGGCCTGGACGATGCAGCGCTTGTCGTCTTTTAGGACTTCGAGCCAGTTGGCGATATCGCCGGCATGGTCATCACGCACTTCCGGCGTCAGCTCCAGATCGGCGCACAGGAATGCGCTGCCCAGCTCGGCAACGAGTTCCTCGCGGGCGTAACCTTCATCGCCCCAGGTCTTACGCCCGAAATCGCGGGCCAACCGCGTCGGATGCCTGGTCGAATGAATGAATTCATGCCCGAGCGTGGCGTAGTAGCTTTTGGCGTCGCGGAAGGCTTCGATGATCGGCATCTGCACGTGGTCCAGCTCCTGCGCGTAATAGGCGCGGTTGCCGCCGTGCTTCAAAGTGACGGGGATATGCTTGAAGAATTCCTCGGCGCGCTCGATGCGCTCGACCGGTGTGAGCTGCCTTTCGGCCTTGGCGTAGTAGATTTCCGGAAGACCGTCGATCTGCTCGACGTTGAACACTGTGTAGCCCTTGAGGAACGGGATTTTGCGCTCGATATCCTCACCGCTGTCGTCGTCGTGCCCGGTCGCGTGATGGAATTGGCGTAAACCACCAGCGAGCCCTTCTCGCCCTTGCGGACATGCGCGTTCAGTTCGAGGGCCTGCTTAAAGGTCATCCAGATCGGGGCCGCAAAACCCTGCTCCATCGCGCTTGCCAGAGCATCAGGATATTGATGCCGGAATAGGGCTGGCCATTATGCCGAAGCGGGCGCGTGATCTTCCCCGCCGCATATTCGGCGTTCCAGGGTTTCATCCACGGCCGGACGCCCTGCTCCAGTGAGGTGATGATCTTGTTGGTGATGCGGGTGTAAACGTCCTGCTTTTCTTCTGTGTTCGACACGGTCTTGTCCTTTCCGCGTTTTTTCGTAACGCGGGCATGAACAAACGCGGCACAGAGCGGAACCTGTCACCGGAGGGAAACGGCCAACACGGGAGCGAAGCGAAAGGAACGAGACAGAACACGGCGGCAGGACGTTCTCCACGTCGCCATGATGCGGCCGGGCAGGGGATTCAATAACTATTGCCGGATCGATGCGTGTGCATTTGCGATTCGGCGCCGACTGAAGAGAGTCCCTCGCATCTGACTCGAGATCTGATGCTGAGTTTTTGCACTCGGCCGGCACATTTCCTGCACACCAGGCGAGCGCAAGATCGCAAAATTCGCAATCAGACAGCCCTCGTCCGGCTGATGCCGGATCAGTAGCCGCAACTCCGCCCGGAGTCGCAAACCGAGTGCTCCTAAAGAGAACGGCGCTTTTCGGTACCGATACCAGCAGTATGCTTTCCCACCCTTCCGCTATAAGGCTGCGGAAGGATAAGGCACCCCGGCTTGTGGCTAGGACAGAAAGACAAGACATGGATGGGCCACCCGCCCCTGTTCTCGTCTTGGCTTTCGCTATCGGCGCCACAACGTCCATCCTCTCTATAGCGGACGGAGTTCTCATACGCCTGTGCACTTTCCAGTGCAAAATCGCCCGATTAGGTCAGCGGTAACAACTAGCATGGATTACTGTTGAGGGAGATCGAGCAGCACCACATTCGAGCGCTCCTGCCCTCGTTCGATGACAACTTCACGACCATCCAGCGAGATATCGAAATCCTGAATGTCGAATTCGGGAGCGAGGTTGGTCAACTGCCGCTCAGCGCCCGTCTCCAGGTCGATGAGCCAGAGGTTCTTATGTTGAATCTCCCCACGCAGGAGCACGAGTGTGCGTCCGCCCGGCAGGAAGGCCACGCGTCGAGCCCCGCGGGTCAGGGTCAGGGCGGGCAGGGGATGCGGTGCGGCCTGAGCCGTGACGGCTTTCACAGAAAATGTAGTGCCGATGTCAGGTCCCGAGTAAACAACAAAGCGGCCATCGGGCGACCACGCGGGTTCGACTGAGTACTCCTGGACAAAAGCAACAGGGGGACGACCGTCGATCGGTATGCGAAAGAGGTGTGGGGCGCCGTGATCGGCGACCGCCGAGGTGATCGATTGGCCGTCGGGCGACCAGGCCGGATCACCTTGCAGATCGAGAGAGTCAGCCACCACTCGCGCATTCGTACCGTCCGCCTGCATCGCGTACAAGAGCGTTTGCCCGTGTTGCCGGATCGAGAATGCGATATACCGCCCATCGGGTGAGATGGCCGGACCGCCAAAGACTCGCGCTCCCTCGCCGCGCCACAACTCTGTGCTTATGCCATTGGCAAGCTTCCAGATGCCCTCGCCCGTGCCGGTCTCAGAAACATACAGAAGATAATTCGGGCCCAGTCGTGGAGAAAACCCCCGACTGGTCGTCAGCGGGATCTGCTCAGCCTCCGATACCCCTGCCGATGAATCAGCGATGCGCATGCGCCAGAGTGTTCTGTCAGGAGCGGTACGCGTCGCAACCAGACGTCGACCATCAGCGCTGGCCGCCAGAGACGTGTATTGCTCAAGGTCATAGGTCAGCCGGTGAGGAATGCGGCGCTCGACGTCTACGCTATAAAGCCACGGTCCTGAACCATCGGGTTCGGTGGCGAGATAAACCAGAGCGCGCCGATTCAACAGGACCGGATAAGTCACGCGTCCGTTGTGCGACGTGATCCGCTCGGGCGTTCCTCCGGCAGGACGAATGCGCCAGATGTCCAAGTTGTCCGGCGGTACCCCCTGAACGAAATAGATAAATGCTTTGTCGGGCGACCACAACGGAAAATGAGCATGCAGTCCGGCAGGTGCCGTGAAGATGGGTCGCTCCGCCGATCGCAGGCCTCCGTCTGATACGAACAGCGGGTCTCCGGGGCCAGGCGTGTGGTACACGAGTCGGGTGCCGTCGCGCGACCAGTCGAACTCGGCCACGCCTTCCAGGTATGGTCTCGGTTCGCCGCCCAGTGTAGGCACTGCCCAGACACTGATGTCGCTGCTACTCGCGTTGTTTTGTTTGCGGACCCAGAAGGTGACCAGGGAGCCATCCGGCGAGAATCCGAGGGTTCGGATCGACGGATTCGCGAGTGACGGAGCTCTTCCATGAGTCAGGTTGTGGAACTCACCCGAACCGACCTGCGTCACCCAGACGTCCATCCGTCCGTCCCGGTCCGAGAGAAACGCCACAAAATGGCCGTCGCGTGACACCGCAGCGGCTTCCTGCAGTCCCTCGAAATCTGTGACCGTCTGAAATCGTGCGTTAGCTAGGGGGTTTCGCCAGAAGTGTTCCGTACGCTGAAGCCAGAGGATTGCAACAATCGCCAGCGCCACTGCCATCGCTGGCAGCAGGAAGACTAGCCTCCATCTGGCTCGAGAGGTCCATGTCGAAATTAGCGAAGTCGGCTGTAGAACCAGGTCTGCCGAGGAGGCATTATTGATCCCGTTATCCTCCGCTGCTCGAAGATTCCGTCCGCGCGCCCATGCGTCCAACTCTGCCCGGGAAGCGTAGACCGACCCTATCTTGTCGTGCACGTGCCGGTGAACGGGCATACCCTCTCGTTTCTCCCAGCGCTGGACAGTTTTCACATCCCGTTTGAGGTATGCCGCGACCTCCTTCCACGAATCCAGCCGGTCTTCAACTAGTCGCTCGGACGGCGATGAACTAAGGGATGATTCTCCCATTGCGCTCTCCTGGCTGGTTCGGAGTTATGGCGAACCCGGGTACCAGATTGTACCTCTGTCGCACAAAGGCACGGCAAAGGAGGGCATTCGAGGGCAAACCGAGGAAACGACTACAATTCCGCGCCTTGTCCCTTGAGCTCACCTGCTGATGTGCCCGATTGTGTACGTGGGTCACGAGTAAATCTCAGACTGGAGCTTCTTCATGAAAAACAAAAACCTGGCTTCGGCCGTCCGCTCTCTCTCACTACTTTTGTTGGTTTCGGCCACCTGTGCTTTGGCCCAGGAGCATGGCTCGGCCCCGGAGCGTTGGCCGGTGCACCTCACCGGCCTGATTAACGATTATTCGCCCTTGGATCCGAATATCAAAGGCAGCCCATACGAAATGCATGGGCAATGGTCAATGGACGTCAACCCGGAACGGGGCACCGCCGACTTTTCAGCGGATATGACGATGTCCGGTTACGGGACCACAGCAGGTGTTCTCGACGCAACGAAGGGCGGTGCAGGCGCTCACACGCACCACATCGCATTGACGAACGCTAAGATCACCTGGGACATGACCGGCTGCCCCACATATGCCACCTCCCCCCCAAAAATGGGCTTGCAGTTCAACAACACGGTCAGCCTGATGACGGGGAATGGAAACAACGCCCCCTTCGAGACGACTCCTCCTTCATCGACGCTGCAGGTCTGCGTCACCGGAGGGGATGATGTTAAGTACTCGCTCCCGAATGCGAACATTACGCTCGTTTTCGGGGGGCCTGCGACGACACATTTTGGGACGCAGGCACTCCATGGCGTCGTGCGTGACGCGTCAGCCGACTTCATCGTGAAATATCGATGATTGATCAGTCGGGATGATTGCTGCCATTCCGGGTACTGGTTTCCGACTGAACCTGCGACAACGCAAGCGTGCATTTCCACTCGGCGGCGACGGACGAGAAAAGGAGGTCGACATGCGAAGGAGACCAATGTGCCTGGTGTTGTTTAGTGCCACAATCGCCGCCGCCACGGCTCTCTATCATCCTGGAGGTGCATCGGCGACAATGGCTGAAGAGTACAAAAGCACATCGCTCGCCGTAGGCAGGTTCGGCGAAATGGATGTCTCGAACTCCTTTCCGCATGGCGCAAAAGCCGGGGGGAATACGCAACTCTGGCTATCGCTGCAAGAGACGAAGGGATCATCAGACATATACGTGCAGAGCAATGTCTGGGCGCCTGGCGGAAGCACCGGCTGGCACACGCACCCCGGACATAGCCTGATCATCATCACGGCAGGAACGGTGACGGATTATGAAGGGCACGATCCCGACTGTAAACCACATGTGTACAAAACAGGGATGGCCTTTGTCGATCCTGGTGGCGATCACATACACATCGTCCGGAACGAAGGCGCCGTCGAGGCAAAAACCATCGCCGTCGAGTTCATTCCTGCAGATGCCGCGCGTCGGATTGACGTCGCAGACCCGGGGAACTGTCACTTCTGAGGAGTGCGCGCAGATTCGGCAGTGCCCACCGCAAGCTCCAGGGATTCGGGGCTGACGTTGGCTTCGACCAGGAACGGCAGTTCTGTTCGCCTGACACCTACATTGCCTTGGGAAATAAGGGCCATTGCTGCTACTCCAAGTGCAAGTTGCCGACTGGCCGCCGGTTCTGATGTCGGCAACCCTTTTCCTACGGAGACATTTCTACGGATCAGGACTCGCTGGCCAGTGGAGCGAATTCCACCGTCCAGCAACGGAACGCGTCTCAGCCGAATTCGAGCCCGTTTACCGCTCCTGCCGTCAGCTTACCCAAAGGCGGAGGGGCGATTCAGGGCATCGGCGAGAAGTTCGCTGTCAATCCCGCGAACGGTACAGCTTCGTTTGAGATGCCCATCTTCACCGGTCAAAGCCGCTCAGGCTTCTATCCGAAACTCAGTCTCAAGTATGATTCCGGCTCTGGCAACAGCCCGTTCGGGTTTGGCTGGCACCTTTCAGTCCCTTCGATCACCCGAAAAACCGACAAGGGCCTTCCCCAATACTTCGACGACGAACGGTCCGATGCCTTCATTCTGTCCGGCGCGGAGGACTTGGTTCCAAAACTTGTTCCGCCGGCGCCGAACACCGGTGCGCAGACCGGAACCTGGACGCCCGACATCTATCAGGCCAAGTCGCAGGGGCAGAATTACACCGTCCAACGTTACCGACCCCGCATCGAGGGATTGTTCGCGCAAATCGAGCGCTGGACCAACAACGCGACCGGCGATGTGTTCTGGAAATCGGTTTCCAAGGAAGACATCACGAGCCTTTATGGCATCGATCTGTCCACACGGATCGCCGATCCTCATGTGCCCGGGCGTATCTTCTCCTGGTTACTCAGCCTTACCTACGACGATGTGGGCAACGTCGCAGTCTATCAATATAAAGCGGAAGATACGAATAATGTTCCGCCTTCGCTTCAGGAACTGCATCGCCAAGTCACCGCCAATCGTTATTTGAAGAGCATCCAGTATGGCAACCTCACACCGTACTTTCCCGCAACTGATCCAACCTTGCCCACCAACTGCTGTTTTGAAGTTGTCTTTGACTACGGCGAGCACCAGGTGCCAGTGCCAACTCCACAAGAGGTGCTGCCCTGGCGGTGCCGTCCCGATCCTTTCTCCAGCTACCGCTCCACTTTTGAAGTGCGCACCTACCGGCTCTGTTCCCGCGTTCTGATGTTCAACAACTTTCCCAATGAACTGGGAGCCGCGGCCTACCTCGTGCGGTCTACTGACTTGAATTACTCCTGCAATGAGCAACCGTCCGATCCTGACGATGCCATCTACACGTTTCTCGCCTCGGCCACGCAAACGGGCTATTTTCTGCAAACGGGCGGAAGCTACATCACCAGTTCGATGTCCCGCTCGAATTCGAATACACGAGAGCGCAAATCGATCCGATTTTGCACGTTGCTGGGGAGGCAAGCCTGGAAGATTTGCCGGTGGGCGTGAGCGCCGGCTATCAGTGGGTTGATCTTGATAGTGAGGGCTCGCCGGGAATCCTTACCCATGAAGGCGATAGCTGGTTTTACAAGCGCAACATCAGCAACCCTCCCCTGCCCGGTCAAAATGCGGCCGCCCGTTTCGAACCGGCCGAGGTGGTGGCGACCATCCCCTCGGTCAGCAATCTGAATGCTGGGGCGCAACAGCTCATGGATCTCGCGGGCGATGGCGAAATCTGTCTGGTGCAATTCTCGCGCCCACTGGCCGGCTACTATGAGCGCGACGAGAGCTGTCGCTGGCGTTCGTTTAGAGCTTTTCGTTCCATACCAACCATCGATTGGCATGACCCGAACCTGCGGACGGTCGATCTGAACGGCGATGGTTTTGCGGACATTCTGATCACGGAGAACGAGGTTTTCACCTGGTATCCCTCGCGTGCGCGAGAGGGGTTTGGAGCCGCGCAGACCGTCCGAAAGCCATTCGACGAAGACTGCGGACCAGCGGTGATTTTTGCCGATGGTACTGAGTCGATCTACCTTGCCGATATGTCGGGCGACGGCTTCAGGGACCTCGTGCGCATCCGCAATGGAGAGGTTTGCTACTGGCCAAACCGAGGATATGGCCGCTTCGGCGCAAAGATCACGATGGATGCGGTGCCGGTTCTCGACAATTTGGATTTGTTCGACGAAAAGCGGATTCGGCTGGCCGACGTAGATGGTGACGGTACTACTGACATTATTTACTTAGGCCGACAAACGGTTCGCGTCTGGTTCAACCAGTCCGGAAACAGCTGGAGTAGGCCACAAACATTCTCTGAGTTCCCCCTCACCAATGACCTGGATTCGATCTCCGCTGTCGATCTACTGGGTAACGGAACCTCCTGTCTCGTATGGTCCTCTCCTCTCCCCGAGGATGCAGCTCGGCCGATGCGCTACATCGACCTCATGGGCGGACTCAAGCCGCGTTTGCTGGTGAAGATCTGCATAACCTCGGAGCCGAGACACGGATCACGTATGCCGCTTCGACCAAGTTTTATCTGCAAGATCGGGCACAGGGCCATCCTTGGGTCACGCGCCTTGCCTTTCCCGTGCAGGTAGTTGAGCGGGCCGAAACCTATGACTGGATCAGTCGCAATCGTTTTGTCGGATGTGTTGCAACTTTTAGGGTGGCTGGCTGGTGACGTGAAAGAATCGCGAAATGGGAACCCGACCGGCGATCTTCAAATGGCGGCAGACCGAACCCGGCCTCATACTCTGTGCAGTCCGATGGTATCTTCGCTATTCTCTTTCGCTGCGCGATGTTGAGGAGCTGCTGGAGGAGCGCGGTCTCCATGTCGATCACACAACCGTCTGGCGCTGGGTGCAGGATTACGGCCCGGAGTTGGAGCAGCGACTGCGAAAGCATCTCAAGCCG
>Ga0210390_10005868_pt1 | contig 10269 bp, 8 predicted proteins | sample IncBWH11OmetaG_FD_161050 | JGI IMG/M metagenome (GOLD analysis project Ga0210390, IMG submission 161050) | Forest soil microbial communities from Barre Woods Harvard Forest LTER site, Petersham, Massachusetts, United States - Inc-BW-H-11-O ... | reverse complement strand
GGTTGAAGAAGCCTCGACCGGGCCGCTGACTCCGCAAGAGATCGACCTCACCCAGGACTCGATCCTCCGCGACCCGCTTCACGTTCCGCTGCGCAGCATGGAGATGCTTCAAGCGCCGGCCCCTTGCATCCGCCGATCGTCGGGTTCATCAGGACCTTCAGCAAAGTCCCCGAGCGGGATGTTCCGTGCGTCGGGCCGGTGCAACGAACAACGCCTCAGGCGGTGCGCCGACACGACGCTGAGGCACCTGCCAGGCGGGGACCTAACGGGCGGGCACCATCGGCCGTTCGCCCGGAGCGCCGGCGGCACCGGCGGCGAGCATTTCGTACTGTGCCTTGGTGCCCTCGTCGGAGATGCGGAGCAGCAGCGCGATCAGGATGTAGTTCGACACCAGCGAGGATCCGCCGTACGCCACGAACGGGAGCGTGACCCCGGTGAAGGGCAAGAGCCGCACCACCCCCGCCATGATGAAGAAGGCCTGGAACCCGACGATCAGCGTCAGCCCGGTGGCCATCAGCCGTGAGAAGTCCGACCGGGCGGCCTGCGCGATGCGGAACCCGGCGCCGATCAGGAGGACGAAGGCGAGCACCACGGCGATCGCCCCGACCATCCCCAGTTCCGTGCCGATCGCGGCGAAGATCATGTCGCTCGTCAGTTCGGGGACGTAGCTGGTGAAGTTGTCGAGGCCGAGCCCGGTGCCACCGACCCCTCCGGTGCCCATGCTGAACCACGCCTGGCGCAGCTGATAGCCGTTGTTGTTGTAGTTGGTCGCGGTCTGCCACGGGTTCTGCCACGCGTCGATGCGTATGTGCACCTGGGAGAAGTAGTGGGCCGCGATGAAGGCGCCCACCCCGAAGAGGATGAGGCCCAGCACGAGGTAGCCGACCCGGCCGGTGGCGACCCAGAGCAGACCGATGAACAGGACGAACAGAAGTGCGGCAAAGCCGATGTCGTCTTCGAGGCCGATGATCGCCATCGCCGCGCCCCAGGCCACGATGATCGGCAGGAGCGGGCGGGGGTCGAGGAACAGGCGGTTGCCGACCTGCGCCGTCGGGATCGTGAGCAACTCCTTGTTCTCGGCGAAGTACGAGGCGAAGAAGATGCACAGGAGGATCTTGGACAGTTCGACCGGCTGGAAACGGATGCTGCCCAGATGCACCCACAGCCGTGCCCCGTTGATCGGCGAGAAGGCGAGAGGCAGCACGAGCAGGATGCCGGCGAGCAACAACAGCAGATAGCGATACCGCTCGAGGTCCCGCGAGTGGCGCACGATGAGGAGTGTCAGGACGTAGGCCCCGATCCCGATCAACGTCCAGAGCGCCTGGTTGCGTGCTTCACCGATATAGGGGTGCACGTTGGTTCCCGGGACGACCACGCTGTCCCATCTCGCGATGACGACGTAGCCGATGCCGTTGAGCAGCGCAGCCACCGGCAGCACCACCGCGTTGGCATCGGGTACCAGCCAGCGGTTTGCCATGTGGGCCGCCAGCGCAAGGCCGAGAACGACGCCCAGGAACGGACTGATGTCGGTCGGGACCTTGGAGTTCTGGCCGAGGGACGCGACGATGTAGAGAGCGACGATCAACAGCGACCCGAAGACGAGCAGCACCAGCTCGGTGCGTCGCTTCGGTTTCGGGCCGAATACGTAACGCGGCAATCCCGCCGCGCTGCGAGTTCGGGTACCTGGCGGCACGGGCGAATCGTACTTGTGAGGGGTAGAGTCGGTGGTGACAGCCCTGTCGGATTCGTCACTGTCGTCACGTCCGTTGTCGGCGCAAAACCGGGCCGAACAGCGTTTTTCCGCCCATGACCCAGACCGAGCCCCAATCCCAACCCCAGGCGCAACCGCCTGACCCGGCTGCGGGCGCCGACAACCAGCGTTCACCGTCGCAAACGGAGGGTTCTCCGGCCCAGGCCCCGGCCACGCCCGCAGAACACCCCCGGCCCCCGAGCTACCAGCAGATCGAGGCGTTCGGCTACCAGCGCTTCACGAACAGGGAGCAATCCAGGCTCGACTTCGGTGCCCGCCTCCTCGATCTGGCCGAGGATGACGGCCTGCCGCTCATGGAGCGGGCGAAGTTCCTCGCCATCTTCTCCGAGCTGCTCGACGAGTTCTACCAAATCAGGGTCGCGGCCCTCGAGGACCAGGTCGCCGCCGGCGTGCGCACCCGCTCGGTCGACGGCCTCAGGCCAGGCGAGCAGCTCACGATGATCCGGGGCCGGGTCGAGGACCTCGTCGCCCGCGAGGACCGCATCTTCTTGGATCTCATCGTCCCCGCCCTCGCCGAGGCCGGCATCCGCTTTTCCGACTGGTCCTCCCTCGATGACGACGACCGTGAGCACCTCGTGGAGGTTTTCCAGCGCGAGATCTACCCCGTCCTCACCCCCCTCGCCGTCGACCCCGGCCACCCGTTCCCCTACATCTCCAACCTCTCGCTCAGCCTCGTCGTCGAGGTCCAGGACCCCTCGACCAGCGAGCGCCGCATCGCACGCGTCAAGGTCCCGCCCGCGCTGCCCCGCTTCGTGGTCATGCCCGACGGCGAGCGCTTCGTGCCGCTCGAGCAGGTCATCGCCGCCCACCTCGACACGCTCTTCCCGGGCATGACCATCGGCTACCACCACGCATTCCGGGTCACCCGCAACGCCGACCTCGCGCTCGAGGAGGACGAGGCCGACGACCTCCTGGTCGCGATCGAGATGGAGCTCCGCCGCCGCCGCTTCGGCAAGGCGCTCCGCCTCGAGGTCGAGCCCGGCATGTCCGACGAACTCGTCGACCTCCTCGCCACCGAGCTCGAAGTCGGCCGCGACGGCGTCTTCCGTGTCGCCGCCCCGCTCGACCTCAGCGGCCTCTGGTCCGTGTACGCGCTCGACCGCCCCGACCTGCACGCCGAGACCTGGACGCCGATGACGCCGCCCCGCCTCGCCTCGGCCTCGCACGATCCGAACGAGTTCTTCGCCATGCTCCGAGAGCGCGACGTGCTCGTCCACCACCCCTACGACTCGTTCGCCACCTCCGTCGAGGCCTTCGTGGCCCAGGCAGCCGACGACCCGGCGGTCCTCGGCATCAAACAGACCCTGTACCGGACCGGCTTCGACAGCCCGATCGTCCAGGCCCTCATCCAGGCGGCCGAGAACGGCAAACAGGTCGCCGCCATCGTCGAGTTGAAGGCCCGCTTCGACGAAGAGGCCAACATCGGATGGGCCCGGGCGCTCGAAGAAGTGGGCGTCCACGTCGTATACGGCATCGTCGGCCTCAAGACCCACTCCAAGACTGCGCTCGTCCTACGACGTGAGGATGACGGCGTCCGCCCCTACTGCCACGTGGGCACCGGCAACTACAACTCGAAGACGGCCCGCATCTACGAGGACCTCGGCCTCCTCACGTCGGACCCCGTCATCGGCGCCGACGTCGGTGCGTTGTTCAACTACCTGACCGGCTTCTCCAAGCACGCTGACTACCGCGAGATCCTCGTGTCGCCCGTCACGGTCCGCAAGCGCATCATGGCCATGATCGAAGAGCAGGCCGACGCCGGCCCCGCCGGCCGCATCGTGATGAAGGTCAACGGCCTGACCGACGCTGCCATGATCGACGCGCTGTACCGCGCATCGGGCGCCGGCGTACAGATCGACCTCGCCGTGCGCGGCCTGTGCCGCCTGCGCCCCGGCATCCCCGAGCTGTCCGAGAACATCCGCGTCCGTTCCATCGTCGGCAGCTTCCTCGAGCATTCGAGGATCTACCGCTTCGGTGGTGCCCCCGTCGACCCGGCGGCCGGACCGGGTCTGCCTCTCAAGGTCTTCATCGGCTCGGCGGACCTCATGGGCCGCAACCTCGACCGCCGCATCGAAGTCGTTGTGCCGGTCCACGATCCCGAGCTCCAGGCGCGCCTCTTCGAGGTGCTCGACCTGGTCTTCACGGACGACACCAACGCCTGGGAGCTGGGCTCGGACCGGCGTTGGCGGCGAGTGCCCAACACGCACGGTGTCAGCTCGCAGGACCGCCTCAAGGAACTGGCCCGCGAGCGTGCCCGCCGTCAACGCGATTCCGAACTGCGCGTCGGCTTCGATGACGAAGGGGAAGCCCGGCCGCCGTTGTCGCCTTCGGCCGACTGACGCGAGGGAGTTCGCAGTGCCCACCGACGCCCGGGGCGCCTTGCTCGTCGAGTACAGGGACGCGTGCGAAGCCTTCGCCGCGGGCCTTCGTGCCGTCGGCGACCGATGGGAAGCCCCGACGCCGGCAAGAGAGGGAAACGCCGGCCAGGTCGTCGACCACGTCTTCGCGTCCCATCAATCGCTGTTGCTGCGGCCGCTCGATGTCACCCCGGTCGAACCCGGGAACGATCGCGTGGAGCGTTGGAGCACTATCGTCGCCTCTCTCGTGCCGGCACTCGAGCGACCACAGGCGCTCGACGGCCGCGAGCTGCTCGTGGGCGTCCTCGCGACCGATGTGCTCGTGCACAGCTGGGACCTCTCCCGCGCAGCCGGGGTGACAGTGTCTCTGGACTCCGCGCTCTGCCGATCCGGCTACGGGCGTGCGATGGCGAACCGGAGGGTGCTCGAAGAAGCCGGTGCCATCGAACGGGACAACGCGGTACCCGACGACGCGCCAATCCAGGACCGCTTGCTGGGGCTCTTTGGCCGGAACCCCAATTGGGGCTACCCGGCGTCTTAGGGAACAGCTAGCCGGTGTTTTCGGCGCAAATGTGCATTCTTGGCGCAGCGCGCCGGTACGATCCAGCGCATGGCGAGCAATTTGGCTCTGCGCATGCGCGGGATCGCAGCGGGCCGTGGCTGGGGCTGGCCGGCGCTCTCGGGCGCCTTGGCGGTCATCGGGGTCGTCGTCCTCGCCGTCGTCCACCAGCAGATCGACCTGAGCACGTACCTGCTGGGCGGCCAGCACGCCTGGGCGAACAACTTGTTCTCCGTCACCTTGCCGAAGGACGGGCTCGGGTTCACCTACCCGCCGTTCTCTGCGTTGCTCTTTGCCCCGGGCGCCCAGGCGCCATTGGTGGTGGCGGAGGTCGCGTTCTCGCTCTTCAACCTCGTCGCAGTTTTCGCACTCATCGCGGTGTGCCTGCGCGCGGTGTGCGACCAGCTCGACAAGCGGACCATCCTCTGGTGGGCGCTGATGCTGCTCATCCCGGTCGTGTTGCTCGATCCCGTGCGCCAGACGTTCCTGCTGGGTCAGGTCAACATCCTCCTGGCCCTCATGGTCGTGGCGGACATGACGCTCGACCTGCCGCTGCCCCGCGGCATCCTCGTGGGGCTGGCTGCGGCGATCAAGGTGACACCGATCATCCTCATCCCGTACCTCTTCCTGACCAGGCAAGGCCGCGCCGGTCTCCGGGCGTCGGTCACCTTCTGTGTCGCCGGGCTCTGCGCGGCCGCCGTCAACTTCTCGACGTCGTGGGCCTACTGGACGCACTACATCCGCGACCCCCAGCGAGCGGGCATGCTGTCGTGGATCGGCAACCAAGGCGTCCTCGGCGCGCTGGAGCGGATGATCGGCCACACCGTCAGTACGCCGGTCACGTTCGGCATCGTCCTGAGCGTGGCGGCCGTCGGTCTCGCCGTCGCCGCCGCGGCCTATCGCCGTTCATCGCCACTGCTCGGGCTCCTTGTCGTCGAAGCAGCGGAATCTCTGGCGAACCCGGTGTCGTGGTCGCACCACTTCATCTGGGTCGTGCTGCTGATCGCCTGGCTGGCGCTGGCACCCGACCGGCCGCGCTACGGGGAGTGGCTCGCCCTCGGCGTCGCTGCGCTCTTCTGGGCTGCCCCACCGTGGTGGGCACCCCACGGTCCGGGGATCATCTTCGCGGGACGTGGTTGGCTGATCCCGCTGTCCGACGCCTACGTGCTGCTGTTCATCGGATTGGTGGTGGGCGCGGGTGTCCGCGTGTTCCGTGCGCCGGTCGGGCGGCCTGCGTACCGCCGGCGCGGCACGGTCGCCCCCTCCGGCATCAGTTCCTGATCAGGCAGGCTCGCCCGCCAGCACGAGCATGCGGGCGGCGCGGTCGACGCGGCTCGCGTGCCCGCTCTTTGACCGCGAGACCTTCCATCCGGTGACGACGAAGAGCTTCTCGGGGTCGCCCGGCTGATATTCGCTCTGACGCGGTTCGCCGATGACCCGGAAGAACACATTCCGGGCGTGGTACCACGCAAGGAGCAGGTCGTGTGGTTCGGGTGCCACGAAGAAGGTGGCGACGAGGACGGAGCCGGGCCCGGCCCGCGCCCGCACCGCCGCGAACATGTTCGCCGTCGCCTCGAGCGTGAGGTACGGCACCAGACCCTCGGCGAGGAAGAGCGTGGGGGTGTCGGCGTCATGACCGGCACCCTCGAGGGTCGCGTCGAGGTCTTCGCGCAGCAAGTCGATCGGCACATAGATCACGCCCTCGGGCGAGACGCCGAGGGCAGCGAGCCGACGGCGCTTGTCCTCCTGGGTGCTGGGAAAGTCGACCTCGAACCATCGGGTCGGCGCTCCACCGAAGCGCAGGGCCCGCCCGTCGTAGCCCGCACCGAGGATGACGATCTGTTCGACGCCGCGGCCGATGGCGTTGGCAACTTCCGCGTCGATGAACTGTGTCCGGTGGTTCACGCCGGAAGGGCGAGCGAAGTTGAAGGTCACGTTGCCGCCAACGTCCCGATAGAGCGTCTGCTCACCCTCGAGGTCGCCCGTTGGCGTCGACGAGCGTGTCGGTGCCAGGGCGGCACGGCGAGCCGCGACCCAGCGCGCCGTCAGCGAGGGGCGGTGGGCGCGCATGCACTCATCGGGGGTCGTGGCGGGCTCAGGACGAAAATGCCTGGCCGCCCGTGCTCGGATGGGAGCGAACGCCGGCAGCCAACCGGGCGCGCCCGACCCGCAGTGACAGGTAGGAAGCGCCGCCGAAGGGGATGGGCAACCAGAAGTTCACGAGCCGCCAACTGAGGACGCCGGCCGCGGCGACGCCGGCCGGCACCCCGAAACCCTTCAGGACGGCGATGAGCGTCAACTCGATCACGCCGAGGCCGCTCGGCGTCAGCGGAATGACGGCGATGATGTTGGCGAGGCCGTAAGCGACGAGCACGTCGATGGGCGACACGTGGGCGCCGAAGGCAAAGAGGAACACCCAGAGCGAGGCCGCATCGAGGATCCAGTTGGCGGCCGCCCAGATGCCGGCCCGGGTCAGGAGCTCCGAACTGGTGAAGAGAATCTTCATCCGGTCGGCGACCTTCTGGAGCAACGAAGTCAAGCTTTCGGTGCGCACGAAGGGAAGGCGGTCGCCCACCCGCTTCACGAACACGGATGCTTGGCGCTCACCCCGGGTGAGGAGGAAGACGAGACCGGCGAAGATGGCGAGCAAGAGCACACCCAGGATGGCGCCGAAGCCATAAGCCGGGTTGTACCCCTGGAGCGGGATGGAGATCAGGAGCGCCAAGAAGAAGATCAGGTTCAGGACGACCGCCGAGCCGATGCCCTGCGCCGCGAGCCCGAAGGCGGCGGTGCTACCTGGCACATTGGACTCGGTGAGCAACCGATAGCTGGCGGCCGTGCCCGGCACGGTGCCGCCGGGAAGGGTGTGACTGATCGCCAGCGCCCACATGTTGATGCGGAAGATGCGAAAGCGCGAAGGCGCGCCGGGCGAGAGGACCGTATGCGTGAGCTCCGCGTACGACACCAGGGCGCCGAGCTCGAGGATGACACCGAGGATCAGCCACAGGAAATTCAGATGGTGGAGCTGATGGAACTCCTTGCGGGCACTCGCGAGCTCGGGGAGCAGGATGTACTCGAGGACGAAGAACAGCGCCACGATCATCAACGTGATCTTCACGTTCCGCGGCATCCAGTGCCGCCGCTGTCGCGGTGGCTCGGACGTCGCTTTCCGCGCAATCTGGGCGGCGGGTGGTGGAGTCGCGGGACCCGGAGAAGCTGCTCCCGGGGGCTGCGCCCCCGGTTCCCCCGGGTCGACGTCGTCCATCCGGCTCATGCTTCCACGTCCACCACGCGAGTAACCGCCTTTTCGGGGGTCCCACCTGCCAAGCTGGATCCCACTATGCCCGCGGAGCACCACGACACGTGGCGGTCCAAGCTGTCGGGAACGGCGGAACGGCGGGGGATCCCGCTCGGGTCGATCGTGGTGACGGTGGCTGTCGTCATCGGGCTCGTGGACCTCAACGCGGCCCTGATCCTGGGTGTGTGGGTGCTCAGGACGATCGTGCTGTATCTGATCGTCGCTTTCTTCATCACCCTGTTGATGACACCGGGGACCCGGTTTCTCAAACACCGGGGGATGTCGCACGGCGGAGCCACCGCCACGGTGTTCCTGCTGGGCGCGCTCATCCTCATTGGCCTCGTTTACCTGTTCGCCTCGCCGCTCGTGACGGCGGTCTCGCACTTCGCGGACCAATTGCCCACCTTGGTGAGGCAAGCCAAAAAGGGTCACGGGTGGCTCGGCCACCTGGTCTACCGCCTCCATCTGCAGAAATACCTCTCGGAGAGCTCCTCGAAGATCACCTCGCAGATCACCAAGGTGCTCAAGCCCGCCACGGCGTTCTCCGTCGGCGCCGCAGCTTTCTCCACCATCGTCGCCATCGCGACGATCGCCGTGTTGACGTTCTTCACCATGCTCGAGGCCCCGAGGATGTGGACCGGCTTCCTGAGCATCTTCAAGCCCACTACCTCCGCCCGCCTGGCCCGGGTGGTCGACGAGACGATCCGCTCCATCACCGGCTACATGGGCGGCAACTTCCTCACCTCGATCATCGCCGGCGTGATCTCCGGTGTGACCCTGGCCATTCTCGGCGTGCCGTTCGCGCTGCTGCTCGGCGTCTTCGTCGGCCTCGTCGACCTCTTGCCGTTGGTCGGTGGGCTGATAGCCGGCGTGCCGGTGGTGGTCATCGCAGTGATCCACTCGTTCTCCGCCGGGATCGTCATGCTCATCGTGTTCCTTGCGTACCAGCAGATCGAGAACCACATCCTCAATCCGATCGTCATGAGCAAGACGGTGCGGCTCAACCCCTTCTGGGTGCTGATCGCCGTGCTCGTAGGCGCGACGCTGGGGGGTCGCGTGGCCGGGGGGCTCGGCGCCTTCGTCGGCGCGCTGGTCGGCATCCCATTCGGCGGCGCCATCCAGGTCATCATCCGAGAGTTGCGCAAGGGACCCGACGCACCGGTGTCCCCCGAGGAGCTGATGGGCACAGGCGCACCGAGCTTCTCCGAACCGTCAGACATCTGAGCCCCCGGGCCGACTTTGCCGTCTCAGGCGTCGTTGGTGTCGAGCCCAATGGCCGTGAGCCACGTTTAGTGCGGGTGGAACGCAACGGCCGTCCAAATCGTCGGAGATCCTGGTCGAGGGCGGTAGCGGTCCGGCCGCCGGGAGGGGGCCGCTCAGGGCCGGGTCGGTGGCCTCACCTAAACTGGATCTTCTTATGCGGCCATTGGTGGTCATCCCGACCTACAACGAGGCGGAGAACATCGAGCGGATGCTGCAACGGGTCCACGAGTGCCTCCCTGAGGCGGGCGTGCTCGTGGTCGACGACGGCAGCCCGGACGGGACCGCCGAGTTGGTCGAGGCGGCACGCGGCGGGTTCCGCGACGTGCACCTGTTGCGCCGGAAGGAGAAGTCTGGGCTTGGCAGCGCGTACCGGGCCGGCTTCGGCTGGGGGCTCGAGAAGGGTTACGACGCCTTCATCGAGATGGACTGCGACTTCTCTCACGACCCGGCGGCGCTGCCGGGGCTGGTCGCGCCGATCGCTCAGGGCTACGAGGTCGTCATCGGGTCCCGCTATGTCGACGGCGGGTCGATCCCGAACTGGGCGTGGCACCGCGAGCTGTTGTCGCGGGGCGGCAACCTCTACGCCGCAGCCGTGCTCGGGTTGGGCGTGCGGGACTCGACGGCCGGGTTCCGCTGCTATGCGGCGTCGATCCTGCAACGGCTGGACCTCGGGCGGATCCGGGCGGAGGGCTACGGCTTCCAGATCGAGATGACGTACCGCTCGAAACAGTGCGACGCGGCGATCACCGAGGTGCCGATCTCGTTCGTGGACAGGGCGGCGGGGGAGTCGAAGATGTCCTCGTTCATCGTGGTGGAGGCGCTGGCGTTGGTGACGTGGTGGGCGCTGGGCCGGCTGGTCGCGCCGGTGCGACGGCTGGGTCGCGGGGGTCGCGGGGGTAGAAAGGATCCGGGCCAGACGGTTGGTTCGAGTCCGAACGCTTCGGCGGTCGGATCGGGGTCGGGGTCGGACTCGGGGGAGCCCGACGAGGTGAGGGTGCCATGACCGTAGATACGACCGGCG
>Ga0210390_10005867_pt1 | contig 10270 bp, 9 predicted proteins | sample IncBWH11OmetaG_FD_161050 | JGI IMG/M metagenome (GOLD analysis project Ga0210390, IMG submission 161050) | Forest soil microbial communities from Barre Woods Harvard Forest LTER site, Petersham, Massachusetts, United States - Inc-BW-H-11-O ... | reverse complement strand
AACATCAGCCCTACCAACGCGAAATGGTTCTTCGACAACTTCAACGCCGGTGATCCCATCGTGGTGACCAACTCCAGCGGCGGCACCTACTCCAGGCACGACGGCTCCAACGACTGGCAAAGCTAGCTCGCGGCGCTTCGAGAGGAGCGGATGGTCGACCCTGCCATCCGGGCCCCGGCTTCTTCGTCCTGTGGTCTGAGGACGTGAGACTCAACCACGAGGTATTCGACAAAGCCGAAACCACAGCTTCGGTAACCAGATTCTCACCGTTGTGGCGGATCCGCCGTATTGACGTCGCGAAGATGAGAATTCCGCCACCCGAACACAAGCCGCCGCACCGCCGTCGTAGCATCGTTCGTCGCCGCACAGTCCCGAGGCATCGCCGCACCCATCCTCATCGTGCGGCGGCTCCGCTCCCGAACTGCCCCCAGGCGGGCATCCGCGCGTAACAGTCGGACGAACGCCGACGCCACAGGATTGAATGGCGTGCAGTCTCCCTCGCTAGGCGGCACCAGATCCGCGGTCGGACCATGCCCCGATCGTAAGCCGTACCAGTCGATGCCATCGACATCATGTCTGAAGGACAAAAGGGAATGGTTGGGCACGATTCTCGAAATCCTTGGTGGCTCTATTCATTGCTCTGAATCCTCTTGGCCGCCACTCATCGCAGCCTCGGCGGAGCCAAACGGGAACCAGCCGACTTCCACATACGGGCGTTTTCCGTCGGCGAGCTGTTCGAGTGCTGCTTGTGCCATGTTTGCGGCAGCTGGTAGTGCCAAAAGTCGATCCTGGGTGCGGAGGTAGTGATCGAACGCGGTGCGATAGCCAACGTCGTGGGCCGTCTCGATCATGTGCTTGCACGCCGCGACACTGGCTAAGCTGTCCGCATTGAGCGGGGCAACGATCTGCTCCCACGCGGCAAACAGCCCGCCGACGGGCACGACTTGGTCGATCAGCCCCCAGCTCGCCGCCTGCACAGCGTTGAGTACTGCGCCACCGAGCAGCAGTGCCTTAGCTCGACCAATCCCGATCATCCGCGGCAGGTACCAGGTAGCCATGCCACCGAGAATGCCGACTTCCCGGGAGGCGGTGATGGCGAAAACGGCTCGGTCCGATGCCACTCGGATGTCGCACGCGATGGCCAACTGAACGCCACCTCCCAGGCAATACCCGTCAATAAGAGCAACGACGACCTGATCCAGCGAGCGCAGATTCGCCAGCATGGAGTCCCAGCATTCCGCAGATGTGGGATCGAGGCTCCCACGGGCTCCGAGTTCCTTCATATCGAGACCGGTACACCAATGTTCGCCAGAAGACCGAATCGCCACCGCATCGAAGTCGTCGCGATCGCGCAGCCCCTCGGTGATATCGAGGAGGTCCCTCATCAGCGCCGCGTTCTGGGCGTTATGGATCTCAGGTCGGCACAGAGTAATGAAAACGCGGCGGCCGTCCTGGCGGACGTCAGCGGTTTCATGAGAGCGCTCGTGCATATCGATCATGTCAGCCTCCTCGACTTTGAGACGTTCGGCACAAACTATTTCGCGGCCGGATGAAACGATCACCCTGAGTTGCCGGTAGCCCGAGGTGTGGGTATAGACCCCCGGATAAGTCAGCTAACGTTGGCGTGGCTCCCGCCGTAACCGGTTGTCGCTCAATCAATCTGAGCCTCGCCGACGCCATTGCCCGACAGTGCTTACGCGAATCGCGGGAATAGCGCCAGCGCGTTGTCACGCTCCACGCCACGTAGTTGCTGTGGGGTGAACCCGTCGAAGCTGGTGAGGTTGGCGATGTTGCGTTCGACGGTGGGTTCGGGGGCTGCGGGCCAGTCGGTGCCGAACAGGATGTGCTCGGGGGTCGTGACTTCCAGTGTGGGCAGCAATGAGTTGCGGCTGCCAGCCAGCGCGGTTTCGTAGTAAAGGGCGCATAGCACTGTGGCGACGTGGGCGGGGTCGATGTCGGCGTCGTGTGCGCCGCGCCCCATCACGGTGTGCTCGCCGATCCGCCAGCCCAGTGCCGGGAGGGCGCCGCCGCAGTGCGCCAGGATCAGCCGAAGGTTTGGGTGTCGCTGGAAGAACCCCGTGTAAAGGCCGTTGGTGATGTTGCGCGCGGTGTCGAATGGGAATTCGACGATCGAGGAGGGCCGACCGAAGCCAAGCACGTCGATGCACGGGGAGTCGATCGGATGGACGAACACCGGCGCTTGGCGTTGTTCTAGTTCGGCAAGTACCGGTTCCAGGAAGGGATCGCCGAAGTAGTGGCCGGCAACGTTGGAGGTCAGCACAACCCCGTCCAGGCGCAATTCGTCTAGGGCGTAGCCGAGTTCGGCCAGCGCTTGGTCGGGCCCGTCGGCGGGCAGACTGGCGAAGGCGCCGAACCGGCCCGGGTGCGTCGCGATCAGTTCGGCGTTGGCTTCGTTGATCATTCGACAAGTCCGTGTCCCGAATTCGGGGTCCTCGGCGGTGCCGGCGAAAGCCATCGGAAGGGACACCACTTGCGCGGCAATGCCCTGCCGGTCCATATACGACAGTGCCGCCTCGGGAGTCCAAAGCACCGAAATCTGATAGCCGCCTGTCGGCCGAAACCCGCGCTTGAGTAACGGCGCGATCACATCCTCAGAGATCGCGTGGGTGTGGACATCAATGCGGTTGCTCATCGGGCGGGCCTTCCCTCGGGCGCTACACCACACCCGTCCATGACACGAGTCGCGGCTCTGAGCATGACGCTAAGGCCGCTGGATGTCGCAAGTCAAATAAAATCCGATGAATCTGGCCAATCTCCCTCCGACCATGGAGAACATCCCCGCCTCCAATCACGAGTGAACATGTCGTTGAACTGTGATTACCCACTGTAGTCGATCGCCTGGCGTCTAAGACTAAGTAACTTGTCACTCGACATTTAAATTGCTACGGTAGTCGCATCCAACAGCCGTGGAGGGACTATGCGAGTCGGTGACATCACCGTCTATCCGTTGCTCGACGGCGTGATGCCCGTGCCCGCGGCCCTGCTCTATCCGGACGTCGCGGCGACGACCTGGCAACGTCTGGCCGGCACGGCCGACAAGGGCGGATCGCTGCGCATCCCGTTCGGCGGGTTCCTCGCTGTCGACGATCAGGACCGTCGTGTCGTCTTCGATCTGGGCGGCGGCCCGGCTCCTCAGTTGCTCCCTGATGCGGATCTTCCGCCCGTTCGCGAACTGCTGCCGGGGTGTCTAGCGGAGCTGGGCTGCGCCCCTGACGCGGTGACCGATGTGGTCTTCAGTCATCTCCATCTCGATCACATCGGCTGGGCCACCACGGATGATCGGCCCACCTTCCCCGGCGCGAGGCACCATATCCACGCTCTGGATTGGCAGCACTTCGTCGTCGAATCCGCTGATGCGTCAGTGCGAAACAAGATCAGTCCCCTCCACGAGTCGGTGCAGCTCTGGGACGGAGACGACAATTCCCTGTACGACTGGCTTCGCCTCGTCCATGCCCCGGGCCACACACCCGGCGCATCCATCGCGCTGATCGAGTCACGTGGTCAGCGCCTGGCCCTTATCGGTGATCTCTTCCACCATCCAGCGGCGGTCGATCACCCGCATTGGCGTTGCAGTTTCGACTGGAACGAGATGGCCGCGGCGTCCACTCGACACAAATGGGCGGACATTCTGCGCAAGACACGTACACCCCTGATCGGGCCGCATTTTCTTGACTTCAAACCGGTGACGATCTCGTGAGAGCGGCGGTGTGCAGGCAGGGCAGCGACCTATTTCGCTTGGAAGAACTGATCATTGGCGATCCTCGGGCCGACGAGGTGCTGGTGCGCTTCACCGCGACCGGGCTATGTCACACGGACCTCGTCGTGGCGGGCGGGTGGATGCCAACACCGTTCCCGGTGGTTGCCGGGCACGAGGGAGCTGGGATCGTCGAGGCGGTCGGATCCGCCGTCTCCGGATTCGCCCCCGGGGATCGCGTTGTGGCCAGTTTCAGTTTCTGCGGCAGCTGCCGAAACTGTCTGATCGGCCAGCCTGCCTACTGTCCCGACCACTTCCCGCTCAACTTCGGCGCCCAGCGCGCCGACGGGACGGTCGGACTTCGCGACGCCTCGGGCGATCCGGTGCGGGACCACTTTTTTGGCCAGTCGTCGTTCGCCGACTACGGGTTATGCCGACCCAGCAGCCTGATCCGGATACCGGAGACGTCCCCGCCCGACCATGTGCTCGCCCCGCTGGGCTGCGGCGTCATCACCGGCGCCGGCGCGGTGTGGAACGCGTTGAAGGTCTCGGCGGACGCTACGGTCGCAGTTTTTGGCGCCGGGGCGGTCGGCCTGAGCGCGGTGATGGCCGCCGCGGCTGTCGGGGCCTCCCGAATCATTGTGAGCGACAAGCATTCCAACCGACTCGAACTTGCGGCTTGCCTGGGAGCGACCGACGTCTTCGACGCCAGCGACGGCTCGGGCGCGGAAAAGGTCCGCGAGTTGACCAAGGGCCTGGGAGTGGACTTCAGCGTGGAGTGCACCGGCGTGCCCGAGGTGATGTCGGAGGCGGTGGCCGCACTGGCCCCGCTGGGAAGCGCGGCGATCCTCGGTGTCCCCCCGGAGGGTGCTCAGCTGCGCACCAACGCATTTGCGCTCCTCGAGGGACGTACCATCACCGGTTGCATCGTCGGCCACCAGGCGCCGGCAGTACTCGTGCCGCGCATTCTGCGCCTCCATAACAAGGGCTGCTTCCCGTTTGAGGCCATGATCCGTACCTATGCCCTGGAGGACATCGCCAAGGCGGCGGATGACGCCCGATCCGGCGCAGCCGTCAAACCCGTACTCGTCCACTGAAACACGAGGAAACTGACATGCGCGGACTACGTTTATCGGAAGTCGTTCTGCGGACGACTCGTTACGATCGACTTTGCGATTTCTACGCGCTGCTGCTGGACCAACCGCGCACCGTAGAGATGCATCCACCATATTCGGCCGATCCCGGCGAACCATCGCGCATCTGCTTTTTCGACTTCTACTTCGACCCGCCCTACACCGAGCGCATTGCCGTCTTCGAATGCAAGGACATCGGCACCGGCCCAACATCAACAGGGCTGCACCACTTTCAGCTCCGCACGCCAACAATCGAAGCGCTGATAGACCTTTACAGCGCACTCAAAGACGCCGGACACCTGCCGACCGACGTGGCCAATCACGGTCCGGGAACCAGCTACTACTACCGCGATCCCGACGCCAACCTGATCGAGCTTTCCTCGCTGAACTTCTCCTCGCGCCAGGAGCTTCGGGCGTTTATGGCCGGCGACGAATTCAAGAACAATCCCAACGGCTTCCCGCTGGACCCGGAGCGTCTGCTCGCACACCGCGACTCCAGGAGGGAACTACAGGAAATGATCTGGGAACGATGGAGCTGACATCGGCCCCGGGACCCACCGGCGACATCACCACAAAGGCCTACGACGCCGTCGTCGTAGGCGGCGGGCCGGTGGGGCTGGCGACGGCGATCGACCTGGGCACGCGCGGACGCTCCGTCCTGCTCGTCGAGCGCGACGACGGTGTGGTGCGCTACCCGACGGCGGAGTCCATCGACACCGCATCCATGGAACTTCTGCGCCGATGGGGTATGAGCAACGCTGTGCTGAGCAGCGGCTTCCCCGCTGATTATCGGCGAGACATTGCCTTTGTGTCGCACCTGACCGGCTACGAGCTTGCCCGGTTCCCCCGGCCGAGCAACGCCGATCGGCGCGTGACCACAAAGGGACTCAGCCCGGAGGGTGGCGTGTGGTGGCCCAAATTTTGGTTTGACCCCGCGTTGCGGGGTCGCGCCGCCGAAGAGCCCGCGATCGACCTGCGGTACCGGTGGGTCTGCACAAGCTTCGACGACGGCGCTGACGGAGTCCTGGTACAGGTCCGCTCGGCCGAGCACGGCCTACGGACGATCAGTGGCCGATTCCTGGTCGCCTGTGACGGGGCCGGCTCGGCGATCCGTAAGACGCTGGGAATTCCGTCGTTACGGGACGGCGACGGCGTCCGAGCGCGTTGGCAGGGCGCGTGTGTCCGTTTGTCCGGCCTGCGCGAACGGATTCCGCATCCGCCGGCGGTGCAGTACTACCTCATCAATCCGCGCCGGATGATCTTCGGCTCGCTCGACGGCGCCGACCTTTGGCGCGTCACCTATCCCCTCAAGGACGGTGAACTCCCGAGCGCCGATGACGTGCGAACGACAATCGCTGGTGCAACCGGCTCGCCAGTCGGAGAGGTCGAGGTGATCGACGCACGGGAATGGAGCGGAGATGCCGTGGTGGCTGAGTCGTTCCGATCCGGACACGTCGTGTTGGCCGGTGACGCCGCGCACCGGATGTGGCCCTCGGGTGGGCATGGGATGAACACCGGTCTGGGTGACGTAGCCAACCTGGGATGGAAGCTGGACGCGGTGCTGGCCGGCTGGGCGCCAGACACCTTGCTGGACAGCTACACCAGCGAGCGCCGCCCGCACTGCGAGCACATGGTGCAACGCGCCTGGCACAACTACCGCGCCGACAGCGCCATCGTTTCCGACCCAACGCTCAACGACCCCGCTGAGGAAGCGGCCCGCGAACGCGTCGGCCGGCAGATCGTCGCCACCCGGCAGACCGAGTGGCGCTCGCTGGGAGCCCAACTCGACGTGCGCTATCCGGCGTCTCGGCTGATCATCCCTGACGGCACCCCCGAGCCTGCTACCGATCCCGAGACTTACGAGCCGACCGCACGCCCCGGACACCGCGCCCCGCACGTCGCACTTCCCGACGGACGATCAATCCTCGACCTATTCCGGGGACGCTTCACACTGCTGAACCTGACAACGGATACCCAAAATAGCGCTCTGGCCGACGCATTCCACGCCCGCCGGGTACCCCTCGACATCGAGAGGGTCACCAATTACGACGCCCGACACATCTACGGATGCAACACCGCCTTGATCCGTCCCGATGGCATCGTCGCCTGGAGAGGTGACGAACCTCCGTCTGACGCGGGAGCGGTTGTGGACCAGATAACAGGCCGCACAGCAAGCGTCCGCTCATGCTGATCGCACAGACCAGTGCCGGCATCGCGCGAGTCGCCGACGCCGCATTCGAACTCCTGGATACGCCCGGCCGCGCATTGGACGACTTCATCGTCGCGGGAAGCCTTGATGAACTTGCCCGTCTCAGCGCAGTGCGGACGGTAAACCCCGGCGAGGTCACGCTCGAAGCCCCGTTGAGGCGGCCCGGCAAGATCATCATCATCGGTCTGAACTATCGAGACCACGCCGCCGAAGTCGGCAGTCCGCTGCCATCGGCCCCGCGTTTCCACCTGATACCGGGCTCCGCCGTGACCGCCTCCGGCGCCACAATACGGTTGCCGAAACGTGCGCCGCACAAGGTTGACTACGAATGCGAACTTGGCATCGTCGTCGGGCGAACCGGTCGCGACATCCCTGAGAAGCACGGATGGGACTATGTGGCTGGCGCAACCGCGGCCAACGACGTCTCGGCACGCGACGTGCAATTGGGTGAAAACCCTGACCTACCCATGGCCAACCCCGCACTGGCCAAAGGTTTCGACGGCTTCAAGCCGCTCGGGCCGGCGCTCCTCACCACAGACGAACTGCGCCAGCACGATTCACTGCGCATCACGACGAACGTCAACGGCGTAGTACGCCAAGACTCTTCGACAGCCGAGTTGATCTTCACCGTGCCTCAGCTCTTGGCGTACATCAGCTCTTTCCTCACCCTGTATGCCGGTGACGTCGTCCTCACCGGCACGCCAGGGGGAACAGGGCTAGCGCAGGAGCGATTCCTTAGGCCCGGCGACCTCGTCACAGTAACGGTCGAACACATTGGGACGCTGAGCAATACATTCACCGAGAGCGACCCGACGCTACCGAAGGACCCGCAATGACCAGCGATGCGTGTGTTCTGTGTGAAAGGGCCTGCAGACTCGACGCCGACGATCCCGGCTGGGTACTGCGAAGCGACCGGTGGGCGGTCTCGGTCCATCCGGCCGTGGCAGCTCCCGGCTGGGTTGCGATCCAAACCGTGCGGCATACCGACGGACTTGCCGATCTGAATGCCGCCGAGGCCGCCGACCTTGGTCCCCTGCTATATCGGGTGAGCCAGGCCGTGACCCGGGTGACGGGCTCGCGTCGGGTCTACACCTACTCCCTGGGCGAGGGCTGCCCCCACACCCACATCTTGCTCGGGCCGCCGGGCGCCGGACTGCGCGGGAGCGCCTTCATCGGCGCGCTGTTCAACCGCGACGAGTCCCTCGTCGACAAGGCCGCAGCCAAGAGCACCGCCACAGCACTGGCCGACGAATTAACAATCGGTGCAACCCAATCCGGCCCCTCCCCCAGAGCCGCCGGCATCCGCCGCGACACCAACTGAAAGGCGACATGAGATGACGCAGTCAACTGAAGTCTCAATCCCCAAGAGCTACAACTATTTCCGAGGCATCGACACGACCATGGGGCGCTCGATCAAGTGGCGGCTCGAACGACACGCCAAGTGTCACCTTGACGTCCCCGACGAGCTGGCCGCAGCCTTTGGCAGGGCGATGAACACCGGCGATCGCCTTGGCGACGCCTACATCAGCGCAGCATTCTCCTCGACTGCCGGAAAGGCCCGCGCCCGCAAGGATGTCGAGCAGGCACTTACCCACGGCATCGGCAGCGTGCAGGATCCCGCACCGGAGTTGGTGGCGCTTTTCGAGCAGCTCGACACCGACCCCGACTGGGTGGACTGGGCCCGCGTCGAACGCGGCGCCGAGGTGTTCCGCCGCTACGGCAGCGAGCTTTACCCGTATTTCGGCATGGTCACCTTCATCGGCTACGGGCTCGAAACCATCGCGACGCCACTTGCGCTGACCGGCGCCTACACCGGCGGAACCGCATTCGGCCGCTTCCTCGAAACCAGCCGCCTGTGGACCGATACCACCGAGCCCGGCGCGATGCGACCAGGTGGTGTTGGGCGCCGCTCAGCGGTGTTCGTGCGCATCCTGCATTCGATCATCCGCCACACGTTGCTACCGCACCCCGAGTGGGATCGTGACCGGCTCGGCATGCCCATCAGCCAGTTCGGCATGTTCGGGACACTCATGCTGAGCTCGTTCACCCCGGGCGTTCAACTTAAACTGCTCGGCTATCTGCCCACTGATGATGACATCGCCGCGATGATGCACCACTGGCGCTACGTCGGGTACCTCATGGGTTTCGACCCCCCCTGGTTTCCCGACACGGTGACCGAGGGCTTCCAGGCGCAGCTCCTCATCCTCTTATCGGAATTGCCGAAAGTCAGCAAGGACTCCCAGGGGCTGTGCCAGTCGTTCATGGACACTTACCGGCCCGCTGAAGACAGCCGCGGACTGCGCCGAATCTACGGCGACCTGCGCTACAGGGCGCAGCTCGGGCATGCGCGGTTCTACCTCGGCCAAGACGGCTATGAAGCCTCCGGGCTACCCGACCCCGGGCTGTGGCGCTACGCCCCACTGGCGCGGGTCATTCCAAACCTGACGCGCGAAAGCCTTCGCCGAACGGTGCCCGGGGTGGCGGAGTGGATCGACCGGCGGCACCGCCAGGCCCGCCAGGAGTTCCTCGACAAGAATCTCGAGGGGGGCCAGGCGAAGTTCAAACCGGTCGACAAACTGACGCGCTGAACGGGCCGTCACTGACCGACAAATGAGGGATCGAGCCGAAATGACAGCCGATAGTATTGTCGCGATGGCTGACCCATCCCCTCGCGTAGCCAACCCGCGTGGCCGCCCGCGTAAAGATTCCGAGGTCGCCCCCGCCGATAAGGTTATGGCCGCGGCCATCGAAGCATTTTCGGTCCACGGCTATAACGGTGTGTCGTTGCGCACCGTCAACGCTCAGCTTGGCGTCAGCCGCAACCTTCTGTACCAACGGTTCGGCTCCAAAGCCGATCTGTGGCGCGCCACCGTCGACTGGGCTTTCCGCCCACTGGTCGACTATCTGAGCGCAGCTGACGACGAAACCGCGGATCCGATGATTCGGCTACGGATACTCATTCGGAATTTCATCGAGTATTCCGCTCCGAGACCCTATCTCGCTCGTCTGGTCACTGTTGAGAGCGCATCGCCGACCGCCAGAATCGAATATCTCTTTCACAATTACATTGAGCCGGTCCAGGCGCGCTTTGGCCCATTATTCGAACTGCTCCGCGAGCAGGGCAGGATCAAGAATGTCCCGACACCGCTGTTCTATTTCCTGCTGACCTCCGGCGGCCCAGCCCCATTTGGGCAGACGGGTCTCGTGGCGCTG
>Ga0210390_10005864_pt1 | contig 10271 bp, 8 predicted proteins | sample IncBWH11OmetaG_FD_161050 | JGI IMG/M metagenome (GOLD analysis project Ga0210390, IMG submission 161050) | Forest soil microbial communities from Barre Woods Harvard Forest LTER site, Petersham, Massachusetts, United States - Inc-BW-H-11-O ... | reverse complement strand
AAGCAAGTGCGGATCTTCGGTGACCAGCGGGAGAGCCAGCGTCTCATTCGAGAATGCGACTTGATCGCCTGATGCGCCAAACTCAACGCGGCAGCCAAAGAAATCCTCGAACTCCCTCAGATTGGAATTGCGTGCATGGAGGAAGCTTAAGTGCATGGGGCGGATCTTCCGACCCGCGATCTCTCGCAAAGCCTTAATCGTGACGCCGACGCCAAATTCAGTGACCTGCTTCGCCGCGTGCCTGGAAAGGCCAATGAAACTGATCTCCGCGATGAGCCCCTCCCGCGCGGGTACACGTTTGATGTGCACCGCTTCGTTGGCGATCCGGCTATAGCGCCCAAAGAGCGCCAGCGCCTCTCCCACGTTACTGGCGGCTGACGTGACATAAAACAACAACCCCGCCTCGCGCGGATTTGCTTCTCTGGCCAAGTGCAGTCCGAACGCGCTGTCATCCAGAGCTTCCGCTGCATACTCAAGGAACTTGCCCTGCGATGCAGCTGAGATGCGCTGCTCCCGGCCATCAAAGTCGTGCGCCGAAAGACCGGCGCGTTGCAGCAACGGCGCTATCGCCACATTGCGCGCCTTTAATACGGTAATTGCTAGCCTCGCGGCTATACCGGTTACGGTTGGGAGCGGCCGCCGAACCTTCTCGTCGCTCACGTCCACGGTCCCTTTGCGAAAACTGGGTGCGATCTAGCTAGCAACCGATTGGCCCGCAAAGACAAGACCCCAGGAATGATGAGCCGGGAAGCTGGCGCTGTCGGCGACCCACCGACGTAAGGCGTTTCAAAATAACGAAAGTTGCAAGTCTGCGCGCTGCCGTTTGTACGAATGCGCGCCGTTCGGCCAGTAGCCGCATCCGTAAACGCCACTTGGCGCGCGAAAGCATAAAAATGGCCCTCAAACACAAATGCCCGGCGTGCTTTGTTGGGTAAAGGTACGCCTCCAAGTTCGAGGCGAATGGCGGGTTTACGCTGCGTGTCGCCTCAGCCAGCGGCCGCCGCCTGTCCTCCTACCGGCGGCCGCTGTTCCCATCCATGAGGGCCAACCGGGGCAAGCCCAGTGCTTGTGGAGGGTGCCACGCCGCCGCTCATGGCTAGCCGCCGCCAGAGGAGAGCGGCGGCGGCGCCCATCTTGGCTTAGCCCATCAGCCGCCCCCATAGCCGCGCGCGCTGCGTGACCAGCGCTTCGAGCGGCTCGGCAAGAGAACACCGTTGCTTTCCGGTACCGACGCCCGCGAGCTGCGGGTACCGACCGCCCGCGTCGACAGTGCGGCGATGATCAGTAGACAGGGTAGCGATGCAACTCCGCCCTGAGCCGCGACCACTCTACCCCCGTCAAACCGGCGCGAGCTGAGCAGCCACGACCGCTTCGAGCGGTGCCAACGGCCGACCCCACTTCGCTTCCTCCGCTGCCTACCGGGTGGCCCGCCGGTTCGACGAGCAAGCGCGACTTGGCGGGATCGCCGAGGACGGGCCAAGAAACGCCCCATGCGCAACCTTGCTCCGGTGGCGTCGCAGGGCGACCCGTTCCAGGCTTCCGGGCCTGGCCATCAATGGCACGTGGAAGCAGCAATCTGGCAGCCAGAAGCAAACCGGTGGTCGGCGTCGCCAACATATGAGGCCTCCGACGAGCCGCGGCGCCAGGCAATCGGCGCTGGGCGTAGGGCGCAGCGCTTTGTAGAGGAAACGATGTCGGTCGACGAGATGATCGCATGCCTTGGTAGCTGCCGAGCCCGCTCGGAGATCGCCGCCATGATCAAGGCTCTATCGCTGCATCCGTGGCTGAACACGCCAGCCCAGACCAAGCGCCTCGAGGCCGCCCGCGCCGCGATGGAGAACTGGAAGTCCTACAGCCGCGCCTGCCAAGCCCGGCACAACGCGCATCGCCTGCGCCTCGGCGACCGCTGAACCGAATTGAGGGACAACGAGAGCGCCGCCTCGCTTCATCGCCGCGCCGACAGCGGCTGCTCCCGGCTCAGGTGTCTCCCCGATAGGAGAAAGCCGCGTGGACATCCACGACGAAGATGGTGCGGGACGGCACCGGTGACGCCGCTGCGAGGTCGTGTTCACCGAGATGATCGAGGGCGCCGACACGGGGATTGCCAGCACGCGGACGCTGCGGCCGCGGACTTGGACGATACGGGCGCGGAGCAAGAGCTGCCCTCACCGCCGCAGCTTGGCGGCCAAGTCAGGCGGCTTTACGGAGGTAGGCGAGATCCGCATGGCGTTCACAGTAAGGGCCGCAGTGCGCGGCCTCGCCGCAATACCTGAACGTCGCAAGATCGCGCGGATTGCCGCTCGGCCAACGGCAGGAACTCGCCGTCAGGTCGACGACGGTTAGCCCCCCGTCGATCGGGTCTTGATCGACAAAATAGGCGGTGAACGCTACCTCGCCCTCGATCGTTTCGTCGACGAAGAGGTCCGCTATGGCATCATCAATAGTAGGCATGGTTCATTGAGCTCTGGAATTTGTGGAGAGCACGCGGCCTCCGCGGGGCGATGCCCCTCAAGCGGCCACAGAATGCGGATTTTGTAGGGGGTGCCGGAGGGCGCGTCTTGTCGCCGTACGCCAATCCTCTGCTTTTTCAGGCCATGGGGTGACTTTTGCTCAAAATGAGCTCGGCTTCGCGCTTCCACCCGGCGCCCAGATTGCTCGCTAGCGCGTGGCTATGTGCCCACGGACCCAAAATCTTCTCGCATTTTTGCGACATGCGGCGTGAGACTAAAAGACGAGCGGAGTGAGACTAAACAGTGAGACTAAAACCTGGCTATGATTTGGCTTTGGAACTCCAGAGCCACGCTCGGCAGCGGTAGTTTGACTGAGTTCGTGCGCCAATCGACGGAGGAGACGGTGACGGCGGCTGCGCGGCTCGCCGACGTACTTGGTCTGCGCACGAAGCTGTTGGTGAGTTGGGGCGACGTTGCGCTTGAAGTCGATAGCGCACACGGCGCGCTGGTCCGCCTCGACGGCGCCGAACCAACCGGTGTCGACATGGGTCGCGTCGCTTCGGTGATGCGGGTAATCGATAAGGTTGCCGCCGGCCATCTCAATGCCGAGGAGGCGTGGGCGGAAATCGAGACTGCCTCGCATGCTCACCCTGCCCCGACCTGGCTGTTTGCGACCGCCGCGGCTGCCGCCGTAGCCTTGAGGGTGATCTTCGGGGTCTATCATTTCGCTTCGGTCGCACTGATCGCCGGGAGTGCGGGCGTCGGTGCCCTCCTGCGTCGCTGCCTGGCGCGCCTCAGCAAGAACGTCGTCTTGCAACCATTCTGCGCGGCCCTCCTTGCAGGCGCCGTCGGCGCGTTGGCGGCCCGATACCAGCTCATCTCCTCGTTGCGGCTCGTGGTCTGCCCCTGCATGATCCTTCTACCAGGTCCCCATATCCTTAACGGCGGCCTCGATCTCATGCGGAGCCGCATCAATCTGGACGCGTCGCGGATACTGTTCGCCCTCCTAGTAGTTGGCGCAATCGCGGCGGGACTCCTGTGCGCCTTGACGCTTCTCGGCGCAAACTTGCCGATCGAGGTCGCGGGACGGGACGCGCCACTATTTGCAGGACGTGATTGCCGCCGGCGTTGCGGTCGCGGCCTACAGCATTTTCTTCTCGACCCCCCTTAGTATGCTCCCCTGGCCCATGACCGTAGGGGCGTTGGCCCATGCGCTGAGATGGTATGTGATGGCGGGGCTCGGTTTCGGTCCGGTCGGCGGGGCGCTCGTGGCATGTCTAACGGTCGGTCTGGTCCAAACACCCGTGGGCCATCGTTGGCGAATGCCGTTCGCCCCGATCGGGTTCGCGTCGGTCGTGTCGATGCTGCCGGGCGCTTATCTGTTCCCAATGGCGAGTGGGCTCGCCCAGATGACTGCCGGCGCTGGAGCCCCGGCGACGCTGGTAAGCACGACCATGTACAACGGCGTCGTCGCCGCCGCAGTTGTCCTGGCGATGTGCCCAGGTCTTCTAGTGCCAAGGCTTGTGCTCGGCGGCCTGAGCGAACGCGCCACGCGCCCGGCCATGTGAAACGGGAGGAACGCAATTTCCACGGAGACGGAAGCCGCCCTGCTCCCGGCGCCCGCACTGTCACGCGAACTGAATTTGGTCGCCCGAAGATTGGAAAGGGCAGTGTCAAGGCAAATAAGTATAGGCGATTTTCGGCGTCGAATCAGGCCGAGCGCGGCGGCAATTCGTCAGCAAAAACAGCCCAGCTCTAGCCCACCCTCGTGCGCTAGGAGGCAGTATAGAATTTACTCTGACAATGCCCCCTGCCCTGCCCCCAGACCGCGAGGCCGTCGCGCTGTAAGGGCGCGCGGAACGCGCGGGAGCCTTCGACGAACCCTTGCAGCGCGACCGACGCTAGCGGTAGCCAGCCCCCGCTCCTTTGCTTCTAGCGCGAAGGTGGGCTGAGCCGGCGCGAACGGGAAATCCGGGCAAGAAGCAGCGGCGATCACCCGGCCAAAAAACTCTGATATCTGTACGAGGTTTCCCCTGTGACGGACCGCACCCGTTTCCTCCGGTATCATGAGTGCAGCGTTACCTATCAGACGGGAACTTACCCTCTCGGCAAACGAGGAGGGTCGATTTCGAAAGCAGGGACGCCACCGCTAAGAGCGATGAGCCAGCGATGTCGCTCAGGCGGATCGCCGCTCGCGGTTCCTGGCGTTGATCTGGGCCATAAGGATGGGTCCGAGAGAGAACTCCCCTTCCCCAGCCTTGCGGGTCAATTCGCGCAAATAACCGCCTGCGGACTGAATTGCAGAACTTCGCTGCAGCAGGCACGCCACCAGCACCGCCGCCTGTGGTTCGCCCATGACCATTTGCGCGTCCTCCCAGGCGCTCGGACTGATTCCCAGCATGGGCCGGACGACTGCAGCGGTCGCGAGAAAGTCGCGCCAATTCCCAATCCTGCCCTTGGCATAGTCGAGGATATCGGGGCAGGCGCTCAGCACCATTCCAAGCGGATAGGTCCTTTCCGGGGCTGCAGGAGTTTGAGGATTTGGGTCCGCCCTCGCCACCCGGCCTTTTTGAAGGCTAGGTTCAAGTTCAATTGGAGGGTTTGGTTTTGAATTTTGTTTGTGGCGCTCATCGGGAGACTCATTGGCGCTCACATTTGTTGTTTTAACCTGAGTTTCCAACAGGTTGAGGATGTCGTCAGCGAACACGGACAGAGCGTCCGCTGCGGCCTCCAGTTCTCCCCTTGTCGCCGTTCGCGAGACGCCGTCTACAAGCCCCCGAAAGATGGTGTGCACCTCCTGCCAGCTTGCGGGCCCCTGCCCTGCCCCGCCGGTTGGAACGCCCGCCTCGATCCCGGTGGCGATCATTTTTGCGATGTCGCGGCGGCAGAGTGTAATCCTCTCTTTCGCGAGTTTGATCGTCCGAGTCTCGGCTTCGATCTCTTGCGCCAGGCGCTCGAACTCCTCAGCGCGCACGACCAGGGGCGCGAGGTCGAAACCGAAGGCAAGCTTGATCTCCCCTCCCCTACCCTTTCGCGCGTAACGTTTGCCATTCGGACTGTCGCGTCGAACGATCAACCCTGCGTCCACCAGGGCCGCCAATTGCCGCCGCAGGGTCGAGGCCGGCATGCCGTGGGTCCGCAAGCAGAGCTGTTCGTTGGACGGGAAGACGATTAGGTCATCCTCTCCGGTGAGCATGGTCTCCGGATAAAAGCTGATGAGCGCGTTTAGAACGGCAAGCGCGCGCTCGGACACCCCTATGCGCGGCCGCGCCATGCATAGGACATTGAAGGCCTTCCACTTGTGGACCACTTTGTCTGGCGGTCGTGCGGACGCGGCCATCTGTGCCGCTACATGGGCAAGCGTCAGCGATCGCCGCCCAAAGGGCGTCGTTGGTTGATGGGACTGCATAACTTTGCCTTGTGTTCAGGCAAAGAAAATCTGCTCGCCGAAAACGACGCCGTCTCTCACGAGACTCTTGACTGTGATTCGCGGAAGTGAGATCCTCGAAACTGCGAAATGACGAGAAGGGCTTCCGGGGCGGCGACGTTTCGGGGGCCTTTTTCCTTTGCGGGTTAATCTCCTGTTGCGGTGCCGGCTTTCGCTTGCCTGAACGCCTCGTATAGACCGTCAAGGCGGGACGAAATGTATGCGCCGAATTCTCGCGCATCTCTCTCGCTAAGCGAGAGGCTGAAGGTCTTGCTCGTGGCTCGCCATGTCGCGGCGACGTGTTTGTCCCGGGCTGCCCAGGCTGAAAGCGATGGGGGAGTAGCTCTCTTGCGCTGGGCAGTGCCCCCAGCTTTCAGCTCCCTCCAAAGAAGGCCGAACCTTCCTACGCTGTCCGCCGCCGCGAATTCTTCCGAGACGACGATTTCTCGCGCGCGGTCCACTCTCTTTGGGCCGTTGAACAGCTTCTTGAGGTCTTCCCACCGATCCCGTCCGATCGTCCGCGCCGCGCCAATCCCTTCGACAACGTCGGATGGAATGATCTCCGTGACGGAAAGCATGCGCGACAACAGCGTATCGTCGACGCTGAGCGAAGCCTTCGCGACATCCTTGGAATGGCCCAGTTGGATAAGTCGCCGTGCGAAAAGAGCTTTTTCAATGAAGGAATAGTCCTTCCGCCGCGTATTCTCCTGCCCCTGCGCTATGACATGCGCGATCTCGTCCATTCTCTTAACGACGGCGAGGACCGGCCGCCCGAGTTCCCTCGCCGCTCGGGCGCGACGATGGCCGAATACTATGATGTAGCGCCCCGGGATCTGCTCATTGGGACGGACAAGAATCGGTTGATGCTGGCCACTCTCCCGGATCCCGTCGCGGAAAAGAACGAATTCCTCCTCATCGTCTTCGATGCGATCCTTGAGGGTAGACGGATCCACTAGCGCAGGATCGAGCTCAACGATCGTATCGCCCGCGACAACTCGTCTTGCGTTGGCCGCCAGTTCGTCGATCGACAGCTTCATCGAACGCGACGCGCCACGCAAAGCATAGTCCGCTCGAGCCTCGTGAGCCTCGTCTGTAGCCGCGGGTGAAATCACACTGGCGAGAAGATTCTTGCGCGCCAACTCAGGCCCTCCCCTTCCCACCTATGACGTTGAAAGGGCGACGGAATTGCAGAACCTGCACGGCTGTCAAACGGGTGCTCATTTTCGCCCCCAGGCACCATGCACCAATGCCGTGATCTCCTCGTTGACCCCGTTGAGCGCGTCCATTGCGCGATCGTAAGTCAGATGCGTGAATTGCGAGCGGTCGACCTCATAGAGTGTCTGGTTGGTGATCCCAGCGTCGGAAATTGCCGTCGATTTCACCATTCGGCTGTCGAGTATCTGGCCCGGAAAGAGCGTTTGCATAAAACCCACCATTTGGCTTTGCGGCCCATCCGTCGGCTCGAAACGCGTGACCAAGTAGCGGAACCATTTCAGTCGGACCTTGGCTACGCTGCTGATGGACTGGAGAATACCGCCGAGCATCAGCAGGAACTGGCTCATAGACATGACGTCCAGCATCTGCGGATGAATCGTGACCAGCACCGCGGTCGATGCCGTCAGGGCGGTCAGAGTCAGGTAACCCAGTTGCGGCGGGCAATCGATGACAACTACGTCGTAGCGATCGTCGACCTCCGTCACAGCGTCGGTAATGCGTGTAAAGAAAGTGCGCCCCGCCCCCGAAGCCGTCTTCGAGGCTTCGAGAGGAGTTTCATATTCGTATTCTTGCAATTCCAGGTTGGCGGGGATGATGTCGAGCCCTGGGAAGTTCGTCGGTCGTATCACGTCCAGAATCCGGCGTTTCTGGTCGTCATAGCGGATAGCGTCATAGAGCGAAGGATTTTTGTCCAGCTCCGGCTGCACGCCGTGCAAAGCCGAGAGCGATGCCTGAGGGTCGAGATCAATCGCCAGAACGCGATGGCCGGTCAGGGCGAGGTGCTGCGCCAAATGGGCAGCCGTCGTAGTCTTTCCACTGCCACCCTTGAAATTGACGACTGAGATGACCTGCAGTCTTTCGCCCTGTCGCCGATGTGGCACGTAGCCCTTGTAGTCTGCCCGTCCATGTCGATCGAGATAGCGGCGCAGTTCCTGCATCTGCTCGGCGGAGTAAGACCTACGGCCGGACTTAGACGTGGTAGGGACAGGCCCCTTACCTTCGAGATGCAGCTTCTTGATATTGGAAGGGGTTACGCCGAGAAAATACGCGACTTCCGCCAGTGAAAACTGACGAAGTCCCTTGCTTGCATTGGGCGGATAGTGCTCATGTCGCAGAAGGTTCAACTTGTCCGAGATCAGCTCGCCCTGCCGAAGAATGATCTCATGAAAACTAAACTCTTCCGTCTCGTCAGTGGGGACCATGACATTCATTTGAGGTCCGTCCGGGAATAACGCTTTTCTGGGCGAAATGCCCTTTGAAACGGGAATTTGCACCGATTCTCTCCTTGGGGCAATAGGTTTTCTGTTAATGAAAAGTTAACTGCGACGGCCCTCGGACCCCATAGTCGCTCGCCCGCTTTTTCCAGCGCATCGCATTGATTCTGTTTTATATTCTGCGTGATTGCACGGCTGTCAAACGCCCATGCGCCCGCCAGTTGAGATGGGCCTCACCGGCGCAAGGCAAAACTCATAGCCCCGCTCGGTCCAAATTATGGGGGACGAGCGGAAGATCTGGCTCCACTGGAAGATGCCGCTACCGCCACAGAAGTCCGCCCCCGCTCGGTGAGCAGAGACCGCCCACCCGAAAGACGGACGCATCCGAAGCGAGCGGGCCAAATCTTCGTCGCTACCGACTCCACGACAACGTCGGCCGGCTCCTCACGCCCTTGCTGCCAGCACTCCGGCGGCGTGGGCACCACGACGGTGGTAATTGTCATGTAGGAGCAAGGTATATGACCCTCTGCTCGAGGATTGGTCGATGTGCCCCACATCCCGGTTAGGATCGAGCCTGTCCCGCACCTGCAGCTTCACGATCGCCGCGTCCGGAAACCTCCATGCGCTTTGCGAGCTCAAATCGTGGCACCCTCATAGTCCATGATGAAGATACCGCCGGTTCCCGGAATGAGGGCCACCTGGGCCAATTCGAGCCCGAATGTCTAAAGTAATTCCTGGGCCATCCAGCCCGCTCGCAGCATCCAGTTGAGACTCGGGACGTTGCCAACTTGTCCTGGGCAGCCACTATACCGAACCTTCGCCGCGCGGACTGCCATCGAAACTCCCTCAGCCCGTGCCGCCTCGGCGAGCTTGCGGTCGAGCGTCGCAAATGGCAGTCTTAAGAACGCAAGCGCCAAACACGTCGCGTCATAGGCTGTGAGATTGCGCGCCAGAGCCAGCTCGACGACTTTCTCATCATCCCCCGGACCCAGTCCTGGATCGGTGGCCGGCGAATCGCCGCGATGGCTCTCGCCCGCCCTAAAACCTCATGGCGAGGCTCCGCGACCAAGGGCCCAGCGCTACAGCCCCGCCGCCTTGGTGAGGTTGACCGCGAACCGGTCGCGTTTGCGCTGGTAGCGGCGGGTCATTTCGGCGCTGGCGTGGCCGAGATGTTTCTGGACGTGGGCCTCCTCGATCTGGGCGGAGGAGGCGAGGCCGGCGCGCAGCGAATGGCCGCCGAAGGCGAGCCGCCGTTCGCCTTCGGCCAGGTCGCCGCGCAGGCCGGCGGCGAGGGCGCATGTCTTCACCAACCGCACGACGTGTTTGTCGGTGAGGCGCTCCGAAGCGACGCCGCCGTTCTTGCGGGCAATCGCCCGGAACAGGGGCCCGCGGGCGATCCGTCCCAGCCGCATCCAGGTTTCCAGCAAGGCGACCGGGCAGGTGTCGGGCCGGGAGCCCCGGCCGATCTCGACCTCGCGCCACCCGGTCTTGCCGCGGATGCTGAGGAGGGCGCCTTCCGGCAAGAGTTCGATCCAGCCAGAACCGTCTTCCGTCTGGCCGGGCCCGCAATCGAGCCCGACGATTTCCGAGCGGCGGAGGCCGCCGGCGAAGCCGATCGCCAGGATCGCCCGATCCCGCAAGCCCCTCAGATCCATCTCGAGCGTGGCCAGCATCGCCAGAAGTTCGTCGGCGAAGATCGCGGCTTTCTGTGCGGGCGGGCGGGCGTGGCGGCGGCGGATGCCGGCCAGCACGGTGGCGATATGCCGGTCCCGGATGTCCAATGGGAAGCCCAGTTGACGATAGCGCCAGGCGATGCCGGACAGCCGCCGCTCCAGGGTCGCGACGGAAAGTTCGGCGCCGCCGCGCTCGACTTGCGACGCGAGGTAGAGGCCGACGGCTTCCGGATCGGGCGGCGTCTCCGCAAGACCCTGGCGGCGCAGCCACGAGGCGAACATTTTCCAGTCG
>Ga0210390_10005863_pt1 | contig 10272 bp, 10 predicted proteins | sample IncBWH11OmetaG_FD_161050 | JGI IMG/M metagenome (GOLD analysis project Ga0210390, IMG submission 161050) | Forest soil microbial communities from Barre Woods Harvard Forest LTER site, Petersham, Massachusetts, United States - Inc-BW-H-11-O ... | reverse complement strand
TGCAATGATTGATGGTATTTGTATCGTACGATACAATTGCAATTGTTGCAAGCGGTTTCTTGGTGGAAAGAGAAATAATTCCACGGTTATCGGGCGTTGCCCCTGCGCCTCTCGACAGCGGCGGCCGCATTTTGCGCGGTGAGTAAAGCGTAGGCTTCGCCGTTCTCCTGGGCCTTGCTGCTCACTTCCAAAAGCCTGCCTGCCGTGTCCTCGATGCTCCAGCCCCAATCTAGTGCGGTCATGCACCATACAAAATCCGCCTTGCTGATGTCGGGCCGGTTGCCCTGGTGGACAAGTGGCGCGTAATTGACACAGCGCTCATAGCTGGGCCATTTCTTCCGGCTGGTGGACGTGAGAGAAACTCGACGGGGTATTGCTGACGGTGGTGACTCCAATGCTGCCACAAGCCCGGCACTATCAAGCTCGGCGCGGGTTTGCATCAGTCCTGGGTTGCTGCCTGCGATTTCTACCAGCGGAAAATGGGGGCCATGCTTACGCTTGAAATTCCGGCTGCCACTGATGCGAGTTGCTCCGCTGGCTGTCGGGTCGGCTCCGGTTCCCTTGCGCAGGCGTCGGGCAAAATCCGGCTCCGGGTCGCTCACGGCAACCCATGCCTGATAATTACCTGGGCTCGTGCACAGCGTCATGAAAGCGCGGTGTTCAAGTCTGCGGAGCTGCTCCGGGTTTAAATCGTCAAGCTGTATCAGCTCGGCACATTCAGGTTTTCGGGGCCGGATGATTACATTGTGCTGGTGAAGCTCCGCTTCTTTAAGTACCCGGCCTATCGTCCGGCGTAATTCATTAACATCCCGGCTGCCGAGAAATCCGCCTTTTTCGAGTTTCTTTCCGTCGAGGTCAGTAAAAGTAACATCGAAGCGATGCACTCCAACACTTGCAAAAGCGTTAAGCATGTCCAGTGCCTTGTATGCCTCGTCTGTCATCCCCTGCTCTGCCCCCCCGTGTTTCTCGTTCTTGTCTTACCCCTGTGCGCCGCTCCGTTCAAGGGTGGGCTGTAGGCGCGTGAGGGGTTTAAATAAAAATAGGCTTTGTGCGGCCTTCTTAGGCCGCACTCTGTCTTAGGCGGAGCGAAGCGGAGCCGTTTTAGGCGACTGAAAGGCTCGATGCCTTGAAGTCGCCTGGTGAGTGCATACGACGTAGCACAGATAGAACAAGAATAAAACTGAAGGGTAGAAGGATAAGGCGGTGCTGTGAGTTCGTAAGCCTTGGTAAAAAAACAAAAATATCGGTGCTCTTATGTGCGACCCGCGACCTAGACCTACCAGCTTGGCTTGACTCGCGACCTAGACCTACCACTTTTTGTGCAACGCGCGACCTAGACCTACCGCTTTGTTACTCACTGAGCTGTGGATAAGCTTGGACGTGCGACCTAGACCTACCGCCTTTCCGTCAGCAGCGACCTAAACGCATCAGTTTTTCTGTGGCAAAAATATCACCTGCGACCTAGACCTACCGGCGAGTTACCGCGACCCGCGACCTAGACCTACCGCTTTGGAGCTGACGTCCAGGCGAGCATCGTGAATACGTTTATTCGCCGCCTTTACCTCAGCCACAAAGCGCGGCGAGGGCGTAAGGGTAAACACCACGTCCATGATTTTTCCACGTGGGCCGGTCACGTCCTCCCGCCCAACTGCCATGAGCACGTCGTGGTCTTTTAGTTCCAGAAAAGCTCTGTCCAGGTCTGCAATTGCATCACGCGGGCGCGCGTATTTGAGCAAATGGCTGTCGCGCTGAATGGTGCTGTACCGCATTTCAAAAGCATTCATGATGTTGGCAGCGGTGTACTTGAGCACAAGCTGTTTATTGAGCCATCGCGCAAGCTGGCTCGTAAGACTCATGGCGAGCTGGTAATTGTGCTGCCGATAGTCCAGGCGGTCAATACTAGCCGTCACCAACGGATGAAACTGCACCTGCCATTTTGCCTTCGGGTCGGTACGAAGCTTGGCACGGGAAACAGCAATGAGCGAAGGCAGACAGGACGCGACAATCTGTGCTTCGCCCTCGGCATGAGGCTTGATAATCAGATTGGCGTGGGCCATCACATTCAGTGCGTGTACACACTCCTGAAGTGAACGGGCGTGACCACGTTCCTTTAATTCCTGGCGTAGCTCGTGAAGGCTGAAGAGAACGCCGCTGCGGTAATTGGGCTTGTCGAAATAACCGACTTGCTTCTGAATTGCAAGCTTGCGAAGCGCCTCTTCGACCAGTTCCTCGGTCGCGCCTGGGAAGTAATCACGGAATACGCCGTCTGCATCTTCAAGGCGGGCCGGTGACGCTGTGAGCGTGTACGTTGACCCCCTATGCTGGAAAGAAAGCTTGCGTGGTTCAAGGAACTGACCGTTTACGCGGGCCTTGTTCATGGTCTTGCGGTTGAAGCAATAACGCGGAGTGCCATCCCAAAGCTCTATTGCATGAGAAAGCCGCTCGCGCTCCGCATCCGTGTTGCAAAGAAGATTTTGGAAGAGATTGAGCTGGCGGTTTTCAAATTCCGCATTTGTGGGCTTGGGAAGCGTTTTTGCGTCGGCTGTTTCTTTCGGGGTAATGCTCATGCCGCCCGTTATTATTTGTTTACATTTCGGGCGGACTATAGCGGGCAACCGGGTTCGCTGCAAGAGGTGGGTGACAATAGTCGAACATAAAGGACGTTATGTTATAGAAAAGTTTACTTTCGGCCCCTTTTTTTACCCTACAAGTGTTCGCGGCCGGAGCTGACGGCCGCTGGGCCTGGTCCGGGTCCATCGAGCTGCGGTCTGTAGGCTAAGAATCGCGATGCTTGCCGAGGTAGAAATTTCGGACGCGTTTACCGTCGCGCCACATGAGATAGCAGTATTGACCAGCTTTTATGCGAATACTGGCACGGGCATAACGCGGTGGCGATTCTTCCACGGTAAGAACGAAAATCTGCGGCGGCGGAACTTTTGCCCTACGGGCTTTCGGATTTTTCGATTTCGGTTTCTTCATCTGGAAATTCTGGCCGTTAAAAATGTAGGGTAAAAGATGCTCATGCCTTGAGCCTTGAAATGGTGCTGTCATGCACATTGAATAGGCGGGCGATTTCAGTCAAAGGTTCTCCGCGCTCGCGGCGCAGGATAGCTTCGCGCCGCGCCTCCGGGGAAAGTTTGGAGGGTCTGCCGAATTTAACCCCGCGTTTTCTGGCTCGCTGCTTGCCTTCCTCGGTTCGAGCGCGTATCAGTTCGGTTTCAAATTCCGCAAGGCCGCCTAGCATGGTAAGCATCAAGCGTCCGTGCGGCGTCGTCGTGTCGGCCCACGGGTCGCCAAGGGAGCGGAATAAAACGCCTTTCACGGCGATGGTGGCGAGCATATTGAGCAAGTCGCGGGTTGACCTGGCTAAACGGTCAAGGCGGGTGATTAGCAGCGTGTCGCCTTCTTCCAAGGTATCGAGAAGTTTTAGGAGCTGAGGCCGGTTGTTCCGCCAGCCCTTCGCCACTTCGCGATAGACTTTCGCGGCTCCGGCGCTGGTGAGAACTTCCACCTGTGCCGCAACGCTCTGCCCGTCGCCTGAGACTCGTGCATAACCGTAAATCATGGGGGCACTTTCGCAGATGTGAAATGCAAGCGCAAGAGGCAGGATTAATGCGGGTGTGAAAATCTTGCGAATGTCTTGAGTTTTGCACGGGGGCGTTTTTTCTCCTTCCGTGGCAACGCGGGTTCCGCTAGAGTCCGGGCGGTGTTTCGAATCCTGATTTCTGTTATGGCATCAGCATCAGCATATCCCAAAGCTCTTTTTCAACTCGGTCGCGTTTGCTGGACTGCAAAGGCGCGGGCTGCACTCATAGTGAGCGCCACTGACCCGTTGCCTCTTCTAAAACGTCACATGAGCGGCGATTGGGGCATCCTGTCGGATGGTGAGAAGCAAGAGAATGAGCGCGCACTACGGGCAGGAGATTCAGTTCTCTCTGCTTATACTCTTCCCAACACCGAAATAACCATTACTATACTTACAGAGGCGGACCGCAGCAGGACCACATTTATGTTGCCGAGTGATATTTGGGGATGGTGATGAAGAATCGCACGAACGGCTTGAAAACCTGCCATTCGTGCGATGACCGCGATTGCGGAGCGTTACATTTCCAAAGTGATTTGAAGCAGCATCTCGCCAATACCATAGAAGGTTGAGGTTGACCCGCTGCTGTATTCCACGGCCTGAAGATAATGCAGCCCAAGCAGGGGAGTGAAATTATCTTTCGCCTCAAAAGAGAGGAAAGGCAGGCCTGTGAGCGAAGGAGTAAGACCCGGTGGATTGCCGGTCGTCGCATCCTCCAAAATGCCGACCGCAGCCGTGGTGCCGGAGGTTTCCGACGCAGACGCCCAGTAATCCGCAAAGACGAAACTTTGCTGCAAGCCATCCAGATAGGTAATCCGGTTATTGTCGTTGTTATCAGCGGCCCGCCATGCGTTGCTGGTGTCCGTCCAATCAAGGGTACTATCGACACTTCTGGAACTCACCGGCACCCGGTTATAGGCGTTGTAAAGCCCCAATACCGAATTAGAGCCGCCCGTTGCCGACGCGGGCTTAAACTGCATACTCGTTTCGCCGTTGGCCGTGATGTAAATCGAGCCTAAGTAAGTGGCTTGATTAGGCTCAATACTGGTGTACTCCGTGCCGCCGTTGTAGAGAAAAAAATAACTCCCCTCCCACCCACGGGTGTTTACCCATATTCCATTAAGTGTCGAAATAGCAGCGCCCAAAGTTCCTCGTGAACTTGAAGAGGGCCACGGACTAGCATTAATACCAAGAGTTGGGGTGCCACTGTTTAGAAACACAAATACATCGTAGACAGTCCCTGCCGTCTGAACGAGCGAATTGAGCGTCAGAGTGAGCTGGCCAAACTGATAATTTGTCCAAGCAGTGCCACCGTAGATTGGAACGAGACTGCCTTGGTAGGGCGTGTAATATACCGTGCTGGCCCCTACAACATCGCCCGTCATAACAGGTGTGTTGCTTGTGAGCGTCAAACGGCCTTGAGGAGGCACAGGATTATCAGCGAATGCGCCGACAGAAAACAGCGCAACGAACACGGCAAACGCGGCAATTTTCGATATAGTCATTGTGTTGGGAAGTGCTCGCCGTTTTGGAATTTGACGGGATGCAAGCCCGCCAGAAACGGCGAGCACAAATAATAGCATGCCGAAATGCTGAAATGTCAAAATTATTTTAGGATTTCGCTAGGTCGCGGAGAATGAGCTTTTCCACGTATTCCCCGAAGTCGGGCTTCGTGATGGTCTTGCGGAGCTTTTCGAGCGCGCGGTCGTGGGTGTCGCGGCGAATCAGAACCGTGTATTGGTGGTAAGCGGGATTGCTGCGCTTGCCTGTAGGTCTGCCGGGGCCGCGTTTCTCACTGCGGGCGGAACTGTCAGCCATATGACGGTTAGCTTATCAGCCCTGGTTCGCCCCGGGGGATGCTGGTTCAGGTAACCGGGAATGCCCTCCGGTGATTTCCGCACCCTTCCCCAAAAATCGCCAGAGTAGCCCGGCCCGTTTCGCACATGAGTTTTGAATCATGTTGTTGTTTTTTCTGCATTTTTTTCTCGCGTAGCGAAGCGAAGCGATCTAAAATCTGCAATCCGTTTTTTTGCCCCGCAGGTTGCTCCGCTAGAGAATCCAGGGCCCCGGAAATAAATTTCATAAAGAGCTGCAATGTCCAAACTGATTCTTGGGCGCAGTATTGCTCAATCTCGCGGCATGGGGTTTGCTGCGCGCGGTTCTGGTGAAGCCGGTGAGCTTGTGACCTATTCGGGTGACGGTCATCTCATCACCTTCGCGCCCACGGGAACCGGAAAGACGGCGGGGCCGGTTATTACCAATTGCCTTAAGCATCCGGGGCAGGTCATCGTTCTTGATATGAAGGGGGAGGTTTTTGCGGCGACCGCACAGGCGAGGCGCACAATGGGCCAAGAGGTTTGCGTAGTTGACCTGCGTGATGGCGGGGAGAACGGTTCGCTCAATCCTCTCGACCTGGCCGTACGCTGCGGTACAGACCCCGCCGCAACGGCACGCGGCTTTGCTGCGGAACTCATCGAGCGCGGCGTAGAGGAGCGAGATAGGTTCTGGAACGATTGGGCGGAGACGATGATTGCGGGGGCTACCGCTTGGCTGCTGGCCGACCGACCGGAGCCGGAGCGCCGTCTGAGTACGCTGTTCGACCTGTTCGCAAAAGACGATGTGACATACAGCCTTGCGCTGATGCTAGACAACAAGGAAGTATTGAACCGGGCGGCAAGGGCGGCGTTCGCCTCCTTCCTTCAGTTGCCTGACCAGGGCACGCGCCCCAGCGTTCTCGGCGTGGTGCAATCACACTTAAGGCTGTTCGACAGCGATTTAACGCGCAGGCTTACGGACAGCACCACGATGGATATAGACGCCTTCATTGCCGGAAAGCCGATGTCGCTTTATTTCATCGTTCCCCCATTTCGCCTTAATGCCTATCGTCCGTTGCTGCGATTGTGGCTTTCCGGGTTGATTCTACTGCTTACGCAACGCACGCATCCCCCGCAGGAGCGCACGCTGCTGCTCTGCGATGAAATAGGAAATCTCGGAAGGTTGGACGCTCTGCTCATGGCAACGACGCTGCTGCGGGCCGGGGGGCTTACGGTGTGGTCGTTCTGGCAGAACGCAGCGCAGCTTCAAATTTATGGCTCCCAGGCGAACACCCTCATAGACAATGCAGGCGTAATCCAGGTCTTCGGAATTAGGAATTATCGGATGGCGCAAGACCTTGCCAATGTCATAGGCGGGATTTCGGCTGATGAATTGTTAAGGTTGCCGCGCGACGAACAAATACTGCTAATCGAGAGTCGGCTGCAACGCTGCAAGCAGGTGCGCCACTATGAAGACCGCGAATTTCTTAAGGGAGCATAGAGCTAACTGCTTGGAACGCGACTATCAATACGGATGTGTGTACGGATGAAAATATAGACTTAGGAATGAGCCTTTACCCATTGCTCGAAAAGCTCTTGTGCAAGGTCTGAAAGGTCTTGCCCAGTATCCATGCGCTTTAGAATGATTCCAGCGTCCGTGTGTGTCGCTGTCTTAAGCATAAGCGTGTAGGGACGCCATGCAGGGTCACTACGTTTGCTGCGGGGGCGTATCCGTTCAAGAGTTGTCCGCTTCGGTTCGCTGATGTGGTCAAGGATTTCCTGTTTTAGGTCAGTCGTCGGTGAATGGGCCTGCTTCAATGCGTCAAGGGTCTTAGTGTACTTACTGGCATCAACCATCAGACAATCTCCTTCCCTGCTGCCTGGTATGCTTCCCATGCACGTTGCGCGTTCGGGTCGCCTTTAACGTCGCCCACATGGACACCGGCATGGAATGCTCTATCGAACGCTTTAAGACGCGGTATCTCCGCCACGAAAAGGGGAACGTCCAAGTCCGTGAGTTTACCGCGTAGCTGCTGCGCCTCCTGCTCGGGCAACGGCGGTACTTTGGTGAGCAACACGCGATATCGAGCGCTGCACTCCCTGAGTGCCCGCACAGTCTGCACTAATCCAACGGTATCGAGTCCCGATGGTACGGCGGGAATAATTAGCAGATTGCATCCTTCAGCCAGCGTCTTAAGGTCGGCGTCGTTGGGCTTTTGTCCAGTGTCGATGACAACATGCGCGAACTGCGAGGCCAGCAATGCGGCGCTATTCAAATCAGCAACACGAAAAGCAAAGCCGCTGCCGTTCTCGCTCCATGCCGTCGCATTTCGCGTTTCATCGCCGTCAAGCAGAAGCGTGGGGGCAAGGGTTTGTAGATAGGTTGCAAGGTGTATGGCGGTCGTGGTCTTGCCAACTCCTCCCTTGTAGCTGGCAACGGTGATAATCATCCAAAATCCCCTATGCTGCTATCCATACGCGTATACATACAGGCATACATACGGACAGACATATACAGCAAGCACGTGGATTGTCAACGCTTTTACTTTCGGGTAAGGTCGGCCCGAACTTAACAATCGGGGAAATTATGAGCGAGGAAAAAAATCAGCCAAATGCTTCGGCGTATGTAGTGCGGGAGTTCGAGCGAGAAGGGGGGCGAGATTCACACTGGCTGAAGGTCGGCGCAGCGTGGTTACACAAAGACGATGCGGGATTTAATATCGTAATTCAAGAGGGCCTCAGCGTGTCGGGAAAGCTGGTCGTCCGGCTAAACAAAGAAAAAGACAAGGGAAGGGACACGGGGGCACATTAATTCTCCCCCCCGTGCTTCTAAGGGCATTCCCAAAAAAGCTGTAACACAACTGTCACTGTACTTAACGTGCGGGGGTGGGCTACCCCTAAGCAGGTTCAACCCTGAAGCAACGGAGCACGTATGGATTTGTTTTCTGAGAAGGACGCCGCCGACCTGGCTAAGGTCAAGGAAGTGATGTTAAGCAAGGCAGTAGAGGGTGATGCACAGGCGGCTGTGGCATTCGCAAGCCTTCTGAACGCGGAGACGGAGCGGAGCAAAAGTAAAAACGCGATGAACACGAAAACCTCGCAAGAGCCGGTACCGGAACAAGCCACTCTCTGGACAGACAAGGTTGCAACGCTGCCGCCCGACGTTGGAATTAACAGCGAAGGCAAGGCTTACATGATTCCTTCCTAACCTACTGCTAGAAGCCGGGGAGCGAATAAGGGCACCAAAGCAACGGGCGGATGTGAAAACCGGCCTCCATCGTTATCGACACAGCGCACAAATACTGAAAATTGGCGGGGTAGGGGGGACGGATGTTGAAAAACTCCATACCCTGCTGGAGGCGGTGCTCATCCACCGTGAGTGCTCGGGCAAGCTGCTCAACAGCGCGGCCATAATGGCTATTAAGGATAGTCACGGGGGCGCGTGTGGCGCGAGGATTCGGAACCCGCGTAAGGACGGCAGGCACCCACGTAGCGCCAGCATGAAAATCAAGTGAAACAGAGTCCTCGGGGTCGCCACTTAACTCATAGCGCAGCGCCTTGCCCTGTTGTTTAAGCCTAGCGAGGTCGGCAGGGGCCAATGGGCCTGCGATTCTAACCCGCAAGCGGTCGGCTAGGTGAACGGGTAGGTCGGAATAGGGCTGAAGTACGGAAGCGATAAAGCGATTGCTGGCGGCACTACCAAGCAGCACAAGAGAATGCTGCCAAATTGGAGCGTCAGCGGCTTGATAGCGAGTGACGATAGGCTCAATTGCGCGAAAAAGCCGCTCGCGGAACCAATGCTGAATAAGCTCTTTGGCTTCCATCTCTCCATGTGCGACGTAGGGATGAAAGACCTTGAGGGCATCCGTGTAATTGTGGGGGTGGCGCTTCTCTAGCTCTCGGAGCGCTGAAAGGTCGTCGTGCGCGTTGCAATCGTAGTAGCGGAAAACAAAGCCCTCGGCGTGGTCATGGTAAAAGACATGCTCCGCGTAGGCGAGGGAGATATCCTTACGCCAATTGAGATGTGACTGCCAGAAAAGCCAAGCTGCGGTGCGGGGGTCATTCGGTATAAACCATTCAAGACGGTAGCCTCGGGCGGGGCCGCCGGGCGGCAAGCGGATAATCCAGTCATTCAAGGTTCCCCGGAAATAGTCATCGAGCGCGGTGCGAAGGGCGGAGCACTGCGCCCGGATACACTCGTTGGCCGTTGTGCTTTTCTTGTAGTCGTCCTCGGTGTTTTTCCAGACGACGGTCCACAATTCGCTGTCAGTGGTGGGTTCGACACGTTTCCGATTCTGCCACAGAAGGCGGAAAAGACCGGATAACAACGATGCTCCCCGGAAGCCGGGAGACTTGAGAATCCAATGGGCGAGCGTTTCTAAAGCAAAGTCTGCCTCGTCTACATGCGGCGTCTTTTGAGCCTTACGGGGCACTGCAACAACCAACCTCACAAAACCTCACGGATTATAGCAGAGTCCTTTCACTTCCTTATGCAGCCTCCCGGCGCGGCTTCTGCGCCTGTAATAAAAAAACTTTAACAGCACGATAGGCAGCAACAGAAAAACAGAAAATGGCCGAATTAATCAGAAAAATCATGCGCGTATTTGCGGGCACGATGCAAATAGGAGCCTGCCCAAACACGACGAAGGCAGGGCAGTCCAGAAAGTGCATGTACGAACGCAATTGCGAGGCCCGATTTCTTGAACGGCTTAAACGGTAACAAAAATCACCAAAGGAGAAACAATTCGATGAATAAAACAAGAAGATACCTCAAAATTTCAACCTTCCGTTTGCTCTTGCTTTACGCGATTGGCGCAACAGGGCAGGCAAGTACCCCGCAGACTACACCGACAGCACCCGCTGGCGCACCACCCG
>Ga0210390_10005860_pt1 | contig 10279 bp, 9 predicted proteins | sample IncBWH11OmetaG_FD_161050 | JGI IMG/M metagenome (GOLD analysis project Ga0210390, IMG submission 161050) | Forest soil microbial communities from Barre Woods Harvard Forest LTER site, Petersham, Massachusetts, United States - Inc-BW-H-11-O ... | reverse complement strand
ACCGGCCGGATTCGAGGCTGACAAGAGCAAAGGGCTTGGGATGAAACTCGTCCTTTGGCTCGTCAAACAGATTGGCGGCGATCTCCATATCAATCGCCGCTGTGACGGCCATAGGGCGTGCTTAGCTGTCACATTTCCGTTGTAGCCGAAATCTTCGAAATCTGCAGGCCGCACTATCGACACAGCGCGATCTGCAAGCAACGCATCGCTCCTGACTGATCGTGCACTCAATTTAATAAGGGCGAGACTGCTGTGCGGACTGCTGTCGAGGTGATATAATCAAAGCGGCCCTAGCCGTGGGCCCACTTGGTCCTCTATTCAAACCTAACCCTGGTCGCCGGGACCAGGGTTCTTGTTTGGGGTTTCTCAAAGCTTCCGAGATAATTCGGGTGCCCCAATGATCGCAGGGAAGGCCTCCCGCCAGACCAGTTGATGCTGCGGCCCTGCCCTTCCCGCGGAGACCGGCCGCACCTTTTCCGCCCCGCGTCAGCGTCCGCTGCACGCCCCGCAATGTCCGCTTTTGACGGCAGCCGCAGCAGGAGGCGCAAGTTCCGAGTTTGGCCAGTTTGCCCGGTTCGGAACGGGAAAGCATTGCAAGCAACTTGGGATTGGGGATAGGATATTCTTGCAATCAACTTCGGTGAGGTTGGTCATGCATAAAGATGTGGGGCGCACTTCCTTCGACGTCATGGGCTTACTGACCCAACACAACACGCGATGGAATCTGTCAAAATATAAAGAAAATCAAATCGTCTACGCGCAAGGCGATGAGGCGGATTCGATTTTTTACGTCCATAGCGGACAGGTCAAGGTCACCGTCATTTCCAAACTTGGCAAGGAAGCTATCGTCGCCATCCGGGGACCGGACGAATTTTGCGGCGAAGAAGCAATGAACGGGGCGCCACTGCGTTTGGCGACAACCACCACCATGTCGCCATGCGAGATTATGCGGCTGGAGACGCAAACCGTCGTCAACCTGCTTCATGAGAACCAGGAATTTGCCGACTATTTTCTCACCCACCTTTTGACGCGGACCGCCCGCGTCGAAGCGGACTTGGTCGACCAATTGTTCAATTCCAGCGAGATGCGGCTGGCACGGGCGTTGCTGCTGTTGGCCAATTATGGCGGCGACCTCGGTAAGGAACCGATACCCGTAAAGGTGAACCAGGATACGCTCGCCGCGCTGATTGGAGCGACGCGGACGCGCGTAAATTTTTTCATGAACAAATTTCGGAAGTTGGGCTTAATCGACTACAACGGTAAGCTGGAAGTTCATAAGGCCCTGCTGAATTTCGTTCTCAATGAGAAACCGCATATTGAGGGCAAGGAATTGCCGGGGTCTCCTCCTTGATTCGGACCCCGGACCGAATTCTGCACGGTCCGCCATGGCGAGTTCCGGTCAAAATTGACCACCCCTCTTCTAATCGGGCCCACCTCGTGACGGCGCCAATACAGCCTACAGCTTATAAAGCTCCTCGTCCTTGTCGTTTGAAACACGGGCGCCGGTAGCACCCCGGCCACTATAGAGATTCAGCAGAGCGGCGGCTTTCGTTTTGGCGCGCGACGGGCTCATCTCGTCCACGGCTACGCGATACACAATTCCACCATCTGCGCGGACGATCTCGATGTTGAACGTCATGCTACCTCCATCGGCCGAATGCCGGTGGCAATGCCGAAGGGGCCACGTTGGTTCAAAGGAGCCACCCCTAAATTTAAAGGGACCGGCCGCGGTGGAAAGGGGCCGGTATCCGGCTCTTATGGGAACACTATGGGCATCTGCGCCGTTCGCTCGCCTCGCGCGCGGCCGAGCCGAACGCGACGCGGTCGAACGTCGCGAAATCGCCGATCCGCCCCGGCGTGACGCGCGCTTCAGTCGGCGCCGGGAAACCAGCAACGGCTAGGCGACAAAGGCCAACTGAGGCAAGCGGGCATTTGTTGCCCAGAAATCATTGAGGCCCTTCACCAGGTTCTCGAACACGTCCAATTCGACAGGCTTCGTGAGGTAACAGTTCGCTTGGCGCTGATAGCACTCGACGAAATCCGCCTCCGCGGCGGATGTGGTCAGTATGACGGTCGGTATGAGTTTCAGACTTTCATCGCTTTCGATCAAGGCCAATACTTCGCGGCCATCCATTTTCGGCATGTTTAGATCCAGCAAGATCAGCTCCGGGCGGGGAGCATCGGCATTGTCTCCTTCGCGCCGCAGAAAGGCCATGGCTTCCGCGCCGTCTTCGGCTACGTACAAGCGGACAGACCGGTTGGCTTCGCCGAACGCCTCAAGCGTGAGCCGGATATCGCCGGGACTGTCTTCGACCAAGAGAATGATCGTCGGCGTATCGTCTTTTGCAAATAATGGGCGAACCCGGTCTGAGCGGCAAGAGCGATAGGCCGCCGGTTCCGGCAACGGTTCACCCGGTTTCAGCGACAGGACTTTGGTTTTGACACTGCCGCAGTCCGCGCATGTGAAGTTGTGGAGCACGAGGTCGCGGCGAGCCGGACTTGGCTCGATCGTAGCGAGTTCTATGGGCTCGTAGCACCGCGGACAGGTGTCAAAGGCAAAACGTTGAAACGACATGACGAGAACCTTTCGCGCCGGACCAACAGATGACGCCCAACAGTTGCAGTAAAGCGGCCGGCCGTCCCAAGCGCTTTGCAATAGCGCTTCAATTGAATCGAATGCTGCGCCTCCGCAGATTGCTGGTCCAGCGCCGTATCGTTCTGTACCTAACGTCACGTTTCCCGCGTAACCTAAAAATGGACTTGCCGGCATGGCGCTTGAAATTCCGCATGACAATTACCTACGGCGAACGAAAGGATCCGTATCTCTACGTACATATGATTGCCCAAGCGTTGGCAGGCTCGACACCGAGGCGCGGCACATCAATGAAAAGAGGGAATAACAAGATCGCAAAACATGAAATTGGCTTGATCCGCGCCTGGCCTTGCGTTGCTGACAAGCCCGTCCTTTGCGCCATCCGCTCATCATTTGCCTCGCCGCGCCCTAGCCGAACGCCCCGCGATCGAGCGTCGCGAAATCGCCGATCCGCTCCAGCGTGACGTCGGCGGATGGGTAGCGCGCCAGCGCCTCCGCATCGCGGGCATAGTGGCCCTGCCGCACGAACACCGTGGTGACGCGCGCGTCCCAGATGCTCTTCACCGCCGCAAGAATGCGCAGCTTGTCGTCGATCAGCACATAATGCCGCGCCGGATAGAAGCGCTCGACGTCGGCAAGCTCGCTCTCCTTGTGGATATAGATCAGCACCCGGCCCTCGACCGCGCGCCACAGCCCGGAGCGTTCGACCTTGCGCGGCTGAAACACCGCGTCGCCGTCGGAGAGAATGACGGTCGGTCCCCACCGCCGCGCCTGGGCCAAGGCTGCGAGCGCGCCCGGATAAAGCCGCTCGGCAAACGGATAGTCGACCAGCCAGCTCGACATGCGAAGGATCTCCGGCCGATGCAGCACTTCGACGCGGTAGCGCTCCAGCGCGCCGAGATAGTCGACATAGCCGAGTGCGGAGCGCAGCTCTTCAAGAATCTGCCAATAGCGGTCGCGCGCCGCGGCACCGTAATTTTCCGCCAAATGCGCCTTCAGGTCGTCCTGGACCACATCGTTGTCGAGGAGCGTGTTGTCGACGTCGAACAGAAAGACGAGGTCGTGCATGGATCACCGGAGAGGAAAACGCGACGCGCCTCGTCTAAGGCGCCCCGATGGCGGGGCGGCCATCGTTATAGCGTACCCATGAAATCCGGCCCAATGTCCAGGCCCAGCGATCACATTCGGAGTTATCGTCGGACAACTGTGCCATGCCCGTTACATGCTTAGCGGACCGGAAGCCTTTGCCGCGTCCTCGGGCGGTGAGCTGCGCGCTGCGGTGACCGTGCCACTCGAATCGGTGACGGGCTTCCGTTGACGAACAGGCGATAGCCCCTGCCGCCGCATTCACGACACGCGCTGCCTTCGCGCAGGCCTGTACCCTGACAAGGCTCGCACGGTGCAGGCAATCTTTCATTCATTCGTAAGTTTTCCTGACAGCACTCGATGCATTGAGGTCTTCGGTCGTGCCCGCGGCGGAAATTCTCGCTCGGATTTGCGCTATTGTAGTTCGCTCCCCACCGCGAAATTTTCACTTTGAGGCCGCGCGGCTTTCCCCGGCATAACAGAGATAACAAAGACGGCCGAAGGTCGGCGTCAGCTTTGGGCCAGACGCCGGCGCGCATTAGCGCTCGGAAGCGAGCTGGAATAGAACCCAACCTTCGGAACCGCCGCGTTCAGGCGGCTTGGTTGAACGCCTTTGCGACTCCTGCCTTTAACGGCTCGGTAGTCGCAAGCGCGACCTTCTGCGCGAGCGCAGCCAGCTCTTTGGTCTGCTCGGTCAGAGCCGTGGTCTGGGTGCGTGCATGCTCGGTTGCGAGTTCCATGAATTCGGATGGGGACTTCACTCCGTACAGTTCCTGGACAAAGTCAAATGCGGCGTTGGTATTGCTGTGAGCGAATTCCATGAACTTATTATTGTAGTCCCGTGCACCGTTGAGCGCCGTGGAACAGCTGGCTTTCATGAGATCGGCCGCTTCCGCAGTAGCGGCGCTCATTTTCTCATAAGTCTGTTTGGTTTGTGCAGCGGCTTTTTGCGTCATTTCGCTAAATGCCTGAGCTTCACTCGGCTTTTGGAATCCAGCCGGTTTCGCAGTGGTTGTCTTATTCGTATCCATAGGGAACTCCTCCTGATGGGGCGTTTGCTGATCGCAACACGGGCCGCGACGCTCCGAACGCTAACCCAATATCTTTGATTGCCTGCGGCGCCGGGGCTTGAGCGCGCAGACGCACCGGCTCAGCGCCTTACGTCGTAATTAAATCTGACAATGCAATAAGCTGCATCAAAATGAGAATAAAAGTGATCGAGGCTGCTAGCGGTGGCGATCGTCGCTTTTTCATAGCAAAGGGGTAGTGGTTCGCGTTTTGAGGCGAATCGCTGGAACAGCGCGCGTCCTGCCGCAATGTTGCCGCTGCGGCGTGTCGGCGGTCACTAGTCGGGATTGACACAGTGGTCTTCCTGTTCGGCCGCGCAGGAACTGCCGGCTAGAAGCATGGCGCCGTTCCGGTCGCTGGAAATTCAGGTACACGCCGTGGCGATCTTTTGCGGAGTGTACACAACGCAAACGCTGCTTCTGGGAGTCATGTACAGGTTGTCTTTGAGATTGATTGTGCCCGCCGTAAAGAGACCGAATATCGGCGAAAACGTATAGCTCACTTGGGCAAATATCAGATAACTACTATTGGTAATAAGGGCCGATGGAACGGTAACCGAAGATCCCTGCACGAGAGCGGTGCCGCCCTGAGAGTAGCTCCAGGCAACCGTAGCTTTGCCCGTACTGCTGATCGCTATTTGTGAAACCGTCAGGACGGCGGGCGTTTGCGAATATGGCGCGAGGATCGTCGATGATGCCCCGGTTATCGACGTCATGTCCGACGCCGCGATTGTCTGATACTGATTGGTAATTGCGGCAAGCGAATAGGTCGCCGCACGCACTTTCATGTAAACGGCCAGCGCTCTGCCGCCGTCGAATGTAGCCAGAAACAGGATTACCAGGACGGGCATGATCATTGCGAATTCGATCGCAGCGACGCCGCGCGTCGGTGCGACGATCCAGCGGTACAGCCGGCGAATAGGAATGCCGATTCGCATGATTTTACGATCTTCGCCCGGAATAGGGCCACGCTATCAACTTCGTTACCTAGTAAGATTGGAGCGCGCAGGCATCCGTAGAACTACCCATGGCGGCATGATCTCACTGAGGATGCGAAAATGGCTATCGGCATCGTGCGGCGGCAATTCATCTTCGGCCTTGGCAGCGCGGCGTTCGCGCAATCCGCCCGGTCTGCCGCCCGCATCTCGCCGGAAACGATCCATGCTTTCGCGCCGACCGGCCGGCTGCGCGCGGCCATCAATGCCGGCAATGTCGTTCTGGTTCAGAAAGACGCGAGCGGCGCAGTGACGGGCGTCAGTGTCGACCTGGCGGCAGAATTGGCGCATCGGCTCGGTCTGCCCGCCGATCTCATCGTCTATGAAACAGCCGGCAAGGTGACCGACGCAGCGAAAGCGGGCGCCTGGGACATCTGTTTCCTCGCGATCGAGCCGGTGCGGGCGGCGCTGATCGATTTCACCGCGCCTTATGTCGTTATCGAAGGCACCTATCTGGTCGACGTCCGCTCACCGCTTAAAAGCGTGGCCGATGTCGATCATGACGGGATCAGAATCGCGGTTGCCCGCGGCTCGGCCTATGACCTTTATCTGTCGCGCACCTTGCAGCATGCGACGTTGGTTCGCTACCCGAGTCCGCCCTTGGCGCTGCAGGGCTTCCGCAACGACGGACTCGACGCCGCGGCGGGCGTCAGGCAATTCCTCGACGGCTATGCGCGGAGCAATCCGGACCTCAGGGTGATGCCCGATCATTTTCAGGAGATCCGCGAGGCCATGGGGATCGTGCGAGGGCGCGGCGATGCCGCAAATTATCTGCATCGCTTTGTTGAAGAGATGAAAGCGTCGGGATTTGTCCGGGCATCGCTCGAGCGCGCGCATCAATCGGCCCTGATCGCGCCTCCGGAGAAGTGAGGTATTCCTCGCGACGCGCGCCTCTTGGGCGGCATAAAGCCGGTACCGACGCGAATCGATAACTGCTTGCGTTCTCGCTCCGCACGGAACCGGCAGACCGTCGCTGCGTTCATCAACGGAACGATGTTGGCCCGTTTTTCGGCAGGATGAAATGAGTCGCGCTTTTGTTAAGGAAGCCGATATCGAAGCGATCGTGCTTCCCGACCGTCCGCTATCGCCTCACCGCAATCTCGTGACGGAAGCGGGGCTGCGGGCGATCGAGACTGCGCTTAGCCGCTTCGAGGCGGCTCATAGAGCTGCGACCGACAAGGGCGACCGGCACGCCGCTGCGGCCGCTCTCAGAGAAATCCGTTACTGGCGGGCGCGCCGTGCGAATGCGGAGGTCGTCAGGCCTGCGGATGACAAGAGGGAGGCATCTTTCGGCATGACCCTCACCTTGCGGAGAGATGATGGTCGCGAGCAGACATTCCGTATTGTCGGAGAGGACGAAGCCGATCCGTCGCGCGGCACGGTCTCGCACGTATCCCCGCTCGCCCGCGCGGTTTTGGGTAACGGGCCGGGAGACATAGTCGAGATCGCCGGCGGATCCGCCACGATACTGGACGTCCGTTAGCATCCCGTTCTGTTATGTTCTTATCAGCGGTTTTGCCGGGGTCTATCCTGCGTGGCCGTTGGTTGATGCTATACTTTGCCCATTGAAGGCTGCGGGGGCTTTATGGGCATACTTTTATTATTTCAGGGACCAGGAACGCCATTACCTCCCGAATTGAAATCGCTGTTGATTGGAACAGTCGCCGCCGTAATTGCCGTTTATTTGCTTCGCTCGTTTTACAAGTGAGGCGCCTGTTGCGATGCGCAATCGGCCATGTAGGAAGGTCCATTCGGACTACTCCCGCAGTTGCCACTCGCTCGCCCGAATATAATAAGCGCCGCGAGTCACTCCTAACAGGAGGTAATGAAAGCGCCACAGTGGCATGACGTGCTGGAGCCGCCGGGGGCTGTTATTGCGGGCGTGGTGGGCTTTGCCGTTGTGTGTCGACGGGTGGCTTCTACCTCTTTTCACACATTAAGCGTCTTTTTTGTGCCGGCGGCTCCGAAATGATACGGTTCGCGCGCGTTCGCCGTGCTTGGCACGCTGCACGAGAGGGTTTTTTGAAGACGACGACGTCTCACCATTCGGCGGCTGGCATTCCCGACCCACCGGAAATGGCAGAGCGGGTCCGTTCCAAGGATTGGTCGAACACCGTGCTCGGTCCGGCCGAATATTGGCCGTCCAGTCTGACGCTGGTCGTAAAAGTCATGCTCGCTTCGGGCTTCCCGATGTGCGTCCGTTGGGGCCCGCAATTCGTCATGATTTACAACGACGGCTACCGCTCGATCCTCGGCGACAAGCATCCGGCGGCTTTCGGCCTGCCCTTTCATGAAGCATGGCCGGAAGTGCAATCTCAACTGAGGCCTTTGCATGAGGCAATCCTGAACGGAACGAGCGGCGCGTTCTTTGCCGAAGACCTTCTCATCAAGGTGCAGCGGCGCGGCGCGGCGCGTTGGGAGGATGGCCGCTTTACCGTCAGCTACAGCCCGGTTCCGGACGAAAACGCTCCCAGCGGCGTCGGCGGTGTGCTCGTTACAGTCGTCGAGACCACCGGCCGGGTTCGCACGGAGGAAGCGCTTCGCGCCAGCGAGGAGCGTTTCGCCCGTATCTTCGAGCAGACCGGCGTCGGCGTCCTTCAATGCGAATTGGACGGTCGATTCCTCCTGGTCAACAGGCGGTTTTGCGAGATCGTCGGCCGCACGCCCGACGAACTTTTGACGCTGCGCGTGCCCGACATAACCCATCCCGATGACCGGCAATCCGACGCCGCGCTCCGGCAGCGCCTTGTTGCCGACGGCGTTCCTTTCTTCGTCGAGAAGCGCTATTTGCGCCCCGACGGCTCGGAGGTCTGGGTCAGCGTCAACGTCTCGCTGATGCGCAGCACGGATGGCACCCGGCAGCAATTGATTGGCGTCGCGCAGGATATTACGGAGCGAAAAATCGCGCACGAGCAGCAGGGTCTGTTGGTTAGAGAGCTCAATCACCGAATCAAGAACCTGTTTGCGATCACTGACGGAATGATCGCGCTAAGCGCCCGCTCGGCGACCACGCCGCAGGAATACGCAAGCAACATCCGCGGCCGACTGAGGGCGCTGGCTGTTGCGCACGATTTGATACTTCCAAGCTTCGGCGGCGAGGTAGGCGCCCTCGCCGACCCGACGAGTTTGGAGATATTGCTGCGCAAGATTTTATCGCCCTATATCGAGGCGCCGTCCGATAATTCCGGTGCACGCCTTTTCCTCGACGGACCGCCGGTGCCGCTGGGTGCGCGGGCCGTGGCGACCTTCGCTCTCATTCTCCATGAACTGGCAACCAATGCCGCCAAATACGGCGCGTTGTCGGTCGAAGACGGCTGTCTGCGCATCACGTGGCAGTGCGTGGACAACGTCCTGAAATTGAAATGGGATGAAAGTGGCGGCCCGGCCCTTCACGGGCCGCCTCAATCGGAGGGTTTTGGCACCGTAATTTCCAATCACAGCGTCCGTGCGCAGTTCGGCGGGACGCTGTTCCACACATGGGATCCGAAGGGCCTCGCGGTGGAACTGTCTGTCCCCATGGAGCGGCTGAGCCATTGAGCCGCCTGCGCCGTTGCTCCTCGGTAAACCGCAGAGGCAATAGACCGCTCGGCATCCACGTCTTAAGGACCGAGCCAGCCGTTGTAGACGCCGCCGCAATTCCGCGCCCGGCGGAGAGGCCCCCTCACCCCCACCCTCTCCCCGCCCGCGGGGAGAGGAAGACGCGAGCGTCGCGGACCCCCACCGCGCAAGCGCGTCTGAGGTGAAGCTTGGTTGCCGTTACAGAAAAATCTCGGAGGCCAACGTGCAACAACAACTCTTGCGTAGCGTCGCCGCCCGCGCCCCTTCCACCACCCTGCTGCGCAGGATGGTCTCCCTCCCCCGCTTCGCGGTGGCGGATTCAATTTCTGGCGATGATCTCGCGCTCGCCGCGATGCACGAGCGGCGTTTCCGGCAATTTGCCAGGCCGGCGGCGCAGGAACCGCGATGGCCGGCGCCGCGCGATCGTGGTGCGGCGGCGGCGGCGCCAGGTCGGAGCTTCGATGCGGAGCGCGCCCAATCGCGCAAACGGTTCGCGCAAATTGCCGTCGCCTTCGGCGACCAACAGCGGCAGCCCGAGCACGCGGCCCCAAGACTGCCATTCGGCGACGATGTCGTCGGCCTCGGCGGAAGAGAACAACGGCAGCGACAAGGCCGGATCGTCGTGTTCGAGCACGACGGCGATCGAGGTCGGTGCGGAATTTTCAGAGGACACGCCGGCATCGCGTTGTAGCCGGATCGCCACGCCGCGAAAGGCCGCGACCGGCATATTGAGCGCCATGCGCATGCCGCGCACCGAGCGCCGCAGCACCACGCGCTCGCGATGCAGGTCGACGATGCGGCGGCGTCCGTCGGCCGCCTCGTCGGCGGCCTCGAAACGCACGGGCAGAGAGAAGGGGTCGAGCCGCTGTGGGGTTGCCCACGCGCGGCCCGACCCGGCAGCGATCCTGCCGGCTTCCATTTTGACGCCCCGAAAAACTTCGGCTCCCGCCGGGCTGTTGCCGCCCGGTCTGTGGCGACCA
>Ga0210390_10005859_pt1 | contig 10279 bp, 5 predicted proteins | sample IncBWH11OmetaG_FD_161050 | JGI IMG/M metagenome (GOLD analysis project Ga0210390, IMG submission 161050) | Forest soil microbial communities from Barre Woods Harvard Forest LTER site, Petersham, Massachusetts, United States - Inc-BW-H-11-O ... | reverse complement strand
CGCCTTGTGGATCAGCTCGACCATCCCGTAGGTATCGCCCGCTCCGGGTACACTGATCGCAATCTCATCCCACATCCATTGTCCGGCGGTCGAAAAATTGAAGTACTGTCCGCTGATCGCGAAGTTATTCAGGAAGGTCACACGCCGTCCGGTGGGATGACCTTGGTCCGTCCAGTTGCCGGTCTCAAGCAGCGTGGTCCGGAAGAGGCTGATCTCGGTAACCTCGCCTCCAACGCCGTTGATTTCCACCCAGTCCCCAACGTGAATCCCGTTCTTGCCCATCAGGATAAACCATCCGACGAACGCCAGGATGAAGGATTGCAGCGCGACGGTAAGCCCGGCGGTGGTAAGGCCCAGCACGGTAGACATCTCGCTGGGCACGCCGAAGACGACAAGCAAAATAAGCACAAAGCCTAAGATCTGTACGCCCAGTTCGATCAATGTGCGCAACGTGCGCAGCCTCCGGCCATCCAGCGTCGGCCGATCCATGAGCCGGCGGATAAGTGCGTTGCACAGGATCACGCAAATCAGAATGAAGGCGATTGTCGCCAGCGATTGCAAGATGAGGTGCAGTACGATCCGGTGCTGCAGCAGCACCTGGCTTGCCCACTTGCCATAAACAACAGCCAGTTGCTGCTGCGTCTGAATGCGGTCCTGATCAATGCTCAGCATCTGCCGCTGCATGCTTTTTGCCTGAATACTCGCCATGCGGGTCGCCATGTCTGCAGCGCCACCCGCCTGTGACGCGTCCGCACCGGTGCCGGCCTGCGCCTCCTTAGCCTTATGCTGAGACGAGATGCTTGCCGTGTCGGCTTGTGCCTTCTGGACCGCCTGCTGCAGCAGCTGATACCGACTGATCTGGGCAAACCAGGCCTCGATGCGACCAGCAAGCGTCCCATACCGCGCCGCCGAAACTACCGCCATCTGTCCCTGGTCGTGAGCCTGCGCGTCGTACTTACTCATCGCCGCCTCATGAGCCGCGAGTTCCTGCTGAATCTGTCCGCGCTGGTCCCCGGATGCGCGCGCAAGATTCTGCTGCGCGTCTGTTAGTTCGTTTTGATCGAGCCCCAATTGCGCCTTGGCCACGTCCAGTTCATCCGAGCCCGATGTCTCCTGGTGATCCGCCTTCGCCGCACCGGACGACTTGTTTCCCGCCGTCAGCCTGTCCACGTTGGCCTGGTCCGCCTTTACCGTCTGCTCGAGCTGCTCCACCTGCTGCGAGATCGCCAGCGCATTGCCGGTGAGCGCAGGACGCTTCATGCTGGCCTGGCGAAGCGCCGAAGCGAAAGCCTGATCTACCTCGTGATCGGCAAGACGCTCCGCCTCGCGCGCATACTGTCGTTCCTCGGTGCTCACAGCCAGAGCCGCCAGCGCCTCGGCAGTCTGCCAGGGACTCAGGTCGACGATCGTCTTCTGTGTGCCAAAGGCCGACCGCACTCTCGCCTGGCTCAGGAAGGGCAGGTTCGACATCGCGTCGCGCGTCGTCCACGTGAATGCGATGCACAGCACAAAAATCCCGACCAGCACGAGCAGAGTGATCAGCCGAACCCGGGTAAGGGCGCGCGAACGCGGCTTGGTCGTTGGCGTAATAGATGGGGGAGGAATAGCCATGTATTGATTGTCCCTGATCAGCGAGCCGAATGCCTCACAGGTTGTGCTCAGGCGAGGTCGATGCCAAAGCTATCTTTCACATTCGGAAGACTGAGGGGCCTCTTCTTCACCTGCGTAAAATATATTGAAAAAACTTGGTCGAGCACTAATGCCGTCATCGCGTAGTTAGTCGCGTGCGCACGATCTCTGGCCGATTCCGGCGCGCGCAGGCCGTTTCTGAATCCGCACACGTCACCCGCGAATCGAATGACAGATCGAAAGTAAATCCCATGGGCCGCCGCTTCGCTGAACTCGCATTCTGTCCGCTGGTAAAGGAGCAGCAGGAAAAGCACGGCAGCCGTCACCTCTACGAACGCGCCGAGCGATCGGACAACGCCGGTGATCGCCTCGGAGAGTACGAACACGAGTTCATCGGCGACAGCGACGGCTTCTACATGGCCTCTACCGGCGAGACCGGCTGGCCCTACATCCAATATCGCGGCGGCGAGAAGGGTTTCCTGCGTATTCTCGACGACAAGACCCTCGGCTTCGCCGACCTGCGCGGAAACAAGCAGTACATCAGTACCGGAAACCTCCAGCACGACAATCGAGTCGCACTCTTCTTCATGGACTACGCGCATCAGCAGCGTCTCAAGATCCTTGGCCGCGCTGAAGTTCACGAAGGAGACGAGACCTCGCAGAAGCTCATGCCGCGATTAGTCATCCCCGAAGAGAAAACTCCCGCCGAGCGCGCCGTGCTCATCCACATCGAAGCCTTCGACTGGAACTGCCCGCAACACATCACCCCGCGTTACACCGTCGAAGAGCTGGAAGCATCGCTTGGCCCCATACGCCGCCGTCTGGAAGCTCTCGAAGAGGAAAACTCCCGGCTGAAGATTGCCCAGTCAGCCTCATCCGGCTCGTAATCACCTCACTCCTCCTATTGACAATCGATACGAAGCGCGTCCACACTCGTACAGTCATTCGATAGGAAACGCCAGTGAGCGCAAAGCAAACCAACCTTCTGCAGGGAACCCTCGATCTGCTCATCCTTAAGACGCTCGGCACAGGAGAACTCCACGGCCTGGGCATCTCGCGGCGCATCGAGCAGATCACCCAGGGAACCTTCGTCGTAAAGCCCGGTTCGCTCTTCCCTGCCCTGCACCGCATGGAAGAAGCCGGCTGGCTGACCTCGTTCTGGGGCGAATCGGAAAATAATCGCCGCGCGAAATTCTATCGGCTCACCAAACGCGGCAAGAGCCAGATGGAAGCCGAGACAGAAGAATGGACACGCGTGGCCCTGGCCATGAAAAACGCATTACGCGCAACATAAGATCGGCAACCATGAGCCTCTGGTCTCACATCGCCAGCACGCTCCGTAATTTCTTTCGCAGGCAGCAGGTCGAGAGCCAGCTCGACGATGAGGTTCGCTCTTACGTCGATCTCATCGCCGACGAAAGAATCGCCGCCGGCATGTCTCCATCCGAGGCGCGCCGCACTGCTCTGGCCGACTCTGGCGGCGTCGAGCAAGTGAAGCAGGCCGTGCGCGACCGCCGCGCTGGCGCCGGCGTCGAGCTTCTCTGGCAGGACGCGCGCTACGGGTTGCGCCAGTTGTGGCGCAATCCGGGATTCACCGTCACTGTCATCATCACCCTCGCCCTTTCCATCGGCGCAAACACCGCCATCTTTTCCATCGTCAACGCGCTCATGCTCCGGAATCTGCCTTACGCCCATCCCGAGCGCATGGGCACTATCTTCACGCGCATCCGCGGACCCATTGCCTCTGACGAACGCCACCACGTCAACGGCGAGCAATTTGAGCTGTTGCGTGAGAACGTTCCATCTCTCATCTCTGCGGTCTCGGGCATCCGGCCTTCAGGAGTCAATCTGCAAGGGGGCTCGCCAACCGAATCACACGTCCAGTACGTCCATGCCGGACGCATCTCTCAACACTACCTCGACGTGCTCGGCATCCATCCCCTCATCGGACGCAATTTCTCGGACGTCGAAGACCGTCCGCACGGACCGAGGGCCGTCATCGTCAGCTACGCCCTGTGGCGCAATACCTTCGCATCCAGAGCCAACATCATCGGGCAAAACATTCTGCTCAAAGGTGAGCCCTACACAGTAATCGGAGTGCTTCCTGACGGCGCAACAACTCCGTTGAACGCGGATGTCTACACTGCGCTTCAGCCCGCCCACGACGGCGAAGGCGGCGGAACCAACTTCGAAGCCATCACTCGCCTCCGCGATGGAGCAACCTGGCAACAGGCAGATGCAGAGATCAATCGTGCCTGGTCCTTGCGCACCAATCGCTACGAACTAGAGGACAATCCCGGCGCGCAGGTCAGCTACTACTCGGTTCCACTGCAGCAGGGGCAAGCCGCTACCCTTCGCCCGCAGGCTCTCACTCTCATGCTCGCCGCCGGATTCATCCTTCTCATCGCCTGCGCCAATCTCGCCGGGCTCACGCTGGTGCGCATGTTGCGCCGTACTCCGGAAATCGCCACCCGCCTCGCCCTCGGCGCTTCGCGTTGGCGAATCCAGCGCCAGCTCTGGGTCGAGACTCTGCTGCTCGCACTTCTCGGAGGCGCGGCTGGAGTAGCCGTCGGCTTTATCGCTCTGCGCGGCCTGCTCCTGCTCTTGCCCGAACACTTCCTTCCCATCGCCAGCGTTCCCCTCGATGGACGCGTACTTGCTTTCACCCTTGTCATTTCCCTGCTCACCAGCGTCCTCTTCGGCATGCTTCCCGCGCTAACGACTCGCAAGCTCGACCTGCGTTCCGCCATCGCCAGCCGCACCGCGACCGCCGGCGAACACCTGCGTCTGCGCCAGGCATTGATCGCGAGTGAGGTCGCGATCACCGTCGTGCTCCTCGCCGCATCCGGCCTCCTCATTCACACGCTAATCCACCTTCAGACTTTGCCGCCTGGCTTCAACCCCGCCGGAGTCATGACCGCCCGCGCTTCCCTCGACGACGTACGATTCCAGGATGGAGCCACGTTTCGAAAGCTGCTCGACGAGAGCATCGCGGCGATGCGGCAGATTCCCGGGGTGCAATCCGCAGCAATGGGCCTCAGCTTGCCCTACGAGCGCTCCCTCATATTGGGAGGCCTGGCCATCAGCGACGGCAAGGAAGCAGGCCAGAAGGCGATGGCCGATGAGGTCTACGTCACGCCCGATTATTTCGCCGCGCTGCAGATCCCGCTTCTGGCCGGGCGCGCCTTTACTGATTCCGACGGCTCAACGACACAGCGCGTGGCCATCGTCAACCGGACCTTTGCACGAAAATTCCTTCATGGCGCGAACCCTGTCGGACGCCACGTTCTCGAGAACATGATGATCGTCGGCATGGTGGAAGATGTTGCCATGGCGCCGGGCATCGATCCCATCGCACCGCTCACAAACGAGGCAACCCTGTATATTCCGGCCACGCAGATGGAAGACAGGGAGCTCGCAATGGTTCACGTCTGGTTCCAGCCCAGTTGGATCGTCCGCACGGCCGCTCCCGTCGAAGGCCTCACGGCGCAGATGCAGCGCGCCCTCGCAAGTGTCGATCCCGATATTCCCTTCGCCGGCTTCTACCGCATGAGCGATCTGCTCACAAAAAGCCTGGCCACCCAGCGCGTCGAAGTTGCGCTTCTGGGTGGTATGGCGGCTCTCGCCTTTCTCCTCAGTGCCATCGGCATCTTCGCCCTGATCGCGAACATTGTTGCTCAAAAGACACGGGAGATCGGCATCCGCATCGCTCTCGGCTCAACTGTTCGCCAGGCCATGCTTCACATCGCCGGACCGGGAGTGAACGCATCAGCCCTTGGACTCGTCATCGGCCTGATCCTCTGTGCAGGAGCTCTGCGAGCCATGCGCAGCGCGCTCTATGGAGTGGGCGTCTACGACGCGCCGACCATCCTCATCGTCGTCCTCACGCTCGCGTCGGCAATCCTCATCGCTTCCATCGTTCCCACACTGCGCATCGCCGGAATCGACCCCGCCACTACTCTCCGCGACGAGTAGCGTTGACCCGCCAAAGTTGGCCGAAATTTATCTCAGAATTGCTAAACTTGAAGTAGAGAGTCTGGAAACACAATCAGAGTGTCCGGCGAACCATTGGCGGTCTGTTCTTGCGTTGAATGCGCCAACGCTTCTCAAATCAATGGGTTCCACGTAACTCATTTGTTATCTATGAAGTACAGTAACCCCTTTGTTATCTATGAAGTACTCGCAAACTATTTGCTTTGTATGAGTTCGCCCGAACCGGCGAATTAAGAGCGCCCGTAAGTCTTTTCTTCTGTATGAACTACAGGAAATACGAAAAAAGCGGGGGAGGGGTAGCCATCACGTATGGGCGAAGAGGAGTAGAATAGAAATTGTCCAGGTAATCGCGGACGAACTGGATTTCCCACCGAATGGGGGCGTCACGGTTTCGACGGGATCGCTTGCGGCAAAGAGGCATGCCGGGGTGTGGGCACCCGTAATCGCTCGCAAAATGATAATTGCCGATCATCAACTGGCATACGCAGCTTAATTAATTAAGTTGCCGTCCCCCGAGGCTTTGCCTGTGGGCTTCGAAGGGACGTCGCACAGCAGGCTGGTCTTTATGGCTGGGTACGGGTCATAAAGGCGAGATCCACGGACTAGCAATGCGCGCATCTTGTCGGTTCTGAGCGCGCAAGGCGAAACCTCAGGAACGCGACTGAGCATGGAGCCTCTCTTTGTTGACAACGATTTCGGACGCGGGTTCGACTCCCGCCGCCTCCACCAAATCTCTGTAGTTCGTCAGCGTTCCCCGATGCGCATTTAGATCCAGACCTTGGACTCGAGCTGGCGATCTGCTTCGCCCTCGCTGGGATAAGCGGGGGGCGGTCCGACACGGTTCATCCGAGCGAAGTTCGGAATCGCTAACATCCGAGAGCCGTCCCGCCATTTGCCGGCAACCACCATAACGCCGCCCAGCAACTCCGGACGCCACTCGGCCCTGAGCGGTGCGTCACTAAGCTTTCGGTCAATGCTTTCGTTGTCTGTGCGCTCTACGTTATAGATGAGCGCACCATATCTCAAAGCGACGAGGTCAGCATCGGCCCGGATACGATAATCCGCGACCACCCGCTGAGGCTCCATCGGAATCTCCAGTTCAATGGTGTCGCCAGCTTTCCACTCGCGCCTAACCGCCGCGTATCCCCTTTGAATCGACGGCTCATGCTCTTCTCCATTGACGGAAAACCGCTTGACACCTGTGACTGTTGGCGATTCCTTATAGAGCTTGCTCGTCGTCCGGTTCGGAATTCTCACGAAAACTGTGAAGTTCGTCGGCTCTTCCGGATTCATGGTGATTGAAACGGAGCCGTGCCACGGGTAATCGGTTTTCTGTACAACCTCCACTTTGGTGCCTGCGACCTCGCCCACATGAATACGGCTTCCCACAAACATATTCACGTAGAGGCCGTCTCTGCTCTTCACATAACTCCATGTTGGAATCATCAGTAGTGTGCGCGATAGATTACCGACGCAGCACGGGCATACATGCCACTCGGCACGCTCCGAATTGATCAAGGGATTGGTGTAGCAGTAGCTTTTGCCATCAAGCGCTACTCCGCCGAGCAGCGCGTTGTACATTGTCTGCTCATACAGATCTGCGTACTTTGCGTCGTGATAAGCCAGGTTGAGCTTGTATTGGAAGAAAACGAGCCCGCAGCTCGAGCAGGTTTCACAATATGCTTCGTTGCGGAGCGAATAATTCGGTCCGAAGCCTTCCGAAGTTTCGCCGCTTCCGATACCACCGGTCAGATAGTATTTTTTGTTGACCATGTTGTCCCAAAGCGAAATAACCGCGCTCTGGTAATCCGAGTCATGTGTCTCGGCGGCAATATCTGCCATGCCGGAATAGAAGTAAGTAGCACGCACTGCATGACCAACAGCCTCATACTGCTGCCCTGGCGGCAGGTGGCTCTGGTCGTACTCCGACCCGCCGCGCCGCGAGTCGAGAAGAAATTTCGCAAGCGCGATGTACGCGTCTCCACGATGGCTTCCTTCCTGGTCGTTAACGAAACGTCCGAAACGTACAAGCGCCTGCTCCATCTCCTGATGGCCGTCGAACCACTCCTTCTTGCCCGGCCCTATGTTGGCAACCCAGCAGTCTGCGAGCTTCTTCGCTCCGTTATAAAGGCGAAGATCCCTGCCCTCGGTCAGTGTGTAGTGGTTGATGGCAGATTCAATGAAGTAACCGGAGACGTATCCTTCGTGGTTGCCGCGGTGGTCGGGCGACCAGCGCTCCGGCCAGTCCTTGCGGTCTGCCAGGATGTAGGCGGTTTGCAGGTAACCATCCGGCATCTGTGCTGCCAGGATGATCGGAATCCAGCGATTCAGCGTCGCGCGCATTAGCTCCTGTGCCTGGATGATCTCAGGATCACCCTGCGGGTCAACCATCAGTGCGATACACATCGACTCCACGGTCTGGTGTACCCACGCGTTCGAAAACACATAACCCTTGTGTCGACCGTGCGCTTCGCCGCGATTGGTTTTGGCCGCCTCGATGAAGTTGTCGATTCCGCCATCCCCGCGCATCGGTGCGATATCGGTGCGCTCGCACATGCGAATGCAGTGAGGAATCCAGTCCACGATCAGCACTTTGGCACGCTGGCTCCAGAATTGGTTATCTATCGAGTATCTGCGGGTATAAACGACGTTCAGGCGGTCGGCAGGTGGCGCAGGTTCCACGTGCACATTGATCGTCTTCGGCTTGTCGTTGCTGCCCGATGCTTCAAGCGCAAGAACATAGTCACCCGGTTCGGAGAACGTCGCGGCAGTCATCGGAGCGTCCGAAGCCGCAAACACGACAGCACCGGGGCCCGCGATTCTCCCCCACCGCGCCCTGTTACGCTCTGAATCCTCCAGCCAAACGACCTTAGCTGCGAGATAAGTCCGGCCGTCGCTTACTACGGAACGATCCACGCCGGCATCCACTACCGGCGGAAGGGCTGGAACCGGGCCATAGTTAAAGACCTTCCACTCGAGAATTCCTGCCACCCCTCCCGACTGAGGAACTACCTCGAGGCGCAATTTGCTTGTCTTCACGGGCTCGAAAATCGTCGCGTTGAATGTGTCCAGATCCGTGCGAAGACCCAGCGGCTCAGCGACAGGAACAAAATCACTTCCGTTCCAATAAAGAATCCGATAACTCCGGGGCGCTTGCATCCTCTGCAAGCTACTGCTGCCGGGAATTGCGCCCGATTTTGGATGGTCTACAGCCCAATAGACCTCGACTTTGTTGATGCTGACCTGTTCGGTCCACTCATACTGCACCCAGCTCGAGGTGCTCGCATTCGATTCTTCCTGCCGCAGTGCGTAGATTCCATGAGAGCGATCCGATGAATGTTCGGGGGTGAAGCCATCGTTCAGCGCAGAAATCTTGTTTTCGCTCAGAGGGGTGAGGCTCGAAGGAACAGCCACCCGGGCGATATTAAGAGCGTGGCTGGAATCCTGCGCCATCCCTCTCGTTCCTTCAAGGGCGGTCAGGGCAACAATTCCCGTCAATCCGGCCAGGAACTCCCGGCGATTGGGTTCGACATGCGATTGATTTTCAGGTGAGTGAAAGTCCGAAACTGTTTTCGGAAGATACTTCTTATAATTCATCAAAAATGCTCCAGTTCAATTCCGGCGAACCCGGCAAGTCTCCGGGGCGCTGCGTTCCGGAGTGCCTGTGTAAAGTGCCCTACCTGTATAGATCCATGGTGCCGCTACGATCTTGATCGTGTTGTTAGACGGTCTCAGTGTCCATTCAATTCGTTGTATTCCATCAGTCCCATCAGCGCACCCCAATGATAGAAGGCATCGCTGTTCTCTACTGTGTCGCTGTCGTCTGTTGCTGCACTGTAGTTTTCGTGCACGTGACCCTTAGAATTCCATTCGATGAGAAACAGATCGAGCGACTTGCGTGCGAGTTCTTTGCGCGCTCGAATGGCGGTGGGAGTCGAATAGTTTCGGAGGCCCAAGTAGACAAGGTAGTTCATTGGACCCCAGATGCGCCTGCGCCATTGGTCCTGATCCTTGAAGGCAAGATCGTTTCGCGGAATCGAAGGAAGTATTCGGTCTCCCCAAAACTCATCTGGATTGAAAAAATGCCTGGTCAACAACTCGTTGACTTGATCAGGCGTCGCAGTTTTGGAAAGCATTGGATAGAAACTCGTCGGAGCAAGGGGCTGGTCGAATTTGCTCGTGTGCAGATCTTTGTCGAGAAAGATGCCTGCGGCGGGATTCCAGAGTGTCGCGAGCTTTTCGCTGTATTTTTGGGCGCTTCCACGCAACCCTTCAGTATCCTGTTTTCGGCCAAGTATGTCAGCCATTTCCGCCAAGGCATTGGCGTCGGCGACATACATACCCATCAGACCCGTATCCGCGAGTTCCATCTGATGTGCCTGCTCGTTGAAATACGCATCGTCCAATACTGGACCATTGTCGATGCCGGATTCTCATTTCGCGGCCTGTTTTGTGCCGCCAAGGGCTTCCGGATTGACGGGCTTATTTTCTTCGTCGCTTCCCGATACAGGTATCCCTGCATATCGCGGTGTTCGGTTGATATCAACACAGTCCCGACATGTCAATGCCTGCAGTCCCTCCTGTCGTTGACACATGATATGTCCGGTGGGATTAGCACATGAAATGTCCGCTTAGCGGGCGGCGAGGATATCTCCAT
>Ga0210390_10005857_pt1 | contig 10280 bp, 7 predicted proteins | sample IncBWH11OmetaG_FD_161050 | JGI IMG/M metagenome (GOLD analysis project Ga0210390, IMG submission 161050) | Forest soil microbial communities from Barre Woods Harvard Forest LTER site, Petersham, Massachusetts, United States - Inc-BW-H-11-O ... | reverse complement strand
GACGAACAGCGGGAGCATGCGCTCGCGGCGCCCGATCCGCTGGAGCTGCCGTGGATCAGCGCCGCCATGACCAGGTTCGGCGAGATTCTGGCCGACATCGCCGCCTGACCTAACCCGACCCGCGCGGGCTGCGCCGCAGCCCTGGGCTGCGGCGATTAACGTCCGGACCCACGACGCTAGGTAGCAGAGGCGTCACACCTGGGTACTACCTGAGCGGGGCCGCTACGGCGGCTCCGCGTTTCTTGTGTCTGAGCCAGGTTCCAGGTCGCCCGCATGGATTCCGTTAGGAATCTGCCTGCAGCTGCATGCGTCCTGCTTGGACCCGCAGTTTGCCCGGTTCAGCGCGATTTTATGAACCGTCTACCCACGCACCGCTAGGCGTCCGCTGGAGGACACATGTGGGACCTGTTTTACATCGGCCTAACGCTGGTCGTGTTCGGCGTGCTGTTCCTCATCCTGAAGGGGGTCGAGCGCCTTGAGCGCTGAGAACCTAGTCGGCCTCATTGTCGGCGTGCTGCTGACCATTTACCTATTCGTCGCCCTCGTCCTGCCTGAGAGGTTCTAAATGAGTAGCGCCACCGCAGGCTGGCTACAGTTCGCCCTGCTCGTCGCTGCCCTGGCGGCCTGCTACGTGCCCCTCGGCAACTACATAGCCCGCATCTTCACCACCGACAAGGACTGGCGGGTCGAGCGCGGCATCTACAAGCTCATCGGCGTCAACTCCAAGACTGACCAGAAGTGGTCCGCCTATGCGCGCAGCATGCTGGCGTTCTCGCTCATCAGCGTGCTGTTCCTGTACGGCCTTGAGCGGCTGCAGCATTACCTGCTCGGGTTCGTCGGGACGAACATGGCCGCCGTAACGACCGACACGGCGTGGAACACAGCCGTCTCGTTTGTGACCAACACGAACTGGCAGAACTACGCCGGCGAATCGACCATGAACTACCTCACCCAGATGACCGGCCTGGCGGTACAGAACTTCATGTCCGCCGCCGTCGGCATCGTGGTCGCCATCGCGTTGATCCGCGGCTTCATGCGGTCCAAGACCAACAACCTCGGCAACTTCTGGCAGGACATCACGCGCTGCGTGCTGCGGCTGCTGCTGCCGCTGTCAGTCGTCGGCGCCCTGGTCTTCGCAGCGAGCGGCGTGGTCGACAACTTCATCACCTACCACACCATCACCACGTTGTCCGGCGCGCACCAGAGCGTGGTCGGCGGCCCGTTCGCCTCGCAAGAGGTCATCAAGGACTTGGGCAACAACGGGGGCGGCCCGTTCAACGCCAACTCCGCGCACCCGTACGAGAACCCCACGCCCTTCACCAACGTGTTCACGATCTTCATCCTCCTGCTGATCCCGTTCGCCACTCCGCGCGCCTTCGGCAAGATGATCAAGGACAACAGGCAGGGCTACACCCTGGTCGCAGCGATGGTGGCGATCTGGGCGGCGGCCGTCGGCGGCATCGCCTTCTTCCAGCAGCAGGCCGCCGGAACAGCCAACATCCTCGCGCACGGGGCCATGGAGGGCGTGGAGACCCGGTTCGGTACGGCCGGCTGCTCGCTGTTCGCCGCCTCCACCACGGTGACCTCTACCGGAGCGGTGAACTGCTTCCATGATTCGCTGACCACCTTTGGCGGCGGCATCGCCTTGTTTGACATAGCGCTCGGCGAAATAGCGCCGGGCGGCGTCGGCGCCGGGATGTACGGCATCCTCGTGCTAGCGATGATCACGGTGTTCGTCGCCGGCCTGATGGTCGGCCGAACGCCGGAGTACATCGGCAAGAAGATCCGGCCCACCGAGATGAAGTACGCGGCCCTGTATTTCCTGGTGCTGCCGGTGGTCATCCTGACTGCGGCGGGCCTCTCGATCGGCACCCACGAGGGGCAGGCAGCGATCTTCAATCCGGGACCGCACGGCCTGACCGAGGTGGTCTACGCATTCGCGTCGATGGCTAATAACAACGGCTCCGCGTTCGCAGGCCTGGGCACCAGCGCCATGTGGTACCAGGTCAGCGGCGGCATCGTGATGCTGCTCGGCAGATTCGCGCCGGAAATATTCGCCCTCGGCCTCGCCGGGTCCCTGGCTAGACAGCAACCCGTGCCCGCGAGCGCGGGCACGCTCGACACCAGGACGCCGCTGTTCGTCGGCATGCTCATCGCCGTCATCCTCATCCTCGTCGGCCTGACCTACTTCCCCGCGCTTGCGCTGGGCCCGTTCGCAGAAGGACTGCACTGATGTCTGTGACAACGACACCCGGAGCTCCCCTGGGCCCGGGCAAGACTGTGGCTGAGGGCCTGCCGCATCGTGTCAGCGGTGGCCTGATGTCGCCGAGAACGCTGCTGAAGGCAACTCCCGATGCGTTCAAGAAGCTGGACCCTCGAGTCCAGGTCAAGAACCCTGTCATGTTCGTGGTCGAGATCGGCGCCGCGCTGTGCGTCTACACCGCGATCGCGAACTCGTCGATCTTCAACTGGACGATCGTGGTCTGGTTGTGGCTCACCGTGGTCTTCGCCAACCTGGCGGAGGCCGTGGCCGAGGGCCGCGGCAAGGCACAGGCTGAGACGCTGCGCAAGACCAAGCGGGAGACCGTCGCGCGCCGGCTAGTCGGCTGGCAGCCAGGCCAGAAAGAGGTGCGCGAAGAGTCTGTACCCGGCGCCCAGCTTCAGCTCGGCGACTACGTGGTGGCCGAGGCTGGCGAGACCATCCCCGGTGACGGCGACGTCGTCGAAGGCGTGGCCTCGGTGGACGAGTCGGCCATCACCGGCGAATCCGCACCGGTCATCCGCGAGTCCGGCGGCGACCGGTCCGCGGTCACTGGCGGCACGAAGGTGCTGTCCGACCGGATCGTGGTCAAGATCACGTCCAAGCCGGGCGAGACCTTCATCGACCGGATGATCGCCCTGGTCGAGGGCGCCAAGCGGCAGAAGACGCCGAACGAGATCGCGCTGAACATCCTGCTCGCCGCGCTAACGGTGATCTTCCTGCTCGCCGTGGTCACGCTGCAGCCGATGGCGTTCTACTCCCACGCACCGCAGAGCACCGTCATCCTCGTCGCGCTGCTGGTCGCGCTGATCCCGACCACGATCGGCGCCTTGCTGTCGGCGAACGGCATCGCCGGCATGGACCGGCTCGTCCAGCAGAACGTGCTGGCCATGTCCGGCCGGGCGGTCGAGGCAGCAGGCGACGTCAACACGCTGCTGCTGGACAAGACCGGCACGATCACCATCGGCAACAGGCAGGCCACTGAGTTCCTGCCCGTGCAGGGCGTCACGCCTGGCGAACTGGCCGACGCGGCGCAGCTGTCCAGCATGGCCGACTACACGCCGGAAGGCCGTTCCATCGTGGTGCTCGCCAAAGAGAACTATGGCCTGCGCGAGCGGGCCGAAGGCGAGCTGCAAGGCGCGGAGTTCGTGGAGTTCACCGCGCAGACCAGGATGAGCGGTATCGACCTGGCTGACGGGCGCGAGATCCGCAAGGGCGCGGCCGCCTCGGTGGCGGACTGGGTCCGGCAGAACGGCGGCAATCCGCCGGACGAACTCGGCGCCATGGTGGACGGGATCTCCGGGGCCGGCGGCACCCCGCTGGTGGTGGCCGAGAAGGAAGGCGGCACGGCCAGGGCACTGGGCGTGATCTACCTCAAGGACATCGTCAAGGAAGGCATCGCCGAGCGGTTCGCCGAGATGCGCCGGATGGGCATCAGGACCGTCATGATCACCGGTGACAACCCGCTCACCGCCAAGGCCATCGCAGACGAGTCCGGCGTGGACGACTTCTTCGCCGAGGCGACGCCGGAAGACAAGATGGCGCTGATCAAGAAGGAGCAGGAAGGCGGCAAGCTGGTCGCGATGACCGGGGACGGCACCAACGACGCCCCGGCGCTTGCGCAGGCCGACGTCGGAGTGGCCATGAACACCGGTACCTCGGCGGCAAAAGAGGCCGGGAACATGGTGGACCTGGACTCCAACCCGACGAAGCTCATCCAGATCGTGGAGATCGGCAAGCAGCTGCTCATCACCCGCGGAGCGCTGACGACGTTCTCCATCACGAACGACGTGGCGAAGTACTTCGCGATCATCCCCGCGATGTTCGAGGGCGTCTTCCCGGGCCTGAAAGAGCTGAACATCCTGCACCTGCACAGTCCGGAGTCGGCGATCACCTCGGCGATCATCTTCAACGCGCTGATCATCGTGGCGCTGATCCCGCTGGCGCTCCGTGGCGTCCGGTACAAGCCGTCGTCGGCGGCGGCCATGCTCCGCAGGAACCTGTGGATCTACGGCGTCGGCGGCCTGATCATCCCCTTCATCGGGATCAAGCTCATCGACCTCATCATCCAATTCATTCCCGGATTCCGGTGATCTGATATGAACCATCTGCCCAATAGTCTCCGGCAGCTCATCGCTGCGCTGCGCGGACTCCTCGTCTTCACCGTGATCTGCGGGATCATCTATCCGCTGGTCATCTGGGGCATAGCTCAGGGTGCCTTCCACAACCAGGCCAACGGCTCGCTAGTCAGTTACAAGGGCCGAGTGGTCGGCTCCAGCCTGCTCTGCCAGGAATTCCTGGACGCCAAGGGCAACCCGCTGCCGCAGTACTTCCAGCCGCGGCCATCGTTCGCGGTCGTCTCCACCGTTAAGAATGACCCCGGCTGCGACCCGCTGAATTCAGCCGCGTCGAATTACAGCTCGGACAACCCCATCCAGGTGGGCCTGGTCAAGCAGCGGGAGAAGCAGATCGCGGCGTTCGATCACGTCAAGATCTCGCAGATTCCGCCGGACGCGGTGCAGGCATCTGGCTCCGGGCTTGACCCGGACATCTCGCCTGCGAATGCGGCCATCCAGGTCGACAGGGTCGCGGCGGCTCGGCATATCAGCCCGGCAGCCGTCAGGGCGCTGGTCGCGCAGAACACCTCGGGCAGGCAGCTCGGGATCCTGGGCGAGCCAGTCGTGAACGTGCTGCAGCTGAACATCGCGCTCGATGCAAAGTATCCCGTCTGACGCTGGGCGCATCCTCATAGTCGAGGATGAGCCGGCCCTCCTGCGGGCGCTCCAGATCAACCTGCGCGCCCGCGGTTACGAGGTCACAACCTCGGTGGCCGGCCAGGATGCCCTGGTCGAAGCAGCACGGCGCCCCCCCGACGCCGTGCTGCTCGACCTGGGCCTGCCGGACCTGGACGGTACGCAGGTGATCCGTGAGCTCCGCACCTGGTCCGCTGTGCCGGTCATCGTCCTGTCCGGCCGGGCCGGGTCGGGCGACAAGATCGGTGCGCTGGACGCGGGCGCCGACGACTACGTCACCAAGCCGTTCTCGATGGAGGAGCTGATGGCCCGCCTGCGTGCCGCATTGCGGCGGGACTCCGCCCGACCGGCCGGCCTGGTGTTCAGCATCGGCAGCTGCGAGGTCGACCTGAGCGCCCACACGGTTGTCCGCAAGCACGGCATCGACGGCACTAGCCCGGACGCTGAGCCCGTGCACCTGACCAGGACCGAGTGGCGAATGCTGGATGTGCTCCTGCGCTCGGCCGGCCAGCTCGTGCCCGCCAACCGGCTGCTCGCCGAGCTGTGGGGACCGGGCGCCGAGAACAGCACCCACTACCTGCGATTTCATATGGCCAGGCTGCGCCGTAAACTTGAGGATGACCCGCCGCGCCCGCGCCACCTGCTGACCGAACCCGGTATGGGCTATCGCTACTCCCCATGAGACGCTCGGAGCAGGGGTTGACGCCATGAATGCCGAGGGCCTCGCGGACGTACGCGCTACCAAAAAGCCAGGCAGCCGCGGCCAGCTGCGGATCTATCTCGGGTCCGCGGCCGGCGTCGGGAAGACTTTCGCCATGCTCAACGAGGGCCACCGTCGCCACGAGCGGGGCACTGACGTGGTGGTCGGTTACGTCGAAGCTCACGGCCGCCCGCACACCATTGAGCAGATCGGCGACCTGGAGGTCATCCCCAGGGCCACGATCGGGTATCGCGGCACCTTCTTCGAGGAGATGGACCTGGACGCGGTCCTGGCCCGCCGCCCCGACGTCGTGCTGGTCGACGAGTTCGCGCATACCAACGTGCCGGGCTCGCGCAACGAGAAGCGCTGGCAGGACGTCAACGAGCTGCTGGACGCCGGCATAGACGTTATCTCCGCGATGAACATCCAGCACCTGGAGTCGCTGAACGACGTCGTGGAAAAGATCACCGGGGTGCCGCAGCGGGAGACGGTGCCCGACGCCGTCGTCCGGGCCGCCGACCAGGTCGAGCTGGTCGACATGACGCCGGAGGCGCTGCGCCGCCGGATGGCCCACGGCAACATTTACAGGGCCGAGAAGATCGACGCGGCGCTCACCAATTACTTCCGTATCGGCAACCTGTCCGCGCTACGCGAACTGGCACTGCTGTGGCTGGCCGACAAGGTCGACGAGGGCCTCCAGCGCTACCGGGAAGCGCACGACATCCACGCCACCTGGGAGGCCAGGGAGCGCGTCGTCGTCGCGCTGACCGGCGGCCCGGAGGGCGAGACACTGATCCGGCGTGGCGCCAGGATTGCGGCGCGCTCATCGGGCGGCGACCTGCTGGCCGTGCACGTGACGAACTCCGACGGTCTCGTCGGCGCCGACCCGGCCGCGCTGGCGCAGCAGCGGCGGCTGACTGAGTCGCTAGGCGGCTCCTACCACCAGATAGTCGGCGACAACGTGCCCGACGCCCTGCTGACCTTCGCCCGGGCCGAGAACGCGACTCAGCTCGTACTCGGAGTCAGCCGGCGCGGCTGGCTCGCCTCGCTGCTGACCGGGCCGGGCGTCAGCATGCGGACGATGCGCGAGTCGGCCGACATCGACGTGCACATGGTGACGCATTCCTACGTCGGCCGCGGTCGAACCCTGCCCCAGGCCCGCGGCGGCCTGAACCGCCCGCGCCGATTGGCCGGCTATGGCCTGGCAGTCGGGCTCATGCCACTGCTGACGCTGCTGTTGGCCAACGTGCGCGGGGGCCTCAACCTGACCAGCGACGTCCTGGTCTTCCTTGCTGGCGTCGTCGGCGTGGCACTCGTCGGCGGGTTCATCCCCGCGCTGATCGCCGCGGTGGCGGGCTCGCTGCTGCTCAACTACTACTTCGTGAAGCCGATCTACCGGTTTACTATCGCCGACCACAACAATGCCTTCGCGCTGCTCATTTTCGTGGCGGTCGGGCTCGCGGTCAGCTCCGTAGTCGACACGGCAGCGCGGCGGACTAAGCAGGCCTCACGTTCCGGTGCTGAGTCCGAGCTGCTCGCCACCACCGCGGGCAGCGTCCTGCGCGGGCAGCGCGCCCTGCCCGCCGTGCTGGACCGGGTGCGCGAAGCCTTCGGCATGGAAACGGTGACCTTGCTAGAACGGCAGTCCGGCACCTGGGCGCCAGTGGGCACGTCGGGCGAAGGGCCAGTCAGCCGGCCAGAAGACGCTGACGTCGAGATGCCGGTTGGCGACAACCTCGTCCTCGCCATGCGCGGCAGGCCGCTGCCCGCCACCGACCGCCGGGTGCTCGGTGCCTTCGCTGCCTACGCGGCCGCGGCGCTGGAGCAGGGGCGGCTCACGGCCGCCGCCGAGGCCGCCCGGCCGATCGCTGAGGCCGATCGCGTCCGCACCGCGCTGCTGGCGGCGGTCAGCCACGACCTGCGCACGCCCCTTGCCTCGGCCAAGGCCGCGGTCACCAGCCTGCGCTCGAGCGACATCGAGTGGGACGCCGAGGACCACGACGAGCTGCTGGCCACCGCCGATGAGTCGCTCGACCGGCTGGCCCACCTCGTCGACAATCTGCTCGACATGAGCAGGCTCCAGGCTGGCGCGCTCGCGGTGTTCCCGCGCCCTGCCGACCTATCGGAGATCGTCGCACGGTCGCTCGATGACCTCGGCCCGGCCGCCCGGATCGTCCACGTCGACCTCCCCGACGACCTGCCGGAAGTCGCCGTCGACCCCGGCATACTCGAGCGCGTCATCGCCAACCTGATCGCCAACTCCCTGCGCTACTCGCCGCCCGGCATGCCGCCGGTGCTGACCGGCAGCACCCTGGGCGATCGAGTGGAACTGCGCGTCATCGACCGTGGTCCCGGCATTCCGGAAGAGCACCGGGACCAGATGTTCGTGCCGTTCCAGCGGCTTGGCGACACCGACAACACCACCGGCGTCGGCCTCGGGCTGGCGCTGTCACGCGGCCTGACCGAGGCCATGGGCGGCTCGCTGGAACCGGAGGACACCCCCGGCGGCGGACTCACGATGGCCCTGTCCCTGCCGGCGGCCCCGTTCCCTTCTGAACCTGTGCCCGGCAGCCACGAACGCGCGGACCGAGCCGCCGCCAGCGACGCCCACGCGCCCTGATACCGCGACGTGAGACCGCCACATGGCACCCTGGTCCCGTGACAACGGTCCTGGTCGTCGACGACGAGCCGCAGATACTCCGGGCCCTCCGGATCAACCTCCGGGTGCGCCATTACGACGTGCACACCGCAGGTAGCGGCAGCGAGGCACTGGAGGTCGCCGCCAAGTATCCGCCTGACCTGGTGATCCTGGACCTGGGCCTGCCGGATCTGAATGGCGTGGATGTCATCCACGGCCTGCGCGGCTGGACCGAAGCCCCCATCATCGTGCTGTCCGGCCGCGCTGACAGCACCGACAAGGTCGAGGCGCTGGATGCGGGCGCGGATGACTACGTCACCAAGCCGTTCGGGATGGACGAACTGCTCGCCCGGATGCGGGCCGTGAGCAGGCGGGCGGGCGCCGAGGGCGACGTGCCCCAGGTCCGGCTCGGCGACCTGGTCGTTGACCTGGCCGCCAAGCGGGTCGTGCGCAGTTCCGAGCAAATGAACAATGATGAAGCCCGGAACGGGGACGTTCGCCTGACTCCCACCGAATGGCATCTGCTGGAGGTGCTGCTGCGCAATCCCGGCAAGCTCCTCAGCCAGCAGCAACTGCTCGCCGAGGTGTGGGGACCTGGCTACGCCGACGCCAGCGGGAATCTCCGCTTGTACATGGCGCAGCTACGGCGCAAGCTGGAGCCCGATCCGGCCCGGCCGCGGTGGCTGATGACCGAGCCGGGGATGGGCTACCGGTACCAGCCCGACCCGGGCACCGTGTGACGGCTACTTCGGCCGCTGCTGGCCGGGCGGCGGATTCACCGGCGGGAGTTCCGGGCCGGTCAGTGCCTGCGCGCCGTCGTCAGCTGAGCCGCCGCCGGCCACCGTGGACAGCCGGTAGCGCAGCCGGCAGATCACGACGTTCTGCGTGCCGCGCTGGATCGCCTGCTCGAGCACGAAACCGCGCTGGTTGTGCAGGATTCGCTGCCACGGATGAGCCTCCAGCACCTCGGGGATGAGCACGACGAGCTGATCGTGGCCGGGCTCCGCCTCCAGTTCCTGCAGGTAGTCGACGATCGGCTGACCGAGCGAGCGCTGCCGGCTGTGCAACGTCACGAGCGGCACGTTCGGGTGCCACTGCTCCCACTGCTGGCGCAGGTGCGCGTCGGCCTCGTGGTCCTCGGATTCGTCGTAGCAGACGGTCACCGCGATCACCTCGTCGCCGAGCGACAGAGCGGCCGAAATGCCCGCCTGCACGAGCCTGGACATGCTGCCGACCGGGACGACGACTAGGGCGTTCCTGCGTTCTGGCGCCGGTGGTATCTGCCCGATCTCTAGCGCCGCGCCGATGCGCCGGTAGACGGTGTGCACCCGGCTGAACATCAAGACGAGCAGCGGCACCACGAGCACGACCAGCCAGGCGCCCTCGGTGAACTTAGTCAAGAGCTCGATCGCCAGCGCGACCAGCGTGAAGACGGCGCCGACCCCGTTGATCACGGCCCGGCCCTGCCAGCCCGATCCGCGCTGCTCCCGCCAGTGCCGGACCATTCCGGTCTGCGACAGCGTGAAGCCGACGAACACGCCGATGGCGAACAACGGCGTCAGCGCCTGGGTGTCACCACGCGTGACCACCAGCAGGATGGCGGCGAAGATGGCCAGCACCACCACGCCGTACCTGTGCACCTGCCGCTGCGCCCGCAGGAAAAACAGATGCGGCAGGTAGTTGTCCGTCGCCAGCAGCGAGGCCAGCACCGGCAGTCCGCCGAACGAGGTATTGGCGGCCAGCGCGAGCAGCACCGTGGTGATGAGCTGGACCGCGTAGAACACGATGTTGTGCCCGAGCGCCCCCTGGGTGAGCTGGGCCAGCGTGGTCACGGTACCGGACGGCTCGGCCTTGAACTTATCGGCCACCACGGCGATGCCGATCAGCATCAGGGCCAGGATGATGCCGAGCCCAGCCTCGGTGTGCTGC
>Ga0210390_10005854_pt1 | contig 10281 bp, 7 predicted proteins | sample IncBWH11OmetaG_FD_161050 | JGI IMG/M metagenome (GOLD analysis project Ga0210390, IMG submission 161050) | Forest soil microbial communities from Barre Woods Harvard Forest LTER site, Petersham, Massachusetts, United States - Inc-BW-H-11-O ... | reverse complement strand
CGCGGCCGGGATTACTCAACCGTGGATTGGCGCACCCTATGGCATTTATGCGACCAGCGACGGCCATCTGGCGCTTGCTATGAACTCACTGGGTGTTCTCGGGGAATTGCTGGATTTGCCAGAGGTAGCTGCTTATAAAGGGAATTCCCAAGGAGCTTTTACCGATCGAGATGCCATCAAGAGACGGCTGGAGGCACGTTTAGCAACTCGTACTACCAACCAGTGGCTGGAGCTCATGGCGACGCGTGATATCTGGTGTGCTCCGGTCAAAGACTTTGAAGCCATTTTTAGCGATCCCCAAGTAGAAGCCGCTCAGATCGTCACCACGGTGGAACACCCTAACATTGGACCGCTCAAGTTAATTCGTACGCCAATTACTCTGAGCGATACGCCGGCCTCGATTCGTCGCCCTTCTCCTCGGGTAGGTGAACACAACGAAGAAATATTGCGTGAGCTTGGCTATGATGATTCCAAGATCGAGCAACTGGAAAAAGAAGGAGTTCTATAGTGAGCAGTGATTTGGTCCATTTTGAACGCGCCGGTTCTGCGGCAATTATCCGGTTGAACCGCGAAAACAAGCTGAACGCCCTAAATAGGGTCATCTTTGATACACTCGCCAACTATCTCGACGACATTGCCCGTGATCAATCCTGCTCCGTAGCGATTCTCACTGGTACCGGTCGAGCCTTCTGCGCCGGGGCCGATATCGGTGAATACTGGAAAGGTGACATGAGCGCCTTTCGTGAATTCCAAAGCCGTGGCCGACAACTGCACGATCAGATCGAGAAAAATCCCAAACCGATCATTGCCGCGGTGAACGGTTTCGCGTTTGGGGGCGGGTTCGAATTGGCCCTGGTTTGTGATTTAATTGTCGCAAGCGAGAACGCACAATTCGGTCTGCCAGAACCCACTTTGGGATTGGCGCCGGGAGGAGGCGGAACGCAACGGCTCCCTCGAATAGTAGGACAGAACCGCGCGAAAGAAATTCTGCTGACCGGGCGCCGCTTGAACGCCCTCGAAGCCTACGAGTGGGGAATCGTCACTGCAGTCACACCGGCTCACGAGGAGATTCGGATGGCCCTGGAACTGGGACAGAAAATCGCGCGGCAAGCTCCGCTGGCAATCCAGGCGCTCAAACGCCTGGTCAATGAAGGAGTCAATGCTCCTTTAGATACGGCTCTCTCGTACGAACAGCAAACGCTGCTCTCACTCTATGCAACTGACGACGGACAGGAAGGCATTAACGCGTTTATGGAAAAGCGCCCAGCCGTTTTCCACGGAAAATGATGAGGGGCAGGAGTTCAGGAGTTCAGGAGTTCAGGAGTTCAGGAGTTCAGGAGTTCAGGAGTTCAGGAGTTCAGCTCACTGTGAAATACGCCTCCAATGTCAAGTATCCAATATCGCTTATTCTAATACCTAAATTCGTTAGCCTCCGCATTCTGCAACTCCTGAACTCCTGACATATGCTCGAGCTGAAAGGCATTACCTGGGATCATCCGCGCGGACTGGCTCCTTTACTGGCCACCGCTGCACACTTTACTCAGGAAAACCCTGAGATTCACATCGAATGGAAGGTACGCTCACTGGCCGCATTTGGCGAACAGTCGATCGAACAATTAGCCGGGAACTATGATCTATTAGTCATCGACCATCCGTTCGTCGGGACCGCTGCGCGCAGTAGGTGTCTGCTACCGTTGGAGGAACATTTGCCGGCGGGGTTTCTCGCAGAACAACTTCAGGATAGCGTCGGACCAAGTTATCGCAGCTACACCTACGATGGGCATCAATGGGCGTTAGCGGTTGACGCTGCCGGACACGTCAGCGCATACAGACCGGAGCTGTTGGAGTCTGATCGCGCGAATGTTCCACGGACCTGGCGCGAAGTTCTCGAGCTGGCAAACCGAAGCTCAGTGGCCATTCCTCTCAACCCGGCTGGCGCAATAGATAGTTTCCTCACACTGTGCGCCAATATGGGCGAGGAACCGGGGCGTCGGCCCGACCATCTGGTCAGCCGTTCCACGGCGAACAAGGCACTCGAACTCCTGCGGGCCTTGGTTCCTCACATTAGTGGAGAATCGTTTGTGCTCGATCCACCTCGAGTGCTCGATCGCATGTCGACAACCAACGATATTTCCTATTGTCCGCTCCTTTTTGGCTACTCAAATTATTCGCGCCCAGGGCAAATTCCCTACCTCTGTCATTTTACAAATATACCTGGCGTTGAGCAGTCGAGCGGCGCACGCGGAGCGCTTCTTGGGGGTACAGGGCTAGCGATCTCGACGTCTTGCCAAGCCGTCGCGGCAGCATCCAGGTATTTGCAATGGGTGACGAGTCCTGAATGTCAGCGCACCCTTTATTTTGAATCAGGCGGCCAGCCCGGCAATCGCGTTGCCTGGACCGATGCCTCGGTCAATGCGGGAGCGAACTCCTTTTTCCTCCATACTTTGGAGACACTGGAACAGGCCTATGTGCGGCCTCGATACGATGGCTTTGTTGAGTTTCACGACCAGGTTGGTTTGCTTCTACACGATCATCTCCGGAGTCGAAGCAAGGAACTAGATATCTGGGCTAAATTCAACGAGCTGTACCTAAAGAGCGGCTGGCGTGCAGAAAGTTAGGAAGGTAACTGAACTCGCGACAGTTCCCGAATGTCCGTGGCCCGAAGTGGGATGAAAGGGTCTGCTCCGCTACTCAGGATAAGCGCCAGCCACACGCTGATCATAATCTACTAGGGCCCCCGTCATGACGCCGGACTCCGGGCTCAGCAGATAGGTAACCAGTCCGGCTAACTGGTCGGGCTTCACCAACTGTCCCATGGGCTGCGCAGCCTCAGCTTTTGCCAACCAATCTTCTCCCTTGGGTGCCACCTGTGATGATCGCGATGGTGGATCGGTTCCTCAGAATAAAATCATCACTCATGTCAGGGTGTTTTAAAAGTTTCACGCAGGGGGGAGCGACTCGAGCAGGCCCGCAGCCGAGAAATCGATGGCGACGGCGGCTTGACCCCGGGTACCAACAAAGAAAAGTAAGTATTATTTACCGCCGCGATTCTGAGCTGGTCGAGAATAACAGCACCAACAATGATGCAACCCTTGACAATCTGCTGCCAGAAGGCCGAGACATTCATCAAGTCAAGGATGTTGTTCAATATCCCGATAATCAGTGCGCCGATAACAAAAATCAACCGCCCGCGCTGTTTCTCATTATCGCATCATCGTGCCTCAACAAGATTGATTCAAGCGCTTATTCGGTGAGTTGATCCGTGTCAAATTTTCTGAATTCTTTTAAAATATGCCCCTTGACACACTCAAAATGATACTATATGATGCAATATGAGTTTACTAAACCACGTATCGGTTGCCTTAATGCGCGCGGATATCGAGTGAAAGTGCCTTATATCGACTCATTCCGTAGAACTTCCAATGCCATGTGCTCCGAACTACCTACCGATCAATGAGCTTGTGACCTCCTCGGAAAAATTTACGCAGGTCAGTGAGTCAGCGCCATTACGACGTCTGGTGCGCCCGAGTTAACGACGTCCAAAGTATACAGTCCATGACCACCCCACGAACAACCAGCATCCAAAGTAGAGAAAGCATTGTGGCGCTTCTCGATAAGCGAAAGAACGCAAGGGCAAACAGATTGTCCGATCGTTTCGAAGTCCGCGAGAGAACGATTCAAAAGGATCTAGTAGCGGTTGAGAAGAAGGGAATGGGGCACGGGGATTCTCAGGGTGAGACCTGCGCATTTCAGAGCCAACCTGTTCAAGCGCACCGGGAGAACGTGATCGCCCAGTTGGCCCTCAATTACATCGCTGAAGGTCTTACCATCCTCCTCGATGGCGGGAGCACAAGTTTGTCACTTGCTCGAGCACTCCGAGACAATTTTCAAACGCTCTACATCATAACAAATTCCATCCCGGTGGCATTGGAATTGTCCAAAACGAACTACAAGATCCTGCTGACCGGCGGTGAGATGGCGGACAGCAAATTAGCGTTGATTGGCTCGGCGGCAACCAAGACGCTAAAACGCTATCATGCAGACCGCGCATTTCTAGGAACCTCCGGTATTACCGTTGCCCACGGATACAGCACGGCCAACCCTTTGGAGGCGCAAGTCAAACAAGCCATGATCCGGTCTGCAGATGAGACTTATGTGCTGGCGGATTCCTCGAAATTCGGGCATGCCTACTTGCAAAGCTTCGCAAGCCTTTCGGCTATTTCCTTGACGCTGACGGACTCAGGAATGCCGGGAGAATTTCGTGAGGCGTTTGCTGAACTCGGGATAGGATTCAAGTGTCCATAAAGATTCTGAACTGTGAGGTATCCGGCTAATCCCGAAAGAAGGTTGAAGGACTCCAGGCGCTTCCTTCGCCGCCATTGAAGCGGCTGATGCTTTCCCGCACAAACAGCTGTGTCGGTGGCCAATTCGAAATACGGTCCCCAAAGCTAGTGCAATCCCAACGATCTAACGGGCGCCCGGCGGTCAGTTACCGGTGCCGGTGGACAAGTCGCCTAAGGCGACCCAGTGGGTACCATCAAATTTTACGAGAAGCATCTGCCGGATCGGATGATAATTGGTCGGGCTGGTGTTCACTTTGATGCCGGGCAGCAGCGTCGGAAGCTCCAGATCGCGCAGATTGGTTACCTGCTTCATGATGTTTTCACGCGTGAAGTCACCTTCGCACTGCTTCAACACCTGCAACATTGCCTTGCTGACGGCGTAGGCGTACGCATAGCTGCCGTCGCTCGTGTTGGCGCCGGGCATATACTTGGCCATGAAGTCGCGCCATTCATTCATGCTGGCATCGTTCTTTAACTTGGGCTCGCTCGGATCCTTCAGGTAGCCGGCGGTAATCATGCCGATGGCGTTCTCCGGCCCCGCCGGTCTGATCACTGTGGCGATGTTGGCCGAAATGTTGGACATGAAGAACAATGGCTTCCAGTCCAGGTCATGCACCTTGCGGATCGCCTGGGCAGCAAACTTCGGGATCGCCGCTACCAGCAGCACATTGGCGTCGGCGCCCTGTAGGCTGGCGATTTGGCTGTCAATTGTGGGATCGGTGGCCTCAAAGCTAGCGGTGACCACCATCTTGTCGAACTTGTCGCCCAGCACGTCCTTCATGCCGGCAAGGTAGCCCTTACCGAGATCATCGTTCTGATAGAGGATGGCGATCTTAGCGTTCGACTTCTCTTTCAGAATATATTGGGCGTAGATTTGCGCTTCGGTCCGATAGCTCGGCTGGAAGCCTATTGTCCACGGGAAGTTCTCATAGTCGGAGAATTTGTCAGCACCGCCCCCTACGAACAGATGCGGCACCTTCTTCTGGTTGACATAGCGCTGGATTGCCGAATTGGTAGCGGCACCCACCGTGTTGAACAGCAACGCGACCTGGTCCTCCTCGATCAGCCGGCGTACCTGTTCCACTGTCTTAGGAGGACTGTACCCGTCATCGAGCGAGATGAAGTTGATCTTGCGACCGGCGACTCCGCCTTGGTCGTTGACCATCATAAAGAAGGCGGTCTCTAGCTTGGCGATCACGCTAGCGGCCGAGGCCGGCCCGCTATAGGGACTTGTGTTGCCGATCTTGATTTCTGTCGCGGTGACACCCGGCGTATCGGCCGCGACGGCCAGCGTCGCAGCCGTGACTGCAAAAAGAGCCGCCGCTAACAATGATGTTTTTCGAAGCATTTTCTCTCCCGTCGTAATTTTGCTTATTTGGCGGTTCTAGCTAGTTTTAGCTGCTTTTGCCCGTTATTGTTAGCGGAACACGGAATTCTTTGTGGAACGCGACCATGGTCCGTTGGTGGAGGGTGCGGAGAGCTTTCACAGCACGCGCTGGACGGTCGTCATGAGGGCGGCGCAAAGTCAGGCCCCATGGGGACAGTCCGCTTTAGCCGAGTTGTGCCATCTCTACTGGTATCCGTTCTACACTTTCGCTCGGCGACGAGGGCGTTCGCCGGAGGATGCAGAAGACGCCGAAAAACGCTATCGACTGGAGCCGGTCGACTTTTTGGCAGCCGGAAAAATCTTCGATGCCCTTTGCGAGGCTCTGATCGCAACTGAAGGGCGGTTAGATCCATGAAAACGGAGTCCCAACGCACCTGCCCGAGCTGCGGCAACGAGCTTTCTGGAGTGATGGAATTCTGTCCGGTCTGCATGCTTCGCCAGGCTCTGGCTGGCGGCGTTGAATCTGGCGAGTCTTCTTTTGAGAAAGCGGTCGGGCCGGCAACGGAACAGGCAACGCGACGCTTTGAGCACTATGAGCTGGTGACGGGCGAAGACGGGAAACCGGTCGAGTTGGGCCGGGGTGCGATGGGCGTCACTTACAAGGCGTTTGACGTCGATCTGCACTGTCCCGTGACACTGAAAGTTATCAGCGAGCGATATCTCGGCGATGAGTCGGTGCGGCTTCGTTTTTTGCGCGAAGCCCGTACGGCTGCGAGGCTACGGCATTCAAACGTAGCTTCGGTATTGCATCTGGGCAGAACCGGTCAGAACTACTTCTACGCAATGGAATTTGTGGAGGGGGAAACGCTCGAGAAGCTTATCAGACGCTCAGGTCGGCTCGAGGTAAAGCTGGCGCTCGAAATTGCGACGCAGGTTGCCGGCGGTTTGGCTGCGGTGCACAAGCAGAAGCTGGTTCATCGGGATATCAAACCAAGCAACATCATGGTGAGTGTCGAAGAGGAGGGTGCTGTGACCGCAAAAATCATCGACCTCGGCCTGGCCAAAGTGGACGATGAGCCGGGGAATCAAACCGCGATTTCAATGCCTGGAGCTTTTATGGGAACGCCGGATTTTGCCAGTCCCGAGCAATTCGCAGGAGTGCAGGTCGATATCCGCTCTGACCTGTACTCGCTCGGCGCGACGCTTTGGAAGATGCTGACCGGCCAGGCACCGTTCCGAGGCACATCCGCCGAGCTGATGCACCACCACCTGCATGCACCGTTGACGATCGAGCAACTGGAAGGTGTTCCGCAGCCGGTCGTCGTTCTACTTGAGGCGCTCCTCGAGAAAAACCCGGCGCGCCGTTTCCAGAACCCGGCCGAACTTCTGAAAGTGATGCCGACGATAACAGGCGCCATCGATGCACGGCGCAGAATCACTCGTCGGCGCCTACAGAAGATGCCCTCAACCTATTCGCGTGTCGGAACTCGTAAGTCGCCAGCAAGATTTCCACCGAAGAGAATTTCCGTAGCGAGACTACCCGTGACTGGAAGCGATGTTTTCGGTCGAGAGGAGGATATCGCTTTTCTGGATAATGCATGGGCAAACAAGCAGATCAACGTCGTTACGATTGTTGCATGGGCCGGGGTTGGAAAGTCCACGCTCGTTAACCATTGGCTCCGACGGATGGCTACTGACAATTATCGTTCTGCAGAGCTGATTTTTGGTTGGTCCTTCTACAGACAGGGTACCAGCGGGGAGACTTCGTCGGCAGATGAATTTCTTGATGCGGCTCTCACTTGGTTTGGCGATCCGGATCCGCGCCTCGGAAGCGCGTGGGAGAAGGGCGAAAGATTGGCCAAGCTCGTCGCGTATCGTCGAACCTTATTGGTTCTGGATGGCTTGGAGCCGCTCCAAAATCCGCCTGGTCCACGAGAAGGACGCCTACGTGAGCCTTCCCTCCAGGCGCTTCTGCGCGAACTCGCTGCCTTCAATAAGGGGCTTTGCTTGATTAGCACGCGCACGCCGGTCGCTGATATTGCGGACCATGAGAGCACATCAGCCCTTCGCCGCGACCTGGAACATCTATCCCGCGATGCCGGTGCGAAACTGCTCCGAGCCCTCGGCATAAAGGGCCATGAGGAGGAGTTACGCAGCGCCAGCGAGGAGTTCAGAGGCCATTGCTTCGCTCTCACCCTGCTGGGCAGCTACCTGAGCGACGCTTACAATGGAGACATTCGTTGCCGTAATGAAGTGTCAGGCCTTCTTGCTTGCGACGCACGACAGGGAGTCCATGCCCGAAAGGTCATGCAATCCTACCAAACCTGGCTTGGTGAGGGTCCTGAGCTGGCCGTTCTCCGCATGTTAGGTCTATTCGACCGGCCCACGGACGAAAAGACGCTTGGAGCTTTACTAAATTCGCCTGCGATTCCGGGCCTGACGGAGTCATTAACTAATTTGCGCCCGACCGAGTGGCGCACGATTCTCGCCAAATTAAGAAGAGCAAGACTACTCGCGGGAGAAGATCCAGACAATCCTGGACATCTCGATACGCATCCACTCGTTCGTGAATACTTTGGCGAGCAGCTCCGAAGTCAACGAAATGACGCTTGGAAGGAATGTAATAGGCGGCTCTATCATTATTATCGAACGCTGGCGCCGCAGCAGCCGGATATTTTTAGAGAAATGGAGCCCCTTTTCTTGGCCGTCATCTGCGGCTGTAATGCTGGTCTGTTTCGCGAGACGCTTCATAAAGTTTACCTTCCGCGGATTCAGCGGGGGGATGCCTGCTTTGCAGCGAACGTTCTTGGAGCAAGAGGGCCATTGCTCTCTGTATTAGTCCATTTCTTCGAACACGGACGATGGGGATCATTCGTTGAAACGGCCGTTGAGGGGCAGAGTCTCACTGCGGAAGATCACCTCTTCATCCTCATGCAAGCGGCGCTTTATTTAACGGCCACACGAGGAATGGGAGCACCAGAGGCACGAATTTGTTACGAACGCGCCGAACCCTTGTGTCACTCGCTTAATGATTCCCGGCTCCTCTGTTTGGCACTCATAGGTCAGTGGCGCTATTCCCTCATGACGAACAAGTTGACGGCCACAATGCAGATTGCCGAACGAGTTTACTCGCTGGCGCAGGAGCAAGATGACCCTACGTTAATGATTGGAGCCTACAACGGTTTGGCATGCACGCTCTACTATTTGGGCGATTTCGAGTCCGCGCGACAATACGCGATGCATGGCGTTCAGATCTGGCGTTCGGGAAGCGTCCGGTCTTATGCCATTGAAGACTTTCATGCGCCAGTGGTTAGCTGTCTGTACCATGGGGCCATGTGCGAGTGGCATCTCGGAGAGATCGCCTCTTGCCAGGCGCACATCGACGAAGCGATCTCGATAGCAAAGGAACTTAAGGATATGAACGCATTGGCCCTGGCGCTAAATTGGGCAGCGAATCTTGGCATCCTCGAGCGTAACCCTGCTGAAGTGGATCGATTGGCGTCGGAATTGATTGAACTCTGTACGCGTCACGGTTTTGTGCAATTGCTGACTAGTGCAAACGTACTTCGTGGTTGGGCGCGCAGCGCTTCCGGTGACGTCGCAGACGCTATTCCTTGGATCGAGCAGGCAATAAGCGACAATCGGGCAATGGGTACGGTGCTGGGCCTGTCTGGTTTCTTGGCACTTAAGTCTGAAGTATTACATCTGGCAGATCGTACCGCTGACGCTCTTGAGGCAATAAGCGAGGCGGAAGCACTGGCTGAAAGATCTGAGCAGCGCAACTTCTTGTCCGCACTGCACCGGCGGCGCGGTGTGTTTCTCACGGCCTTGGGAGCTGACCAGACTCAAATTGAAGCATCATTTAGCGAAGCCATCAGAATTGCACGGGAACAGAAGACGTTTTCGCTGGAGAAACGCGCCGAAGAAACCTACGCAGAATATCGCAAACTAAGAGCGAGCGCCTCAGGAGGACGCGGATTCCGACTACCTCTTTGAGAAATCTTGCAGTTCCGCGCCTCGGGTTCACGGCCGCCCGCTAACTAACTCCTTCGCAGTTCTCCCGGACGACCTCCGGATTTTAGGCTTTTAGTCTCAAGGCGCCCAAGGTGCGACTATATGAGAATGAAACGAGTTATAAGGCTTGATATCATACAGATGTAATGGAAAATACTACACTGTAAGCTGGGGCCGATCACGGCGAAACGAACTATCTCAGATCCCCGGAAGGAAGCAATGAAAGTGCCCGTGGTAGTTGTTATAGTATTTCTGGCTATTGACCTAGCTTTGCCGACCTTCGCCCAACAAAAGGACACGCTCGATCCACAAATAGCCCAGCAGATTCGTGTGTTGGCTATGAAGTATCACGAGGCAATCAACAGGAACGACGCGGCTGCCATGGCTGCCCTTTACACGGAGGACGCGGTTAATGTTCTTCCGGGGGGATCATTTCACGGTCGGCAGGCCATCGAAAAAGGTTGGGCACGGGTTTTTCAGAGTTGGCATCCTAGCAACGATATAGCTAATTTCGATTGGTTAAAAGCGGTCGGCAATGAAGTACGTTCGAGCGGAAGATGGAGTCATACGGATCCCCCGGCCGGCAGTGCTCCCAGT
>Ga0210390_10005853_pt1 | contig 10281 bp, 5 predicted proteins | sample IncBWH11OmetaG_FD_161050 | JGI IMG/M metagenome (GOLD analysis project Ga0210390, IMG submission 161050) | Forest soil microbial communities from Barre Woods Harvard Forest LTER site, Petersham, Massachusetts, United States - Inc-BW-H-11-O ... | reverse complement strand
CCCGGATCGCCGCCTACGTCGTGTCCGGCATCGGGTTCCTCGGCGCCGGGGTCATCCTGCGCGACGGCATCCACGTCCGCGGCATCAACACCGCCGCCACCATCTGGTGCTCCGCCGCGGTCGGCGTCCTGGCCGGCGCCGGGTACATTCCCGCCGCAGCCATCGCCGCCGCCCTCATCCTGACCGCCCATCTGGCCCTGCGCCCCGTCGCCCGGCGGATCGGCCGGCTCCCCGCCGCCCCGGACAGCGAGGTCGAGACCACCTACTCCTTCCGCGCCGTCACCCGCGCCGCCGACGAAGCCCACATCCGCACCCTGCTGGTCCGCGAACTGACCGGCGATAACTTCGTGCTGCACTCGGTGCAAAGCCACGACCTGAACAGCGGCGGCGGCCTGGTCGAGGTCACCGCCGAACTGCAGCGCCACGGCCGCGACGACCTGGCCCTGGAGGCCGCCGTCAGCCGCCTGTCCCTGGAGCCCTCCGTCAGCTCCGTCACCTGGACCACCACCGAACCCGAACCGGTCCTGCTGGCCGCCGCCGATGATTGAGCCGTCGCCGGCGGGCAGCTGAGCGATCTACCCTCCTGCGCGGTCAGCTCCATGTCGCGACTGGCCACCTGTGCTGGCCAGGTTGCAGATTCGAGCCGGGCCCGCCCGGCATGACGATGGCGTCGGGCCGCGCCGACCGCGGAACCGGCTGGGAAGGAACCGTGATGAGTTCGGGACAGACGTTGCCATCGGCCGACCCCGACCGCGTGCTGCCCGCGCAGCACGACCAGCGCCGCCAGCTGCGCCTAGCAGTGGGGGCCCTCGCGCTGCCGGCGTTCTTCGTCATCGGGTTCACGCTGTGCTACACCAGCGCATGGCAGGCCCTGGTCCCGCACGGCGTGCCAGTCGCCGTCGCCGGGCCCGCGGCACAAACGGCGCCGCTGCGTGACGGCCTGGCCCGGGCGGTCGGCCGGTCCTTCGAGGTGCAGGCGGTGCCGACGCCCGCCGCGGCGGCACGGGAGGTACGCGACCAGGACCTCTCCGGTGCCTACGTGCCAGCCACGCAGCCAGGAGGAACAGCGACCGTGATCGTCGCTACCGCATCGGGGAACGCGGTGGCAAGCGCGGTGGAGTCTGTGTTCCGGGCCGTGGCCGCGCAACAGCGGGCCCAGCTCGCCGTGCGGGACGTCCGCCCGCTGCCAGCCGGGGACACCAGCGGCCTCGCGCTGTTCTTCTTCCTGGTCGCCTGCACGCTCGGCGGGTTCCTCACCGTCACGGCTACCGGTCTGGCCGCGCCCGCCCTGCGGCCGCGGTGCCGGTGGCCGCTGCTCCTGGCGGCCGTCGTCGCCACCCCGGTCCTGGGTTACCTGATCGGCGGCCAGGGGCTCGGCGCCATTAGCGGGTCGGCCGGGGCCGTCGTCGCGCTGCTCGGGGTGGCCGCGCTATTCGTGCTCATCGTCACGATGATCGCCCGGGGCCTGCAGCTCATCCTCGGCACGATCGGCACGCTGTTCGCGGGGCTGGCTGTCTTCGTCCTGCTCAACTTCCCCAGCTCCGGGGCCAGTGTCCAGGGCCCCATGCTCCCGACCTTCTGGCACGTGCTGAACCGTTTCTGGATCGGCGCGTCCGCATCTGACGCCTTCCGCAGCATCGTCTACTTCGGCGGGCAGGGAGTCGGAACCGACGTGCTCAAGCTGCTGGGCTGGCTCGCCGTGGGTGTCGTACTCCTCGGTCTGGGCTGGTTCAAGGTCCAGCGCGGCCACCAGGAGGTCACGTCCGACGAGCGTTCTGCCGCACAGCCACGGATCGACTCTGCCCGGGCCGACTAGGGTCAGCGCGGGTGCCGAAAATTACGCCGGTGATGGGTCGCGGCGAACCCGCGGAACCGGTCCGGATGCCCGGCCACCACCCGGGCCAGATGGTCGTTGGCGAACCGGGCATGATGGCAAAGTGTTCTTCTAGGGCGATGTATCTCATCCTGGCTGTCCTTCCTGATCCGAGTGCGCTAGCTGGGCCCGCCTGTAATCGTCGGCCCAGGCGGGCCGCGCTCGAATCTGCTAACCGGCCAGCACCGGTGGCCAGCCGTAATCCGGACAGCGCCTGGCTCAGCTGCCGGACAGGCCCGTCCGAACGCCGCGCGGCCTCGCGATCCAGGCGATCGCCGCCAGGACGATCAGGCCGCCGCCGATCTCCCAGATGACCCGGGTCGGGCCGAGCACCGGGTTGGTGATGTCTCGCGGCCAGGCCGTGACCGTGAGCGCGAACCCGACCCACACCAGCCCGATGACGGTCAGGGGCACGCCCCATCGGCCGAGCCGGAACGGCGCCGGCCGGCCGGGCCAGCCCCGTAGCCGCTTCGGCAGCGACACGCCCGCGGTAATGAGGTAGGTGGCCAGCAGCAGGCCGGCGTCCGCGTCGACCACGACCGTGATCCTGGTGATGATCAGGATCGGAATGAAACTGAGGATGACACACAGCAGCACGGTGTAAAGCGGCTGCCCGGTCCGCTCCGACACCTTGCTCAATACGCTCGACCCCGGCAGGAACCGGTCCCGACTCATCCCGAAAACCAGGCGGGTCATGGCCCCCATGTTCGCTATCGCCGTGCTGACCAGAGCTACCAAGGCGGCGGCCAAGATGGTGTCCTCGCCGGGTGTGCCCAGCGCGCTGTGCAGGGTCTGGGGGACCCAGGCCGCGCCGGCTGCCATCCCGGCGGGGATGTTCGGCGTGGCCAGCAGCATGGCGAAGGCGAACAACCCGGCGAATACGGCCGTCCCGATGCAGGCCATCACGATGGCCCGCGGGCCATCGTGACGGGAGTGGCGTACCTCTTCGGAGAAGAAGCCCGCGCTTTCAAAGCCGCTGAGCAACGTCAGCTCGAGTGCCAGCGCGGCAATGAACGGAACCAGGTACGACCCGTGCCCCTGGACGCCCGCTGAGGTGAAGATGACGTGCACCGGCTGCTTGGCGTGGAACAAGAGCAGGATCGTGGTGGCGAGGAGCACGAACAACTCAAAGACCACACCGACGCTATTAAGCAGGGCGGCGATACGCACACTGGCGGAGATGACCAGCCCGGTCAGCAGGGTCAGAACGATGGCGATGACGATCGAGTTGCGGGTGCTGAAGGCAATGCCGGGGAACAGCCCATTGAGAACGACGTTGACGATAACGCCAAGCACCGGCTGGGTGATGACAACGCAGGCCGTGTAGAAGACGGCGGTAAGCCAACCCCACCATTCCCCGCCCAGGTACTTCGCCCACTGGTAGATCCCGCCGGTAATCGGGTACTGCGAGGCCAGCTCGCCCCACTGCAGCGCCATGACGGTCTGGAACACCAGGCAGATCGGGAACACCCAGATGAACGCCGGGCCGCCCACCGCGAAGGCGGCCGACGTGACCAGGAGAGATCCCGCGGTAGGGCCCTGGAACGCGATGCCGAAGAATCCTTGCTCGGCCAGGTTCAGGCCACGCCGCAGCTTCGGCTGGACGCCCAGTTCCCGCAGGTACGCGTCATCGTCCGCGTAGGGCCTCATGGGCGGCGGTTCAGGGTCTTTGCGGGGAGGGGGCGAGCAGGCCGAGGGCGCGGGCACGTGCGACGGCCTCGTGGCGGCGGTGCGCGCCTAGCTTGGCGTACAGGTGGTGGATGTGGGTTCTGACCGTGTTGGCCGACAGCGAGAGCTGGCTGGCGATCTCTGGTACTGACAGGTGGGTCGGCAAGAAGCGCAGCACGCGGATCTCGGTTTTGCTGAGTGGCTCGAGTGGCGGCTGCGGCCCGGCGGGCCGCGTCGGCGTCTGGCCCGCCAGCAGGTCCAGGATGTCGGCGATCAGGGCCGTGTGCGCGGTGCCGTGCCGGGCGTGGCGTTCGAGCAGGTCCGGCGCGGGAAACAGGGTGAACACCGAGAGCGCGCCGTCGCGTTCGGTCAGATCGAGCGCGCGTTCCAGGGCGTGTTCGGCGCCGCCGGAATCGCCGAGCGCGTCCCGGATGATCGCCGCCAGCATGAAGGCCTCGGCGAGCCAGACCGGGTGGCCTACGGGCGCGGAGCCATCCAGGACCGGCGCGAGCGCGGCGGCCGCCGCGTGCGGGTCGTGCTGGGCCAGCCGCAGCGCCGCCATCGGGACACACATCAGACCGCGGTCTCTGCCCTGATCGCCCAGATCGGCGAGGATTTGCTCGGCGTCCTCGGTGTCGCCGAGGCGCACCAGGGCGCACACGAGCAAGGCCCGGGTCCGCGGGATGAGCCGGTGCGGCGCGGCCAGCCGCGCGGCCAGCGCCTCGGCGGACCGGAAGGCGGCCACCGCTTCGGCGTTGCGGCCGCGCGCCAGCTCGAGTATCCCGCGGAGGTGGTGGACAAGCCACCGCGGCGCGGGCTCGGCTTCGGCTTTGATGGTGCGCTCGGCCCGCTGGAGCCAGTCCTCGGCCTCCTCCAGCCGGCCCTGCCAGGCCAGCACGTCCGCGAGTATCACGTAGGCGGTACCAGAGGCCGGTTCGTCGGTCCAGCCGTGCCGTTCGGCCAGCTCGACGGCCTGCCCGCCGCGCTGCGCCGCCCGCGCGAATGACCGCCGCAACTGTTCGGTCACCGCCAGGTTGGCCAGGCCGGTGAACTCCAGGAACGGCCGCCCGATCCGGTGCGCCAGCGCGACGCCCTGCTCCAGGTGCCGCTCGGCCTCCTCGAGCTGGCCCGTCCACACCTCGGCGATGCCGAGGTTGATCAGCGCCAGCGCGTGCAACTCCTCGCCTAGGCCGGCCCGCGCCGAAGGCGCCAGGTTATAGAGCACCGCGTCTGAGGACTCGGCCAGGTCCTGCAGCCGCCGCGCCTGCTCGGCGACCGCCGGCAGGTCGCCGCGCTGGCGGGCCAGCAGCAGCTGGACCACCCCGAGCAGCAGCTGCGCCTGCGCCTGCTGGCCAGCCGGCACCGACGCCAATCCCCGCTCCGCGAGCGTGACATACCGCTCGGCGGCCTCCAGCGACCCCCAGGCCAGCTGGTCGGCCGCGGCCACCGTGGCTAGTTCGGCATCGGCCGCACGGGCATCGGCCGGGAACGCGGCCAGCAGCGCGTGCACGGTGGCAGCCTGCCCGCCCAGCTCCAGGCTGGGCCAGTGGTCGGCGAGCAGGCGGGCGGCCAGGCCCCAGTCATGCGCGGCCTGGGCGTGCCGGACCGCCTCCACCGGATACCCGTGCCCGGCCAGCCAGCCCGCGGCCGCTTGGTGCAGCCCGGCCACCGCATCGGGCTCGGTGCCGCGCAGCTCCAGCCGCAACAGCCCGGCGAACAACTGGTGGTAACGGAACCAGGACCGCGCCGCGTCCAGCGACACTACGAACGCGTTCGTCTCCTCCAGCCCCTGCAGGACCCGCTCCCCGCCGCTGCCCCCGGTCAGCAGGTCGGCCAGCTCGCCACTGACCTGTTCCAGGACGGAGGTCCGCAGCAGCAGCCGGCGGACCGGCTCGGGCTGCCGGTCCAGCACCTCGGCCAGCAGGTACTCGGCCACCGTCCGCTCGCTCCCGGAGAACTCGGCCGCGAACCGCTCCGGATCCGGGTGCCCGGCCAGCGACAGCGCCGCGAGCCGCAGCCCGGCCACCCACCCCTCGGTCCGGTCGTACAGCATGCCCAGCGCCGGCTCGGTCAGCGTCACCCCGGCCGCCGCAAACAACTCCCGCGCCTCGGCCACGGTGAATCGCAAGTCGGGCGCGCGGATTTCGGTCAGTTGGCCCTCCAGCCGCAGCCGGTGCAGGCCCAGCCGCAGGTCCTGCCGGGTGATCAGCACGAACCGCAGGTCCGGGGAGGCCCGCAGCACCAGCAGCTCGAGCTGGCGGCGCGCCTCGGCCGACCCCAGCTCGTGCACGTCATCGATCACTAGCCAGATCCGGTCCTCCAGTCGCGTGAGGTCCTTCAGCAGCCGCTCAGCGATCGCCCACCCGTCCAGGTCCGGCGCCGCCGTCAGTTCCCGCACCAGCCCCGACCCCGGGCCCGTCTGACGCAGCGCGTCCAGCACCGACAGCCAGAACCGCTGCTCATCACGCTCCCCGCCCGGCACCGACACCCAGCCGACGCGATCGGCCAGGCCCGCGGCAGTAATCCATGACCGCAGCAGGACCGTCTTGCCGCTCCCCGGCGGCGCCGACACCACAGTGACCAGGCCCGCTGTCCTCAGCCGTTCCAAGAGCTCGCGACGGAAAACGATTCCGTCGCGGACCGCAGGAGCAGCCGACGCGGAGGCAGTCTCCGATCGGACGTCAGGGCCCGTAACGTTCGCTCTGGGATCGGCAGCCACATTCACCGTATTTCCCACGATGGCCCTTTGCTGACGCTGACGTCACCACGGCAGGCACCCAGCTCACCTGCCGGCTAGCCGGAAGCGGCTGTTATGACCAGCTTACGGTGCACGGCCAGGGTGGTGTGAAGAATCGCAGGCAGGCCGGATCGAAGGCTAGCTGCCGGACAGGGCGCGGCTGAGCTGGGCGCGGGAGGTGATGTCCAGCTTGGTGAAGACCTTGCCCAGGTGGTACTGGACGGTGCGCGGGGACAGGAACAGCCGGGTGCCGATCTCCGGGTTGGACAGCCCGTCGGCGGCCAGCCGGGCGATCTGGGCCTCCTGCGCGGTCAACTCGACCGCGGTGGTGACGGCGCGCGGGCGGGCGGTCGCGCCGGTAGCCCGCAACTCGCGGCGGACCCGCCCGGCGAACCCCGCCATGCCGATCGCGTCCAGCATCTGGAGGGCGGTGCGTAGCTCCGTGCGTGCGTCGGCGCGGCGGCGCTGGCGGCGCAGCCATTCCCCGTAGAGCAGATGGGCGCGGGCGAGGTCGGGATGGCGTTCAGTGCGGCTGAGCCGGTCGATCGCTTCCCGGTACAGGCGTTCGGCGGCTTCTGCTTCGCTCAGTAGCGCCCGGGACCGAGCCTCAATCCCCAGCCCGTCCTCGGTTCCGCCGGCCCGGGTCCATCGCGCGAGCAGATTGAGGGCCTCGGTGGCAACCTCGGTGTTCGCGGTGCGTGCGGCCGCCTCGATCATGTCGGGCAACACCCAGACGAGAGCATGGACCTGCCCAGGGCCGACGGCTTGCCGAGCGGCCGCCAGCGCCTCCGGGTAGCGGCCCAGGCCGTTGTACAAGATGGCGGCCGCCCCGTGCGCCCACGTCGCCGCACCTCCTTGCCCGCCTGCTTCGGCCTGCTCGATGGTGGCTTGGATCAGCGGTACGGCCTCAGCTTCGTTGCCTCGGAGCGCCGCCAGCGTCAAGGCGGGATGGGCCGTGAGGCGAGATCCGGTCGCCTCGCAGACCGCATCAGCCTCGGCAATCAGGGCCGCGGCGGTCGCGAAGTCACCGCCCCATACCGCGGCCGCGGCCATCTGGTTCAGCAGGAGCGGAAGCCGGTCCAGCGCGCCGACGGCACGAGCGAGCTCGACCTGCCGCGCGGTCACGCGCCAGCCGCCGGCGTCCCACAGAGCGTCGTGTGCGAGCCTCGCCAGCCAACCCCAGCGCAGTGCCTCGACTACGGGGACTGCGGGGTCGGCGAAGGCGCTGGAGGCTTGCCGCAGCGCCGCGGCGGCGGCGGACGGCCCGTCGGTGACCAGCAGAGTCAGGCCGTCCAGCAGCAGGTCGGCCGGCCGGGGCGGCCGCGTCGGCGGTCGGGGCGGCTGCGTCGGCGTCAGGAGCGTCCGGGCGGCGCGGGAGACCTCTTCCAGGTCGCCGCCGCCCGCCAGGTGCCCGGCGAAAAACGCTGCCTGCCAGGCGTCCAGGTAGGTCTCCCGGGCCAGGCCCGGATCCAGCGGCTCCAGTCGCCTGGCCGCCTTCAGCAGCAGTACAGGTGCCTCGCGGCCAGGGCCGGAGGCGAACGCGACCTGCCCGCGTAGCCAGTCCAACCGGGCGCTTTGCAGGTCATCCAGCGGACCGGCCTCCGCCGTGGCCAGGAGGTCCAGGGCCTTGCCGAACGCGCCGGCCTGCAGGTGAGCCCGGGCCGCGGCCAGCGTCCGCCCGGCCTGGCGGGCCGGGTCGGGCGTCAGCGCCGCCGCGCGCTCACCGAACGCCGCGGCCGCGGCCAGCCCGCCGCGGGCCTGCGCCCGGCCCGCCGACCGCTCCAGCTCGGCGGCCACGTCCTCATCCGGCCCGGCGGCGGCCTGCGCCCGGTGCCAGGCGCGCCGCTCTGGATCGGCGGCCGCATCGGTAGCCTCCGCCAGCGCCTGGTGCGCCTCCTGCCGGTCCCGCGCCGACGCCGACAGGTAGACCGCCGAACGCACCAGCGGATGCCGGAACCGCACCCGGGCGCCGAACTCCGCCAGCCCCGCCGCTGTGGCCGGTCCCGCGGCCTGGACGCCGATCGCCAGCCGCCCGGCGGCCCGCCACATCAGCGCCGGGTCCCCGGTCGGGTCCGCCGCCGCCACCAGCAGCAGCTGCCGGGCCTGCGCTGGCAGGGCATCGATCTGCCGCCGGAAGCTGTCCTCGATCCGCCCCGCCAGCGGCGGCGCTCCCGGCAGTGCACCCGGCAGTGCACCCGGTAGGCCGAAGCCGCCCGCCAGCTCCGCCACCGTGGCCATGCGCGGTAGCTCCAGCAGCGCCAGCGGATTCCCCCGCGTCTCGGCCACGATTTCATCGCGCACCCGCGCGTCGATCGGCCCGGTCAGCACCGCCTCCAGCAGCAGCCTGGCATCACGTTCTGGCAGCCCGCGGACTGGCAGGTCCGGCAGCCCGGCCAGCTCATCACCTACCACCCTGGTCCCGAACACCAACCCGACCGACTCGGCTCCGAGCCGGCGCGCCACGAACGCCAGCACCTGCGCCGACGCCTGGTCCAGCCAATGGGCGTCATCGGCCAAGCACAGCACCGGCTGCTCCCCGGCCACCTCCGACAGCAGGCCCAGCACGGCCAGCCCGACCAGGAACCGGTCGGGCGCCGGCCCTCCGCTCATGCCGAACGCCGTGCACAGCGCCTCCCGCTGCGGCTCCGGCACTGCCCCCAGCCGATCCAGCAGCGGCGCACACAGCTGATGCAACCCCGCGAAGGCCAGCTCCATCTCCGACTGCACGCCCGCCACCCGCAGCACCCGGAAGCCGCCGGCCAGCCCGGCCAGGTACTCAAGCAGCGCCGACGTGCCCGCCCCCGGCTCGCCGTGCACCACCAGCGCCCGGCTCTCCCCGGTCCGCACGGCCGTCAGGAGCCCGTCGAGCATGACGCGCTCGGCACGTCGGCCCGTCAGCCCGCTCACGGGCCCGCGCGGGCGGGAATCCGTAGCCACTGCCCGGCCCGGCGCTACGCCGTGCCCGCGGCGCAGCCACCCACCCCCCACTGCGTGGATGGGAGCCGCGTATGTCGGCGCTTCCTCCCTTGTGGTCACTCCTGCCACTTTGCGTTTGTCCCTTTTCTGCCGACGTTGACTGCGCCCGTTCCGGTTCGGCGTGACCGGCGCATCCATGTTCGCGCCCGGTTTGGTGAGCGGTCATCGTATGGTTTTGGTGATTTACGGTCCCGGCCCGGCTAGCCACCTGTGCTGGCTGGCTAGCTGATTCGAGCGCGGCCCGCCTGGAACGAGAATGGCACCGCAACGGCGGTCCGGACCGTGAGGCTTCCACCGACCGGGCCCGGACCGATGAGCCGCAGGAAAGCCGTATGCAGCGGGGCTATTTCTGCATGCGTCGTGCTAAGAAATGCCCGGCCGCGTCGGGCCGCGGATAGCGTCGGTAAAGGAAAGAAGGACAGCCATGAGCACCGTGCTGGTCGTCGATGACCAGGTTTCCCTGCTACATACCCTGGAGCAAAGCCTGCTCGAATGCGGCTACGACGTGAAGCTGGCCACCACCGGCGGCCAGGCGCTGAAGCGCATCGAACAGCACGCGGCCGACATCGTCATCCTCGACCTCGGCCTGCCCGACATGGGCGGGATGGAGGTGCTGACCCGGATCCGCGGCTGGAGCACCATTCCGGTCATTGTGCTGTCCGCGCGTACCGCCGAAGTCCAGAAGGTCGCCGCCCTGGACGCCGGTGCCAACGACTACGTCACCAAGCCGTTCAACATGAACGAGCTGCTGGCCCGGCTGCGCGTCGCCCTGCGTGACCGCAGACCCGGCCCGGACCAGCCGGGACACGCGTTGGCCGCAACCGCATAAGACCGGCACCCGGGAGGTGCTTGCGATTCCTGTGACCCATGAACCCGACATCACCGTCCCTGACGTCGATGCGCTCGCGTCCAGCGAGACGTGCTTTACCGGTCGTCTGTTTTGCTGGTGGCCTGCTGCAGCCAGGCTGACTGTTCGGGATCGGGCTGGTCCAGGCTCTCCAGCAGCTGCCGGGTTTCGGTTTCGAGC
>Ga0210390_10005852_pt1 | contig 10282 bp, 6 predicted proteins | sample IncBWH11OmetaG_FD_161050 | JGI IMG/M metagenome (GOLD analysis project Ga0210390, IMG submission 161050) | Forest soil microbial communities from Barre Woods Harvard Forest LTER site, Petersham, Massachusetts, United States - Inc-BW-H-11-O ... | reverse complement strand
CGATGGCGTTGGCCAGGCGGACCGATTCTTCGCGCCGCACGACGTGCTGGCTGGGCGTCGTTTGGCGGATTGCGTGGTCCCCTCCGTCGGGCAGTTGTTCTTCGCGGGTGATGGCCCGCTTCTCGGTATGGAGCTGATCGCGCACGGCGTTGCGAATGTTTCGTTCGTGAATCTGTCGCAGCCAGGCGGCAAACTGGGCCGCATCCTGGCCGACGAATTCGCCGATCTGCTTATGGACCGACAAGCAGGTTTGCTGCACAACGTCGGACGCGTCGATCCGGCGCGCCATGCGATCGTCGAGCAGGCGGTCGGCGAGATGGCGCAGGTAATCGCGATTGTGCTCGAGCAATTCCCCAAGCGCCTCCCGGTCGCCTGCGCAGGCGCGGGCCAGCAACTCGCGACTGACGGCGTCTGTTTCGGCGTCGGAATCCATCGCACCTGGGCCAGTGCAGAGAGGGGCCAGCCGAGACCGGTACGCATGTCCGCATCTCGATAGCCCTGATTCTGCGGGAATGAGTGCTCAGTTTCCAGCGTTTTCGGTGTCAGCGCGCTCGGGGTCTGGCTCATAGCAATCGACTCGAATCAGGGGCCACTGTTGCGATTAGATCGATGCGGTCAGTTTTTTGTCGATTCACGAGGGAACAAGGGTTGCCCCGCTATCTGAGTTCATTGTGCGCTGCCGAGTTCAAACGGCTGCGCATCCAATCCTCGCGCGACATTCCGGCGGCCTGAGCGGCCGCGTCGTACGAATCGCGCTCCGAGGAATCGACGTTGAACTGGACCTGCGGCCGGCCGGCACCGACGGCGACCGGTACCGGGCCCACGTCCATGAGCGGCGCGCCGGCTGCCTCGACGGGAGGAGTCAGATCGGCGGCCACGACCGGTTGCCCGTTGGCCACGTCCACCCAGCTGCTGCCAGACCAGTAAAGGTGATGCCCATGCCAGTGCCGTTCATGATCCCAATGGTGGTGGTGGCCGTCGTGATGTTCCTCGTGGTGAGTCGTCTCGTTTTTGGCCGTTTTCTGGCTGTTCGGATTCGAGGTAATCGCGTTGGGATGCTTGAGATTCGAGGAATGCTCGGCCGCGTTGGAATGCGAATGCTCCTGGTTGTGCACACTGGGCTTCGGCAGCGGTTTCGGGGCTTTCGACTGAGGCTTGGAAGGGGATTTTGACGGCGGTTTGGGCGCGGGGTGCGGCGCCGGCTTGCTGTTATGCTTGGGCGCCTCGTGCGTCTCCTTGGCGGCGTGCGTCCCGCCACTATGCCCATGCCCGGCATAGCCTTCGGTCTGACCGATCACCATCAAACCCAGCACTGCTGCCGCTCCCACTCCGACCAGCCAAGCCCGTTTCATCGCCACACCTCTCCCCTTTTTTCGCCAATCGACCAGTGAGCCGCTCCCGGCGAAGATCTCGCCCTCGCCGCAAGACCAAGCCCGGCCCGCCAGGGCATGCTGCGCGCGGTTTTCTTAAAAGTCTGTGATGTTGGCAAAAGAGTCGGGCGGGGACCGACACGGGAAGGGTTGCGCCCTGGGCCGCCTGAGAGACGAGGAAAGTCGGGGAATGAGCTCCCGACTTATCCCACGATCTCTTGATGGTTGGTGTCGGAGCCATCGCGGAGAGCCGACGGGAAGTGATGACCTCGGGCTTCCAGCCAGCGGGCAATCTTGGGCCCCAGGTCGCAGTCCGGAGCCAGCAAGAAGGCTCCCAACCGCCGATCGAGCAAATCGTCTAACTGCTCAACCCATTCGTGGTCGAGAGCGTGCTCGACTTCGGCCCACACAAATGGCGCGCTGGGATCGATCCGCTCGGACAATTCGGGCTCGTTAGCCAGCCGTTGTTCGATCGAGCGGGCTGCGGCGCCGTAGCGGCTCCACAAATCTCGCAGGACGGGCGAGGCACCTCCCGGAAGAGCTTGTTGCGCGCTCGACAGCGGCGCGGTCGTCGAGCAGTCGCGGAGCGGACGATCGGCAAAGCTCTCGCGCACGAGGCCATCGACCAGTCGCTTGGCCATCGCACGATAGGTCGTCAATTTCCCGCCTGTGATCGCCCAGATGCCGGGAGCCGGGTTGAGCACGCGATCGTCGCGCGAGACAGCGTCTTCGGAAGCTTCCTCTTCACCGCCCAGCAAGGGCCGCGCGCCGACAAACGTTCGCAAGACGTCGTCGTTCGTCAGCCGCGCCGTGGGGAAGTAGCGGTTGACCCCCGCTAACAGATAGTCGACGGCATCGGTCGTCACGGGCAGGCGGTCCAAGCTTCCCGCATAGAAGGTATCGGTCGTGCCGACCAGCACGTGCCGATCCCAGGGAATCGCATAGATCATCCGTCCGTCGGCGGGGATCTCCAGCGCGACGGTATTGTTCACCGGCAGTCGCTCGCGCGCTACGACCAGGTGCACGCCGATCGCCAATTTCAGTCCGAAACGTTCACCGACGCCGAGCCGCGCTTGCACGTCGTCGGCCCACGGCCCGGCAGCGTTGATCACAGCTCGACTGCGCACGCGATGCGACGTGCCGGTCAGCACGTCGCGGACGCTCGACTCGAAGTGGCCCGCGGCTCCCGCTGCCGGCGCTCCGCACAACTCGAAATAGTTGAGCAGATCGGCCCCGTGTTCTTCAGCCGACTTGAGCGTGTCGATCACCAGCCGAAAGTCGAGGCACGCGCAATCGAAGTAGGCGACGCCACCCCGGCAGTCGCCCTGGTCCAGCGCCGGCTCCGCTTCGGCCAACTGACGCGGCGAAAGCATTCGGAAATGCCCTGCGTTGCGGCCCAGGGCCAACAGCTCGTAGGCGACCAGCCCCAGCGCTAACATCCAGCGGGGCGTGCGGCTCGTCGCGTAGCAAGGGACGACGAAGCGAATCGGTCGCACCAGGTGCGGGGCAATCTTCGTCTGCAGCAGCCAACGCTCGCGGCACGCCTCGAGCACGAGCCGCCACTGCCGGTATTTCAAGTAGCGCAGGCCGCCATGCACCAGTTTGCCTGACTTTGAGCTGGTGCCCGAGGCAAAATCACCCTTATCGACCAGCAGGCACCGCAGTCCGCGGCCGGCGGCGTCCCGCGCGATGCCCGCGCCGGTGATTCCCCCGCCGACGATCAGCACGTCATAACTCGCCTCGGGCAGGCCGGCGAGGATGGCGGCGCGGCGGCGTCTCATAGCAGCTTGCCCGGATTCATCATGCCGGCCGGATCGAGCGTCGCTTTCAGTTGGGTGAGCATCTGCTGCTCGACGGGCGCGCGGCCCGTTTGCGCGCGGTGGTCCTGCCCGACTCCGTGATGATGGCTGATCACGGCCCCCTGCGCCCGAATGGCGTCGCCCGCGGCGCGTTTGATCGTCCACCATTGGCCGATCGGGTCGGCTCGTTTCTGCCGGCCGAGCAACGAAAAGTAGAGCGAGGCGCCGTCGCGATACAGGTGCGAGACGTGCGTGAAGACGACGATCGGTTCCCCCTCTTGCGCCGCGGCCCGATGGATGGCCTCGCGGACGGCCGCATACAACGCAAACAACCGATTCCACGTGGTCGCTGTTTCGAGCGTGTCGACCAGCAGATGGTTGTCCATCAGCTCATCGCGGAGGTAGGGCAGGTCGAAGCGCGTCTCGAGCCACCGATGACCTAGGGTCCGCCCCAGATTGACGCACGACGCGCCACGCAGAGCGGCGTGCACCAGTCGCCGCTGCCGGCGGTTTTCGTCGAGCGTTCCCTCCAGGCCGATCAGCAGCGTGGACATGGCCGGCGGCCGGATGCCCAGCCGTTCCAGCCGCCACTCGATGGCTTTTCGCGCCATTCGCCGGACGGCGTTTCGCCATCCGGTCCCCCCGCCGCGACTGCCCAGCGCGAGCGAAGCGGCCGTCTCCTCTTCGTCGGAGACGCGCACCAGAGCGGGCGCCGCGCCGCTCTGAACGAGCTGGCGGGCGATGGCCAGGCCGTCGGCAAAGTCCTTGAACGCGTACATGAAGTAGTCGCACTCGGCCGGCGCGCGGCGAATCCGCACCGTCGCCGAAACGATCACGCCGTAGACTCCCTCCGAACCAATCAGCATCTGGCCGACGTCAGGACCGTCGGCGCGGCGGGGGACGTGCAGCGTTTCGACTGTGCCCTGTGGCGTCACCACGCGGAGACTTTCGACAAGTTTTTCGATGCCGCCGTAGGCCAGCGAATTCTGGCCGCTCGAGCGAGTGGCGATCCAGCCGCCGAGCGTGGAGAACTCAAATGATTGAGGATAATGGCCCAGCGTGAAGCCCCGTTCGCCCAGCCGCGATTCCAGTTCGGGGCCGAAGATTCCTGCCTCGACGGTCGCCGTTTGCGAGACCTCGTCGATCGCCAGCACGCGATTGAGCAAGGCCAGATCGATCGTCACGACGACGCGTTGCGAGCCCGCTTCCGGCTCGACGCCGCCGACCACACTGGTTCCGCCGCCGAAAGGCACGACAGCGGCTTGCAGCTCCCGGCAGCAGGCGAGCAGGGCCGCGACCTCGGCTTCGCTGCGGGGATAGACGACGGCGTCGGGAGCGCGCTCGAGCACGAGCTGGCGGACGCGCAAGAGATCCTTGTAACTCTTGCCGAGCGCGTGCAGCGCCCGCTCGCGATGATCGATGCGGCAGTTCTCCTCGCCGACGATCGCGCCTAGGCGCGCGACCAGCGCTTGGTCCGCGCGGCTCTCGGGCAGTCGCAGTGCGTCGAGTTTGAATTCGCTGCGCGGCGCGAACTCTTCGATTCCCAGCTTTGCGCGGAGATAGTCCCGCGTGGCGGCGGAGTGAGGCAGCTCCTTGCGGATCTGTTCCGATCCCCAGCCCCACCATTTCATTTTGAATCGTTGATCCGCGGTTGGCATGACGTCGAGTTTATGGCAATGAGCGATCGCGACGGTGACGCAATGCAGCGGCCAGCTTACGCTCATCGCTCGCCAGGGATCCACGCACGGCCAAATCTTCGGATTCGATGCGTGTCGGAAACGTCCAAAAAGCGCGGCCGGCCCCCATTGCCTCTTGTCAGCCGGCCTCGGGTCACTTAACCTAATGGTGTAGCTGGCGCTCGGGTTTTCATGCGAGTTCCGGCGACTCCTGTCAAAATTTTCCCATCGAGACGGCACGCGCTTCGGCAGCTCTCGCTCGGGCGGTGGCCGCGAAGAAATGAGTCGGATTGTCAGCCGGCGTTTCGGCCGCGACGAACGCGGCAAAACGTCACGCCAACAATCTGCACTCGACGGCGATGCGGTTGGAAACGACCGCGGAAGATGGCGAAACACGCCGCATCGCTTCGGTTGTCGACAGGGATGGAATCCTGTTTCCTAGGCCGAGATTCAGCCGTCCATGAGTGACTATCCGACCACCGGCGGATCGTCTTTATCAGGCCGGTCCGGCGAGCCGGGCTCTGCCCATTCGGGCGCGCCCCGAGCATCTGGCCCGTCCGGCTCGCACCCGCCCATCGCGCAGTCCCCGATTGAATTTGACGGCCCGCAGACGGTCGTGAATCCGGAGCGGCGCGGGACGACGGGTGATTCAAACGTCACACCCCGAACCGAGGATTCCTCGCTCTGGTCGCGCCTGTTCCCGAGGGATGCGCCGCCGGCTGAAGGCGCGCCGACGGCCGTTGGTTGCAGCCTCGGTCACTTTCGGATTGAAGGGACGATCGGCGCCGGCGGCATGGGGGCCGTCTTTCGCGCGGTCGACGAGCGCCTCGATCGCGTTGTCGCGCTCAAGGTCTTGTCCCCGTCGCTCAGCCGCGACGGCGGTTCGATCCAGCGATTTCTCAACGAAGCGCGGGCCGCGGCACGGCTCGATCACGACAATATCGCTCGCGTCTATTACGTCGGCGAAGATCGCGGACTCAACTTCATCGCGCACGAGTTCGTCACCGGCCGCACAATCCGTGATATCATTCGCGATCACGGTGCTCTCGATCCGCGCGAGGCCGTCAACTACACGCTGCAGTTGGCCGCGGCTCTCAGGCATACGTCCGCGGCGGGCGTCGTGCATCGGGACATCAAGCCCTCGAACATCATCATCACGCCCCGCGGCCGGGCGAAGCTCGTCGACCTTGGACTGGCGAAGAAGGTTGCCTCCGAATCGTTCGGCGACCTGACGATCGCCGGCACGACGCTCGGCACGTTTGATTATATCTCGCCGGAGCAGGCGAAGGATCCGCGAAACGTCGATGTTCGCAGCGACATCTATTCGCTGGGCTGCACCGTCTACCACATGCTGACCGGCACGCCTCCCTATCCGGAGGGGACCGTGCTGCAAAAGCTGCTCGACCACCAGGCGAAGGATGTGCCCGATCCGGCTGCCAAGAACGCGCGCATTTCGCCGCAACTTTCCGCGATCGTCCGCCGGATGATGGCCCCCGATCCGCGCGACCGCATCGCCACACCGGACGATCTGATCCGCGAATTGCTGCCGATCGCCGCCGAGATGGGTTTGCGCGGCGTGAACCCCGAAGGGCTCGTCTGGACATCGCACGTCCCGCAGCAGCGATCAGTCATCGAGCGAAACGTAGTCTGGATCGCGGGCATCGCCGTGCTCGCGCTCGTCGCGTTCCTGATCGACCGATTTCCCCCGCAGCCGCGCGGCACAAACGAGCACAAGCCAATCGCCTTCAGCGCGCCGCCGGACAATATCGATCTGCCGGACGAACCGACGAAGTCGGCAGGGCCGGCCACGTCCACTCAGCCGCCGGCAATCACGGGAAACAGTGGACCGCCGGCTTCCGCTCCCGTGAACGGGCCAGTGGGCGCGAAGGGACTCGTCGCGAAGGATGCTGCGCGCGAGATCGCTCCGCTCGATTTCCCGCCGATGGAGCCGGAGGCGGCTTTTGATCCGCCCGGCGGCACGCTCGTGCCCGGGGCGACAAACGGATCCACCGCCCGCACCGAGACGCCAACCCCAAGTCCAAAGCCTGAAAAACCGTCGACGGCTCCGCCCATGCCGGACACGCCGACTCCGGTGGCGGCCAACGGCAACAACCTGAAAACCAACCCGATCGCGGCGGACGACTCGGCACAAATCTCCATTTCGGATGGCGGCGAGGTACCCACCCCCTATATCACGCTCGAGGCGGCCGTCGCCGATGCCAAGGATGGTGGCACGATCGAGCTCAAGTTCAACGGGATCCGCGCCGTTTCGGAGAAACCGTTCCGCATCTCGGGCAAGCGCGTGACGATTCGCGCGGGCCGCGGCTATCACCCGGTGATTTCATTCTCGCCCCGCGAATTGCCGGCGACCGGGTTCGAGGGGCGGATGATCGCGCTCAACAACGCGCGGCTCGACCTCTTCGACGTCGACGTGCAAGCCACCGTCCCCGACGCCACGAACTCCGATCATTGGTCGCTGTTTTCCTTCGGCGGTCCCGATCGGCTGACCTGTCGCAACGTGAATATCACCGTCACCAACCCGGGCAACCGGCAGGCGGAGGTGGTCGACATCTCCTCCAACACGCCCATGCCGTCCCGCCAACCCAACCCAATGGGCGCACCGCCGGAGTTTGAGATCGAGCTCGAGCGTTGCCTGATCCGCGGCAGCTGCGCCCTCTTTGCACTGCGCACGACTGAGGGGGGCCGCATCGTCTGTCGGGAGTCGGCCGTGGCTTTGCAGGGAGCCTTCGTCTCGAATCTGGGCGATGAGAATTCATCGGCCGAGATGCGACGGATCGCCTTGCGGATGGAGCACCTCTCGTGCTTCCTCGGCGGCGGTCTGCTTCAACTCGACGCCGGCGACGTTCCCCGCACGCTCGTCCCTCTCGACGTGACGGCCGGTAACAATGTCTTCGCCTCGAGTTCTCAAACTCCGCTGATTCTGCTGACGGGACGAACGAAGGAAGAAGATTCGCGGCTCATCCGCTGGGAAGGAACGCACAACTTCTACGATCGGTTTTCGTCGTACTGGTCGGTGAGTGCGTCCGGCGGCGACTCGTCGGCCATGCCGCTCAATTTCGAGAGTTGGAAGCACTTGCTGGGGGACAACGAGAACGACTCGAACGCGGGCACCATCTCCTGGGCGCACACGTGGCAGGGCAAGTCGTTCGCTTCGATTCGCAAGAACGACTTCGAGCTACCGAGCGACAGTCCGGCCCGGGCCGGCGGGGCCGACAACAACGACGTGGGCGTTGATCTGACCTTGATCCGCCAGTTCCCCGAGGCGCCCGGCACCACGGCCGCGAGCCGCGAACGCACGCCCTAGCCGCCCGTTCGCTTCAGGACGACTTCGTTCGCTTGAGATTCGGCGACCAGCGCCAACAGCAGGACACGTCGCGTCGTTCGCGCTATTCCAGACCCAGCTTCTTCAGCACTTCCTCGAACCGGCCCCAAGGCACGCTCTTGAGCGGGACGGCCGCCGAACGCTGGTCCAAGCACAGATCGAGGATGTAGATCGTCTCTTCGTAGAGCGTGCGCTTCCCCTCGCGCCGCAGGACGGTCAGCCGCTCCTGCTCAGTTCGAAAGCGGCGGGCAAGTTCCATCAAGGTCAGGATCCGCATCCCCGTCGCTCCGCGCTCGACCTGCACATCCCGGCAATCGGCCCAGTTCTCAAAGAGCGCCAGGCTGGCAACCGGGATCAACAGAATGGTGATCGGTTGATGCACGGCCATGCCGGCCGGTTCGCAACAGGGAGCCATAGCGTAGAGATCGTGCTCAAAGGGTGCGTTGGCCACCCGATCGCAGACGAAATTCGTGAGCGTCTCCAACAGGAACGAGCCCTCCGCGCCATCCATCGAAATGAGCGTATCCTTGGCCGTGACACGAAATGCGCGGCGTGACAGCTCGGCAGCCAGGTGCCCGTTCGGAACCACCCGCGAAAGCTCGGACTGCCCGAGTGGCCGCACGCGGATCAAGCTGGGCACCCGCTTGACCCCCGGGCCGTGCGGATTGGGAACTTCGGCCGCGGTGACGATGTGCTGCTGGATCACGATCGTGTCGCGGGCATCGCCGCGGAGAATGCTCAGCCGCTCTTTGTGGCGCTTCCAGCGCGTGCCGAACCAGGTGAGGATGCCGCCGCAGATCATGCCGATCAACGCCAGCACACCGTGCCGACTGACTTCGTCGAACAGACCGTTCATCGTGGGAAATGTCCTTTCGCGCGGAGCTTTGGTCGTGCTCCGCGGAAGCCCGTGATCGTGCCAAAGCTCTGGACCGACCGCAATCCCCGCCGCGGGCGCGCCAAGTCGGGCCGTCGTGGCAAAAGGCTCACGACGACATTACGATCGGAGCGCTCGCCGCGCTCTCGCGCCGCGTTCACGCCGGCCCTGCCGCTTCTGCCAACGATTAAATCAACGATCGACAACGTCGGAGGAACAAACTGTGCATCGCGCACCCACCTTTTGCCTTGTTCTGTCGGCAGCTTTGTTGGTAACGCTGCTGGCCGGTTCGTGGATCATGGCGCCGCAACGTGTTCGGGCGGACGACCCTGCGGCAGGGGCCAAGGTTGTGCCGGTGGAAACCAATATGCACGAGTTCATGGAGTACGTCTTCCAGCCGACTTTTCGGCGGCTGAAGCCGGCGATGGACCCGTCGCACGCGTCGGAGCCGGCTTGGAAGACGATCAAGTCCGATTCACTGATTCTTGCCGAGACGAGTAATTTGTTGCTCCTGCACACGCCCCCCAAAGATCCCGGGAAGTGGAGCGAAACGAGCGCGGCCGTTCGCGACGCGGCCAGCCAGCTCTACAAGTCGGCACGTCAAAGGGATTTCGCGGCCAGCCGCAAGACTTACGAGCAAATGCTCACGAGCTGCAACGCGTGCCACAAGCAATTCGCCGGCGGCCGGCACATACTGGCGCCTTAGGCGCGACTGCAGATCGCAAGCCCCGTTGCCCGCTTGTCCGTGCCGCGATGTGTCACGTCGTCTTCGGTGCTTCCGGGGCAGCGCTGGCTTTCGCGTGCCGGCGGTCCGCCAGCCACGATAGCGCGAAGAAGAACACCGGTGTGAGGAAGATACCGAAGAGGGTCACACCGATCATGCCGCTGAAGACCGCCGTGCCCAGCGATTGACGCATTTCGGCCCCGGCGCCCGTGGCCAAGACCAGTGGCATCACGCCGAAGATAAAGGCGAACGACGTCATGATGATCGGCCGGAAGCGGATTTTGCTCGCCGTCAAGGCGGCCCCGTGCAGCTCCTTTCCCTGGAGCCTTTGATCGCGGCCGTATTCGACGATCAGAATTGCGTTCTTGCTCGCCAAGCCGACCAGCACCAACAAGCCGATCTGGACGAAGATGTCGATCGGCAGCTTAGCGATCACCATCCCAGTTACCGCGGCGAGCATGCACAAGGGGACGACGAGAATCACCGCCAACGGGAG
>Ga0210390_10005851_pt1 | contig 10283 bp, 9 predicted proteins | sample IncBWH11OmetaG_FD_161050 | JGI IMG/M metagenome (GOLD analysis project Ga0210390, IMG submission 161050) | Forest soil microbial communities from Barre Woods Harvard Forest LTER site, Petersham, Massachusetts, United States - Inc-BW-H-11-O ... | reverse complement strand
CGACCGGTTCCGCCCCGACCCGTCAAGCCGTGCCGAGCTGCGTGCCCGCTACCGTCTGGGACAACGGCCCACGGTGATGTGCCTGTCGCGGCTGGTGCCGCGCAAGGGTCAGGACATGCTGATTCGCGCGCTGCCGTCAATCCGGCAGCGAGTTGATGGCGCCGCGCTGATGATCGCGGGTGGCGGCCCCTATCTGGAGACCCTGCGCCGACTGGCTGAGCGCCTCGACGTCAGCGAACACGTGACGTTCACCGGCGGGATCCCGGCCGCGGAACTTCCCGCCTACCACGCGATGGCCGACGTGTTCGCGATGCCGTGCCGGACCCGCGGCGCCGGCCTGGACGTGGAGGGGCTGGGCATCGTATTTCTGGAAGCCTCCGCAACCGGTGTCCCGGTCATCGCCGGCTGCTCGGGCGGCGCGCCGGAAACTGTGCAGCACAACAAGACTGGGCTGGTCGTCGACGGCCGCTCGGTGGGTCAGATCGCTGACGCCGTCACCGAGATGCTGGCTGACCCCGATCGGGCCGCTGCGATGGGCGCCGCCGGACGGGATTGGATCATCGCGCAGTGGCGATGGGATGCGTTGGCCGCCCGGATATCCGACCTGATCGGCGGCTAGTCCTTCGCGTAGATCGCGTCGATGTCGTGGGCGAACTTCTCGGCCACCACCTTGCGCTTGACCTTCAGCGTCGGGGTGAGCTCGCCGGTGTCCTCGGTGAAGTCGACGGGCAGGATGCGGAATTTGCGGATCGACTCCGCATGCGACACCGCCAAGTTGGCCTGTTTGACGGCCGCGTCCACCTCCGCGACCAGGTCGGGATCGTTGTCCAGATCGCTCACCGATGCTCCGGCGGGCTTGCTGTTGCGCTGCTTCCAGCCATCGAATGCCTCGGGGTCGATGGTGATCAGCGCCCCGATGAAGGGGCGGGCATCCCCGACGACCATCGCCTGACTGATCAGCGTGTTCGCCCGTAGTTGGTCCTCCAATACCGCGGGGGCGACGTTCTTTCCTCCCGCGGTGACGATAATTTCCTTCTTGCGGCCTGTGATCGTCAGGAACCCGTCGTCGTCGACCGCGCCCAGGTCACCGGTCTTGAACCAGCCGTCTTCCATCGCTTCGCTGGTGGCCTGGTCGTTGTGCCAGTAGCCGTGGAACACCACGCCGCCCCGCGTCAGCAGCTCGCCGTCGTCGGCGATGCGCATGCTGTTGCCCGGCAACAGCTTTCCGACGGTACCGATTTTCAGTGCACCGATTTGGTTGACAGTGATCGCCGCGCTGGTCTCGGTCAGCCCGTAGCCCTCGTAAATGGTCAGACCGACGCCACGGTAGAAGTGGCCCAGCCGTGCGCCCAGCGGTGCGCCGCCCGAGACCGACGCGCGGCAGTCACCACCGAGTGCCGCGCGCAGCTTGTGGTACACCAGCCGATCGAACAGGGCGTGTTTGGCCCGCAGCAGCAGCCCGGGGCCGCCGCGGTCGGACGCCTCGCTCCAGTCGACCGCGGTCTGCGCGGCGATCTCGAAGATGCGGCCCTTGCCGTCGTTGGCGGCGTTCTGCGCGGCGGTGTTGTACACCTTCTCGAACACGCGGGGCACCGACACCACGACCGTCGGCTTGAACACTCCGAACATCGGCACCAGATTCTTGATGTCGCTGGTGAATCCGACGACAACCTTGTTGTGGAAGGCGCACAACGTGAGCGCGCGGGCCAGCACGTGTGCCAATGGCAGGAAAACCAGCAACCGCTCGCCCTTGCGCAGCAGTGTCGGGAGAACTGCCTTCGCGCCGCGGGTTTCGTAGACCAGGTTCGAATGGGTCAGCTGGCAACCCTTTGGGCGCCCGGTGGTGCCCGAGGTGTAGATCAGCGTCGCCGGATCTTCGCTGCGCAAAGCCTCGACGCGGGCAGTCAGATCGGCCGGGTCGACGGACGCGCCATCCTGCTCGAGTTGCTCAAGGGCGCCCGGACCCGAACCGTCGATTTGCAGCACGCGCCGCAGCTCGGGCAGGTCGGCGGTGAGCTCGGTGACCATCGTGGCGTGGGCGTCGGTTTCGGCGAACGCCACCACCGCCCCGGAGTCCGTCAGCACCCAACGCACCTGCTCGGCCGACGATGTTTCGTAGATCGGGACGGTGACCGCGCCTACCGACAGGATCGCCAGATCGAGGATCGCCCACTCGTACCGGGTGGCCGAGAAGATCACCACCCGGTCGCCGGCCTTCACCCCTTGCGCGATCAAACCCAATGCGGCCGAGCGGATTTGGGCGGCAGCCTCAGCACATGTGACGTCGGTCCAGGCCCCGTCGACCAGGCGTTGGAAGATCACAGCGTCGGGGTCGTCGCGCTCGTGCTCGTACACTGCGGCGACGATGTTGTCGTGCTCGCCCACCGTGAACGGGGCGGGAACACTGAATTCACGCACTCTTCTGACCTCGCTTGAGTTATTTCGCCGGTGTGGCCCGGGCTAAATGACTGGATTCAGCCTAGTCCGGCGACGATGCGGGCCGGGACGGGCGGCTGAGGAGCCGGGACCGCTATGCGCTACGAGTGCGATATGTGAAGCTAGGGGCCGTGCACAGCGTTCAAATCGCCGACGAGACGTTCGTCGCCGCCGACCCCGCGCGCGTCGGCGCCGCTGTCGGCGATCCGGCCAGCTGGCGACGGTGGTGGCCCGATCTGCGGCTGCAGGTCATCGAGGATCGCGCCGATAAAGGAGTCCGTTGGTCGGTGACCGGACCGCTCACCGGCACGATGGAAATCTGGCTGGAACCCTCGCTGGACGGCGTGGTGCTGCACTACTTCGTGCACGCCGAGCCGTCCGGGGTGGCGGCCTGGCAACTGGCCAGGATGAACCTCAGCAAAATGACCCACCGCCGTCGGGTCGCCGGCAAGAAAATGGCCTTCGAGGTGAAGACAACGCTGGAGCGCTCCCGCCCAGTCGGGGTTTCTCCGGTGCTTGACCAGGTCTGAGGTCAACCAGGGAGTACCGTTTCTGCCGTGGACTGGCGGTACAGACCACAGGGTGTAGACCGCGTACGGGAGAGAAGGAAGCGACCAGGTGGCGGAGAAGACGGCGCAGACGATCTACATCGACGCGGACCCCGGCACGGTGATGGACGTGATCGCTGACATCGGCTCGTATCCCGATTGGGTGTCGGAGTACAAGGAGGCCGAAGTGCTCGAGGCCGACCCCAAGGGAAATCCGAAGGTGGCGCGGCTGGTGCTGGACACCAGCGTTCTCAAAGACACCCTGGTGCTGTCCTACGAGTGGCCGAAAGATCGGCGCTCGGTGCGCTGGTCGCTGGTTTCCAGTTCGCTGCTGCGGTCCCTCGACGGTGTATATCGGTTGGCGTCCAAGGGGTCTGGCACCGACGTCACCTACGAGCTCACCGTCGACATAGCCATTCCGATGATCGGCTTGCTCAAGCGCAAGGCTGAGCGCAGGTTGATCGACAGCGCGTTGAAGGATCTGAAGAAACGAGTCGAGGCTGAGTGAGTCGGCAGCGCCCGAACTTGCCCGGATCAGTCTCTTCGTCGGCAAGGGTGGGGTAGGAAAGTCCACACTGGCGGCCGCGACCGCCGTGCGAGACGCGCGCGCCGGTCAGCGGGTGCTGCTGGTATCCACCGACCAAGCGCATTCACTGGGCGACGTGCTCGGCGTCACGGTCACGCCGTCCGGTCGGCGCGATCCGGTCCGGGTGCTCGCCGACCTCGAAACCGGGGCGGCCGACTTCAGCGGCGGCTTCCTCGACGCGCTGGCGATGGATACCCTCGCGCTGCTCGAGACTCGCTGGCGCGCGGTGGTCGACACACTGGGCCGGCGCTTCGCCGAATCGGAGCTGGGCGAGATTGCGCCCGAAGAACTTTCGGCGCTGCCCGGCGTACAGGAAGTCCTCGGCCTGCATGAGGTCGGCGAGTTGGCTACCGCCGGGCAGTGGGACCACATCGTGGTCGACTGTGCCTCCACCGCCGACGCATTGCGGATGCTGACCCTGCCGGCCACCTTCGCGCTGTATGTCGAGCGTGGGTGGCCGAGGCATCGCAGACTTTCCGCCGCCGCCGACGATGCCCGGTCGATGGCGGTGGTCGAACTACTGGAACGCATCAGCGCAAGCGTGGAACAGCTCAGCGCGCTGCTGACCGACGGCACGCTCGTCGGGGCGCACTTGGTCCTGACCGCCGAACGGGTAGTCGCAGCCGAAGCAGTCAGGACATTGGGCTCGTTGGCGTTGATGGGCGTGCGCGTCGAGGAATTAATCGTCAACCAGATTCTGGTGCAGGATGATTCATACGAGTACCGCAATCTGCCCGCACATCCGGCGTTCGACTGGTATTCCGAGCGAATCAGTGAGCAGCGCGCCGTGCTGGACGAACTGGACGCCGCGATCGGCGACGTGGCACTGGTCCTCACCCCGCATCTGGCCGGTGAACCGATCGGCGCCAAAGCGTTGGCCGAGCTGCTGGACAATGCGCGCCGCCGCGACGGATCGGCGCCACCTGGACCGTTGCGCCCTGTGGTGGACCTGGAGTCAGGATCTGGCCTGCAATCGGTTTACCGACTGCGGCTAGAGTTGCCGCAAATCGATTCCGGCGCGCTTAACCTTGGCCGGGTCGGCGACGATTTGATCGTCGGCGCCGGCGGGATGCGGCGCCGCGTGCGGTTGGCGTCCGTCCTGCGGCGATGCACGGTGCTGGACGCGCATCTTCGCGGCAGCGAGTTGACCGTACGTTTTCGACCTGATCCGGAGGTGTGGCCGAGGTGAGCGGCATTCACCCCGACATCGGTCCCGAGTTGCGCAAACTCGCTCAGGGCATTCTTGACGGGATCGATCCCGCGGTCCGCTTGGCGGCCACGCGCGCGCTTGGCGATGGTGCCGGCACCGGCAAGTGCCAGCAGGTGTGGTGTCCGGTGTGCGCGTTGGCGGCGGTGGTGACCGGGGAGGAGCACCCGTTGCTGACGGTCATCGCTGAGCACAGCATTGCGCTGTTGGCGGTGATCCGGGCGATCGTCGACCAAATCGACGGATCGACCCCGCCGCCTGACGGTCCGCCGGCTGGTGGTGCGCAGGCCGATGGCGCAGCCGATGCCGACACCCCGAGCCGCTATCAGCCCATCACCGTCACCGTCGAGGACTAGCCCGCGGTTCGGTTAACGGCAGCCGGCTCATCGCCGAAGTCTAGGCAGGTCACGCGCGCTGATGTGGTCCAGTCCACACTGGATCGGTACTCTTGGCGCAGAACACTCTCGATCGCGGGCAAATAGGAGGGTCCATGTGGTACTGGCTTCTCAAGTACATCTTCATGGGCCCGTTGCTCGCTGTCCTCGGCCGACCGAAAGTCGAAGGGCTGGAACATATCCCGCAATCTGGCCCGGCGATACTGGCCAGTAACCATCTGGCGGTCGCCGACAGCTTTTATTTGCCGCTGGTTGTGCGGCGCCGGATCACCTTCCTGGCGAAGTCTGAATACTTCACCGGCACCGGGTTGAAAGGTTGGTTCAACCGCTGGTTTTACGGCAGCACCGGTCAGGTACCCATCGACCGCAGCGATGCCGACGCGGCGCAGGCCGCGTTGAATACCGCCGAACGGTTGCTGGACCAGGGCAAGTTGCTCGGCATGTATCCCGAGGGCACCCGCTCACCCGACGGCAGGCTGTACAAGGGCAAGACCGGGTTGGCCCGGCTGGCGCTGGAAACCGGAGTTCCGGTGATCCCGGTGGCGATGATCGGCACGAACGTCGTCAATCCGCCCGGCCGCAAGATGTGGCGGTTTGGCCGGGTCACCGTCCGGTTCGGCAAACCGATGGAATTCTCTCGATTCGACGGGCTGGCGGGCAACCGTTTCATCGAACGAGCCATCATCGACGAGGTGATCTACGAGCTGATGGGACTTTCCGGTCAGGAGTACGTCGACATCTACGCAGCCACCCTCAAGAACGGCAGTAATGGCAATGGGTCCGGACCGGCGAGGCAATCGTCGTCGCGGATACCGGAGACGGCCGCGGGTTAGCCGACGGCTGAAACCGGCTGCGGCGCGGTCGACGCCCGGGGTGCCGCAGCGGTGGCGGTGCTGACGGCGATCGTGGCCCCCGCGGTCACGATCGCCGCGAGCGCCCACCAGAGGTAGGAGACGCCGGCGAACTGACGCCACCACACGGCGCCCAGCTCGTGATGCTTGGGAAGCAGGTCGATCGGCGTCCACACCATCAGCGCAACGCCGGCGGCGCTGACCGCGGCCAGCGCCGCGTTGCGCCGCCGCCAGCCCAGCACCGCGGTCACCAATACCGTCGGCAACATCCACACCCAGTGGTGCGACCACGACACCGGCGAAACCACCAAGCCGAACAGCGCGATACAGATCACCGCCATAGTCGACTCGCCGGCGCGCAGCACCCGCCGCGTCGCCCACACCGTCAGCGCCAGCACGAGCAGGCACGCGGCCACCCACGGCAGAAACCGTGCCTGCTCGCTGAGGCCCAGCCGCGCCAGCGCGCCCGCGATGTTCTGGTTGGTGTTCAAAGTCGCCGCGCCGATCCGATCGGTGTTGTGGATCGTGCTCGTCCAGTACTTCCAAGAGTCGTGCCAGGCCAGGGCAAACCCGGCCAGCGTCGCTGCCAGGAAGGACGCCAGCGACGTCAATGCGGCGCGTCTGTCGCGGTTCAGCAGGAAATACAGCAGGAACACCGCCGGAGTGAGCTTGAGCGCGATGCCCAGTCCCAGCAGCAGGCCACGTGGCCATGCGGTGCGCCGCGGCACGCAGTCGGCGATCACCAGCGTCATCAGCACCACGTTGATCTGCCCGAAGGCGAAATTCGACTTGATCGGCTCCAGCCAGATCGCGGCCGCCGCGACGATCAGCGTCGTCAACAACCATCGGCGCAGCCAGGCCGGCCCGGGCACCACCCGTGCGTTGCTCCACACGTCGAGTCGGGTGAGCAGGATCATCGTGGAGACGAGCAGCAGCGCCAACGTGATCAGCGTGATCGTCACACTGGCCACCGGCAGGCCCAACCAGGCGAAAGGGCAAAACACGATGGCGGCCAGCGGGGGATAGGTGAACGGGAGATTCAGGCCGATCGGCGTGTGAAATTCCACACCGTCGTCATACAGCGGACGGCCATCCAGCCACGCCTGGCCACCCATCCGGTAGACGTCGATATCGATGCGGTACGGGGTCTGGCCGACGAGACGCCATGTGGCGTAGCCCAATGCGGCCAGGCCCATGAGCTGGAGCAACGCCCACCAGGCGTTTCGCCAGATGCCTGGCTGCGCCGTGGCTACCCGCCCGCGCCAACTGCCCACGTCGGGCGACTGCCGTGTACTCATGTCGCTGAACAGCCTATCGGTGCTGGCGCCTTAGCCGGTGTCGCGGAGGGCCGCCGGCGCGAAGTGGGCGTAGGTTTCTTAGGGTGCTCCGCTGGTTCGAAGACGACATTCTCGGCCGCGGTCGACTGCCGCTGGTGTGCTGTCTGGTCGCCTTCATCCTCACCTTTTTCGTGACGCGCACCTTCGTGCGCTACATCCGCCGCCGCGCCGACCGTGGCGTGCCGCCAAAGTGGTGGGAGCCACGAAACATTCACATCGGGAAGATGCGCATCCACCATGTGGTGGTCGGAGTTCTGCTGGTGATGATCTCCGGCGTGACGTTGGTGGCCTTGTCAATCACCGGCACCGAACTCGAATACACCGCTAGCGCCATCGTCTTCGGCATCGGAGCCGCGTTGGTGCTCGACGAGTACGCGCTGATCCTGCATCTGTCCGACGTCTACTGGGAGGAAGACGGGCGGACTTCGGTCGACGCGGTCTTCGCCGCAGTGGCGGTGGGCGGACTGCTGGTCCTGGGCCTGCACCCGTTCTTGTTCTTCATCAGCCTGTGGCACGACACCACCCACTCGGTGCCGCTGCGCGCCGGCGTGGTCTTCGCGATGGCGCTGACGTTGCCACTGGCGGTGCTGGTCGTGCTCAAGGGCAAGGTGTGGACCGGGCTGATCGGCATGTTCTTCGTCCCGCTGCTGGTCATCGGGGCGATCCGGCTGTCGCGCCCGCAAGCCCCGTGGGCCCGCTGGCTTTACATGCGTCGGCTGGACAAGATGGCGCGTGCGCTGCAACGCGAACGAACGCTGCGCCGCCCTGTCGTGCGGGCCAAGCTGTGGGTGCAGTACACGATCGCCGGCACGCCGCGCCGGCCCGACCGTCGCATGGTCGACGCGCTATTGGATCGCGAGGTCCACCCGGCGCCGCCGCCGCCGCAACCGCCGGAGCGCGCCCTCGCCGGCGGCGTCGGCATCAGGTGACCGGCTTACGGTGCGGTACTTCTACGACACGGAATTCATCGACGACGGCCGCACTATCGAGTTGATCTCGATCGGGGTGGTCGCCGAGGACGGCCGCGAATATTACGCAGTGTCGACCGAATTCGACCCCGAGCGAGCCGGCAGCTGGGTGCGCACCCATGTGCTGCCGAAACTGCCGCCGCCGGCGTCGCAGCTGTGGCGCCCGCGTGCCCGGATCCGTTCGGACCTGGAGGGGTTCTTCGATATCGACGGCGCCGAGCCGATCGAGCTGTGGGCCTGGGTCGGCGCATACGACCATGTGGTGCTGTGCCAGCTGTGGGGCCCGATGACTCATCTACCGCCGGCGATGCCGCGATTCACCCGTGAGCTGCGCCAGTTGTGGGAGGACCGAGGGCGCCCGCGATTGCCGCGCCGACCACCCGACGTGCACGACGCGCTGGTCGACGCGCGAGACCAGCTGCGGCGATACCGGTTGATCACGGCCGACGACGATGCGGGCCGCGAGGCGGCCCGCTGAGGAGTGGCCCAAACGGTACGGCTGACGGGGACCAGGGCTAGCCCGGCCCGGCTGCGTTCGCCCTGATTAACGCGCTCCGGTACCCAGTTACCATGGACACGTGAACTGGACCGTTGACGTACCGATCGAGCAGCTGCCGTCGCTGCCGCCGCTGCCGGCGGGTCTGCGGGCCCGGCTGGATGCCGCGCTGGCCAAGCCGGCTGCACAGCAGCCCAGTTGGACACCCGAGCAGGTCGAACCGATACGAACAGTCCTGGAGAGTGTGCCGCCGGTGACGGTGCCGTCGGAGATCGTCCGGCTACAGGAAATGCTGGCCCAGGTTGCCAGGGGTGAGGCGTTCCTGCTGCAGGGCGGTGACTGCGCCGAGACGTTCGTCGACAACACTGAACCGCACATCAGGGGAAATATCCGCACCTTGCTGCAGATGGCGGTGGTGTTGACCTATGGCGCCAGCGTGCCGGTGGTCAAGTTGGCCCGCATCGCGGGGCAGTACGCCAAGCCTCGGTCGGCTGACCTCGACGCGCTGGGGCTGCGCTCCTACCGCGGCGACATGATCAACGGCTTCGCCCCAGACGAGGCGGCGCGCGAGCATGACCCGTCGCGGCTGGTGCGCGCCTACGCCAACGCCGGTGCGGCGATGAACCTGGTGCGCGCGTTGACATCGTCGGGGCTGGCCTCGCTGCATCTGGTGCACGACTGGAACCAGGAATTCGTCCGAACCTCGCCGGCCGGCGCGCGTTACGAGGCGCTGGCCTCCGAGATCGACCGGGGCCTGAAATTCATGAGCGCCTGCGGGGTGGCCGACCGTAACCTGCAGACCGCCGAAATCTACGCCAGCCATGAGGCTTTGGTACTCGACTACGAGCGCGCCATGCTGCGGCTGTCCGACCAGGAGCACGGCGAGCCGAAACTGTATGACCTGTCGGCGCACTACCTCTGGATCGGCGACCGGACCCGCCAACTCGACGGCGCGCATATCGCGTTGGCCGAGGTGATCGCTAATCCGATCGGCGTCAAGATCGGGCCGACGACGACACCCGACCAAGCCGTGGAATACGTCGAGCGCCTCGACCCGCACAACAAGCCGGGCCGGTTGACCTTGGTGAGCCGGCTGGGCAACAACAAGGTGCGTGACCTGTTGCCGCCGATCATCGAAAAGGTGCAGGCCGCCGGTCATCAGGTGATCTGGCAGTGCGACCCCATGCACGGCAACACGCACGAGTCGTCCACCGGGTACAAGACACGACATTTCGACCGCATCGTCGACGAGGTGCAGGGTTTCTTCGAGGTGCATCGGGCGCTCGGCACCTACCCCGGTGGCATCCACGTCGAGATCACCGGAGATAACGTCACCGAATGTCTTGGTGGCGCACAAGACATTTCGGACACCGATTTGGGTGGTCGCTACGAAACCGCATGCGACCCGCGGTTGAACACCCAGCAGTCATTGGAGCTGGCGTTCTTGGTCGCTGAGATG
>Ga0210390_10005850_pt1 | contig 10287 bp, 8 predicted proteins | sample IncBWH11OmetaG_FD_161050 | JGI IMG/M metagenome (GOLD analysis project Ga0210390, IMG submission 161050) | Forest soil microbial communities from Barre Woods Harvard Forest LTER site, Petersham, Massachusetts, United States - Inc-BW-H-11-O ... | reverse complement strand
GCTACGCCGGCGTAGAGGTCGACATGCCGCGCAAAGCGCCAATCCAACGCCAGCGAGACCATGTCCACCGCCCCGGCGCAACCCGCCGAACTCGCGCCGTTGATGGCGCAGTTGGCCGCTTGGGTGGCGCTAGCTACGCCAGCTCCTGGAACGTTAGAGAATGCCCCAGCAGCAACCCCAGAGCCCTGAACGAAGAACTCCTGCCTGATGCCGTAGTAGGCGGCGATCAGGTCGAGCGTCGGCGTGGCCGCATACTTCACGCCGGCCCAGAAGACATGCTGGTTCCTGTCGGTGAAGTAGTTGTTGTTATTGACGAAGGCGATGTTATAGCCGCCCGCAGAAAATGCGCCGGGTTGCAGCGGGTTATTCGGGTTGGCGAACTGGATATGCTCATACCCACCGAACAACTTCCATTGCCCGATGGTGTATTTGCCGGCCACCGCGAACACCGTGTTGTCGGAGATGACACCCGACAGACACCCGAGCGAGCAGGGGATGGCATAGCCGGTGGTACCAACGCCGGCTGCCAACTGGTTACCAGTGAGCGCCCCGACTTGCGTCGCGCTCAGCGTCGTTCCGACGGAGTTCGCGTCATAGATCTTGCCGCCGACGAAATCCATCGACAGGCCCATATAGTCGAAGCCGACATCGCCTTCGAACGCGTTGCCGGTCGAGCTATTGCCGCCGTTCCTGAGCTGGACTTCAGCCGCGAAACGAACCGGGCCGACATTCACCCGATATTCGTACGAGTTGTCGTAGATACGGTCTTCCGTGACACCGCCGCCGCCAGTGGCACCCTCGAAGGTGATCAGCGACCAGGCGTTCGAACCGGACAGCGCGTCATAGTTGACGACGAGGTCCGAGCTCAGCGCGCTCTGACGGCCCATGGTGAACGTGCCGTAGGTCGGCGAACTGATACCGAAATAGGCTACGTTGTTGAACATCGCACCGGCCTTGGACGAATCACCGTAGGAGTTCGCCAAATTGCCAAGTGCTGGGGCGGCGCCCAACCCGTTGTTCTGCGCGATGGCGCCGATGCCGTTGGCATTCATGCCGCTCGCCGGGTTGAACAGGGTCTGCAAGTTGAACACCGCGTACAGATTATCCCCGATCTCCTGCTTGCCCCTCAGGCCGATGAACGAGGTGCTCATCTGGTTGGCCCCGACGCCGAAAAACGAACCGTTGGACGCCTTCTCGACGACGGTGTTGGTCGGTCCGCCGGCCATGGCGTTGAACGGGTCGCCGTGCTGATTGTACTGGAGGCCCATATCGAAGTTGCCGTACACGCAGACGCCGTGCCAGCAAATGTCGTCATTCTCCGGGGGCCTCGCCTTGACTGCTGCCTTGTAGGGAAGGTCGGCGGCCATCGCGTCCACCGGGTTAACGGCCACGACCGTCGGCTTCGCTTCAAGAGCCTTCTGGCGCTTCTCAAGATCAGCCAGACGCTTTGCCAGCGCCTGATTCTGGTCGCGGAGTTGCTTGGCCTGTGCCTGGATATCCGACAGCTCATCGGCGTGCGCCGTCGCCGCGAAAGCCAGGATGGCTGCTGCTGATATGAAAGTCTTTTTCACGTAAGTCCCCCAAGAAAAAGGCGCGGCACAGATTCCGCGATCCTGATTTACGTGGAGCCTCGAATGAGGACTCCTTACGCAAACGAGTTTGCATCAGCGCGCGCGTAATTGATGTCACCGGCTTGCAACAGCAATTGGGAAGTCGACAAAACGGCATAAAATGATTTTTATAATCTCAAGAATTTTTTATGAATTAAAAAAAATTTACTCGGCCAATTCCTGAAGGGATATTCTGCGCGAGAGCGCGAGAAACGCTGTAAAATTGCGGGTAAAATGACTGTCTGTTCTCGTCAGAACGGTTGCAAGCTCCCACGAGTGGACCCAAGTGGAACTCGATGGAACCCACTCGGATCAGAGTTGAACCGCAAAGCAGAAGCATTTCGAAAAGCGCGCAAAATGTTCGCGTCTCGGATCTCCTTATTCTCGTTCGATCGTCGATACGGAATCGCATGACCGACGTCGTGATCGATCGAAGAGCTCCAAAAAGAATTTGTTCGCGAGACCACTTCACATCTGCGGCTCACAACAGTGCCTGCATCGGGCGTCGAACCGATTCGCAAATCCTCCATCAACAATCTCCCGTCACCAAAAAGCAGCGCTCGCGATCTCCAACGAGCTCGCCACTGGAAACCAGGGAGCCGGAACAAGCGCGCCTGCAAAGAGACCGGTGAACGTAACGAAGCTGCAATCGCAACCCACGCGACATTCTTCGGATGTCGACTGCACCGGAATTTCACGAGACAGGATTTCACAAAACAATGAGCAGCCATGAGCAGCGACGGGCACGATCCGCCGAATCTCGCCTTGCCCGGCCGGATCAAACACAGCATGCTCACGCACAAAAGCGACATCCGGGTCTCGTCCCGGAGGCAGGGGAAGCGACCATGAAAAAGCAAGGGTTCGACCGGCGCGATTTTCTCAAAACCGCCGTTGTGAGCGGCGCTGCCGCGGCCGGCGGGACCGCTGCGATCGCAACGCCTGAAATCGCGCAAGCCGAGCAGGCGGCGCCGGCCGCACCCGCCGCCGCGGAGCCAGTCGGGTACGCCTTTCTCAATTTCGACGAAGCAGCCTTCGTCGAGGCCCTGGTCGATCACATGATCCCCGCCGACGAGATCAGCCCGAAAGGCACGGATCTCGGCGTCAATATCTATATCGACCGGGCGCTGGGGGGCGCCTGGGGCAAGGGCGAGCGCCTTTATATGCAGGGACCCTGGAAGCTCGGCACGCCGAGCCAGGGCTACCAGCTGCCGCTGACGCCGGCGCAGCTCTATCGCGCGGGGATCGCGGCGACCAACGCGCATTGCCGCAAGGCTTACGGCAATACATTCGACCGGATCACGGAGGCGCGGCGCCAGGAGGTGCTGACCGGCCTGTCCACCGGCAAGATCACCTTCGAAAATGGCCTGCCGGTGCGGGTGTTCTGGACGACGCTTTATCAGACCGTGGTCGAGGGCATGTATTCCGACCCGATCTATGGCGGCAACCGCGACAAGGCGGGATGGGCGATCATCGGCTTTCCCGGCATCATCGCGGTCCACCGCGATCATGTGGCGCAGTATCGCGACAAGCCGTTCCCGAGCAAACCCGTCGGCATCGCGGACATGAGCTGAGGGGAGCGCGCCATGGCCACGAAACTGAAGGAAGTCGACGTCGTCATCGTTGGCCTCGGTTGGACCGGCGGCATTCTCGCCAAGGAGCTCACCGAGGCCGGCCTGAAGGTGGTTGCGCTCGAGCGCGGCAGCATGCGCACCAGCGAGAACGACTATGCGCTGCCCAATATCCGCGACGAGCTGCGCTATGTCGTGCGCCACGACCTGATGCAGAACACCGCGCGCGACACCATCACCGTGCGCAACAACCCGCAGCAGGACGCGCTGCCGATGCGCCGCCTCGGCTCCTTCCTGCCCGGCGAAGTCGTGGGCGGCTCGGGCGTGCACTGGAGCGGCCACACCTGGCGCTGGACCGATATGGAATTCAAGGTCCGCTCCCATTACGAAGAGCGTTACGGCAAGAAACTCATTCCTGAGGACATGACGATTCAGGACTGGGGCATCACTTACGCCGAGCTCGAACCGTATTACGACAAGTTCGAATATACTGCCGCGGTTTCCGGCAAGGCCGGCAATCTCAGCGGAAAGATCGAGAGCGGAGGCAATCCGTTCGAGGCGCCGCGCGGGCGCGAATATCCGCTGCCGCCGCTGACGCCGATCCTGGCGAGCGAGATGTTCACCGGCGCGACGCGCAACGCCGGCTTTCATCCGTTTCCGCGGCCGTCGGCGAACGCCTCGCAGCCTTATACCAATCCGGACGGTTCGAAATTCGGCGGCTGCCAATATTGCGGCTATTGCCAGCGCTTCGGCTGCGAGGCCAACGCCAAGGGCAGCCCGCACATGACGGTGATCCCGATCGCGATGGCGAGGCCGAATTTCGAGCTGCGCACGAATTCCTGGGTCACCAAGGTGCTCAAGGATTCCGGCGGCAAGCGCGTCACCGGCGTCACCTACACCAACGTGCTCAACGGCGAGGAATTCGAGCAGCCCGCCACAATCGTGCTGTTGTGCGCCTATGCCATCAACAACGTACACCTGATGCTGTTGTCCGGCATCGGCACGCCCTACGATCCGGTGGCGCAGAAGGGCATAATCGGCAAGAATTATTGCTACCAGACCGGCGCCGCTGCGACGCTGTTCTTCGAGGGCAAGTATTTCAACCCCTTCATGAACGCCGGCGGCTCCAACGCCACCATCGACGACTTCAACACCAACTGGGCCTTCGACCGCGCCCCGCATGATTTCGTCGGCGGCTACACCGTGGCCGGCGGCTTCAATACCCCGCTGCCGATCGGCTACCGCCCGGTGCCGTCGGGCACCCCGCTTTGGGGCAGCGAGTGGAAGCGGGCGACGGCGAAATGGTACCAGACCGCGATGGTGATCAATGCCAGCGGCAGCGTCATGGCCAACCGCTATAATTGCTACGATCTCGACCCGACCTATCGCAATGCCTTCGGCCAGCCCTTGATGCGCATGACGTTCGACTACAAGGCCAACGAGCACAAGATGGGGATCCACGCCGCGCAGACCATCAACACCATCGCCAAGTCGATGAACCCGACCAAACTCAACCTTGCTTCGGCGCGCACCGACCCGTGGACCGTGGTGCCCTATCAAAGCACCCACAATACCGGGGGCACCATCATGGGCACCAATCCGCGCGACAGCGCGGTCAACAAATTCCTGCAGAGCTGGGACTGTCACAACCTGTTTCTGATCGGCGCGAATGTCTTTGCGCACAACTCCGCCTACAACCCGACCGGGCCGGTCGGCGCGCTGGCCTACTGGACGGCGGATGCCATCAAGAACCGCTACCTCAAGAACCCCGCTCCGCTGGTGCACGCATGATCGAGACGATGCGTGTGACGATGGCGCTATTGATGGCGCCGCTTCTGGCCGTATCCGCGAGCGCCGAAGGCAATGCGGCGCGCGGCGAAGCCCGCTTCCAGGATTGCGCCGCCTGCCACAGGCTGGAAGCCGGGGTGAACGAGGTCGGGCCGAGCCTGCACGGCATCTTCACGCGCAAGGCCGGTGAATTGAAGGGTTTCCGCTACTCGCCGGCGATGAAGCGCAGCGACGTCACCTGGACACCGGAGACGCTGGAAAAATACCTCGCCGATCCGCAAGCAATGATTCCGGCCAACCGCATGCCCTATGCCGGCATGGCAAACGCGAGCGACCGCGCCGATCTCGTAGCGTATTTGCTGAAGGCGACGCAGTAGGCGCGGGAGTCGCCTGCGCGGTAACTTTCGCTCGCCGATTTAAATTTCAAACAGCAGGCATCCGTCATTGCGAGCGTTAGCGAAGCAATCCGTCGCGCCACAAGGAACGAAGAGTGGATTGCTTCCGCCTACGCGCTCGTGCGCTTCGGCGGACTCCTACCCTGCGTAGCTCGCGCAGCGAGCGGAGCGGGGGTCGTCGCTTACGCTCCTCGCAATGACGTCGGGGTGCACATTCGCGATCTCGCGACGCGAATGCGCCCGAGTTGTGCAAAGCATTCCGCCCAAGAAATCAGAGGGCGCAGGGAATGCCGGGCGCCCGAAGCACCCGCAGCCTCGCATGCAAAATAAAATAGCATACGAGTTAGTCACCACGGTCACACCGGTTCACCCGGCATTCCCCGCGCAATGGTTTTAACGGCTTATATCGCGCTCTCCCCGGTGAGCCGGGCTTTCTTGCCACCGTCGCCCGCAGGATCATCACCTCACGAGCTTGACATCAGCGGCGGGATGTCAGGACCACACGACTTCGCCGTCCGCGAGATAAGCGCGCTCGTCAGCCGCGCTACCCACGTCCATCGCATCCAACCCCACGTTCGTGACGATCGCGAAACGCCCCTCTGTCGGGGTGGGACGGGGCGAGCTTGTAGAGATGATTTGCCCGACGGCGAAAGCGAAATATTTTTGCTGGAGGGGCTGGTTTTTGCGGAAAGATGTAGATGGGTTTCGCGCTGATTTGCCCGTCGGGCAAATCACTCAAGGCTGGACCTCATTCTCACACCGGGATGGCTGCCTAGCTGGCCTCTTCGTCGAAACCGAGTGCCGCTAATCCGGCATTGCGCAATCGAATCAAGTCGCGCTCGCCGACGTTGGCTGCGTCGATGATGCGCCTGGCGATGACTTCGTAAACGATTGGGGGCTGGCCGGTATCGTGAAGCTCTTTGCAGGCGCTGTCGAACGCCTCGCCGATGATCTGGGTAGTTCGATCATCAAAAACCGTTCCAGTCCTTCGGACGAATGGCAGGATCGACGCCACTTCAAATCTCCCGTCTTGATCGCACCGAGTGCAGCGTCAAATGTTTTGGTCTAACGAGACGAGCGCAAACACCAAGAGAATCGTATTCAAATTGAAGTTCCGCATGAAGTCCATTCGCCAGCGCTCGCATGAGCTGGAAGCCGAGCCCTCCGTCTGTGGACGGATCGAAATTCTCCGGGAAGCCGACACCGTCGTCAGTCACTTCCACCATGAATGAACCGTCGTCTTTTGTTTCGCAGCGGATACGGACCTTCACAAGCAAGCCAGTGGGATGCGCATACTTGCTGGCATTGGTCAGGAGTTCAGCGGTAATGAGCCCAGCGTGAAGCGCATGACGCGGGTCGATGTAGTCATTGCAAGAACTATCGACGGTTAGATCCATCTTTCCCGCCGGGCCGAGCGTACCCATCATCTTGGCGATTTCTCGCAGGAAATTTCCGAGATTTACGCCGTTGCCGTTGACAGCCCGCGCCAAGCATTTGTGAAGCTTCGCCGTAACCTCGATGCGGGCATCAATGTCGTCGAGCAACATGCAAACCTGCTTCGTCGTAAAGGTTCGGCCACTCTTCGAAATCGAGTTGCGCTGAAGGCGAATCACACCGCTCAGACTCGCCAAGTTGTTTGCTATCCGATGATCGGCCTCCGACAGTCCGACACTCCCGTCTTCGATCACGATTGACATCTTGCGCTTCCCTTAAGCGAAGAAGGTGCGCCCTAAAAGACCGACAATCAATAAAACAACAATAAGCTCAATGCGTTAGAAGCGCATTAGACGGCTTTGTGGCCTTATTTGCCTAACCCGGAAAAATAGCTTAATGAGTATAAACAGTAAGAGGCTTATTGTATGCTTCATACTCACTAGTAGCCTGTTTAGGGGTGTGAGATGGGTGAACTCAATCGAGGCGAGCGGCTGCAAATCATGCTGATGCCCGAAGAGCTTAGGATCATCGATACGTGGCGTTTTGCCAAAAGGATGCCAAGCAGGGCCGCCGCCATACGCGAGTTGCTGAAGCGCGGCATGGCAGCCGAGGGATTTGGAGAAGTCGAGGACGGCCAGAAGTCGAAGGACTTTTCTGTTCTCACTGACAAGGCTGCCGAGTAGCCCGCGGGCCATTTGGTGCGGGGCTATCGCAGCCTCACAACCGCGCACCCTACAACGAAGACCACCTCGGGTCATTCGTTCCAGCACCAGTGGCTTTATCCGACCGTCTCGTCAGCACGAGGCTACCGCCTGATCAGAAGCGCGGAAAATGCGCTGCCGACGCACAGCGCGGCGACGACGGGAAAGATCACCGAAGTATCTCCGGTGTGGTCCATGAACCGTCCGATCAGAGGCTCTCCCAGTCCCGCGCACGCATAGGAGATGAAGTTGAGCAGACCGGTCGCGGTCCCCGACAAACGCCGGCCAAAAATGTCCGGGCAAAGTGCCCAGAACGAGGATGCGGGACCGAAGACGAAAAAGCCGCAGAGGAAGAGCCCGGCAATCCCGAGCAGGCTGCCGTGTTGCACGAATCCCATGGCGATCGCGATGATCGCGGCCAGCACCATGTAGGTGATGATGGCGGGATATCGCCGCGACCGAAATACGATGTCGGAGATCCAGCTGTTGGTCCCGGCACCGAGCGCCATTCCGACCGGCAGCGCGACCGTGATCCACGCCGGATCGATCACGCTCGATGCCGCCTTCCAGTTCGGACCGAGAAAATGCACGGGAATCCAGACCAGCAACGCGTATCTCGCCGCGTTTTGAAATCCGATCGACAGGCCGGTGGCATACAGACGCCAGTTCGACAGAACGGCGCGATAGCGCGAAAGACTCGCGTGCATTTCGACCGAGCCGCGTTCGGTCTCATGTGGCGACTTTTCGTCTGTCGGACCAGCCAATCCGAGATCCTCGGGCCGCTCGCGAACCGTGAGATACATGACGATGGCGCCGAACAGCATCAGAAACACCGAGAGGCGGAAAATCCAGCGCCAGTCGAGCCCAAGGCCTCCCAGGATGACGATGGGAAGGAAGTACGCCAGGACCGACGAAAAACCGGACGTGCCGACGTAAAACGAGTAGACGAAGCCGCGGTTTTCATGCCCCCACCAGTTTGAAAGCAGCCGGCTTCCGGGAGCGAACCCCATCGCCTGGAAATAGCCGTTGATACCCCACGCCAGCAGAATGCCGACAAAACCCGTGGCAAAGCTGGTCGTCCAGTTCGCCGCGAACGACAGCACCGCGCCGGCGAGCATCATGGTGCGCCCGCCCCATTTGTCGCCGAGATTGCCGTTGATCGACTGGCCCACCGCGTAGGCCCAAAGCATCGCCGCGCTCGCCCATCCAAGCATTTCCTTGGACAGCCCAAGTTCTTTCTGAATCCCGGGGATCGCAAATCCGAAGGTCTGGCGCCCGGTGTAATAGAAGAGATAGCAGAACGAGACGCCCAACAAGGCCGCCCATTTGTAACGCCTGTAGGTCGCCTCGGCATCCGATGTGACGGCGAGAGACCCCATAACGGCCTGCCCTGTCTCAACCATCGCGCAACTCCCCTTGGTAATTTTTCCCTGCTGGCCTTTTTCTTACGAGTCTTACTGTGCGCCGTTGAGGGCGAAATCGAAGATGTCGAAATTGCGAAGCCGTCTCGTCTCGGCGAGGTTGCGATAGGTCTCGTTGATCGGATGGGAGATAATGAACGGCACCACCTGCTCGCTCAGTCCTCCATGGGACCTGAGACGATGGCCCTCAAGGCCGGCCATGTCATGCTCGGCCCGGCTCGAGCCGATCACCGCGTGGGTGTCGCCGATCGCAACAAAATCGCCCTCGCGATCGAGCGGCATCTCGTAACGGCCGGCGGCGCTTTTGCCATCGAGCACGAGCGCGACTCCTGGGATTGCGGCGGCGGCATCCATGACCTCGGCCAGGTCCAGCTTTTTGCGCAGGTAAACCCGGACGAACGATCCGAGCGCGCCGTGATGTTTCACGAAGGGATCGGTGATGGGGCAAATCACGCGCACCGAATTCTCGCCGAAACGCCGGTTGATCTCCTCCTCCAGGAACACCACGCGCGGGGTCCCGTCCTCGTTCGATTTGTCGTTCATGCCATGATCGGCGATCAATCCGACCACCGCGCCGAGCTCAGCGAGCCGGCCGACCTTGGCGTCGACCGCGCTGTGGAAGGCATCGGCTTCGCCATCGCCGGGGCCGTGGGCGTGCTGAACCAGATCCGACAATGAAAGATAGAGAAGCTCGGCGCGGCCCTGCTCGAGCAGCTTGATGCCCGCATCGAGCACGAACAGCGATAGATCCGGGCTGTACATGTCCGGCGCAGGACGTCCGATCAACGCCTCGACATTCTCAATTCCATTTTCGGCGAGCGTCGCGTCAGCGGCCTTCTCCGAAGAAAAGCAAATCCCGCCGCTCATGCGGTGGCCCAGCATTTTCCGAAGCTTGTCCTTGGCGGTGATCGCGGCGACGCGCACGCCGGCGCGCGACATCTCGGCAAGGATCGTGGTGGCGCGCATCGGGCTCGCGTCAACGATCATGATTTCCTCGCCGGTCTTCCGGTCGAGGTAGTAATTTCCCGAAATGCCGTGAAGGCGCGGCGGCGCGCCGGTCACGACCGAGACATTGTTTGGATTGGTAAAGGTCGGCATCGCCGCGTCCGCCAGTGCGGAAAAACCCTCACGCATCATACGGAAGATGTTTGGGAACACTTCTGCCGCATTGTTGAAATTGAGATATCGCGGATCGCAGCCGTCGAGACAAACCACCACCGTGGGCCGCTTGGGTTTCGCATAATCCCGCCCGTTCACTTCGATCATGAAAACCTTCTTGTGCTTTGATTTTGGCAATCGAGAACGACGGTAGGATGACACAGTGTGAATAGAAATTGACTTATTCTCGCTTAATCGTAACTTTTATTCCA
>Ga0210390_10005848_pt1 | contig 10289 bp, 7 predicted proteins | sample IncBWH11OmetaG_FD_161050 | JGI IMG/M metagenome (GOLD analysis project Ga0210390, IMG submission 161050) | Forest soil microbial communities from Barre Woods Harvard Forest LTER site, Petersham, Massachusetts, United States - Inc-BW-H-11-O ... | reverse complement strand
CCTTTCGTCAGGCTGATGATGCCGCCTTTAGAAGCTCCATAGTGCACATGCAGCGATTCGCCGCGCTGCCCCGCCGTGGAACTGATCGGAATAATTTTCCCGCTCTTCTGCTTGATCATGTGCGGCACCGCGAAGTGAATCACCGAGTAAACGCTCTTCAGGTTGATGCGAATCATGTCGTCCCACTGCTTCTCGGACATCTTCTCGATGGGCAGGTCCTCCGGGTTCCAGACGCCCGCGTTCGGCACCAGGATGTCCAGCCGCCCCAGGCGCTTGATGGTGTGCTCCACCAGTTTGCCATTGTCGCTGTGCTTCCCGGCGTCCGCTTTGAAGGCTTCCACGCGCGTGCCGTGTTTTGCGGCTTCCTGCTCCACCTGCTTCGCCGCTTCCTTCGCGGAGTTGTAACTGAACACCACGTCCGCTCCGGCTTGCGCAAATAATTTGACCGCGGCCGCTCCGATGCCGCGCGAGCCTCCGGTGATAAGTGCCGCTTTGCCTGCCAAAGAAATCATGGTTCCCCCATAGTCAGATTCGTAAACTCGTTCTCCAGGTTGGTCGCCGCTTTCATGGCTTTCCTGCTGGAATCTTGTGTGCCGCCCGCGCTGCGCCGACGAAATCGCTGAACAACCGTTCGGCGAGTGGGTCGCCTTCCATGCGTTCCGGATGCCACTGCACCCCGGTCACCCAGTTCGTGTCCCCGGCCCACTCCACGCTTTCGACAATCCCGTCGGGTGAGCGCCCGGTAATCTTCAATTGCTTCCCCGGTTGCTCGATCGATTGGTGGTGCGAGCTGTTCACCACCGCTTCGGCGGCTCCCGCAAGCGCCGCCAGACGGCTTCCGGGCTCAAATCGGGCCGGATGGCGCGGGTCGTCCTTGGGCTCGGGCGTCAAGTCCTTCCGCCGGTGCGCCACGGTTGTTCGCGTTTCGCTCTGCAAGTCCTGAATCAGCGTCCCGCCCAGGTACACGTTCAAAAGCTGGCAGCCAAAGCAGATCGCCAGGACAGGCTTCTTCTCGGCAAAAGCATGGTCCAAGATCGCCCGGTCCGTCTCTTCCCTTGGCGGATCGGCGGGCTCCGACTTTCCGGCATTGCTACGGCCGTATTCCTGAGGATCTACGTCCGCCGGGCTGCCGGGCAGCACAAAACCGTCCAGCGTGGGCAGAAGGGCCCGCAGGCGCTCGGAATCGGTCAACGACAGCTCCACCGGCTCGCCCCCGGCCCGCTCGACTGCCTCCGCGTAATAGCGATTCTTGCCCCGCCAGGGAAGCAGACTGCCTCGCCCCTCCTCGGACGTGCGCCAGGGAATGCCGATGCGGGGCCGGTTGGGACCATTGGGAGTCATGGAACCCAGCATCGTAGCATCCCCCCAAACCCTGCGGCAACCAGCCCTGCCGGATGTGGAACAGCCCCGTCACATCGTATCGCTTTGGCGAAGCTGAAGTGCTTGGGCGATAAGCGGCGGAAGGGGCTGGCCGCTTCCATAGAAGCGTGGGAGCCCAATTGCCGAATAGAGCTACGGAACCGGTTGGAACTCCGGGACACCGAACTGCCAAAGCAGGAAGCTCCAGGAATTCGCCTGCGATTCTTGATAGCTTTTCTCTGTGCTAGCGCCGTGACCACCTTCGTAATCGACACATAGCAATATCGGGCGGCCGCTTGTGCTAGCCGCCTGCAAACGGGCTGCCAGCTTGCCCGGCTGCCAGGGACTGAGACGAGGGTCGTTAATCCCGGCGGTGAGCAGAACTGCCGGATAAGGTATTCCGCTCTTGACGTGCTGGAGCGGGCTCATCGCATAGAGGGCATTGAAGCCGTCTTCAGTCTTCGTTGTGCCGAACTCCACAATGTTTGGCGAACCGTTCGCCGTAGCGTCTATGCGCAACATATCTACGCCGCCGTAGTCGAAAATTGCCGCGGCGAACAGGTCGGGTTCCTCTGTTATTGCTCGGCCAACCGGAATGCCCCCCGCGCTCGCACCTTGCGCCGCTAGATATCCCGGAGAGGTGTACTTCCTCTCCACCAGATATCGAGCGCAGGCGATGAAATCCAACCACGTGTTCGGTTTCGTTTGCTCCTTTCCCTGCTTGTGCCACTCCTCCCCGTATTCGCCGCCGCCTCGCACATGACACACCGCATAAACTCCGCCTCTTTCGTACCAAGCCAGCAGCATTTGGTCGAACTCTGGACCAAGTGATACTCCGTAGGCGCCATAGGCCCTCAGTGTAGTGGGATTCTTGCCGTCCATATTGATACCCTTCGGATGGGCAATGGACAGCGGTACGAGTGTGCCGTCGTAACTCCGAACTTTCAGTTCCTCGGACTCGACGTTTGCGAATTCATCGTTTGGCCCGTCAGGTTCCAGAGTTGTCTTTGATAATTGCCTGGTCGACGAATCGTAGACATAAATTTTGTAAGCCTTCGTCCATGAACCAACAGACAGTAGCGCGCCGGGGAGCCGGGGATCGGTAGCCAAGACCGACGCGGAACCCTCAAATGGAAGAGGAATACGTTCGGCTTTAGGCTTGGAGCCAAAGGGAACGCGCAGCACTCGGTCAACGCCGCCATCGAGAACGTGAACGTAAAGCGCGTCCTGAGCCTGAGACATGTCTACGATTACCGCGTCCCCACCAGGAACAATCGTTTCGGCAGCCGACAGATCGGGATTCCGCGCGTCAAGGCGAATGATGCGGTAGCGTGGAGCGTTTTTGAAGGTCAGTAAGTACAAATCGTCCCCGTGCACCACTACATCGCCGACCTCATCCGAAAAATCGGCGACTTTGCGCCACAAGGGATTTGGTTTGCCTATGCTTTCGGCGGATGCGATGTAAAACGCGCTGTTGGGTGAAACAATGGGGATTCCGATTCTGCCCAGAGCGTATTTCGAGTTCGGCTCCGTTTTAATCATGGAAACTTTGCGCGGATCGACGTCGATCGCCGGGATTGCCCCGTAACCAAACACCGCCGTGTCCTTTTCTGACTTTGAACCAACCTTGTGCAGGAAAACTTTGCTCTTCTGGCGCGTCTCCGTCACGGGCGCTCCGGCAGGTAGCGTTCGCCACCTGCCGTACACAAAAGACTGATTATCCGGTAGCCACACAGGGTTTGCGTGGGCGCAACAACTGGTAATGACATCCCCGGTCTCGCGCCCTGACGCAATTTCGAAGATATGGATTTCGGTGTCGTACTCCGATCCTCCCGGAGTGATGGTCACAGCTACGTACTTAAGGTCATTGGATGGCGCAAAGTAGTCGATGACTTTATTTCCCTTTTGGCGGCTGGCTTCGGCGATGGATATCTTTTCGGGATCTACTAACAGCCGTTCCGCCCCCTTGAGTCCTTTTCGGATATACAGCTTGTACGTGTCTTCCCCAGCGAGAAGCTTCGTATATAGATAGACGCCGCCGGGCAACCGAAGCACGCTCCCAACATCGGACTTCGTCGACTCATCCAGTTCGATGATCCGCTGCAAAAGTTTTTGCCTGCCTGGCAGACTGTCGAGCACGGCACGCGCGTATTCATTCTGGCTTTTGAACCAGGACCACACTTCCGGGTCTTCCAGATTTTCCATGTAGCGGTAGTCATCGGTGAATTTGGTTCCGTAAAAATTCTCCGTGACGGGCCGGACCAGCGCAACCGGCGGACGAGAGGGTGGCGATGCCTTTTTCGGGTACTGAGAGCGAAGATCAGTTGTGCAAACGACAGACAGCGTCGTGACGAGAAATAGCGCTCCGGTGAAAAGCCGCAGTGGTCTCGATCTCACTTTGTTCTCCTGCATGAATCCGGAATTCAGGCGAGTCTAGCACGCCCACACACTAGGGACATTACTCCGCCTCTGCACGGAAGTTGGTGCAATACCTGCGTCGGGAATTGGCTTGCGTACTTTGGCGGCAGAAGTCCGAAAGGTATGATGTAAGAATCCGCCGATTCACGGATTAGGGTATGAGGGGGTAGCCGGTGCCTTTGGAAATAACACAACGTGAAGCAAATGGGATCTATCTTTTGACACTCAAAGGTCGTCTTGTGCTCGGGCTGGAGAACAACGGGCTTCGCACAATGGTTGATAATCTTCTCGTGTTGGGAGCCACAAAAATTGTCGTTAATCTTGAGCACGTCAATTCGGTCGACAGCGCAGGGCTCGGCGCTCTGATCGACATGCATCGAAAAACAAAAGCCAAAGGCGGACGGCTTCTGCTCACCAACCTCGGCCCGAAGTTGAGGCAAGCATTGGAAATCGCCCGGCTCCTGACATTATTTGAAACGTTTGCGACCGAAGCCGACGCTGTTGCCAGTTTCTGAGCCCTACCCGCCGCGATTACCAGTCGAATCGGGCGAGTGTCGTACCGTTACTCGACTGGTCCGGTAATCAGGCGAGTTCATCGGAAAAGTCGTGCCACACTCGCTTTGAAACGGTCCCAAGCCATGCTCCATTGATTCGGGAGGTCTATAGGCGGATTCCGGTCGATACGTTCTACTTGGCGAAATCCAGATGGGATAGTGAAGAGCGCAGGGTCCAAAGGACCTTCGACTAGTTGTGTCACACGCAACTCGTCAACGAAAGTCCGGTCCTTTTTTGTGCCGTCAGAAAGTGTGATTGCTTCCTTTGTCGTTATTTTCCACTCAATCGCAAAACCCGATTCAGGCGTTCCCTTGTCTACGAACTCCATCTTTTCGATTGGCGCGTTCCCTACTGCCAGAAACGCATGAACACCCTTACCCGATTGACGTTTCGGGTCGCAGGAAATACTCGTATCGAGGTCGATATACCATCCGTCTGTCACCGTTTCTTGATGGTTGGATGTTGAGCCCTCAAGGGGAATCTGCCTTCTCGCTGTGATGACGTGCCTTGCGGTGTGACCGAAGAAATCTCTGCGGTCACCAGTGTCCAGCGTCGAAGCCTCAATGCGCAAAGTAGGTTTGTCGGACGCGATAAATTGAGGTGTTTTCAGCCCGAGAGCTTCTGTTTGTGTTTTGCTCAACGGCTGAGGCGGATAAGGAGCTGCTATAAATTCACCCCCATCCAGATTGACCTCAAACATCTGTCCCAGGTCGCACCGCACAATGGCCGCAAGCTGCGGACCATATCGCACATCTCTGGACCCATCCCATCTTAGTTTCTTGCCGCCCATTAAGTTTCGGTATTCTGCCCGCCTGCGGTCCTGTTCGACGTACAAAGTCTGTTCGCTCGAAACTCCGTCGTGGGTGCGACGAACGGCAAGCTTCAAACCAAACGAACTCGGAGGGTGAAGCAACGGGATTCCCAAAAGTAACAACCAAAGAGTGAAGTGGCGCATGGGCTCGCTCGTCCTGTGCATTTACTACTTCTAGTATTATAACGAATGTGACACCAAGACGTCTCTAGAAAGTGGGAATAGACGCTTTAGCTCGCGATTAACCGTGCCAGCTCAACCTGTCCATGCAACACCATCTAAGGCGTTGCATCCAGAATGCTTCCCCGGAAGAACCCATTTGTTTGGCGGCAGTTAATCAAAACCTAGCGAGCGGTTTTTAACCTTTGTCTTCGCTGCAAGTTGGGTTCGAGCTAAGTGTTGGGTCGACCAGTTGAGACCACACCACGGCTAGGATGAATTGGGGATTGGCAGTTTTGACAATTCCAAGCGGCCGGATTTCCTGCGCACCATCGTGCAATCTGGAATAAGAAACCCGAGATCTAAATAATGTATTTCGATCGGGTATTCGACTTGGAAACGTGAGAAAGACCCTGATACAAGAATACTCTCAACCGGAGCAGCGGCCGGTTCATCGCCGCTGCTCCCGTGCGGGGCTATTTGCTTTTGTCGTAAGCACCTTGTTGCTTTGTTTAGCCTCTGGCTGCGGAACAGGAAAACCAACCGCCGCCAACAATGATCCTGATCAACTGCTCCGGCAAATGTCCGAGAAGCTCGCCCAGGCAAAAAAGCTCAGCTTCAAAGTCGACCGCAAACTGGACGCGACTCTGGTTGAGGGGCGAAACATTCCCGAGAACGCGAAAATAGAAATCTCCGTGTCTCGACCCGGCAAGTTTCTCGCGAAGTCAGAAAGTCAGGATAATGTTCGCCATTTCGTTTTTGAAGGTCAGAATCTTTCGGTCTACGACGAAACCATGAAGCTCTACGCCACTGTGCCAGAGCCTGGCACGATTGATGAAGTGGTGGCGAAGATCGACGAAAAGTACGGATTCACACCGCCTTTGGCCGAGTTCATTCTCAGTGATCCCTATGCAGCGCTGAGGCCACGAATCAAAAGCCAGGCTTACAAGGGCGATGAGACTGTCGGCGGCGTGGAGTGCCATCACCTGAGTCTGGGCGGCGACGTGGCTGATTCAGAACTCTGGATCGGCGTCGGTGATCTGCTGCCGCGCAAACTGGTGGCGACTTTCAAGAATCGCGAGGGCGGTCCCCAACTCCAGGCTGACTTTTCAGATTGGAATCTGGCTGCCACGATCGACGACAAATTCTTCACCTTCGTGGCGCCTAAAGACGCCGAGAACGTCGAGATGGTAACAGAGGCTCAGATGAAAGAAACCGCGTCAAAAGCGGCTGCGCGGCAAAAATAAGCGGCATCGGCCTCCAACAGAGAATGAGACGAAAGGACCATAACGAAATGAAACCAACAATTCGCCAATACCGCGGGACGATTAGCGTCCGTGAATTAAGAGAACTCCTGGTAAAGGCTGCCATTCTTGGCGCCGTGTTGCTGCCCAGTGTGTCTATCGCGCGGTTACAGTTTCGGGTGTGCGCTACTACAACGTGGGCGGCATATACTACCGCCAGCAAATGTACCAGGGTCATACGGTGTATGTGGTTGTCCGCCTCTAATTTGATGTTCGCCGCCGGGCTCTACAAAGAGAAACCGATTATCCGGCCTCCGTCAGTCTTCTTAGAACGAGTCTGCCAATTGTGAAGGTCGTTGGCCGGCTGGCCCGCCATTGCAATGGGTCAGAAGAGCATGCGATTCCAGAGGCACTTTGAAGATGTGTTGTTCAGTTGACTGCTCAGAAAGGAACTCATGAACCGGCACGGGGCAAAGAGTTGGAAGGACCTCTCGAGAATGTTGCTCCCGCTAACGGGGCTGCTATTCGTTTTGCTTTGGGCGATGGCGGCAAACGCGAAGATGGCGACAGATTTCAATCCCAACCTGGACTTCTCACAGTACAAGACCTTTGCGTATATCGGCGGAGTTGAATCTCTCGTCAGGATGCAGTTGAACCCGGAGATGCTCAACAATCGGATCCACCGCGCGGTGGTGCGTGAACTGACGGCTAAAGGGCTTCGCGAGGTGCAGGCGGAAGATAATCCGGATCTGGTGGTGCGCTACTGGGTTGAGGCGGAGTCGAACGCGCAGCTGACCGGTACCGCTCATTGGGGCACGTATGGCTCCTACTATTATGGCTATTGGACAGTTATGTATACCACGATGAGCACCCCGGTGACCCACCAAGGCTTGCTTGGCATTGAATTGATTGATGCAAAAGCGCGGGAACTTGCGTGGCGCCTGTTTGTGAGTGAGAAGATCATTCACAGCGACCCGGACAAGATCTGGAAGACGGCAGACACGAACATAATCAAAGCATTCAAAAACTATCCTCCCACACCGGATGCCATCGAAAAAAAGAAAGCAGAGCGGGCCAAAATAGACGCCGCCAAAAAGTCCGCACAACCTTAGTGGTTAGGCTCAGCTCCTGATCAACGCGGTAACCGGAAAAGTGGAATCCTGGTTCCGTAGCTGCCCGGCAATCCGGTTAATCGGGAGCAACATGCAAATGCTGCGAAGCGTTTGGAAGGGACCTCAACTACCCGCTGGACTCTCCCCGGCCAGATGTGTTCGTATCTGAGCGACAATGCGGTAAGGATTGGTATTTACATAAAACCATTCAGGGGGGATCAGCTTATGAAGTCGAACCACAAACTGGCGGTGGCGGTGCTTGTTGGAGTTTCGATGGGCGTTGCGGGCGCGCATGCGATTCGTGCGCAGCAGGTGAAGCCGGCGCCCGGCTATGTCATCGCGGAAGTGGATGTGACGGACCCCGATACGTTTAAGAAGTACTCGGAGAAGGTGCCTCCAATCGTGGCGGCTTTCGATGGGCACTACCTCGTGCGCGGGGGCAAAATCCAGGAGGTCGAGGGCGAAGTCCCGAAGCGCATCGTGGTGATCGCCTTTGATAGCGTGGAAAAGGCGCGCGCGTGGGAATATTCGCCGGCCTACGAGGCGATCAAGCCGATGCGTCACAGCTCCGCGAAGAGCCGCATCTTTATCGTGGAAGGCATCGCCCCACAATGACAGCGCAAGTTCGATTGGTTCTCACATGAACGCATAAGGATACCGACTCCTCGCGCCAAGGGCATCAATGAAAGAAAGGTCGAATTCTTTGGCTTACCGGGGTCGCGAAGCCGTTGGTACAACGGAGTGATTTTCGCCGACGATCTTCGGCTTTGCCGGCGGCGGGCCGGCTTCGCTCTTGAGATAAGACACGACGCCGCGGTACAGGCCTTCGGCAATGCGCTGGCGTTGACTGCCCTCAAGCAGCAGGCTTTCATCGTTGGCGTTGCTGACGAAGGAAATCTCCGAGAGCACCGCGGGCATATTTGCGCCGGTCAAGACGACAAACGGCGCCTGCTTCACCCCGCGGTTCGTTTCCTGGCGACTCACAAGCTGGAGTTGCTTTGCCAGTGCGTCCTGGATGTTCACGGCAAATTGCCTTGATTCGGTGAGTTTCTCGTTGCCCGCAATCTTCCTGATCATGTCTGGAAGATTGTGAAGGGCCGATTCCGCGAGTGCGTTTTCACGCGAGGCCAGGGCCCTGGATTCCGGCGAGGTTGCCAGGCTCAGGTAAAACGTTTCGACCCCGCGCGTTTGGCGGCTGTCGCTCGAGTTTGCATGGATCGAGATGAAGAGGTCCGCGTTGGCATCGTTGGCAATCGCCGTTCTCTCCTCGAGCGACACATGCCGGTCATCTTTACGGGTATAGACCACTTCCGTGCCCGGCAAGTTCTGCCTGATCAACTCGCCGAGGCGCAATCCCACGTCCAGGCAAAGGTCTTTTTCGAGCAGCCCGTGCGGTCCCGTCGTGCCGGTGTCATTCCCTCCATGGCCCGGATCAATCGCGATCCGATTGATTTTCAGGCCCAATTCGCGCGCCAGGGAAAGTTGCCCGCGCCCTCCGGAGACGGGCGATTGGGCACGAACATCGATCACCAGGCGATACGGATCCGAAAGAAGTTTCGCGGAAAAATCTTTGGCGCCTTCCGCATCGAGAACCAGCCGGACTACGTCATCGCTATTTTGTGCCACCCGCACCCATTTCAGTAATCCATCGTCATTCGGAACTATTTTTTGCTCGATGAACGGGCCAAGCTTGGCTTTATGCAGATCGAAATAGATGCGATCGGGCGAGGCAATCCGCGCCGATTCGTACTGAACCGCATCCTCAAGCGCGACGACAACCTGGGCATCATTGCCCGTGCTGAATGCCTGGATTTCGGTCACGCTGGGCATGCCTCGCTCGCCAATCTTTGTTACGGCAGCTTCACGTCTCTCTATCGTTTCCAGGACGCTGGAGCTTAACCTGTGCTGTTCCGCTCCGTCGCGTTGCACGAGGCTTTCCTCTTCGCGCTGTCCCTCGTGCCTCTTCTCGCCCATTTGCATCAGCGAGGAGCGCGGGAGGGCCAACCCTCCCGCCAACAGCCCTGCGATCACAGCGCCCGCTCCTATCACTCGGCTACGTAGGCGAAAAGCAAGGGGTGGCTGATCGCCGGGCGAACCTGCCGAAGGAAGCGATGCATTCTGGCCTGAATCGTCGGTTGACGGCGTGCTGACTGACGCCGGCGCTGGCGGCGAATTCGATTCGCGGCGCGTTGTGGTGGTGAATTGCAGCCGGCTAATCGCTTTTTCAATCAGCTCAGGAGTTATATTCTGAGATCCTGCGGCATAGGCTTCCAGCAACGACCGGAAACAGATCTTATTGATATTCCTGGGAATGCCCCGGCTTTGCTCGGCAATGAAAGCCAGGGCCCCGGGCTCGAAAAGCGATTCGCTTTTATACCCGGCTACCTTCAGGCGGTGCCTGATGTAGCCTGCCGTTTCCTCCGGCGAGAACGGTTCGAGATACTGCATGACCGTGATTCGCTGCAACAGCTGGGCCAGTTGATTCTCCCGCAGTTTCTCCCCAAGCTGCGGCTGTCCGGCCAGGATAATTTGCATCAGTTTGGAGTGTGTCGTCTCGAAGTTCGACAACATGCGGATCGTTTCGAGCACGGATTCGTCCAGGTTCTGCGCCTCATCAACGATCAGGACAAA
>Ga0210390_10005846_pt1 | contig 10292 bp, 10 predicted proteins | sample IncBWH11OmetaG_FD_161050 | JGI IMG/M metagenome (GOLD analysis project Ga0210390, IMG submission 161050) | Forest soil microbial communities from Barre Woods Harvard Forest LTER site, Petersham, Massachusetts, United States - Inc-BW-H-11-O ... | reverse complement strand
GCCCGGCGACTGTCGCCCCGGCCGGCAGCAACTCGGTGAGGCGCCGCTGCGTCGCCGCGGCGAGCGTGGCGACCGTCAGCCCGGCGTCGCCGCATGCGTCGGCCGCCAGCACGCCTGCCCCGCCAGCGTTAGAGACGATGGCGACGCGGCGGCCAGCCGGCAGCGGCTGGCACGACAGAAACGCAGCGGCCTCGATCAGCTCGCCCAGACTGTGCGTCGCGATGATGCCGGCCTGACCAAAAAGCGCCTCTTGCGTGACCAGCGACGTCGCCGAGGCAGCTGTATGGGAGGCAGCCGCGCGCTGGCCGGCCGCCGACCGGCCGGCGATGACCGTCAGCACCGGCAGCTTGCGGCCGACACGGCGGGCTGTCCGGGCGAACCCGCGCGGATTGCCGAAGGACTCGACATAGAGCACGGCGAGCTTCGTCTGCTCGTCCTGCTCCCACCAGGTCAGCATGTCGTTGCTCGACACGTCGTACTTGTCGCCCACGGACGCAAACGAGGACACGCCGATGCCGAGTCGGCGCAGGTGCTCTAGCAGCGCGATCCCGACGCCGCCGGACTGCATCACCACCCCGGCGATGCCCGGCTTCGGCTCGCCGGCCGCGAACGTGGCGTTGAGATGCGCGGTCGTGGATGCAACGCCGAAGCAGTTCGGGCCGACCAGCCGCATCCCGTACTGGCGGCAGATCGCCAGCAGGTCAGGGCCGCCACCGCCAAGGCTCGCGGTGATCACGATGAGCGCGTGCACGCCGCGACGTCCGCAGGCCGCCGCCACGCCCGGCACCTCGGGCGGCGGTACCGCGATCACCGCGACGTCGACGCCAAGCGGCAGGTCAGCCGCCGAGGCCAGGCAGGCCAGGCCCGCCATGGAGTCGCCCTGCGGGTTCACCGCGTAAACCGGCCCGGCGAAGCCGCCCGCGACGATGTTGTGCAGGATCTCGCGGCCGACAGAGCCGCGACGGCGGCCCGCGCCGATGACAGCGACCGACTCGGGCAGCAGGAGGTGGCGCAGGCTCGCGACTTCCGCGCGACTGGCCCGGCCGGCCACCACGTCCAGATAGTGATCGAGCTGACCGCCGTCGTGCCCGGGGAGCGGCATGACGAGCTCGATCAGGCCGTCGACGAACTGGCGCTCGACCGGCAGGCCCGCGTCGGCAAAGACCCGCTGCATGGCAATGTTGTCCGGCAGGGTCTCGGCGGCGAACGCCGTGAGCCGGCGCTGCTTGGCGATTGAGACCAGGTGCTCGAGCAGCAAGGTCGCGACACCACGGCCGTGCATCTCGTCGGACACCGCGAAGGCGATCTCGGCGACACCGGGACGGCCGGCCGGCTCGTAGCTGGCCACGCCGACCAGCCGACCGTCCAGCCGGGCGAGCAACGCGACGTGATCAGCGTCCTCAGGCCGGCAGAGCCGCTGTGCCTCGCGCTCGGGCGCCTGCTGGCTGTAGCTGAAGAACCGGAAGTAGGAGTTGGCTGGCGACAGCTCATCGTGCATCTGCCGGACATCCGCAACGTCCGCCGGCTCGGCGGGCCGTATCTCGACGGTGCTGCCGTCGGCGAGCAGGGCGTAGCTAGGCCGGGAGGTCACTGGCAGCTCCGCACGCGCATGGACGCTCCGCGCTAATCAGCCGCCTGCGCGGGCCGGGTCATGCTCTGGTACACCGCAAGGAGCGCTGACTTCTGCGCGTCGTCGAGCGTCGCATCGGTCCTGATCGCGTGCTCGACTCCGGCGTCGTCGGCGGCCTCGCGATCAGTGCGTCGGTCGATGAGGCCGGCCTGCGTCAGGAGCATCTCCGCCGACACATTCAGCGCGTCGGAGAGCTGCTTGAGCACGCGCACCGACGGCTGGTGCATGCCGCGCTCAAGCTCGCTCAGGTACGGGTTCGACAGGCTCGTCAGCTCGGCTAGCTGGCGGAGCGTCAGATTCGCCAGCTTGCGCTGGCTCCGGACGAAGGCGCCGAAAGCCTCCATCTGCGCATCCCACTGGCTGGTCATGACCATCCCCTCTGGCGCATCAGTATCCCAGGCTCCGCTCACCGGCATGCGCGGCAGGCCGTGCCTGCCGCGCGCTGCGGTGGGAATATCTCTGTCGGATTACCTGGGCGCTAGTGGTGCGCAACCGCGCCGTCTTACTTCGCGGTCGGCTGGCCGGGAGTCAGCAGCGGCGCGGTCGCCGTCAGCAGGTCCTCGGCGAACTTCCGCTGGCTGGCCAGCAACTGCTCAGCGAAGTTGTACGCACTCGCGACGACATCGTGCGGCGTGGGCAGCTTGTCGGCGAACGGCAGATTCATCGCCGGCAGGTCGGGCTTAATCGACTGCACAGCGCTGGCCCAGGTCTCGATCGCGTCTACGACCGCGGCCTGGCTCTTGGCGATGGTGGTCAGGACCTCGTTGGTGAGGTCCTGAGCGACATTGGACTCGGCCATCTTTTCCTCCTCAGGATCGGCTTCCTCGTCTTGCTCACTATAACTAGCAGACATTCACCGTGTCAAGCAGAAGGGCAATGTGGCAGGCTATCCGCACGACGTCGGAAGGATCACTCGCGTGACGTGTACGTTGCACGTGGCCTGGGACGAACGGCTGACTAGCTACGATTTCGGACCCGATCACCCGCTGGCGCCCATCAGGGTCAAGCTCACGATGGAGCTGGCGCAGGCGTTCGGGCTGCTGAGTTGCGACGGCGTCACGATGTCGACGCCACCGCCGGCCACGGACGCCGAGCTCTCGCTCGTCCACGCCGCCGAGTACATCGCCGTTGTGAAGGCCGCGGGCGCGCTCGCGGCCGACCGCGACGGGGCGCAGACCAACGCGGCCCCGATCGACGTGGCGCCGGTCGACGCGGCGCCCGTCGACGCGGCGACCTTGCTGAAACACGGGCTCGGTACTGCGGACGACCCGGTCTTCGCTGGGATGCACGAAGCGTCCGCGCTCGTTGCCGGCGCCACGCTGGCCGCAGTCCGTGCCGTTTGGTCCGGCTCTGCGCAGCACGGTGCCAGCATCGCTGGCGGTCTGCACCATGCCATGCGCGGCAACGCCAGCGGCTTCTGCATCTACAACGACCCGGCGATCGCGATTGCCTGGCTGCTCGAGCAGGGCGCCGAGCGAGTCGCGTACGTGGACATTGACGTGCATCACGGCGACGGCGTGCAGGCCGCGTTCTGGGACGACCCGCGGGTGCTGACGATCAGCATGCACGAGCATCCGGCCACGCTGTTCCCCGGCACTGGCCGGCCGTCAGAGACCGGGGGCCCGGACGCGGACGGCTCCGCTGTCAATGTCGCTCTGCCGGCCGGTACCGGGGACGCGGGCTGGCTCCGGGCCCTGCACGCGGTCGTGCCGCCGCTGCTGCGCCAGTTCCGGCCGCAGATCCTCGTCAGCCAGCACGGCTGCGATACGCACTGGAGCGATCCCCTGGCCGATCTCCGGGTCACCATCGATGCGCAGCGTGCCGCGCACGCCCTGGTGCATCAGCTCGCCCACGAGACGGCGGACGGCAACTGGCTGCTCACCGGTGGTGGTGGCTACCAGCTCGTCCAGGTCGTGCCCAGGACCTGGACTCATCTGCTGGCCGAGGCCAGCGGCCATCCGATCGAGCCCGGCACGCCCACGCCTGCCACGTGGCGGGAGTACGTCGACTGGGTCGCGACCGAGCCGGCCCCGGAATTGATGACGGAAGGCGCCACGGGCGCGTTCGCGAGCTTTGACGTCGGCTACGACCCGGCCGACCCAGTGGACCAGGCCATCATGGCCACCCGGGCCGCCGTGTTCCCGCTGCACGGCCTGTTCCCCTGAGCCTGTTCCCCTGAGCCTGGCCGCCATGAGGTGGCTCATTGCCCGGCGCCCTGGCACGAACGCCCCGTGCTCGGCGTTCTACGCTTAGTGACAGTAAATATCGGCTGACGGCAGCCCCGGCTTAAGAGCCAGAGGGTGTTTGCACCCGATTCGTGGTTTTGTATGTCCTAGTTCGGGGGCGCCGTTATGCAAGCCAACTCGCCGCATCTAGCCGCGGCCGACGCCGGATCTGTCGGCGCGCTGTGGCGTTATCCGGTGAAGTCGATGCTGGGCGAGGAACTGAACGCCGCCGAGATCACCCCGCGCGGCATGCTGGGCGATCGCCAGTTCGCGGTCGTGGACACGGCAACCGGCAAGGTCGCCGGCGCCAAGAATCCCCGCAAGTGGGCCAACTTCCTCGACTTCCGCGCCGCCTACGTCGAGCCGCCGCAGCCGGGATCGGAGCTGCCCGCAGTCCGCCTGACGCTTCCGAACGGGACATCGCTGACCAGCAGCCAGGCTGACTTGCCGAAGATCCTTTCCGCAGCACTCGGCCGCGAGGTCACCTTCGCTGAGGCGCTTCAGTCCGGCGACTCGCCGGGCACGACGGCCGAGGAGTACTGGCCCGACGTGGAAGGCCTGGACCTCCACGACACGGTGACCGACTTTGACCTGCCGACGGGAACGTTCTTCGACGTGGCTCTCGTGCACCTGCTCACCACGGCCACCATGGACCGCCTCCGCGCGCTGCATCCGGAAGGCCGCTTCGAGGTGCGGCGCTTCCGGCCAAACATCGTCGTCTCGACCGGCCCAGATGCGCAGGGGTTCCCCGAGGATGACTGGATCGGTCACACCGTCGCAATCGGAGACCACGTCCGGCTGCGGATCACCGAAGCCTGCAGCCGTTGCGTCATGACCACGCTGGCGCAGGGAGATCTACCCAAGGACTCCGGCATCCTGCGTACGGCCGCCCAGCACAACCACGTCAACGTGGGTGTGTACGCCGACGTGATCGCGGGCGGCCCGATCCGCCGCGGCGATCCCGTCACGCTCGGGTGACCCCGCCGTCCGCATAAGCAAATCGGCAACGTCGCTGCTGTGGCGGTTACGCAGGACCGAAGTCCCGGGCATTAGGGCCGCACGACCCTGGGTCCGGGCCCTCGCCCGGCGACATGCTCCTCCTAGCTAACCAACGTCGGTTGGCCGGGTGATCAAGCCCGGGACAACAAGGAGGAACAAGAAATGCGCAGGAGGACTTTCGATGCGCTGGCGACAGCGGCAGGCCTGCTCCTGGTGGTCGTGCTCGTCGTCGCGGGAGTGCTGCTGTCCTGGGGGCACTCATACGCCAACAACCAGGTGGCCAGCCAGCTGTCCGCTCAGAAGATCGTGTTCCCGACTACAAGCAGCCCGGAGTTCAAGATCCTGCCAGCGGCCAACCGCGCGCAGATGGCCAAGTACGCCGGCCAGCCCATGACCACCGGGGCGCAGGCCGAGACCTACGCCAACTACTTCATCGGCCGGCACCTGTTCCTGATCGGCGGCGGCAAGACCTACTCGCAGCTGTCGGGTGAGGCCATCGCCCAGCCGAAGAACCTCGTCCTGGCCGGCCAGGTCGCGACAGTGTTCAAGGGCACCACGCTGCGCAGCATGCTGCTGGAGGCCTACGGATTCTGGCAGCTCGGCGAGATCGCCCTGCTCGCCGCCATCGCCTCCTTCATCGCCGCCGCCCTCATGCTGGCCCTGTCCATCCTCGGCTATCTGCACCTGCGGCGCACCGCCCCGGAGACCGAGATCCTGCCCACCATCGCCACCCGCGTCCCGGTCAACGCCAGCTGAGCTCAACGCAGCCCGGCGCACAAACCCCGGCCAACTGCCTCCCGCCCGCGGATCACGCGGGCGGGAGGCGGTTTTCATCTGTCATGGCTCGGAGACCGACGGTGCCAACGTCCCAGCGGCTGAGGACCTCTGCCGCTGCCTAGTGCGTGGTGATCGGAGGCACGCTGGTGAAAGAGGGCCGGCTCGCCGGCGCCGAAGCCGAAGCAAAGGAGACCGCTATGTATGCACACGTGGGCGACCGGCTCCTCGTCGAGGGTGACGAGGCCAGGATGGGCCTCATCATTGGCGTGACGCAGGCCGACGGCTCGCCGCCATACATCGTTAAATGGCTGTCCAACGGTCACATCTCCATGGTTTCCCCAGGCTTGTTCGCACGCCTGATCCCCGTCGGTAATGCGCAGCTCGAGCCGGAGCGGATCTGAGCCGTTTGGCCTCTGAGATCGGGACCAAGGTCCTGCATCAGCACAGGTGGCCACCGTTATCGTGAGGTAGGTGCGCAGGAACGACCCCGTTCCCGCCACGTGTGGGATCGCGGAGGGCAACTCGATGACGAACAGTGAGCAGGGCAAGGCAGTCGTCAAGGTGTTCCTGCTCGACGATCACGAGATCGTCCGGCGCGGGGTCAGGGACATGCTCGAAGCCGAGCCCGGCATCATCGTCATCGGCGAGGCGGGAACCGCCGAGTCGGCCCTGGCCAGGATCCCGGCGCTGATGCCGGACGTCGCGGTACTGGACGTGCGGCTGCCCGACGGTGACGGCGTAACGGTGTGCCGCGAGATCCGGTCCCGGCATCCGGAAATCGCGTGCCTGATGCTCACCTCGTTCGGCGATGACGAGGCGCTGTTCGACGCGATCATGGCCGGGGCGGCCGGGTACGTGCTCAAGCAGATCCGCGGCACCGACCTGGTCGGCGCTGTGCGCACGGTCGCGTCGGGGGAGTCGATGCTGGACCCGGAGGCGGCCAGGAAAGTCATGGCCCGGATGCGCGATCAGGCGACCCGCAAGGATCCGCTGGCCGGCCTGACCCCGCAGGAGCGCAAGATCCTGGAGCTCATCGGCGAAGGCCTGACCAACAGGCAGATCGGCGAGCGGATGTACCTGGCCGAGAAGACAGTGAAGAACTACGTGTCCGGGCTCTTCGCCAAACTGGGCATGGAGCGCCGGACCCAGGCCGCGGCATATGCGACCCGCATCTTCGACCAGGCGGGACACTAGCCGGAGAGCCGCGTCCGCAGCCGCTCAGCTCGGCGGACTGCTCAGCGGCACTCGCCAGGCAATCTCGGTGCCGCCGCCGGCGAGCGGCTCGGCCCGGAAGATGCCGCCGAGCTTGACGGCACGCTGCTCCATGTTGGCCAGGCCGCCGCGGCGGCCGGTTGTGCCGATGCCCGATCCGTTGTCGCGGACGGTCAGGGCGAGATCGCCGGCGGCCAGCGCCACCACGTCGACCTTGCTGGCGCCCGAGTGCCGGGCTGCGTTGGACAGTGCCTCGCGCAGCACCACGATCAGCTGCTCGCCAATATCGTCCGGCACCCCATCGTCCAGCCGCCCATCGAGCTGGAGCGACGGCGGGAACCCGAGCAGGCCGGTCGCCTGGTCGGCTTCGTGCAGAATCCGCGCGCGCAGGCCAGGGGGCTTGGTGTCCTCGCGGGTCTGCAGCGCGAAGATCGACGACCGGATCTCCCGGATCGTCTCGTCCAGCGCGTCCACCGCCAGGTTCACCCGCTGCGCCACCTCGGCTGAGCCGATCAGTGACACAGCACCCTGTAGCGACATGCCGGTGGCATAAAGGCGCTGGATGACCAGGTCATGCAAGTCACGCGCGATCCTGTCGCGGTCCTCGAAGACTGCCACCCGCTCGGCCTGGCGGCGGTGCTCGGCCAGCTCGAGCGCGATCCCCGCCTGGGTAGCGAACGTCACGAGCATCTCGGCCGCGGCCGGCGCCAGCGGCATGGCGCCCGGATGACGGCCCGCAGTCAGCACGCCACGGACGTTGCCCGGCGTGCCCAGCGGTACGAGGATCGCTGGGCCGAGGTCCATATGTTCTCTGGCAACGCGGGCGACCCGGTCATCATGACTGAAGTCATCTACGGTCAGCAGCTCGCCGGTCGCCAGCACATGACCGGACGCCGAGTCAGCGACGGGCAGCACCAGCCCGAGCGCCTGGTCGGCGCCGACTCCGGCCGCATGCTCGATATGCAGGAGCGTCCGGTCCGGCGCCGCGAGCGCGAGCACGACCAGGTCGGCGCCCGACATCTCCAGCGCCTTGGCCGTGATGAGGGCCAGGGCATCGCTACCGGACAGCAAGGCCCTGGTGACTTCGGCACTCGCGCTCAGCCAGCGTTGCCGGCGGCGGGACTCGTCATAGAGGCGGGCGTTGTCAATCGCCACGCCGGCCGCGGCGGCCAGAGCCACGAGGATGGCCTCGTCCTCATCGTCGAAGTGGCCGCCGTCTCGCTTCTCGGTCAGGTAGAGGTTCCCGTAGACCTTGTCCCTGATCCGGATCGGCACGCCCAGGAACGAGGTCATCGGCGGATGACCAGCCGGGAAGCCTGATGACAGCTCGTGCTGGTTCAGGTCGCCGATCCGCAGCGGCTTCGGGTCGGTGATCAGCGCCCCAAGCAGCCCGCGCCCTTCGGGCCAGTGATGGATTCGGCCGATCTCGTCCTCGCTGAGCCCAACCGGGATGAACTCAGCAAGGCGGTCACCATCCCCGATCACGCCCATGGCGCCGTAGCGCGCATCCACGAGCGAGACGGCAGACTCGACGATCCCGCGCAGGACGACCTCGATGTCGAGATTGGTGCCCACTGTCACGACAGCCTCGAACAGGGCATTCACCCGGTCGCGCGTCGCCAGCACCGCCTGAAGCCTGACCTGAAGCTCAGCCAGCAGGTCGTCCAGGCCCAGATCGGGGAGCAATGACCGGGGCTGCTCAGCTGGCCCTGTCACCTCAGCTGGCACTGTCACTCCTGCCGTTGACGCCCGACGCTAGGTTTGGCAGTGTCGACCGGCTTCGGGCCGGCCGACCGCACCTGGAGGACCAAACATGACTATGGACAGCGTAACCGCAGCGTACGCGCCATTTGTCGCCTCACTGCTGGCCGGCGGTTTTCGCGACCCTGCTGACGGCGGCTGGCCGGCCGAGCTCGTGGCAGCACATGTGTCCAGGAACAACGACCTGATCGCGGCGACCGCGGAGCAGGTAGCCGAAGGGGCCGAGGTCACCTACGACAACGCCAGCACCATCGACGAGGTGGAACTGGCCGCGTACGCGACGAGCGTCGGCGGCCTGGCCGGACTGGCCGGCGAGATCGAGCGGTCCGCGGCGCGGCTGGCGGCGGCCCGCGACGGGCTCGGCGCCATGGCCGACACGCCCGTGCACGTCATCATCCGCGACGGCGACACCGTGGTGCAAGACGGCCCGATCCCGATCGGCGCCTTCATCGACGGCAACGCGAGTTTCCACCTGCGCCTGCACCACGAGCAGCTCAAGGCGCTCGAGCCTGACTGGGCGCCGGCCGCCGCGCCGGATGAGTTCGATACCTACCAGCTGATCCTGCTGGTCCGGCCGCCGGATCAGCCCAGGCTCGAAGACGAGGCGAGCGCAGCGCTCGGACTCCAGCATCTGGGGCACTTCCGGAAGATGCGGGCCGCCGGGTTCATGATGGGCGCCGGGCCCGTCGAGGGCGACGACGAGATCGCCGGCATCTGTTTTTACCAGGCAGGGTCGCTGGAGCGGGCTCGCCTGCTGGCCGAGGACGATCCGGCCGTCCGGGCCGGGCGCTTCGCGGTCAGGGCGATGACCTGGTACACACCCAAGGGTGCGCTGACCTGGCGCGACAGCCTCGGCGCTAGCGTGCCAGGCGGCGCCGTCCCGCCCGAGGTCAGAAGCTGACTCCCCACGAGCCGGACATGTGCATCGTCACCGCGGCCACGCCGACGCCGGCCACCAGCGATGCCGCCAGCAGGAACCAGCGCGCCAGGCCGCCGGGAACTGCTACCCCACGGCCGCCGAGGTCCGAACGCGCGCCTAGCATCCTCGGCAGCCGCGGCGCGTAGTTGAGTACGTGGATGGTCATGACGCCGAACCAGAGCACGAACGATGCTTTGTGCAGGAACAGCCAGGGGCCGCCCCGTCCGGCGACCGCCAGGATCACGCCGGTGGCGAGCACGGCCACCGATGTGAGGATCACGAGGGGTCCGAGCACGCGCAGGAACGGGGCGGGCGGGCCCTTGCGCACGTACGGCGCGGAGCCGGCGTAGTAGCGGACGAACCGGTACAACGTCGAGGAGATCTTCAGCAGCACCGGGCCGATCAGCACCAGGCCGAGCAGGAAATGCCAGTAGAGCAGCCGGTGTATCTCGAGAACGGTGAGGCCTTCGACAGCGAAGCCGACAAGCAGGATGGCGCCCGTCATCGCGGTCAGTTTCTCGTTGCCCTGGGCCCCGGCGACCGGGGCCGCCCGTCGATGCTGCGCGGTCGTGTGCGCGGTGTCCGGCCGTCCCACTTAGCTCTCCTCCTGTCGACGTTGCGTCCTGGTCAGTCGGAGCGCCAGCGTCGGACAGGCGCTGACAGCGCGCTTGGCGTGTACGGCCAGGTGGTTCGGCACCCGCTCGGCGATGATCGGATAGCCCCACTCGTCCAGCTCGATGAGCTCGGGGAGCAGGTCGGCACACAACCC